>Ga0209212_1009157_pt1 | contig 10409 bp, 10 predicted proteins | sample RifGroC2_FD_183996 | JGI IMG/M metagenome (GOLD analysis project Ga0209212, IMG submission 183996) | Groundwater microbial communities from Rifle, Colorado, USA - Groundwater C2 (SPAdes) (version 2) | ecosystem: Environmental > Aquatic > Deep subsurface > Groundwater | place: Rifle, Colorado... | reverse complement strand
TACCAGGAAAGCAAAAGAGAAATTGAAGAAGAACAGTTAGAATTTTCAGGTGATATAAAAAGATTAAAGGAGATGCTCTAATTGGTAAAAATCACCTTTAGTTCCCCTTTTAAAAGGGCTTTTTAGAAAAAGATAAAGCAGTTTTTGTTGACATAGGAAAGCATGATGAAGTTTACTAATTGGCACAAACCAAAGGGGTCTTTATTCTTGCGGGAGGACAAAAGGTCGCATTTTAAATATTAAATAATTGGTTAGAAATCCCGATAATAACACAATAGGCAATACGCATAGAGCAGGAAAATTATTGAGAAATATAATCTTTTAGAGGAGAGCGATTGAATGTATAAGTTTTGTAGCGAATCCACCATTTTAATATTATATCCTTACCCCAACTTTTTTAAATTCCTTCTCGCTATAAAGGATGACGTAGTCGTTTAACCCTGTCTTTTCCCTGATAGCCTGAATTACTGCCTCACATTCGGCATCGGTGTAACCGTGGATCATGGTAAAGACGTTATATTGCCAGTCGGGGTAGGTGGGGCGTTCGTAACAGTGCGTCACCTCTTCAAAACTTGCCATGACCTTGCCCACTTCGTCAACCCGCTCCTTTGGTACTTTCCATACGCACATGGCATTGGCATTGATACCGATCTTGCGGTGTGCGATAGAGGCGGCCAGACGCCTGATTTTCCCACACTCTAAGAGCTTTTTGAGCCTTTGTATTACCTCGTCTTCAGACATGCCCAATGCCTGACCAATGTCTTTGTAAGGGGTCTTGGTGACGGGCAGACCTTCCTGGATATGTTTGATAAGCTTTACGTCAATGTCTTCTTTTTTATTTGTCATAGTTTAAATGGGGACACAGATTTTCACAGATACACACAGATAATTTTCGGTTTTATATCCTGATAATCGTTCGACTGAGCGCTCACGACGAAGTCTGCGTTCATCCGCGTCCAAATGAAAAATTTCCGTACGGTTAATAAATTTTAAATCGCACGCCGATCTTGAATTTCTTTGTCGTGGGTAAACTTCGGACAGTGAGACCCGTTCGGTCCGCAATTTCTTTTAATCTGCTGTGAAGCTCCTCGTCATCCTTGGCTGACATGGTAAACCACATATTATATGGGATATTGCAGTTTTTACCTTTCCGCAGATAATTGTGGGAGACGCCGCTGTAACTGTTTATGATGGCGCTCACCTCGTCAATGCGGTCTTCCGGTACCTTGATTGCCGCAAGTGTTGCTTCTCTGCCCATGGCCTGCGTATTGATAATGGGCGCAAGCCGCCGTACATATCCCTTTTCAATCATGAATTTGATGCGTTCGATAATGGTGTCTTCGTCTATGTTAAGCTCCTTGCTCAATTCCAGGAACGGCCTTGACTCAAGAGGCAGGTTGGATTGTAAGCGGTGAAGTATCTTTCTGTCTGTATCGCTGAGTATCATATTCTTTTTTTAATTTCCTCTATTCCTATTTGTTCTATGAGCGTCCTAAAGTGACGTTCGGTCTTATTTGAAAGTATAATATGGATGCATACTTCCAAAGCCTTTAGTGCGGTGGTTTCATCTGCTATTGGCAGTAAGTCAAGGGCAAATCTTGGGTGACGTCCAACTTTTCCACCAATCATTACACGATACTTTTTCTCAGAAGCTTTTATTGTGCCGGCAGGACATACCTTAGCGCAGAGTCCACAGTGCACACATTTTTCTTTATCAATAGTTACCTGTCCATTCTTGACTGTAATTGCATCTTCGCGGCAGGCCTCCACACACTTCATGCATTCGATACACTTGCAATTGAGGTCTACAGAGACAGGTTCCACCGCATGGACGCCAAAATCCTTGATCTGCGGCATGGAACAACTGTTCGGGCATCCCGACACAGCCAATTTCATCGTGTGGTGCGGCAGAATTTGTCCTTCGATCTTGTCGATCAACTTTTCGGTAAAATGTAAGTCCTCCAATCTATTCCGGAGTTTGTCAGACAGAATACCTGAATCCGTTATGAGAAACGGGCAATTGACCTCAGCGCCTCTGCAGGATTTTACCTGATAGAGGACAGGATTCCCTTCTTTGTCAAAATATTTGGGATACTTTCGGAGGATAGAGAGGTTTTCGTTATTTACGGGTTGCTTTGCCACAGTACGTTGTGGATTTGGCTTTCCCATGAATGACTCTCTGGCGGCAACGACTTCCGCTTCAGTTACTACGTTTTTTCCCCGCTCACGGGCAAGTGTCTCTACCTTTTCACGAACGACCTTTTGCACAAAGGGAGGTACCTTTTCTAGCAGCAACGTTGCGGGTTTATTCCACTCCAATTCGTGATCTCCTTAAAACAAAATTGCCACAATAAATAATTGCGGCAAATTCTTTGTACCATTTTAAAAATCTTAATTGTAATAATTATATTTGTAAAGAAGAGGATTGTCAATTTCAAATTACAAGGCATTTTTCTGATGCGTCACTAAATATTTTAAGCCTTGACATTTAATTGAGCGTGGCTTATATTTTGAACTATAAAAGTCAGTATAAAATTTTAGATTGTCGCTTGCAGCGTACACCTTTGGAGGCGATTTTATGGATGAACAGGCTTTTCATGAAAAATTGCTGGATTTGATTGAACAGATTAAACGGTTTCCGGAATTAAAGAGAGAGAGTTTAGAAATGCTGGCTGATGGGCTTGGCAAAAAACATGAAGACCTTCGAAAAAGTTTAATTATATTACAGGATACGCTTGATTCATTAAGATTAAATGTAAAGTATTTACTCTTCGATTTAGAGGCAACAAAAAAGGAAAACATAGCATTAAGAAAAAAACTGGAAGAGCAAGGAAATAATAGATAATCTCATTAATTTTATTATTGGAGGTGTTGATAATAATACCCGAATGGATGACCTTAAACTATCTAATATCCCCCCAAATATACAAACGATTATAGAGCCATTCCTCCTGGATGTTCTAACCAATTATAAAGAAAATATCATCTCGATATATATTATTGGCAGCGCTGTAACAAAAGACTTTCACCCAAAATATTCAGATATTAATACTTTGATTGTTGTAAAAGAAAACAAAATTCCGTTCTTTGATTTTATTGCAACATTAGGTAAGCGTTACGGTAAAAAGAGAATACGCGCCCCGCTCATCATGACCCGTGATTATATCAACAGGTCGCTGGAGGTGTTTCCATTGGAATTTCTTGAAATGAAATTAATCCATAAACTGGTTTACGGTGACGACGTTTTAAAAGATATAAAGATAGAAAAGGCAGATATCAGGCTCCAATGCGAACGGGAACTAAAAGGCAAGATTCAGCACATCTGCCAGGGTTATATAAGGTCAATGGGAAACAATAGAACTTTGACGGACTTATTTGTGGGGTCGCTGTCAGGCTATTTTCCACTATTTAGCGGTATACTCTTTTTATACGACCATGAAATTCCCAATGTGAAAGGAGACGTTCTATACGCCTTAAATGAGTGCTGCGATGTAGATGTAAATGTATTTAAAACACTGATGGATGTAAAGGCTCATAATTTCTATCCCCAATTTTCGGCTCTAAAAGAGGTTTTTAAAGACTTGTATCGTGTGCTTAACGCTATCACCAAAAAGATAGATGAATTTAAGGTTTAAGATGCAAAAAAGAAATTTATTACAATATCTTGCGCTGGTCACGTTTTTTCTTTACCTTTGCTCAGTTATAGGGGCGCAGGAGTTACCCGTTCCTCAAAGGTATGTGGAAGACAGGGCTAATATTATCAGCGATATCACAGAGAAGGGACTTAACGGGTTTCTTCAGGAACTAGAACAGAAGACCAGTACACAAATGATCATTCTTACGATTGATACGACAGGTGACATTCCTATAGAAACGTATGCTGTAGAAGTTGCCACAAAGTGGAAATTAGGGCAAAAGGGGAAAGATAATGGAGTATTGGTTGTTGTGGCAAAGGAAGATCGTGCCTACAGGATCGAGGTAGGCTACGGGCTGGAAGGAACGTTACCCGACAGCCTGTGCGGTACGATTGGAAGAACGTTTTTTGTGCCAAATTTCCAAAAGGGTCAATTTAGTGAAGGCGTATTCGAGGGTGTAGTTGTTATAGTTCACAAAATTGCGGAAGAAAACAATATTAAAATTACCGGAATGCCCAGTATGACTGACTTGAGAAAAAAGGTAAATGAACGTCAGAATCCATACTTTTCACTAATATATATCCTTATAATATTCCCATTTTTAATAAGTTACTTGTTAAGGAGAGGTCGCTCCTCATCATATTGGTGGGGAGGTCCGCCTATTATCTATGGCGGACCGAGAGGTTTCGGTTCGGGTGGGTCTGGCGGTTTTGGGGGTTTTGGCAGCTTTGGAGGCGGCGGTGGCGGCTCTTTTGGTGGTGGTGGCGCTTCCGGACGATGGTAATAAATTAAATAGAACGCAGATTTTCACAGATATATACAGATAATAATATTAACTTTTTTATAAAATCCTGGTAATCTGTATAACAAATTTATAAAGCCTTGTTTTTTTAGCAAAGATTTTCAAGCTGGTTTTTTCAGTAAATTATATTACCTCCCCTTTATCCCCTCCTTGCGAAGGAGGGGATTGAGGGGTGGTTAATTTGGTTGTGGCTACGCCACACTGTGTTCATCTGTGTCCAATTAAGTAATTAGAAAGGTAAATTATGAAAAAGATAATTCCGATAATTGCTGGTATCGTTATATTGGGTATTATCTTTGGCACCTGGTACATCAAAGGGTATAACAAAGTTGTTGGTCTGAATGAGAATGTCAAAAATGCCTGGTCTCAGGTAGACACGCAGCTCAAGCGGCGGTATGACCTTATTCCCAATCTTGTGGAGACTGTGAAAGGTTACGCCTCTCACGAAAAAGAGATATTTGAAAAACTTGCTGAGGCTAGAAAAGGATATTTTAGCGCTGGTACGGTGGAAGATAAGGCAAAGGCCGCCACGCAGATTGAAGGGTTTCTATCGCGCCTGTTAATGTTCAGAGAAACTTATCCTGAACTAAAGGCAAATGAGTCGTTTCTCAAATTGCAGGATACGCTGGAAGGCACTGAGAACCGCATCTCAGTGGAACGTAAGCGATATAATGACAGTGTTAAGGAACTCAATACATATATTAAAAGTTTTTACGGCAGGTTTTTCGCTTCACGTGCCAACGTAACAGAGGCAAAGTATTTTGAGGTTGCAGAAACGGAGAAGGAAGTACCAAAAGTAAAATTCTAGTAGAGAATCATCATTGAATATAAGTTGTTTGGAATATAAAATTGAAACCGCTGTTAGTATCTGAGTAAATCTGTGAAGATCTGTGTCCTGAACGAATAAAATGAAAGCATGCAAAGACAAAAAATATCCATGTGATGATTGTTTTAGCTGTCAGTTTTGCAGTGACGAGCGCTGCTCTATGTGTTTGAGCAGTAAACATAAACCGAGACAGTTGAGTACGGAAGAGCAGATTGCCCTGTATGAAGCGTTGAATAAGGATTCCTTTAGTCAGAGATAAATACTGAAATAAGGTTCTTAATCCCTGACCCAGAACATGCCATGAAACAAGAGCTATAGAGAAAATTTTAGAATTACGATTTACGAATTACGATTTGGAATTGAAAAAATCGTAAATCTAAAATCTTAAATGGTAATTTCACATCAGATATTTTAAGATCTTCGGCAAGACGCGAATGTCACATCCTTACCCCCAATACAAGAAACCAGAACTACTTTCCCCCGCCGGCAATATGGAGTGTTTTTTTGCCGCTGTTGAAAATGGCGCCGATGCCGTTTATCTTGGCATGAAGGACTTCAGCGCACGCGCTAGCGCAGATAATTTTACCATTGACGATACCAGCAAGGCCATTGCCTATGCCCGCAAAAGATCTGTCAAGGTCTATATTGCCATTAATACACTGATTAGAGCCAGTGAACTGGAAAAGGTCGTGGACTGTTTAATCACATTGGAAGAATTACAGCCTGACGCCTTGATAATTCAAGACCTTGGGCTTCTGTACTTAATACAATCTCAATTCCCTCATTTTCAATTACACGCCAGTACACAGATGACCATTCACAATCTTGCCGGGGTTAAACAGCTCGAAAGAATGGGATTTAAACGTATTGTCCTTGCAAGGGAGTTGTCTATTGACGAAATTAACAACATTTTAAGAAACACCTCTATCGAGATAGAAGTATTTGTTCATGGCGCCTTATGTTACTCGTATTCCGGCTTGTGCTTCTTTAGCAGTATGACGGGCGGCAGGAGCGGGAACCGCGGCCGATGCGCACAGCCCTGCAGGATGTATTACAAATCTCAACCGGGCGAAGGCGGGTATTTGTTTTCTATGAAAGACCTCTCCACGATTTCCAGAATAAATGAATTGGTAGATGCCGGGGTCCGTTCGTTTAAAATTGAAGGTCGCATGAAATCACCCGAATACGTGGCGGTAGTAACACACGCATACAGGCAGGCAATTGATGGCAATCTGGCAAACCTGGATGAAACTATCCATCAATTAAAAACAGTATTTAGCCGGGAAACCGCAAATTCATACCTTTTTCCAAAAAATGGTTACGGTGATGTGAAGAAGGTAAGCAACAGTCAGTTTAAGACCTCTGATATGATTAATTCTTCGTACCCTTCGAATATCGGGTCATATGCCGGAGAGATAATTAAATCAGAGAAAGGTTATATTGTTATAAGGGCAGGTGTCGAAATCGGCGTGAGGGATTTACTGCAGGTATTTGAAAATACAAATGCAGAGCCAGAATTGCTGTACGTTAAGGGTATCCAGCGTAATGGAAGGCGGGTGTTTGATATTAAGGCGGGCGATACAGCCAGCATTCCTTCTGAAAAACAATATGTACGCGGCGCAAAACTGTATTTGCTTTCGTCTCAAAAGGTGAAGGAAGTGTATGCCTCAAAGATTCCCGGAAAATTAGCAGCTTGTAAAATTCCGGTGAGAATTGAGATTCAAATAAATCAGGATGGGATTGATGTAAAGGGTATTGCAAGAGATGTTTCTCTCTTTAAAAATTATAAAATCAAACTTGAAAAGGGAGTTAAGCGGGTAACTCAGGAAGAGAATATAAAAGATTGTTTTTCACGGTTGGGTGATACGCCATTTGAGTTGCTGGGAATTCAGACAAATATCTCTGATAAGTTGTTTGTGCCATTGAGTGTGTTAAATGATATTCGAAGGGATTTCTCCAATGATTTAGCCATAGAGTGGCAGAAGAATAAAGAACGCAGGTCAGAAGACGTGAAAAATTGGGTGAAGGAAAAGTTTGCAGAATACAGGCAATCTAAGAGCATGTTGTCAGAAAGAGACATTTCTGACAACGACATAAAATTATCTGTTAAGATTGACAGGCTTCAATATTTGAAATACGTTCCAATGGAAAGGATTCACAAAATATACCTTGTAATAAGAGACACAGCCGTTTTTTTAGAAAATTTCAAACAGACAATGATGGGATATTTTACAGAATCTACCCTGAGCACAAAAAAGAGATGCTTCGCTGACACTCAGCATGACAAAGGCAAAGAGTTTAGCCTTACAAATTGTCATTCTGAGCATAGCAAAGAATCTGATTTGACTGTTGATAAGGAAGCCGTTCTGAGAGAAAAACTAGTAATCTCACTGCCCGTTATTATGCGGGATAGCGGCTTTGAATGTGTAAATTATGACCAGTTTAGAGAGATTATAAGTGAATTAATTTCGCTTGGTTTCAGGCAATTCCAGCTTTCCAATCTGGGTGCATTGGGTTTATTTGAGAGAGAAGATGTGCAGTTGTATGCCGATTACCCTCTATATTGCCTGAATCCACTTTCTGCAATGAAATTCGGGGAATTGGGATTTTGCAAGTATACGCTCTCTCCGGAGGATGACAAAGAGAATTTGGAGAAGCTGTTTTCTCCAAATTCGGATGTAATTGTTTATCAGGATACGCCGCTCTTTACTTCAGAAACATGTGTTTGGGCGAATATGAAGAATACTTGTCCAGGAAGGAATCGGTGTGGTTTTAAGCAGGTAATATTAGAAAATGAGTATGGCGACAGGTTTGTGGCTACAGATGAGGCGTGCAAGACAGTTGTCATTAATGAAAAGCCATTTTCTATTATTCATTTTATTCCATTGCTCATTGCGACAGGACAAAAGGATTTCAGGATTGATTTATGTTACAGGGATTATACGCCTGAGGCGATAAAGAATATATTTCTGAGTATTCAAAATAAAAGCAGGATTAAAAATTCAATGGTAGGAAATTTCGAACGGGGGCTGATATAATACCTATAACCACAGAGCGCGCAGAGAGACACCTTGAAAAAAGAAACTCAATAAGGGTCATGTGGCAAGGGTCAAGCATTCTTGCTGCTCGTTCCTCGATGCTTGCCGCTGCATTTTTAGGTAATATTAAAAAGGGAAACTGTTTGATTGACTTCCCTAAAAAATGCAAATAATGTAATAATTAAATTTAATATATAGTTATGCGCTACCAAAAAAGGGGGGCAAATGAAGATAATTAAATTTACTGCGATTAGCTGTTTATTGGCTTTTGCCGTTATCAACGGCGTGATGCCGGCATTTACCATTGCAGGAGGTCTGATTGATATGGGTTACGGCAGTAGAGGCGGAAGTATGGGGGCTGGATTAGCACGTTCAGAAGAACCTATCCAGCCAATTCCCATCAGCTTCGACTGGGACAGGGCAAAGATAGTATTAGGAAAAAAATTGTTTTTTGAACCCAGATTGTCCAAATCTGGTTGGATCAGTTGTAATTCCTGTCATAACCTCTCAACAGGCGGCGCAGATAATTTGCCAAGCTCTATCGGACATAAATGGCTGTTTGGTCCCATAAACTCACCGACTGTCCTGAATGCAAAATTCAATCTGGCGCAATTCTGGGATGGACGCGCAAAGGACTTGAAAGAACAAGCAAAAGGTCCCATAGCCAACCCCATGGAAATGGCTTCAAACCATGAGCTTGCGGTGAGTGTATTGCAATCAATACCGGAATATGTGGGATGGTTTAAAGAGGTGTACAAAGATGAAAAAATTACCATTGATAATGTCGCTGATGCGATTGCAGCTTTTGAAGAGACTTTAACCACGCCAAACTCAAGGTTTGATTTGTGGCTCAGAGGCTATGACAGAATTTCCCAAACGGAGCAGGAAGGGTACGAACTATTCAAAAGTAAAGGGTGTATAATCTGCCATAACGGCTTTGGCGTGGGCGGAACCTCATTTCAGAAATTCGGAATTGCAAAACCATATAGCAAAGACACCCAGACCCTTGGCAGATACAACGTAACAAAAGATGAGAAATATAAATACGTATTCAAAGTGCCATTACTAAGAAACATTGAACTAACGGCTCCCTATTTCCACGATGCAAGCACGTGGAGTTTGAGTGAGGCAGTTAATATCATGGCAGAATATCAGTTGGGAGTAGCACTTACTGATGAAGAAACGAGCAAGATTGTTGCATTCCTCAGGACTTTAACGGGAGATCAACCTGAGATTATTTTCCCGATTCTGCCGCCCTCAACTGCAAATACTCAGAAGCCAGATCGGAATTGATTTTATGGTACTGTGTAAAAACTTCTTTTCCCCATTTTCATGAGGACAAGTTTAAGCAAGTTTTTTACCTCCTCTTTATCCCCTCCTTGCGAAGGAGGGGAAAGAGGGGTGGTCAATTTGGTTGCGGCTATGTTGTTGTTCTGTCCCCTTTGTTCCGTGCAGTCGAATATTTGTCGAAGGAGCAGCCGGGCAAGGGGATTGAGTGGGATGTTTATCCCCTATAGCCCCAGGACAAAAAAAGAATGAACCGGAAAATTAAATGGCTAAATTAAAACTCGATTTACATGACATATATAAAAAAGGACAGTTAATTGAAAAAGAACTCAACCGTATTATTAATGACGCCGTTGAGAAAAGGATTGACTTGGTAGAGATTATTCCCGGCAAAGGAAGCGGACAATTAAAGAAAACCGTCTTACGCTTTCTGAACCGTCCTGATATAAAAGGACTTTATCATCGTGTAGAAAAGGACAGAGACAACTTTGGAAGGATTTTTGTGCATTTTAGACATTAGCCGGAAGAACATATAATGAGGTCGGGTTTTTAATCTTGCTATTTTATTGAAGTTGTTTCTTTTTTAACAATCTGCTTATGGTCGAATAATGCAGCCCAAGATAATCAGCCACTTCCTTTCCTTCTGTAATTCTGGTGACACCGTACTTAATTTTGTAGATTCCTATTTTTCATTAGCAGATTAATATGACTTTATGCACCGTGCTTGTGCTGAAGCTGTTGTTTAGGCAATTACCAGTTCTTCAACTTCATCAAGGTTGATTGTTTGTCTCGTCTGCCAAAGATTATAATTCTTTTGCATT
>Ga0209212_1009156_pt1 | contig 10409 bp, 12 predicted proteins | sample RifGroC2_FD_183996 | JGI IMG/M metagenome (GOLD analysis project Ga0209212, IMG submission 183996) | Groundwater microbial communities from Rifle, Colorado, USA - Groundwater C2 (SPAdes) (version 2) | ecosystem: Environmental > Aquatic > Deep subsurface > Groundwater | place: Rifle, Colorado... | reverse complement strand
GCGCGGTGAAACCCACGCAGTCAGCGAAGAGGACGGTGACGAGCTTGCGCTCTCCCTCCAGCGCGCTGCGGGAGGTGAGGATCTTCTCGGCGAGATGTCGCGGCGTGTAGCCGGGGATCTTGCGGGCGAGCTCGTCGGCAACCTCCGCCGCGGAGGCGGGAGCGCGCGGCGTCGCTCCCGCCGGCACAGCGGGGCTGCCGGCCGCCAGCCGCTGGCCGCACTCGTCGCAGAAGCGCGCGCCCGGGCGCAGCGCGGTGCCGCACGCGGGGCAGCGAACCGGCAGCGGCGCGCCGCAGCCCTCGCAGAACTTCGCGCTCTCCCGGTTCTGGTGCTGGCACGCCGGGCAGATCACACGGCCATCGTAGCACCGCTGTCCAGACCGGCCCGGATGGCCGGGCCGGGCGCGGCCGGGGCGCGCGCGGAGCCCGTGTTACAATTCGGCGCGGAAGGAGGGCCCCATGGCCATTCTGAAGGTCGCGCGTCTCGGCCACCCCGTGCTCCGCCAGGTGGCCGCTCCTGTTCCGGTGAAGGAGATCCCTTCCCCCGGGATCCAGCGCCTCATCGACGACATGGTGGAGACCATGCGCGAGTACGACGGGGCGGGCCTGGCGGCTACCCAGGTGCACACGCTCAAGCAGATCTGCGTCGTCGAGGTGAACGCCAACCCGCGCTATCCCGACGCCGACCGCATCCCCCTCACCGTGCTCGTCAACCCGAAGGTGACGCCCCTCACGGAAGAGATGGAGGAGGGCTGGGAAGGGTGTCTCTCGGTGCCGGACATGCGGGGGATGGTGCCCCGCCCCATCGCGGTGCGACTCGAGGCCCACGACCGCGACGGAGGCCGCATCGACCTGATTGCCAAGGAGTTCTTCGCCCGCGTGATCCAGCACGAGACGGATCACCTGCACGGTATCGTCTACCTCGACCGGATGAAGAACCTGTCGACGCTCTGCCACCTCGCGGAGTGGAACAAGTACTGGATGGGGAATGATGAGCAGGGAGAGGGAGATTGAGGCGACGTGTTGCCCCGACCGGAGTGGCCCACGGTCAACATGCCGCCAGGCATGGGTCGGAGGGGTGCTGAGTGAGCGCCGCGGGTTGCCCCGACCAGACGGGCCCACGGTCAACATGCCGCCAGGCATAGGTCGGAGGGGTGCTGAGTGAGCGCCGCGGGTTGCCCCGACCCGACGGGCCCACGGTCAACATGCCGACAGGCATGTTGAGGATGAATGATGCCTAGGGTCGTCGCGGCCGTCAGGGATCTGTTCTTCGTCGCCCGCATCAGGGAGACGGCCCGACTGGTCGGCACTGACGTGGCCTTCGCCCGGAGCCCCGAGGAGATCGGCGCGGCGCTCGGCGGGGAGGCGCCCGATCTGCTGATCGTGGACCTCACGACCCCGGAGTGGGACTACGAGGCCCTCTTCGCCGCGGTGGAGGGGCACAGGCCGCGCGTGCCAGTGCTGGGCTTCACGACGCATGGGCTGGCGCGGCAGACCCAGCCGCTTCATGCGCGCTGCAGTCGCGTCGTGACCAAGGAGACGCTGAGCCAGGAGCTGGGCGAAGTGCTGCGGCACGGGCACCCCGACGGGCGCGCGCCCGTGGCGGCGCCCTCGCCGTCCGGGCAGGAGAGGCCCGCGTGACCGCGGCTGAGTTTGTCGCGGCGCTGGCCGAGGAGAACCAGGCGCTGCTCCGGCGTCTCGAGCCGGAGGCCACGCTGCGTCCCGAGGTCGAGGGTGACCTGAGCGTCATCAACATGCTGAAGGTTGCCCTCAGGAACGAGGTCGAGGCCACGGAGATCGCCGCGCGCTGGCTCACCACGACGGACGACGTGCACGTCAAGATGGCCTTCGCCCGCCAGGCGGGGGACGAGGCGAGGCATTACCGGCTCATCGCCGAGCGCCTCCGGGAGCTGGGCTTCGAGGCGGGCGCCTTCGACCCGCTCGCCAAGGGGTACGGACCGCTCTTCCAGTATCTCGACGCCCTGGGCACCACCGTGGAGCGTGTAGCCGCCGGCCAGTTCACGCGCGAGGCCATCGCGGTGGTGAAGAACCGCCAGTTCATCGAGTTCTGCGAGCGGGCCGGGGACACCGCGACCGCCACCCTGTACCGGGAGGTCATCGAGCCCGACGAGCGCTTCCACCACGAGCTGGGCCGCTCGCTGCTGCTGCGCTTCGCCACGACGCCCGAGGCGCAGCAGGCGGCCCGGCAGGCCGCCGCACGGACCCTCGCGCTGGCCGAGGAGCTCCAGGCGGCCGCCCTGAAGACGGCCGGCATCCATCACGCCCCGGGCTGCTGATGGACGGAGATCCCCCGCTCCGGCAATGGGCCGCCGAGGTGGAGCGGCCGGAGCAGGAGATCGACCTGGCCCGCGCGGCGCTGGTGCTCGCGCGGATGGAATACGCGGATCTCGACATCGGCGCGTATCTCGGGCGCCTGGGCGAGCTGGCGGCCCGGGCGGAGGCCGGCTGCCGGAAGTGCACCGATCTCAACCTCCTTCACTGCGTGCGGGAGTACCTGTTCGCCGAGGTGGGGTTCGCGGGGAACCGCGACGCCTACTCCGACCCGCGCAACAGCTTTCTCAACGACGTGCTCGACCGCCGGCTCGGGATTCCCATCACCCTGTCGCTCCTGCTCATCGAGGTGGGGCGGCAGCTCGGCCTCCCCATGGAGGGCATCGGGCTGCCCGGCCACTTCGTCGCCGGCGTGAGGCTCGGCGAGGAGCAGCTCCTCCTCGATCCGTTCAACGGAGGCGCCATCCTCACCCCCGACGCCTGCGCCGACCTCGTCGCCCGGGCCCTGGGCCGGCGCGTGAGGCTGACGGACGCCGACTTCGCTCCAGTCACGAAGCGCCAGCTCCTGGCCCGCATGCTCCGCAACCTCAAGGCCATCTACTGGCAGCGGGGGGAGTGGGACAAGGCGGTCCAGACCGTCGATCGGCTGCTGGTGCTGGAGCCCGCGGCCGGCGGCGAGTGGCGCGACCGGGGGAACGCGCTCGCCAGTCTGGGCGAGTTCAGACGGGGGCTCGCCGACTGGGAGCGCTACCTCACCGACTTCCCCAACGCCCCCGACGGCGAGAAGGTCCGCGGCCACCTGCGACGGGTGCGCGAGAAGCTCGCCCAGCTGAACTGATCGTGCGCGTTCGAGGCGGCCCAAACCTCTACGGGTTCTCGGTAGGCATCCTCATGCTCGACACCCGCTTCCCGCGCATCCTCGGCGACATGGGGAACGCGGGAACCTTCGACTTCCCCGTGCGCTACCACCGCGTGCCCGGGGCCTCGCCGGCCCGGGTCGTGCGCCAGGGGCAGCGGGGGCTGCTGCCGGCCTTCGTCGAGGGGGCGCGCTTCCTCGAGCAGGAGGGCGTCCGCGCCATCAGCACCAACTGCGGCTTCCTGGCGAGGTTCCAGCGGGAGCTCGCCGCCGCGGTCTCCGTGCCCGTGTTCACCTCGAGCCTCATGCTCGTCCCGCTGGTCCACCGGATGCTCCCGCCGGGGCGCGCGGTGGGCATCCTCACCGTGGATGCCTCGTCGCTTCGCGCGGAGCACTTCGCGGGGGCGGGGATCGGCCCGGAGACCCCGACGGTGGTGGCGGGGCTCGAGACCGAGAAGGAGTTCACGCGCGTCCTGCTGGACGATCTCCTCGAGCTCGACGTGGAGGCGGCCCGCCAGGAGCACCTCGGCGTCGCCCGGCGCATGATCGAGGCCCATCCCGAGGTGGGCGCCATCGTGCTGGAATGCACCAACATGCCGCCCTACCGCGCCGACATCGAGGCCGTCACCGGCCTGCCCGTCTTCGACATCACCACGCTGGTCCGGATGCTGCACGATGCCGTGCGCCACGGCCTGCCGCCCCGTCCTGCATGAAGACCTCCGCGGATGTCCTCGTCATCGGGGCCGGCATCATCGGCGGCTCGGTGGCGTATCACCTGCTGGAGCGGGACCCCCGGCTCGCCGTCACGATCCTCGAGGCCGAGCCCGAGGCGGGCACCGGCGCCACAGCCAAGGCCACCGGCGGCGTGCGCTTCCAGTTCTCCACCGAGGCCAACATCCGGCTGACGCTCCTGTCCTACCGCTACTTCACCGACGCCGAGGCCATCCTCGGGCGCTCGGTGGACTTCGTGCGCCACGGCTACCTCTTTGTCACGACGGACCCGGCCACGCTCGAGCGCTCGCGCCAGGCCGTGGCGCTCCAGCAGTCCCTCGGCGTCAGGAGCCAGACGCTGGCGCCGGCCGAGATCCAGCGCCACCTCGAGCATCTCGTGGTGGGGGACCTGGCGGGGGGGACCTTCTGCGGTGATGACGGCTCGGCGGATCCTCATGGGATGCTCCAGGGTTTCCTCGCCAGGGGGCGCGAGCGTGGACTCCACGTGCTCGTCGGCCATCGCGTGGTCGCCCTGCTCCGGGATGGGGAGCGGGTGGTGGGAGCGCGCACCGCTCAGGGGGACTTCCACGCGCCAGTGGTCATCAACTGCGCCGGGCCGTATGCAGACCAGGTGGGGGCGCTGGCCGGCGTCGAGATCCCCTCGAAGCCGTACCGGCGCCAGGTGCTGGTCACGGACCCCTTGCCGATCCTGCCCGATGTCTTCCCGCTCATCGTGGACCTCGACACGGGTTTCTACGTCCACCGACAGGGCAAGAGCGCCGTCCTCATGGGCGGCACCGACAAGGACATCAAGCCCGGGCTCGACACGAGCGTGGACTGGGAGGCCTTTGGCGCCGTCTTCCAGGCGGCCGCGAAGCGCGTGCCGCCGCTGGCGGAGGCCAAGGTGATGCGGGCCTACGCGGGCGTCCGCGACCTCACGCCCGACTACCACGGCATCCTCGGCCCGGCCCGCACGGCGCCCGGTTTCCACGTCGCGTGCGGCTTCTCGGGCCACGGCTTCATGCACGCCCCGGCCATCGGCCGACTGATGGCGGAGATCGTCCTTGACGGCCGGGCGTCCAGCATGGATATTGGCGCATTGTCGCTCGATCGCTTCGGCGCCGGCACCCCGCCCGCCGAGGCCAACATGTTCTGACAGAGGAGGGCCTCCCGATGCTCACGCGCACGCTCGCCGCGCTCCTCACGCTCTCGCTCCTGGCGCTGCCGGTGCTCCCGGCCGCGGCCCAGCCCTCGCTCACCTGGACGGCCGGCGCTGTCGGCGGCGGCTGGTACGCCATCTCCGGCGGCATGGCCGAGCTGATCCGCGAGAAGGCGGGGCTCAACATCAAGGTCATTCCCGGCGGCGGCACGCAGAACCCGGTGCTCGTGGAGAAGGGCGACGCCGACCTCGGCATGGGATTGCCCCCGCTCCTGGGCGCCGCCGTCCGCGGCGAGGACCCGTATCCGGGCAAGAAGCATCCCAACCTCCGCGCCATCGCGGGCAACATGAGCCTCAACACCTTCCACTTCTACGTGGCGGCGGACTCGGACTTCGCCAAGCTCTCCATGGAGGAGATCTTCAAGGGCAAGAGGCCCATTCGCCTGGCCATCTCCAAGCCCGGCTCCTCGGATGTCTGGGTCTTCGAGAAGGTGATGGAGTACTACAAGATCTCCTACAAGGACTGGGAGGCGGCGGGGGCCAAGTTCTTCCGCGGCTCCTACGCCGAGCAGGCCGGCGCCTTCAAGGACCGGAACGTGGACGGCACCTTCACCTTCCTGGCGCTGCCCGGCGCCTCCGTCACCGAGGCCTCGGTGGGACGCACCCTCAAGCTGCTGGCCTTCCCGAAGCCCTTGCTGCAGCACCTGGCAGGCTTCGGTCTCGGCGAGGGGCCGATCCCCGCGGGCACCTATCCCAAGGCCGCCAACGGCAACGAGCCCGTGCTCTCGGCCACCATGGGCACGACGATCACGGTCAATGCCAAGATGCCCAACGACACGGCCTACCTCCTGGCCAAGACCCTCAACGACAACGTGGACCGGGTCAGGAAGATCCACGGCAGCCTCGCTGACTACGATCCTTCGAAGGGGCATCTCTACCTCGGCGTCGCGCTCCACCCTGGCGCCGAGAAGTACTACCGGGAGAAGGCCTGGCTCAAGTAGTGTCTGTTTGTGCCTGGGTGGCTGACGGTGGGATCTGAGCTGGAGGGCACGCTACCCGATGAGGGCATTCTCGGCCTTCTCGGTCAGGAGGTGGGGGCGGCGAGGCGGCCAACGGGGTGCTGTCGGCCAGGTGGCAGAAGCCTGGCGGATATGCGGCCACGCCGTCCTGGGTCATAAGGGCGGGACCGACTGCCAGGGACGCGAGCCACGACTCGGGTGTTGGAGGCGACCATGTCCGATGCCGGCGGGCAGCAAGAACCACCAACCTACTATGCGAACATCATCACGTCGCTACTGACGGTGGACGACCTCACCCTGGAGTTTCGGCGCTTTGACAAGCCGCATCGCGAGATGCTGGCCACTCCTAGTCAGCAACTGGCGGTGGTTCCGCCGGCGTCGACGGCCGAAGTGATGCAGCACGAGCCGATCGCCCGTGTTGTCGTGACGTTTTCCGCGGCGACGGCGCTCAAGGAGTACCTTGATTCTGCTCTGCCACGAATCGAGGAGTCGCGTCGAACAGGACGCCTCACATGATGACGATTGAGCTGTCATTCACCTCTGGTGTTGCATCGATTCGACCCCGCCTGCGAGATGGATATTGGTCGGGGCTCTCAAGCACCCCTCCGGGGTTGGTGCCCCCGGGTATCGAGGGTCGCTTCTACCTCGCGACCCTGCCCCGAGAGTTCTCGGGAGTGGACCCGTCTGCGTTGGCGCGGATTGTCGCTTCGGAGACGGTACGGCTGGGAGAGGTTGTCGGCGTTGCTCTGGGCTCATGTGGGGCAGCGACCAGGGCATCCGATCGATCAAAGCCCACACGTCGCGACAGGGAGCTTGACTGGCTGCGAAGACATCAGCAGGAGATACGGGTCCTGGCGGGTCAGTGGGTTGTCATTGAGGGTGAGGCGATTGTCGCGGTCGGGCGTGACCCACTGGAGGCGGTGCAGGATGCCCGACGAAAGGGGGTGCAGGTTCCGTTCGTGTGCCGAATCGAGCATGAGAGCTCGAAGGATGTGGTGAACATAGGACTATAAGGATGCCATCGGTCGAGTACGCGCATCAGTTTTCGTATGTTGCCGGGGTTGGAGGCCGGGGGAGGCCGTTTCCTGGGCTTGTGGTCAGAGTTCAGAACCCGGAGAACGGAGCGCTGGGGATTGATATCCAGGGGCACCTGGACACCGGAGCGGAGAGGTCTGTCTTTCCCGGATGGGTCGCCTCGGCCATTGGGCTGGTGCTTCTTGATGGCGAAGCGGCGCAGCTCAGCGCGACCGTGGGGCCTGTTCACGATGCGCGACTTCACGACGTCTTCGTCTCGCATGACGTTCTCGGGGGTTGTCGGCTGACGGTGGCGTTTACCCTTGAGGACACGGCCAGAAGCTTGCTGGGCCGGGATCTCCTGAACGTTCTCCAGATCGGTTTCCGCGGGCGGTATCAGGAATTCTACGTGACTGCGACTCCGTAACTGGAGGGGAGGCTCACGCCACCGCGTGTGCGGCCGCTGGGGGAACCCGCACAGACGCGCGAGCGGAGTGTGCGGCGAGAATCCGGGGTTGAGTGTCGGTGAGGCGGGCCCGATGCTTGGCGCGGTCATCGACGCGTGCGACGTTGTCGCCATCAGATCATAGGGGCGTCACATTCCGCTCGGTGTCGGTGTCGAACCGGCCAGTCGGCCGGCGGATGAGCAGCCGCGACTCGTGGCCGTGTTTCCCCGTGATTTGTGATTTGTGCGAGGATTCGATTCCGAGCCTCAAACGGACCTGGATTCAACTCCGACCGTAGGGAACACCGTGGGACGCCGGTCGGAGGCAGCCTGCGGCAGACAAGACTTCGGCAGAATATTTGGATCGTCGGAAACCCCATCGGGGGTATTCCCCGTGTCAGGTCTGAGAAGATGGTGGGAGCTAAAGCGTTTCCGTCGGAGGTGCGGGGATCAGGAAGCTCTCAGGCGCGGTTGGCTGGGGCGCCGGGGCGTATGCCGCCCTGGCCTCCCTTTTTCACCTCTACACCGCGGGGTACGGGGTCTTCGAGCCCCGCGTCCAGCGGTCGATCCACCTCCTCTTCCTCGTACCGCTGGTCTTCCTCGCCTTCCCGGCCGGCAAGCGCTCGCCGAGGGAGCGCCCGAGCTTTCCCGACTGGATCTGGGCGGCCGGCTCGTGGGGGGCCAGCGCCTATCTCATCTGGGACCGCGACCGGCTGAACCACCGCTGGGAGGGCGCCTCCCCGGTGATGCCGTGGGAGGTCGCGATCGGTGCCGTGATGGCGCTGCTCGTGATCGAGGCCTGCCGGCGCTCGCTGTCGCCGTGGATGGCCGTCACCATCTCCGTGGCGCTGGTCTATCTCGGCACGAGCCAGTGGTTCCCGGGCGTGCTCCACTTCAAGGGCTACGCGCTGCCGCGCATGGTGGAGTTCGTCTACCTCGCGGGCGACGAGGGGATGTACGGCTTCCTCACCGGGATCTCGGCGAACATCCTCTTCATCTACGTGCTCTTCGCCTCGGTGATGATGAAGGCGGGCGTGGGGGAGTTCGTCATCGACCTGGCGGTGCGGCTGGCGGGCTGGGCGCGCGGGGGGCCCGCGAAGATCGCCGTGATCGGCTCGGCGCTCTTCGGCACCATCTCTGGCTCCACCGTGGCCAATGTCTACGCCACCGGTTCCTTCACGATCCCGCTCATGAAGCGCGGCGGCTACTCGGCCAAGTCCGCGGCGGCCATCGAGGCCATCGCGGGCACCGGCGGGCAGATCATGCCGCCGGTCATGGGCGCCGGCGTCTTCATCATGGCGGAGGTCACGGGCATTCCGTACTTCGACATCATCAGGGCCGCGGCCATCCCGGCCATCCTCTACTATGTCGGGCTCTTCGCCATGGTGCACTTCCTCGCGCTCCGGTTCGGGCTACGGCCGGTGCCGCGTTCCGAGCTGCCGTCGTGGCGGCCGGTGCTGAGGCGCGGCTACTTCATCGTCCCGTTCGGGCTCATCGTGTACCTGCTGGCCCAGGGGTACTCCCCGACGGGCGCCGCCTTCTACACCATCGCCGCCACCTTCGTGCTGTCGTTCCTGGACCGCCGGACGTGGATGACGCCGAAGAAGTGCTGGGAGGCGCTCGTGGAGGCCGCCTTCAGCGCCGGCACCATCGCCGTGGCGCTGGCGGGCTCGGGGATGATCGTGGGGGTGCTCACGCGGACGGGGGCGGCGCTGGCCTTCGGCGGCGTGGTGGTGCAGGCCGCGCAGGGCATCCTCATCGTCGCGATGATCCTGATCTTCGTCGTGGTCTCGATCCTCGGCACGGGGATCCCGACCACGGCGGCCTACGTGATCGCGGTGACGGTGGGCGCCGCGGCCATGGGCAACCTCGGCGTGGGGCTCCTGGCCGCGCATCTCTTCGTCTTCTACTACGCGGTGCTCTCCGATCTCACGCCGCCGGATGCCGTGACCGCCTTCGCCGCGGCGAACATCGCGGGCTCGGACATGTTCGGCACCGGCATCGAGGCCTTCCGCCTCGGCGTGGCTGGATTCCTCGTCCCCTTCGCCTTCGTCTACCACCCGGAGCTCTTGCTCAAGGGGGAGTGGCCGCAGGTGCTGCTCATGTCGGGCTTCGCCGCTATCTCGGCGATAGCCCTGGCCTCGGTGGTGGTGGGGCATGCCTGGGGGCCGATGTCCGGCTGGCTCAGGGGGCTTTGCGCCGTCGCGGCAGCGCTCTTGGTGGTGCGGACGCTGTCGCTGCAGTTGGCGGGGCTCGCGCTCTACGGGGCCATCGTCGGCTACGCGGCCTGGCGGCGTGGCGCCGCGGCCCCCGTCACCGCCCGGTGAGACGCGCGATCAGCGTCGCATCCGCGGCCGGGAAGTCGTAGCGGTGGAGGTCGGCGGGAGCCACCCAGGCTATCTCCTGGCCCTCGAGGGCCCGGGGCTCGCCCTCCGTCGCGCAGCGGAAGAAGACGAGCCTCACGCGCTTGTCCGGGTAGCTCCAGTTGATGGTGTCCACATGATCCAGGACAGTGATCTCGGCGCCGAGCTCCTCCCGGATCTCCCGGCGCAGCGCCTCCTGCGGGCTCTCTCCCGGCAGGGGCTTGCCACCGGGGAACTCCCAGAGGCCCGCCAGGTGCGAGCCCTGCGGGCGCCGGGTGATGAGGATCCTCCCACCGCGCTCGATCACCGCCGCGACCACCTCAGTCGGGGTCAGGTCTTGCATTTCGACAACAAGATGTTGGATTGCAAGACCTGACCCCGACTACGAGGCGGTCCAGCCTCCGTCCACGGCGAGGATCGCCCCGGTGACGTAGCGGGAGGCGTCCGAGGCGAGGTAGAGGCAGGCCGAGGCGATGTCTCCCATGTGGCCGGCACGCCCGATGGGGATGCGGTGCTTGAGGAGATGACGGCGGAACTCCGGGACGCCCTGG
>Ga0209212_1009155_pt1 | contig 10411 bp, 7 predicted proteins | sample RifGroC2_FD_183996 | JGI IMG/M metagenome (GOLD analysis project Ga0209212, IMG submission 183996) | Groundwater microbial communities from Rifle, Colorado, USA - Groundwater C2 (SPAdes) (version 2) | ecosystem: Environmental > Aquatic > Deep subsurface > Groundwater | place: Rifle, Colorado... | reverse complement strand
GACACCGCCTGAAATTTTATCCACGCCCGGCTTGCGCAAAAGCTGATAACAAAAAGGAACAGCCAGCCTGTCCCGGAAGTAAGGCAGCATTGGCGCCAGATGTTCGCTCTGGCTTTTAACTTCCACAGCGAACCAGGGCTTACCTGCCACAGCCACAAGAAAGTCCACCTCCCGCTTGGCAGTATCCCTGAGAAAATAAAGATCCGCCTTATAGCCCTCCCTGTCAGTAAGCCAGTGAACCAGCTTAAGCAAATGCGAAGCGACCATGTTTTCAAAACGCGCTGCCTCGTCCGGCACTTCAGACCAGTCCCAAAGATACAGCTTGGGCTCCTTTTTCAGGCTGCGGATCTTACTCCAGGTGAACGGTCTTATTCTAAAGTGGTAATAAAAGCGCTCAAGAATGTCCAGCCAATGGGAAACCGCGCGATGACTTACCTCAAGGTCCTCCCGCAGGGAATTAGCCGAAAGCAAAGACCCCACCCGCCCCGGCAGCATATCGCTCAGCAATTGCATATTGCCCAGGTCGCGCACGAACTCCACATCCTTTATGTCCTCGCGGAATAAACGCTCGTTACGCTCATTATGCCAACGCCGGAGCGCCCGGTCACTGCCAGCAAACAGCGGTTCAGGGAACCCCCCCCGTTTTTCCAGAAGTTGGAACGCTTCCTTCTGATCCCCGAAGGGCAGTGTAAGCTCTTTGAACGGCTCAAGCGAGGGGACCGGCAAACCGGCCAATTCGGCTACGGAAAAAGGGTGAAGCCGGTAATAATGATAACGGCCCTGCAGTGAGTCGCCGCCTTTACGGTAAATATCCAGGCGGGCGCTGCCGGTAACAATAAAACGGTATTTGTCGCGGTGAGTATCGAATTCGCCCTTTACAAATCTTTTCCAGGCGCGGTATTTGTGGATTTCATCAAGCACTATCAACTGCGCGGAAGCAGGCCATTCGGCGGCCATCATTTTAACCCGCTCGCTTTTTTTATCCCAGTTGAAATAAGCGGTCTCTTTGAAATGGGCCGCCACCAGTTCGCGAGCCAGCGTCGTTTTCCCCACCTGCCGCGGGCCTCCGACAAACACCATCTTGGCTTTAAGGTCTTCTACTATCGATTCAACAAGATACCTGATTTTTGCCATATACAGGATTATATGTATTCTTTTGCTTTAGAGCAAATAAATACACGTAGATATTTGCCTATAGGCCACACGTTCAAAAGAGCCTTTCCCGCCACCGGGGCGCTTAAACAGCTTGCCCCTTTACGCCGCCTCACCGTCCAACTCCCCCTTCGTCTTCCGCGGCTCAGCCTCATTCCCCCGATTTTCGATCCTCGATTCTCTATTTTCTTCCTGGGCCACCCCGGTACAATTTAAAGGGACGCTCCCTTTTCCACACCCTCAGGCCCCCGGCGCTTCTTCCCGCAACGAAACTTCATTCACCATATAAGATGTTCTCTGGTTAATATTTCGTCAGCGGCCTTCTTATACGCGGACGATAGCCCCGGATAGACATTCTTTAGAAACTCCTCCCGCACGGCCTTATCCTTAAGCTGCGAAACAGCCGCCGCGCGGCAGGCGGAATAGGCCCCTTGCGCCTGTGATGGCTGATGCGGGATCAACTCCGGGTGACTGGCATTCTCTACGGCCCCCAGAAGCGAAACGAGCTGCTTAACCCCCAACCGGTTCTTTTTGCTGGCCTCCGGATAGGTGGCGTCCAGGAATAGGCAGCCCTGCCGCACCGGCTCACCGTAGAATTTTTCTACTCCGGCAATGACGCCGGGCAGGAACTCGTCGCGGTAATGCAGCTTCTGCGCCGCCTCGCTGAACAGCCGCACCTCCGGATTATTGCCGTTACCCGGTTTAACGCGAATAAAAAATTCGTTCAGCAGTTCTATCCCTCTGGGACTGCCCGCCTCGGCCAGCGCATTCGCGCCTTCTAAGGCCGCAGCTCCGGACTTAAAATCAGGGATGGTGTTCTCTTTCATGGCTGAGAGTTTGAACCGCGACAGGCTCTTGCTTATACGCCCGAGGGCTTCCTTCTCCCTGGCCTTGCCCGGCTTGTCGGGGAAAAAGCCGGCCTCTTTGTAATTGTACACGCATTGACCCCCGTTACGGGAGAAAGCCTCGTCGGTAGCATGGTCCGCAATAAGGGCGGCCACCTCCTTGTCCCCGAAAATACAAAGATGGGATAGCGTTTCCCATATTTTACCCGGGCTGAAATCGGCGGTTTCGATGGCGAAGGGCGCCAGCACATTGAACTGCGGCGGCAGGAACCTGGAAGCGGCGTATTCTCCCGCCGCAGAACAATAACCGACCGACCGACCGCTCACGGCCATTACATTGAAACACGGGCGGACCGCGGGGGGGATAGTCATCGCCGCTTCATAGAATTTCCGCTTATCCTTCACGTCAAGGAGCCGCTGGAAAATAGCGATAAAATTATTCCTTGCCGGGATGGTGCTGCCCTGCACCGCGCAAAGGCCGCTCTCGTCAAAATCCTCATAGAGGTATAGCGCATAGAGAACTTCCAGTTCCGGCGAGATCTGGTTTATTCCAAGCTGGGTCGCTGCCCACAGGTATCCGGTATCTGGGTCCAGCTTGACAACCCGCACCAGATCGCTGGTCAGGCCGTCCTGTTTGGAGATGGTCCCTATATGCGCGCCGTCGGAGAGGGACTGCACTACCAGCCCTTTGCCAGGGAATTCCCCGTAGCCGCCCTTTGAGAGAGTGCCCAGCCATAACCTGTCGCCCTCTATCTCGGCCGAAGAGATACTGCCGCAGGGGGCCACGGCATCCTTTATCACCTCGCCGCCCAGCTTCAGGACGTGCACCATTTTCCTTTCCTCGAAGCAGTCGTCGTTGATGGTTTGCAGCACTGTTGTCCCGGAAGAAGTGTACAGCGTGACGGCTGCCCCTGACTCGCTTTGGGCGGGGCTGGCGGCCTTGCCGCCCTTTGCGCCGCGCATAAGCGCAGCGTACTCAGCAGTCGTCACCTGCCGGAACTCCCCTGTCTCCTTATCCAGCGCCATTCTCCGCCCATCGATAGCGGCGAAGCCGACCGTAGAGCTGGTAAATGTTATCTCGTCTATGACAGGGAGATAGTCCCAGTCCGACGGCTCCATACCGGCGTACAGCCGTGGCGCGAAACCCAGCAGAGACGCGCAAGCAATACTTAGGAAAAACGACTTTTTCAACATATGTAATAGTTCTTGGAAACACATTGCGACTTTAGTTATCTCCAAGACTCTCCGCAGGCTTGCCTATATAAGAAGTAAAGAGGACGCGAATAACTTTATAAATAATTTCAGTCCCTTTTCCCGGCTTATATATGATCGGCTTTTCTGTCGCCATCCTTTGCCTTCTTTTCAGAATAATATTCAATGGCTAGTGCTGCAGCCAGGGCGGCCACGCTTGGTATATAGTAGCTGCCGACCGAAAATGCCGTAAGCGCGCAAAATGCCGCCAGTAATACGATCAAGACTGCCCCGACGGTGCGCCTGGTTTTAATATTAGGGATAAGAAAGGGGAGGCAAGCGAGCAGGATAGGGATAACCAATGGCCGGGCCGCGGAAAGCCCTTTGGTTTGGTACCAAGATGTTCTGGAATAATCCGGCAAAGTCTGAATAGCGGTATTATCCGGTGAGAGTGAACGTGAAACACTAACGCTCTTAACCATGGGCGCAAACATAATATAGGCCGACATTCCGATCGCCCACAAGGGCCCGAACAGCCATACGCCTCGTCCAAGATATTTCTCTCCCATTATGGATGCCTGCTTTTATCTATCCACATATGGTCGCTGCGGATGTCTTTTGGCCTGGCGGCTTTTGCGGCGGCTCCGGCTTCGGCTTCTTCGCGCGCCGTGCGGACCATATACGGGACAAGTCCTTCGGAAAGTATTTTCTCACATTCCGCATCGCTCCAGTTGGGGGCGTCTTTCTTTTCAAAACCCGCCTCTCCGGAGAGAACCTTAGCTAAAGGCACATTGTACTTATCCCCAAGCAATTTAGCTCCCGGTGCGGGATCGTTATCGGTTATAACTCCGCTCTCCACAGGCATATACGAAACAGCTTTCAGCGTCTTAAAGTCGATCGCGACAACGCCATTACAGACAGAGGAACCACCTTCCCCCTGCCTGGAGGTGCGTACGACAAGGATTTCATCACTTACCGATAAGGTGCCGGCAGAACAATCGAGCAGCGCAGGGTGCCTCAAAACGCCCATCTCACCAGTGACAACGGCATAAAAGACAGCGCCCCCGATCCCGTTAAAACCTTCACCGTTATAAAATTTATACCCAGCCCATACTTTTCCAGGGGCTCCTGTGGATAGCCCGAGCTCCGTCTCGTAAGTCCATATCTCAGCTTTCGGGCGGTATTTTTTAAAAAGAGATTCGTCGGGTATGGGGAACTCGGCGATCCTGCCCCACTTACCCTCCCCGGCGCTATATGAGTACACTCCTGTCCCATATACAAGGAACGGGCTCGTCCCGACCTTGACCTCTGTGACTCCATCGGTTTGCGCGTTTATATTCTCCTCGGCGGGAGGATACGGCGGACGTTCCGATTCAGGCGGCATCCCGACTCCCGGTGTTTTCCTGGCTTCAGCCTGCGGCTGGTCAGCTCGCCCGGCAACTGCCGAGACAGCACTGGAGGCGTCGGCACTTACCGGCATGGCGACCTCCTGCTTGTAGAGGCTATAGATGACTGTTGCAACAAGCACGGCAAAACCGGCGACCTTAATGATAATTAACCTATTCATTTTTAACGTATTCCCCATTAAGCACAAACTTCAGCCGTTTAGTGTCGACGAAACGGTAGATACCTTTGCCAGGTCGGGCTCCATCTCTACCAGGGAGTGCCGGCCCCTTTATCGATACATTCATCCTCCGGGCCGGAATGTTTAAAAAGCTTTTTAACGTATTTGTATGAGATAACTTGTCCGCTGTTGCCGGTTAATTTATAATAATCACTATAATCGTCAGCGGAATCCTCTAATCCCCACGTGTTTATTTGCCTTATTTTAAACCCGTCTTCCCCCGATAATTCAATACTATCTGTCGGCGTATATGGAAGCTCTTTTTTATGTTTTTTTGCTAGTTTGTAACAGGGGAATATCGAAATCTCCAGAGGGTAATACGAAGAAGATGATGACATTAATGCAAGCGTAATATTTGCGTCTTTGTCGTGTCCGCTCAGCACAATGTCTTTTCTGCCGTCGCCATTAAAATCCCCGCTTACGAAATACGGGAGCGATTTCTCCGAGTAAGGATATGCGGCTATTCTGCTTTCTGGATAATCCCCTGGTTTCCATAAATCAAAATCCTTATTGTAAGCGCGCAGGGCTTCAGACATTTTTGCCGGCAGGCTCATTTTTTCAATGTACTCGGGCCTGAAATGCCGCCCGGATACAGCAGGGGTGGATTTTGAAACTGATCCACTATACGACGCGACGAACTTTGCCGCATATTCGTAAGTGTTTATACCTGTGCACCCTTGTTTGAATGTATACCCGGCCCGGTCGAATCTATTTATCCCTTTGCTGCTGAAGGCGTCCGTTTTTAAAATCGTTACGACCGGGCTCATGTCGCCTTCGACAAGGCTGGTTCCGCTTTTCTTTAGAACAAGAGCCTCCGTCGCCGTGTAGGGAATTTCTTCCCCCTGTTTGTGCGCCGTGTAATATTTATCTTCTTTGGCCGTCAAGACGTTGTAATCCGCATTGCCTGATGATATCAGCACCATAACCAAGTTGGAATCCCGGTTATGGCCGGCTATCGCCACATCTTCTATCCCATCACCGTTAAAATCCCCTTTGACGGCGTACGGTAAGGATTTTCCGGAGTAGGGATAGTGTTTGATCTGTTCCGGGGGGTAATCAGCTATGCCCCATTGCTTAAAATCGGGGGCATATTTATTCAACGCTTCCGCCATCGGCGCTGATAGTTCCATGGCTTTAATATAGTCCGGGTCAAGATATATCGGCGGAGGCGCCCCCACTTCCGGGGCAGGCATTTTAACCGCCGCCACCTTGCGCATATCTTCCGGAGCGCCAACCCCGGCTTCCGCAGCGAAGGAACCCGTCGCGGAAAGGAACAACAGAAAAGATAATCCCTGAAATAGAGATGTTTTTATAAATTACCTCATCAACTTATGGCGCCTGGCCTATGCCAGGAGATCTTAGTCCTGTTTCCAGTAGAGCCGGAGGACCGCTTCGATCCCTGCCGACTCGGAGGGTTCGCGCGCCGCCTTGTATTCCAGGTAGGCGGCAATAGCGCGCCGCTCCTGTTTATTGAACAGGGAAAGTTTTTTAAGCATATAAGCCTTTAATTCAGGCTTTTCCTCGCCTACGAGGGTCCAAGTCAGGCTAAAAATCGGGTCGGCCTGGGAAGAGTGCGGCTCCGTCAGGTCATATATCAGGTAAGCGGGCAGAAAATACCTGAAGGCCGGGGCCGCGAGGAAGGACAGGGAGGCGGATTCACGATCCAGAAACTCAGGGTGGAGCCGGCGCCAGTCCAGGCCGAAGAATTCCATGGCGTATTCGGACGGCTCATCCCCCAGCCGTTCAGTGCACATTTCCTCGCGTTTCGGGACAGGTGTGTCTTCAAAAGCGGCCTTTATCATTTCCACCAGCGCGCGAGCTTCCGGCTCTTTAGCCTGCGGCCAGTCGTAATTATGCAGCTCTTTATAATATTCCAGAACTTTGTCCAGCGCCTGGCTCGGCACCTGGTTCCATCCCCACCTGAGGGCCTTCGCCGACAAGAATTTCAAACTGGGCGCAAAATCGAAGAAAAGCCCTAAGAATGCGGCGACCGCTTTAAACTGGCCTTCGGTGAATAATGCCGTCTGCTCGTCAAAATCCTGGTCCTTCCCGGAATTGAAATACAGTGCGGCAAAACTGGGAAGCAGGCTGAATACGACAGAATGTTGAAAATTTTGCCCTGCCTCGGTGTGAAGTGCCTCCATAAGCAAGGCGGGAAGATAATACCTATACCCTTGCCGCGACAGGTAGCAATACGAAGCCCAGTTATTAGCGAGGAATTCCGGAGTCAAAGACTGCCAGATTTTACCATCAAATTTCTCCCCCGACTGGTTCATGGACTCATAGTCCATCGGGCGGAAATAGGACTTTGGCAGCAGCAGGTCCGCCGCCGCAGGAGGAACGGTTTCCGGAAACGCGGCCAATATAATCTCCCTGACTTCTGCCACCCGGTCTGCGGGCAACCGAGATATCACTGTATCTGTCATAGATTCCGAGTCAAAAAGAAGGCGGCCTCCTCTTCAGGGGCAATTAACTTCTACCGAGATATCGTCAAAATAGGCTTTTTTATGGAAAAAGGCGCCCTTGTATGAAGAAGCCTGAAGGAAGAGCCTGACTTTCCTGGCGCCCGACGGCAGCGGCCATTCAGATGAAGCGGGGGTCCAGTTACGGGAACTGACCGGTGGGAAGCCGCTCAGGTAGGTATAATCGTTCTCGCTGCGCATGGCGTAGCCGTAAAGGTAAGGCTCGCCGTCATTGCCCGAGCCCTCCGCGCGCAGGTAGCCGGAAAACTTCACCTTGCAGTCCCCGTTGGTTATCCTGCCGGAGAATAGAGAGATGTCCACGTCCTGATAAATAGATTCTTCAGAGTCTTTCACCGTGAAATAATAGACCCCGCCATGGGAACTGCCCCGCGCTATCATGCTCCGCTTGAAACCGCCGTAAGCCTGCCAGCCGCAGGGGCCCTCAAGCCCGGGGTTAAAGACAAGATTCCTGCCTAAAGCGGGATTGAACTCCGGCACCGGAACAAGAACACAGGGATAATCCTGCGCCAATTTCGTGGCCCGGCTGATATTGAGCCTGCCCCGCATTTGGGGCCAGACCTCGAAGCGGACTTTAATCCCCGCGAGAAATACTATTACAAAAACCACCGCGGCGGCCGCCCAGGCATACCGTGACAATTTCTTCGCCGCTGACTTGTCCGCGGGCGTCGTAGGCTGGAATACCGGAGAGGCCGCCATGGACTCCATTGTCTTGAGGACATACCCGGCGTCCGCGCCCGGCAGCTCAAGACAGCCGGCGACATTTAAATATCCTGTGGAGAATGACCCGCCTTTGTGGGCTTTTGCCAAAGCGCGCATCAGGGAGGCCAATTGTTTCAGGTCGGCCGCGGGTTCGCCGGCCGCCGAGCAGCCGCAAAGATAGATCCGCCCGCCCCTGGAGCGGAAAACCGCTTCAACGGACACCGCGCCGTGCGCCGCGCGCGGGGACAGGCCGTGCAGATATTTTAAAACCTCGGCTATTTCATAGCCTATCTTGAGCGCCTCGAACTCGGTAAAGGTCCCGCCTCTCGCCATTATAGAGGCCAGGCTTTCTCCCTCAAAATATTCATACACTACGAATTTCTTCCCGGCCCCGCCCTCGGAGACAGACACGGTTTCGATATACCCCGGCATATTAGGATGCGAAAGGAACGGCGCCGCCCCGGCCTCGGTCCTGGAGGCTTCGCGGAGAAAAACTTTTTTCCCCTCCGGCCCCTCCGCAGTGAAAACAGCGCCGCCTGGCCACGGCGCGGCCGGAGACAGGTTTAAATATTTTCCCGCGACGTCCATCTTTACTTCCCTCCCGGGCCAAGGCCTTGCAGGCTGAAAACACGCACTTTGGAACCGAAAGCGTTGCCCTGCGCGGCCGCCAGCATATTCCCGGCGGGGTCGAAGGCCAGGCCGGCAACCCCGCCATTGTCCCAGTTGTCCAGCCGGAAAGTTTTCAGCAGCTTCCACCCGGCCGTGCTGAATAGCCGGACATACAGCCTGTTCTTGCTTGTGAATTGCGCGGCGAAGAGGGCCCCGTCCCGGCTGAACGCGCCTTCGGACGAGATCATGTAGCGGTACTCTTCCAGGACGGAATCTTTATTAAGCCTGGCCAGCTGCTTGCCGGAGAGGTCCGTTACTTCGAGGATCTCTTCATTCCCCTCCGGCATTACCAGGAAGCCGGCAGGACTGTAGGAAAAAAGCCCCGAGCCCCGGCCCGGCTTGTCACGGAAGAGGGTCTCCTCATAATTATTCCCGGTATACCGGCGCACGATGCGCCCGAGGTTATGCACCTTGGCGGCCTCATCCCAGTAATAAGCCTTGTATATAAGGAACCCGCCATCCCCGGTAAAATTCAGCGAAAATACCGGGCCGCCTGGCAGGTCCGGCTTATAAATAACCTTTCCTGCGGTGTCGAACGCGGTGATCTCACCGCCCGTATAGCGCTCTTCGACTCTGTCATATTTATTCACGGCCACGGCTATCAGGCTGCCGGTGGGGCTTATGGCCATGGAATCCAGTTTTTTATCCAAGGGCAGCTGCCACCGCACCTGCCGGTCTCCCGCTGATACAAAGCGCAGCTCGGAAACCCCCTCGCCGGTCGAGGAGCCGATCGCAAGAGCGCCGTCCGGCAGGAAACGGACAGAGGACGTGTCATATCCGGGTTTATTTTTAAAACTATCCGCGTTTTCCAGGCGCCAGCTGGTTGTTTCCCATATATTAAGCCCGGTATCCACGGCGAGCGCGAGAAATCTCCCGTCGGGACTGAACTCCAAACCGCCAGGTTCCGCCCAGCCCGTTTTTTCGCCTTTTAATACCACTATCTCTCCCCGGCCTAAAAAGATAGAACTTGCGCCCCAGATCGCCGCGGCCAGCAAACTAAAGCGAAGCGTCCACCGCAGCAGGACAAGGGCTTTGGACGGTTTTTTTCCGGAAAGCAGTACCGCCAGGTCCTTTTCCAACTCCTCCGCCGACTGGTACCGCTCCGCCGGGACCGCGGCTGTCATTTTCGATAGGACATTGCAGAATTCCTGTGAAAATCCCGTATAGCGCTTTATGCCGGAAAAACTTCCCTCCGCCCTGAATTCCAACGGGGACTTGCGCGAAAGCAGGAAGGCCAGCGAAGCGCCGAGCGCGCTGATATCCCCGGTAGGCGACGGCGGCTCTCCCGGGGGAGAGTAAGCCTCGTCCTCGCACTTAAGAGCCTCAAAAGGTTTTATCCCGGCCAGCACGGGCCGGCCGCCCTCACCCAGGTAAATATTGCGCGGCGAGATCCCGCCGAGGGGAAAGCTGTAGCAGGCGCCATGCAGTTTTCTAAGCGCCCCGGCCAGGGCGGCGGCGAGGCTCACGGCCTCGATCTCGGAAAAAGGCCGCCCCTCTTCCGCCAGCTCGAGGAAGGACTTCCCCCCGGCGGCCTCGTAAACCCAGTAGACGGACGTGCCCGGTCCGGCCCCGTTCTCCACCAGTGCCAGCAGGTTTTCAAGCGAGGGATGCCGCAGCTTCAGCAGTTTTGACGCCTCGACGCTGGTCCAGGGGTGGTTAAGTCCCTCCACGTCGTTCGGCACTTCGTAGATCTTGCAGGGCCTGCCGGTTTTTTTATCCTTGCCGCGGCGCAGGGTTACCGTGGCGGG
>Ga0209212_1009152_pt1 | contig 10416 bp, 6 predicted proteins | sample RifGroC2_FD_183996 | JGI IMG/M metagenome (GOLD analysis project Ga0209212, IMG submission 183996) | Groundwater microbial communities from Rifle, Colorado, USA - Groundwater C2 (SPAdes) (version 2) | ecosystem: Environmental > Aquatic > Deep subsurface > Groundwater | place: Rifle, Colorado... | reverse complement strand
GTGTTCGGTTGATATCGCCCGCATGTCGAATCAGCTGGTGGAGGTTGTTTCCGGCGAAAAGGTGCAGTCGCTGACCGGGCGCCTGCAACAGATGATGGCTGACATGGAGTCTTATCTGGCTGAGTCGCGTACTCGCAGCAGCGACAGCTGCAGCACCCTGGAGCAGGTTCAGAAGCTGTTGGGGAACCTGGCAGAACCTCTGTCAGGTTTCCAGAAGATGAACAAGGCGCTGCGCATGCTGAGCATTTCCACCAAGATCGAAAGTGCACGACTGGGCGAGTTGGGCAATGGTTTCGTCAATCTGGCCATGGATGTTGAAAAGCTTTCCCACCAGGTAAACGACAAATCAGCCGCCATATTGGGCCACCGCCAGCTGTTGGAAACCATGATCGATACCAATCTTGGCACTGTTCGCTCCTTTGGGGCGGCTCTGGATGCCAAGGTTACTTCATCCCTTAAAAACAGCGCTTCCAGTCTGCAGGAGCTGGTGTCGGTCAATGAACGCTGCACGCAATTCGGCGCCATGGTTTCGAACATATCGGCCGAGGTCACCGACAGCATCAGCGAAGTGGTCTCCTCGATGCAGATGCATGACATGACCCGTCAGCAGGTGGAACACATTATCGAGGCATTGGAGCGCCTGTCGTGTGATCTGGCAGCCTCTGAAGGCACAGATGTTGATGAAGACCGTTGTTTGGCATTGATTGTCGAAGCGGGCGATGTCTGCGAACTTCAGGAGGCCCAGCTCCGCTTTGCGTCAGCCGAACTGTACACAGCGGTCTGCACGATCGTGGACAACCTGCGCGATGTTGCCTGCAAACAATCGATGATGGCGGATGAAACCCGGAATGTCACTGGAGTTACAGGCACGTCCGGCACCTCGTTTGTAGATGTCATCAGCCAGGGAATGACCGCCATAACCGCTGCCCTGACATCGTGTGCCACGGCAGACCGGAAAATGTCAGACACCTTGAAAAAGGTTGCTCAAACGATCACCGAGATTGCCTCTTTTGTGACCGACATCGAAGCGATTGGCTCCGAGATAGACCTGATTGCTCTCAATTCCCAGATCAAGGCCGCCCATACCGGCCCGGAAGGAGCCGCATTGGGCGTCTTGGCCGAAGCGATCAAGCGCCTTTCCGACGATGCGGTGCGTCAAACCGATTCCGTTGCAGCGACCCTGATAGATATAAATAGCGCTACCGAGTACCTGTCCCTGGATGCCGAAAACGAAACGGATCGGCATGACAGCCGGATTACATGTATGCAGGAAGAGGTGACTGAGATATTGCAGTCCCTGGTAGGCATGAACTCGGAATTGCTTTCAATGCTGTCAGATGTGGGCGGCCGGGTAGTCTCCCTGACCAAGGATGTGGAACTGGCAACATCGCGCATAGATGTGCATGAACGGACAAAAGAAATGTCTGTTGGTATACTGGCAGCCCTTGAGCAGATTGTTGCCAGGGCGCGTCAAATTGTTCCGGCCAGCAGTGAGTTCAAGCAGAACCTGCACTATATGGAAGAACGCTACACCATGGAAAGCGAACGGCATATTCACGAGGCTCTTGCTCGTAAACGCAGCGGCCAGAGTGAGGTCGCCGTACGGAGTGTTGTTAAGGACGGTTCAGCAGATGATTCGGAATTCGGGGATAATATAGATTTGTTTTAACAAAACAAACATCAATTGAACCACAGAGACACAGAGGCACGGAGAAAAGCGAATTATAAAAGAGAACTGCAAAGTCTCCTGGCTTTACCCCGAATATGTTTTGGTTGTTGGTTAGTCTTTTAAGTTCTCTGTGTCTCCGTGTCGAAATGCTTTCAGATTAAGGAGCCTGCCATGCCACTCAACAGTTCTGTTCATGAAAACGGTGAAGTCATTATTAACAGCGGCGACCGCTTGACAATCGAAACCGCTGCCGATTTTACCCAATTGACCCGCGAAGCGCTGGGGGCATCAAACAAGGTAGCGATCCAATTTGAAGCAGCGGTCGAAATCGACATCACCGGGGTGCAGATCATCTGTGCGGCCTGCAAGAGCGCCGCAGCCGGCGGCAAGTCATTTTCGCAGCACGGTCTGCAACCGCCGGGCCTGGCCGAGATAATCGCTGCAAGTGGCGCCGAACGTCGCACTGTTTGCAAACATAACAATGATTCAAGCTGTGTCTGGTTTGGAGGTGCCAAGTAATGGCCAAGCTGAAGAGGGCAGGAGGAAAGTAACATCAAAAACCATGTCCACTGTCTAACTGCCTGACTGCCTGACTGTATACGGTCTGCTGATTTTGGAGGTTTACCATGATGGAACAAGCCATAGTAACATATCGCGAAGAGGCCGGTGAATTGCTGGGCGAGTTGGAAACGTCACTGCTAGAGCTGGAAGAAACGCCGGATGACACTGATCTGATCAATCGCGTTTTCCGGGCCATGCACACCATCAAGGGCTCGGGCGCCATGTTCGGTTTCGATGAAATAGCCTCCTTTACCCATGAGGTCGAAACGGTTTTCGATATGGTGCGCAATAACAAGATGACCGTCACCAAGCACCTGCTCGACCTGACACTCAAGTCCCGCGATCATATTTTATACCTTCTGAATATATCCACTGATGAGGAGGTTGACCGTAGTGCGGGGGATACGATTATCGCCGGTCTGCGCCAGTTGCTGCCGTCAGTGGAGATGCCGCAGAAGGGTTCCGATGAGGTGCCCGCCATTTCGCTCCCGGAAATTCCAGGGGATGCGCTGGCTGATGAAAGTACATGGCGCATCCGTTTTCGCCCTGCTCCCAATATCCTCATGTGCGGTACCAATCCGATCTCGCTGATCAATGAACTGCGCGGCCTGGGTACAGCTCACGTTGTGGCGCACTTCGACGATATTCCGGCACTTAACGATCTGGTGGGCGAAAATTGTTATATCTTCTGGGACATCATTCTTACCAGCTCCCGTGGTGTAGATGCCATCAAGGATGTCTTCATCTTTGTTGAGGACGACTGCGAACTCAAGATCGAGCTGATCGACAGCAGTGGCATGATCGACCGTGAGCAGGGGTACAAAAAACTGGGGGACATTCTTGTCGAACGTGGTGATCTATCAACAATCGAGATGCAGAAGGCATTGATGCTGCAGAAGCGTTTCGGTGAACTGCTGGTGGAGCAGGGCATTGTCACGCCGGAAAAGGTACAGTCGGCCCTGGTTGAACAGCAACATGTCAAAAGCGTCCGTAAAGAGCGTAGCGAAGCCCCACCGCAGGAGTCCGCCGCCAGTATCCGCGTGCCTGCCGAGAAGCTGGACCAGTTGATCAATCTAGTCGGCGAGATGGTTACGGTGCAGGCACACCTGACACAGGTCTCCGCCGCCGGAGGGGATGCCGTCTATATCGCCATCTCCGAAGAGATCGAGCGGCTGACCAATGAACTGCGCGATACCGCACTTAATATACGCATGCTGCCGATCGGCAGCACCTTCAGCAAGTTCAAACGGCTGGTGCGCGACCTGTCGCAGGAACTTGGCAAAGAGATCGAGATGGAAACCTTCGGTGCTGAAACCGAGTTGGACAAGACCGTCATCGAAAAACTGAACGACCCGCTGGTACACATCATCCGCAACAGCATCGACCACGGCATCGAAATGCCCGCAGCGCGGAAGGCAGCCGGAAAACCATCCGCCGGCAAAGTGTATCTGGGTGCCGAGCATTCCGGCGATTCGGTCCTGATAACGATCCGCGATGACGGTGCCGGTCTGGACCGCGACACCATCCGGGCCAAGGCAATTGAGAGAGGGCTGATTTCGGCTGCCGCCGAAGTGTCGGACAAGGAAATCTATGCCCAGATATTTGCCCCCGGATTTTCCACCGCAGCCAAGGTGACCAGCGTTTCCGGGCGTGGGGTTGGCATGGACGTGGTCAAGCGGGGTATTGATGGTCTGCGTGGTTCGATCGGGGTGGACAGTGTCCGTGGCAGCGGCACCACCATCACCTTGAAAATCCCGCTGACCCTGGCGATCATCGACAGCCTGCTGGTCAAGATCGGTAAAGACCATTTCGTGCTGCCGCTGGCGGCTGTCGAGGAATGCGTGGAGCTGACCCGCGAGGATGTCAAAAATTCGCATGGCAATAATCTGGCAAATGTGCGCGGGCACCTCACGCCGTATATTTCGCTGCGAGAGCAATTTAATGTTTCGGGGAACAGCCCGGACATAGAGCAGATAGTTATTGCCTCGGTGCATGGGACACGGATCGGTTTTGTGGTGGATTGCGTCATCGGACAGCACCAGACCGTGATCAAACCTCTCGGTAGAATGTATCAAGATGTGAAGGGCATTTCCGGCGCCACTGTTCTGGGTGACGGTACCGTGGCGCTGATCCTGGATATGGGGCTACTGTTGCAATCGATTGAGGCATTGGATCATCGAGCTTGATTTCATTCGGTTCCTCGTAAAATATATCGTGATAGTGCGAAACATACCGGCCTTATAATCATTTAAATAGCTTTAGATTAAAATTTCTGGTATGTGCAATTAGTGATAAATCATATGCATAAGGGGAATCTGATGACCAAAGCTGACATCGTTGAGAAAATCCAGACTGAAACCGGCCTTTCCAAGAAAGAATCCGCCGAGATGATGGAAACCGTGTTCTCCATCATAAAAACTAATCTTGAATCCGGCGAGAATTTGAAAGTTTCCGGGTTCGGCAGCTTCATCGTCAAACAGAAGGCGGATCGTCGAGGGCGCAACCCGCAGACCGGCGAGGCAATTACCATCCAGGCCAGGCGGATACTGACCTTCAAGCCAAGTTCCCTGCTCCGTCAGGCTTTAAACAAATAATCAGGAGCGTTAGATATGTCAGAAGTCATCTCATTCTGGCTTGACCACAAAACAGCCTCTGCCCAGAAAATTGCAGATATAGGTGACCAGACGCTGGTCGACTATCGGGGCAAGTTTTTCATCATCATCAACGGCAAGGCTGTCATGAAGGGGTCGAAACCATTACACTACTCGAAATCGTCCATGCCCGCCATCTGGAAGAAGGCCATGCGGGGAGAGGTGCCGTCGTTAAAGCACTTAGAAGCTGAAGACGATATTTTACCCATGGCTTCAGTCACTAAAAGGGTTCGCATGAAAAAACAGAAGGAGGCAGTTCCCATGCCGGATGCCACACCAGCAACACTACAGCATGCCGAAGCTCCCAAGTCTGCAGTCGCCCCGAAAACTCATAAAGTTGCCAGCAAAACTGAAAACAAGCCCGCCCCACAAACGGTGGTTCCCGCTCAATGTCCTTACTGCAGCCAGAAGCATGAAATCCCGCTGGAAAAGGGTAAGAATGGTAAACCCTTCTTTTTCACCTGCACCAGATGCACAACCGACTTTGCGGTACGCTTCGTACCGGTCACCCTGTTCCAGGCCCAAGTCGCAGGGTTCCGGTAACCTCTGCCCGCCCCGCTGTGGAAGTAACCCTCGAAAAATCCTCCTCCGGTACCTGGAAAGCTCCGGAATCCCCCAAGCGCCAGTTCAAGCCTTGGCAACGTCTCTGGATTGCTACTGCAATCATCTATCTGCTGATGCTGGCAGGTACCTATCACGTGATCATGCCCAATCAGGAAAGCATCGACCGAAAAATGGTGTTTGCTGTCACTGAAGAAGTGCGCCGGTTCGACCGAATGGCTTTTGCCGGGGAATCACCCCGGAAAATCTTTGAGATTGCCGGATCACAGGGATATACCGCCTGGACAGCAGAAATCCGAAGCAAATACCAAATCGGCCCCGAAGGAAATGAAGGTTTCGACAGGATTGAGAAAAGCTACCGCGAGGCAATCTCCGATCTTCCTGTAAAGCAGACGATTGGGGTTTTTATCTGCCTTGTTGCCTGGCTGGTTCCCATGGGCGCCCTGTACGCCGCCGGCTTTGTGGTGGATTGGATCAGGCGGGGTACTCGCAGCATAAAGCGGGGATGAGATCATGCTTGACTTGGTCGGGCGTGCAGCTGTGACCGACCAGAGATCTTGAATAAACTGGCTGCCAAATTAAAAAAGCCGCTGTTCTCGAGGGGCTTTAGTATTTCACGGACTATATCCGGGCTATGTTCTGGAGCCGTTGGGGAGATTCGAACTCCCGACCTGCTCATTACAAGTGAGCTGCTCTACCCCTGAGCCACAACGGCACTGTAAATCATCCCCCTTGATCAGCATATCAGTGACACCCCCTCTCTTTTAGCGTCAACACAGTGACAGTGCGTCAATATGCTAACGGTTTTAGAATCTAACTGAAGCTGTCCTGTTGATAAAAACCTACTGTTTTTCATGGGTTCAGCATTTCCGCCTCTTCATATCCACAGTTTTGTGGATAACTTCGTTGATAACATTTAGATTTATGTTCTGTATGCACGTGAAAAAACAAACTAAATTGTCAAAATGCACATTAAATAAGCAGTTTTTGGGCATTTTCACCGTGGCACTTTTAACACACTTCTAATAGTCACCAAAGTTATCAACAGCTTCTGTGGGGCAGCTGCTATTAGCTGCTTTTATTAACGTGTTGCATGAGATGATTTGGGTCGATTCTATTTCTGAATAATTTTGCAAAAGACTCATAGTTCAATATAATTTAAATGCTCCATGCGAAATTTGTATCCAGAAGAGAGGTATGCAAATGAAAATACTACGAAAGCTACTAAATTGGATATTAAAAAGCGTGGAAAATGTAGATGAACTTGCACCAAAAAAAGAAGAAGAAAGGCGTACTTATATTGATCGTAGGAAATCAAGTATCGGGTATGAAGGGAAAGAAAGAAGATCAGGATCAGAACGTAGAGCAAAATCGACTTCAAAATAATCAGGGTCTAATTGCAGATCAGCAGCCAATCTCTTAGAGTTTCTTAGGATCATAACCAAGAACATCACAAAATATCTTTAGCCACAAACCATATGTCACCATCCTGCTCTGTGGCTGATCCATAGTTGAATATTGCGGAAGTAATAGCGACCATTACGGGTGAAGTGATGTTTCGACATAGAAAAACCCACTCTTTCCACAGTCATTATAACTGTGGCAAAAACGGGTTCTTTTAGGGTAACTGTGTTAAACTGTTGATTAAAATAAGGTGGAGCCGTTGGGGAGATTCGAACTCCCGACCTGCTCATTACGAGTGAGCTGCTCTACCCCTGAGCCACAACGGCACTGTTTCTAAACGGCTAAGACGACCATGCACCGGACCTGAATTTACTCAACCAGAGCCTCTCTGTCAAGAAAAGATGGTGCAGATGGATTTCAGCGGTCAGTATCCGGGCCGGATAATACCTGTTTGCTTTCGGTTATGCCGATAGCTCAACCCTGTTTCTGCCGGTCCGCTTTGCCTGGTACATGGTTTCATCGGCACGCTTGACAAGCGTGTCCGGTGTATCACCGGCATGGAACGAGGCAACACCAAAACTACAGGTAACCGGGCCGATTTCGGGAAGCTGATTATGTTCGATGCTGATGCGCAGCTTTTCTGCAAGCACAAAGGCTTCGGCAAGGTTCGTGCCGGGAACAATGACGATAAATTCCTCGCCACCCCAGCGCGCAACAAGATCGCTGGTGCGGATATTCGATGCCACGAGCGTGGCAACATCAGTGAGAACCTTGTCGCCAATATCGTGGCCATGAATGTCGTTGATCTGCTTGAACCGGTCAAGATCGAACATGATGAGTGAAAGTGCCGTTCCATAGCGTTCGGCGCGTTGAATCTCGTGGGTAAGTTGCTCCGATCCTTTCTGGCGGTTCGAAATTCCGGTCAGGATGTCGGTGTTGGCCTGTTTCAACAGCAGCGCGTTGGCCTTTTCAAGCATCTCGGCAGCCTTGTTGCGCTCATCAATGTGCTGACTGACTGAGCGCAAGCCAGACCATATCCCCAGTACGCCGAGGAGCCAAAGACCGATGTGACCGGTCAAAAGCGATACCTTTTGATTGTACATGGTGGCTTCAAACGGTTCCAGCGGCAGGTTGATGCTGATCCAGCCTCGGATGTCGCCACGTTTGTAGCCCTGATGGGCATGACAGCGGAGGCAATTCTCTTCGGTAATGAAGGGCTTGACCATGTGCAGGACTCGCTTGCCGTTGACAAGTTGAACCTCGGACTCCTCTTCAGATCCCTCTTCGAATGCGCGAAGCGCTTTTCCTTCAAAGGAACCAGGGCTGTTTTCCTTGAGGATGTTGCTGAGGCTGGTGACATTTCCGTCAAATGATCGGTTTTTTATTCCGTAATCATAGGCCTGCCGAATCATTGCATGCGGGCTCAGCAAGGTTAGCTGGCGCCCATCCGTGGTTGTAATGTCACGGTCGGGAACAAGTGAGGTATCGATCAGGAGGTTAGGCGGAGTTGAATCGGTAACGGGAATGTAGACACTGCCGAGAGTGCTGTTCCAGTTGCGAAAGAGCAGGTCTTTTTCAATGTGGGTTTTGGCTACATGGCGGGCAATGTCCAGGGCGCTTTTATGATATTCCCAGATACTCAGCAGCAATGACAGGATTATTACCGTAGTCCATCCGGCAATCAGGACAACCGAAAATATGCCGACATGAGACTTTCTATGGTTTTCCTGGATATTTGTCACGCTATTTGTCTTTCAGCAAACAGGAACATCTTTTAACCTCAAGGCGATAATGGTCATGGCATCTTTTAAGTATTAGCTAGGCCACATTGAAACATATCTGTTAGCGGGTTAAATTAGCCTTAAATACCCATTTCTGCAAGAAATATCGTCAATTCGACCGGATTAGTGAATTTTCAATTGTTACCGAATTACCATGATAGGCAACTGCATAAAGTGATTTGGCAGAGAGTGATTCCTGTCAATTTTTCAGCCCTGTATTAAAAGCAAATCGTTAGCATTGAACTTGCCTGTTATCCGATCAAAGACCGAAACGAATCTGTGACTGCGCCGAAAGTTAAGACAAATGCTGTGAAAACTTTTGGAGATCGACCTGTAAACGTCCGGAATGCGGTGCCAATTGGAAAAACAAATGCCAGTCCAGCTGAGACCAAGACTCCGTCTCAAGGGGTGAACAAGTAATTTGTCGCAGGGTTATTAACTGAGGCAGCAGGACTCCAGACCATATTTTTGTGCAGCCGCAGTGATTTTGTCTTTCAGTTTCTTTAGCTCCTCTTCGAGTGCAAGAATTCCCTCCACAGATCCTCTCAAGTTGTATGCACTATCACGCAAATTATTGATAGGCAGGCCCCACTACATCAATTAACAATGCACAATTAAACAATATACATAAATACTACTTGAATCAACTAATATAAATTTAGTTTGATTAGATCCAGTAAATTGTTGTTGTCTGCTATTAAATAGATTAAGCAGCGCAAATCAAATGACATTATTTGTCTTTAACTACTGTTAAATATATAAAGATTGGGATAAAAATTGCTTATTTGATAGTGATAAATATAATGTTTAACGAGCTATAGCCAATTAATACTTGTCTTTAATCTGGTAAGTTGCGGGATGTGCGGCATTTCACGGTTTGTTGAGCGTTTTTATGGTTAAAACGCTGCTTGTGAATTTGTACGTAAAATATCGTACGTAATCAAAACTCACTTCAAAACATCTTACGCTGTTTTTTAGGGGGTGGGGGTTGATCTGGTTTTGGAGGTCACATTGAGCATCTTCAGTAAATTGAAAAATAATTTATGCGCATTATTGGCAGAAAATAGTTTCCTTAACACACTTATCCTGTTTGCCAGGGTTAAGTTCGAGGGTAAGCCTCCGCTGGTGATGCTGCTTCTGCTGGTGGCAATCGGCATGTCATTAGCGGGTGGAGTGGCCCATGCGGCTCTTGAGTGCAGCAGTTGTCATGGAACGTCGAATGATAACCGGCCTCTGGATGCCGCGGACCGCTCCCCTTCTACAGGCGGCTTTCAAGGTAACCACCGAACACATATGGGCGCTGGCGCGACAAGCGTGACCTGTTCAATATGCCATCCCGGCAGCAGTGGGTACAACTCAGCCCACCGTGACGGCAAGATCAAGCTCTCCTCCAGGATCAACTCATCCTCCCCCTCGGTTCTAACTACCTACACCACGACCACAACCGGGGTATTTAGCCCCCATACCTCGGCCTGGAAGCAGGGCGCAACCCCGATCCTGGGCAGCTGCAACAGCGTCAACTGCCACTTTGAAAATACCACCCCTGCCTGGGGCAGCCCGACCCTTGGCAACGACACCTCCAATTGCAATGTCTGTCACGGGGCAGCGCCTTCAGACGGCAAACATCCCGGCAAAACAGGGCGGGACAAACATGGCGACTTTCTTGGCACCGGCATCAGCAGCTGCAGCTACTGCCACGCAGACCACACCCTTGAGCCGAATAAATTTGCCCATGCCACCAGCGCCGGCAAGCGCAACCTGATCGTAAAATTCAATAAATACTCCCATG
>Ga0209212_1009150_pt1 | contig 10418 bp, 9 predicted proteins | sample RifGroC2_FD_183996 | JGI IMG/M metagenome (GOLD analysis project Ga0209212, IMG submission 183996) | Groundwater microbial communities from Rifle, Colorado, USA - Groundwater C2 (SPAdes) (version 2) | ecosystem: Environmental > Aquatic > Deep subsurface > Groundwater | place: Rifle, Colorado... | reverse complement strand
AAGGCGAAAAAAGCCGCTGAATCTAACGATGAATTCAAGGCGCTGCTGGTAATGCCGAACGGCTCGGTCATCATCGACCGTTCGCTTCAGAACGCGAGCTTCTGCCTTACATTCGGGCCGTCCATAGCCAGGTGAGACGCGCGAAAAGGACGCGCGGACGGAAATTATGAAACATTTAAAAAGACATTCAAAAAAACGAATATTCGGTTTTTCCCTGGTCGAAGTGATGATCGCCGCGACGATACTCGCCATGGGCTCGATTTCCGTCTTCCAGCTTTTCACGTTCACCACGCGCAGCACAATCGCGATATACAACAACTCCGTGGCACTCAATCTCGCGCGCACGACGCTCGAGCAGATCGAGGCCCTGGGCGCGTCTAAATTCGGCGCGCAGAGCATGAGCGAGGTCAAGACCGACCGCAACAGGTTCACGATCGAGACCGGCATATCGAAACTGTCGAAAATATTTTCGCAGGCGGACGTTACCGTAAAATATAAGCAAAGCGGGCGCGAAGTTAAACTGAGCCTGTCCATGATAGTATACAATTAATCGGTGTCTATTATGATAATGATAAACAAACAATTAAATATTAACATCAACGCTAACGCCCTTCACTCAGGCCGTTCCAGAGCAAAAGGGCGGGGCTTTTCCGCGCGCGGCATCACGCTCAGCGAGCTATTGGTGGCCATATCCATTGCCGGAGTGGTCATGATGGCCGCCTACGCGATATTCTCATCGAGCATCAGACAGTTCACCGATGGTATTAACCAGCTGGAGGCTCAGCGCAACGGCCGCCGGATAATCTCTTTCATGCGCAAAAAACTAAGCTCGGCCGTTTCCGGCCTGAAGGCCTCTGACATCGGCGAAAAAGCCCCGACCGGGCTTTCAACCGGCATCGAACTGTGCGTGATCCCCGAAGACGGGGTAACCAAACTTAACGATTCAGACCTTTTTTATAAAGCCGTCACCGAAACCTATTATCTTTCCGAAGGCAGGATAATGTTTAAAGACGATAACAACCACCAGCCGCGAAAGGTTTTCGACTCCGTCAAATCGATCTATTTTAAAATATTCACGCTGAAGCGGGGACCTTCCTCGGTTCCGGCGGTACTCGTCACGGTTAACACTTTCTGCGGCAGCCAGAACGCTTCATACGAGTCGATGGTCACGCCCGTATTTATAGGCGGGCTCAAATCCGCCGAATCCATGATACTTCCCATCGTCAATTCCTACGCGCTCGAATCGGCCAACTGAGACCGGCCGATTAAATTTTTATAAAGCCTTAACTTTTCATTTTCAATTCCGATAATTATAAAAACTCATGAAAGGAGGCGACGCTATTTCCATGCAAAATTTAAAATGCCAGAAGTGCGGCTCGCACTTTAAAACAGAACACATTTCCGGAGTGACGGTGCAGACCTGCCCCGGCTGCAAGCTCGTTTTCATCGACGGTGTCGAAGTCACGAGACTGCGCGAGGGCTTTGCCGCCGCAACCGCGAGACCTGACCATGGCTACGACAAAACCGCGGCAACGCATTTGATCAGCGAAAAATGCCCGCGCTGCGAAGTCAAATTAAGAGACGAAGAATATATCCACAACTCAGACATCCACTTTAAGCTCTGCGACAAATGCCTGTCGATCATGTTCGACGCCGGCGAGCTTAATAAGTTGAAGCATTATCAGATATCGCCTGAAACCAGGATCTACGACGCGTTCGAAGAACTGTTCCCCGTCATGAAAAAAGTAATGGCCGGCTAATTTCCTGAAATTAAATCGGATAATAAACTGAGATAAAAAAAGCCCGTCCGGAGAGTAAAAATCCGGACGGCTTTTTTGGGCTGCTTTTTATTTTAATTGAGTAGTGATAGGCGGGTGCCGGAAATTTTTTCCGGGGACGCGTTCGAAAATTTTCCGTCACCCGCTATTAATTCAGTAAAAAACTCCTTAACTGTTCTCTATTCTCTATTCTCTGTTCACTACAATTTAAGGTATTCGTCCACATGGCCTTTTACAACGTTAAGGCTGTCGAGCCAGAATTTTTCCTTCGTTATGTCGATGGCGAAATTTTTAGTGAGCTCGGACGCCATGTACATTCCGGTCGAGCGAAGAAGGTTGTCGTATTTCGGGACGAACTTCGCGCCGTCGCGTTCGAATATCTTGAAAAGTCCGAGGCCGAAAAGGAAGCCGAATGCATACGGATAATTATAAAACGCGAGTTCGGGCGTATAGTAGTGCAGCTTGACCGCCCACATGTATTTATGGAATGTTTTCGCATCAACGCCGGCGCCGTAGGTCGCCTTCTGCGCCTTGAGCATGATATCGCAGAAATCGTCGGCGGAAAGCTCGTTTTGCGCACGGCCGTCGAAGACTTCTTTTTCGAACAGGTAGCGCGAATAGATATCGACGATCAGCTGGCTCGAGCCTATAAGCTGGGTTTCGAGGATCGCGAGTTTTTCGGCCTTGTTCGCCTGTTTGAGCGCGGCGTTGAGAATGATGGTCTCGCAGAATATCGACGCGGTTTCGGCGAGCGTCATCGGCGTCGAGCGCTGCGCCATGGTGAGGCCTTTCTGACATTCGTTGTGGTAGGCGTGGCCGAGTTCGTGCGCGATGGTGAGCACCTGCTCGAACGAACCGTCGAAATTGCACAATATGCGCGATTCTTCGACCTTCGGCACCGGCATGCAGAACGCGCCGCCGCGCTTGCCGTCGCGCGGGTAAACGTCGATCCACTTGTTTTTGAAGGCGCGGGCAGCCAGGCCGCCGAGGTCTTTTGAGAACGCGTTGAAATTGTCGACGACGAATTCGCAGGCTTCTTTATAGGTAAAGCGGCGCTCGGATTTTCCGACCGGCGCGAAAAGGTTCCACCACGAAAGCGATTTTTCGTTCATACGCGACGCTTTCTTTTTGAAATACTTCCTGAACATGTCGAAAGAGCTGCTCATGGCTGAAAGCAGCGCCTTATGCGTTTTTTCGTCTATCCTGTTCATATCCAGCGAGTGGTGGATGCAGGATTTGCGGCCGCGGTGCGTGTTGAGCGTTATGCTGTGGCCTTTGACGCCGTTGAGCGCCGCGGCGATAGGTTCGCGGACCGTCTCCCACGCTTTGATCTCGGCTTCGTATCCGGCCTTTCTGGCTTTTTCGTCGGCGTCGTAGGCGAGGTTTCTGATCTGCGCCATGGGCATGAGTTCCGTTTTACCCTTTATAACGACGGGCGATTTCAACTGCGACGAAACGACGCCCTGGAGCTTTGAAAACGCCTGTCCGCCGCTGAGAGCGAGTTCCGCCGCCAGACGCTCCCCGTCTTCGCTCATCAGATACTTGCTCTGTTCGTAGGCTTCCTGCAGATAGAACCTGTGCGCTTCGAGCGTATCGTTGAGCGGATAGAGTTTTTCGAGATTGGCGCCTATGGTGCCGATGAAGCCCTGCAGCATTACGTCGAGGTTCTTGAGCGCCACGCCGACTTTTTCGAGTTCGGACGTTTTCTGCGAGGCCAGCTTGTTATATGAATCGGTCGAGTAATAGGAGTGAACGAACGCGTCGAGCGTTACGTAGAGCATGACGGCCCTGTTCATAAGTTCGACGGCGTGGGCCAGCTTATCGGCCAGAGCCGGTCCGGCCTTTATTTTCGAGGGATCGCCCTTCGATATGTTATTGTCGTTAAAGAACTTTTCGGTGCTTTCTAAAAGTTTCTGAAGGAACTGCCAGTCTTTTTTCATATCCGGCGTGTCGAGACCGCGGTATACGTTAGAAAGGTCCCAGCGGATATCTTCCGTTTTGGTTTTTTTCATGGATAAACATCTCCCGTCGTTTTAATTTGATCTGCCTTTTTCAATATTGCAGTATGCTGATGTTTTAAAATACATCTGCGTTCAATTTTTCAATAATTATACAACATTATTTTTTATTTTTAAATATTATTTACTAAAAAAGATAAAAATAGATTGATTTTTTTATAATAACCTTTATAATCCATTGACAAATAAAACGCTTTATGTGATTATAAGGTGAATTTTTAAATCTTTCGGGAGAATGATCGAATGCTTGAAGGAAGCGTAGAATACAGGGTCGGGATAATCTGCCCGGTGCCCCGCGAATATGATATCTGCAAAGAAAAACTCGGCCTCGCGGACGAAACTATCGCCTGCGGAAGAAAATTATCGCGCGCGGTAAAAGGCGCGATATCGGTCACGGCCGTTTCCGCGGGCCTGGGAAAGATCTGCTGCGCCGCCGCGGCGCAATATCTTATAAGCGGGCTTAAATGCGATGTTATAATCGACAGCGGCTCCGCCGGCGCGATCGCGGGCGGGCTCGAAATAGGCGATATAGTTTTCAGCACGGAAGTTTACGAATACGACATCTTACCGGTCGAAAAATTCAATAAGTATAAGAATCTGCTCACAAGCGTTACGGAAACGGATAATATTCTTAAAAACGAATATACCGCCCGCGCTTTCCGCGAATTTTGCTTCCTGGTGAAAGAAACCTTCGACTGCACGGTGCATACCGCGAACTGCGCGAGCGGCGAAAAGGACGTCAATTCGAAAAAACTGAGAGAGACGCTCGAAAACGCCTATAAATGCTCGTTATGCAACTGGGAGACCTCGGCGGTCATAAAGACCGCGAACCTTTGCGGAGTGAAAAGCCTTTCTATCAGAAGCATCAGCGACAAGGCAGACGAAGAAATGATGAAGGATTATAAAAAGAACGTCAACGGCACGCTCGAAAAATTATACGAAGCCGTGGCTCTTTTCATATACGGCGGCTGGCTGAAAAAAACCGCCGGAGCTGTCTGAGCATTTTTCCGGCCGGAGCTGTTTGCGCATGTTCAATATTTTCGCAGTTTCAGCGGGATTTCGCTTTTAATTTTTTTAGATTTGACATATAAGAAAAAATGATATATAATTCATACGACTTTTTTAACGTTAAAGTGAAAGGGTGAATTTAATGGCTCGAGTCGAATTGCAGCAGGTAACCAAAAAATACGAAGGAAACACTGAATACACTATATTTCCTACCGATCTGAACATAAAAGACAAAGAATTCCTGGTAATGGTAGGCCCGTCAGGCTGCGGCAAAACTACCACGTTAAGAATGATCGCCGGCCTCGAAGAAATTACCGACGGCAAGATATTCATCGGCGAAACTCTCGTCAACGACCTCCAGCCCAAAGACCGCGACATCGCGATGGTTTTCCAGAATTACGCATTATATCCGCACATGAATATATTCGATAATATGGCCTTCGGCCTCACGCTCAGGAACTTCGCGAAGGAAGAGATCCTGAAGCGCGTCGAAAACGCCGCGAAAATACTCGATCTGACCGCTTACCTCGAAAAGAAGCCCAAGCAGCTTTCGGGCGGCCAGCGCCAGCGCGTGGCCCTCGGACGCGCCATAGTCCGCGACCCTAAAGTGTTCCTGATGGACGAGCCTCTTTCGAACCTCGACGCGAAACTGCGCGTATCGATGCGCGCCGAGATCAGAAAGCTCCACAAACGCCTCGATTCCACGACGATCTACGTAACGCACGATCAGACCGAGGCCATGACGATGGGCGACCGCATTGCTATATTCAACAAAGGCCGCGTCCAGCAGTCCGACGAGCCGCAAAAGGTTTACGATCATCCCGCCAATAAATTCGTGGCCGGCTTCATTGGCTCTCCCGCCATGAACTTCATTAAATGCACTATTAAGAACGCGGGCGGCCAGAATTTCGATATATGCGGCCTCAACAAAGAATTCACGGTAAAATACGCCGATACGAACAACAAACTGGCGCCTTACAACGACAAAAGAATGACGCTCGGCGTCCGTCCCGAATGCTTCGAATTATATAGAGACGCCGCCGCGTCCGACAATCTCATCGACATCAACGCCGACCTCGTCGAATTGCTCGGCAGCGAGCGCTACGTCCACTTCAAAATCGGCGAGGACAACGCCGTGGCCAAATTCGAATCCGGCTGCGGAGTGCACGAGGGCGACAAGGTCAAAGTGCGCGTAATAACCGAAAAAATACACCTTTTCGAATGCGACACCGAAGACGAAAAAACGATAGTTTAATCAAATAAAAAAATATTGCCTAACCATACACGCGGCGCAGTAAATGCGCCGCATCATATTTAATAGGCCATTAAAAAAAAGAGATAAACGGAGATAAATTTATGAATATTAAAAAGATATCGTCAGTAATTTTATGCGTTCTGGTCTTCGCGTCCATTTTTTTATCGGCGCAGGCCGCGCGCGCCATCGAGCTTGAAAAAGCCGTGCCCGCTGACGTTTCGGCCGTCCTGTTCCTGAACTACGCCAAAAACAATTTCTACGAAAAATGCCTCAAGTTTTTCAACCAGATCGCCACGCTCGAAGATAAAAAAAGCACCGACGCGCTTCGCGAGAAAGTGGGCATCGAATTCAACGACCCTAAATTCCTCGCCTCGATCGGCGGAGTGGCGGCCGTTTACTTCGACGACATGATCAAAACGAAGCCTTCGGCGAACGAAAATCCGGCGGCCATAATTTTGAAGATGGCCAATAAAGACGCCTTTATGATCAATCTGCAGAACTTCAAGGCCGCGATGTCGAAGGAATCGCCCGACAACGAATACAGCCTTTTCGCGCAGAAAGGCTCGCTCGAAGCCGAGATCATCGAAAAGAAGGATAAATCCGAATATTTCGCCTTCGTCGTCCGCGACGACCTGTTAATAGGCGGCTTCGGGTCGAAAACGGCCCTGAATACGATCGGCAGGATCCTCGAAACCGTAAAAAAGCAGGACGGCGGGCTCGCCGAAACGCCCGGTTATAAGCGCGCCATATCGGTCGTATCGGCCGATACGCCGATTTACTTTTATCTTTGCGGCGATTTCGTTAAAAAATACGCCGCAGAAGAAAGCCTGCTTCCCGATCTCGACTACGTTAACGGCGCCTGCTTTTCGCTTAACGTCGAAGCCGATAATATAACCGCGGATGGCGCCATCATCACCGACAAGAACAACCCGAACAACGCCTTCACTAAATATTTCTCTTTCGAGGGCGAGCAACTGAAAGCCCCTGCCATGCTCGATAACGACACTATGCTCTATTTCGGCGGCCGCGTGCATCTCGACCCTAAGATCATAGCCGAGGACAAAGACCTCAAAGACGTTAAAAAACATATCAAAGAAAACCTCGGCGTCGATTTCGAAAAAGACATCATGCCCTGGGCGGCCGAAGAATTTTTCGTCGCGTTCTCCAGTTATAAAGCGCTTCCGCTGCCGGTCATGCCGGCCCCCAAAATTTATTTCGGCATCAAGTCGAAAGACAAGGCCGCGTGCGAAAAGTGCATGCAGCAGATGCTTCCGTCGCTCAATCTCAAAGACCTGAAAAAAGACACCATATCCGACATAAACTACTACTTTTCGCCGGTTCCGACGCCGAACAACATAATGCCGGAATTCGGGCTGACGCTGGCTTACGTCAACGACTTTTTGATCTTCGCTTCGTCGAAGGACGCGCTCAATCCGCTCATCGCGGCAATGTCAAAACCCGAAAAATCGCTCTCGCTGAACGCCGAATTCACAAAAGGCCTCGGCGCGCTGCTGAAATCGTCGATTTTCACGTCGTATTACAATAACGCCCTGGCTTCCGATTTCATACACAGCATCCTGCAGATGACGCCGGAATATAAGCTCGGCGAACTCGAAACCGACGTGCTGAAACTGATCAACGTCGTATCGGGCGGATTCACTTTCAAGGACGCCGCTCTCAAATTCAGATTTACTTTAAGCGTAAATAAAGAAATTTATAATAAGATCCTCAGCCCAGAATGGATCAAAAAGGCCGGCTCACAGAAGTAGGCTTTCGATCCGCGGCAGTTATCACGTTATTTTAAAGGGGTATCATCCCCTGAAATAAAAATTAATAATAATCACAAATTGAAAGGACTGATCAATCGATGTCTAAACTCAGAAATGCCATTATCGTTATGATGCTGTTGAGCGTATTTTTCTTCTCGGCGGCCGCCCACGCCATGTCTCCGCTCGAAGAATGCCTGCAGTACATTCCTTCTTCGTCGATATTCCTGGTAGTATCGCAGGACGGCGCGCGCGCCTATGAAAATTATATTAAATACGGCGTATGCGAAGCTTTTCCCGACCTGAAAACCATTATCTCGAACTACGAAAATAAATCCCAGGTCACCATCAACGAAGAACTGGGCCAGTCGAACTGCTACCTGCTTTCACTGAGCGAGATCAATCCGATGCTCATGTCTTTCGAATTCATCACCGCGATGTCCGTTAAAGACATCCGCGTGTACAACAAGATGATCGATAAATGGATCGCCGCCTACGACGCCAAAAGGGTTAAAGTGACCTCCATCGCCGGCCACGAAGTATATTCCGTTTCATCGCCCGAGATCAAGACGCCCCTTTTCTATCTTACGACCGGCAACATAATAATCTCATCGAACAAACTCGAAGGCCTTTCCAAAGCGCTCGACATCAAACGCGACAACGCGAAAAACTTTCTTAAATCGATATATTACGAACAGGTTAAAAGAAAATTCAATATGGACTCCAACCTCTATATCTGGATCTCCGGCCGCGTCATTTCAGACTATCTCAAACTTTTCGGCTCCGCGAATCCCGCACTTTTCACCGCTAAAGGCGAAGCCGCGATGAAGATATTCAATTACTTCACCGAAGGCCTCGAATTTATAGCCATGAAGAAAAGTTTAACCGAAACCGGCGCGGAAAGCGACATTTTCATATCGATGAACGAAACCGTAGCCAGAGTGATCAAAGCGAAACTCGACTTCGCGAAATTCGGCAAAAAACTCAGCTACGCCGGCATCGAATTCGACTCGCTCAAAGCTATCCCCGAAGCTTGCGAAGGCTTCGCCGCAGCTCATATTCTGCTTCCTCCCTTCGAAGAACTCATGAATTCGGCCAACACGCAGTTCCCTAATTTGAACGCGAAAACCTTCAACGACAGGCTCGTCAAAAAATTCAAGGCCGGCCTCGACGTTTTAGTATATCCCTGGATTGGCGAAGAATATTTCGCCGCTCAGTTCTCCCACGCGAAAGGCTACATGGCCGGCGTTAAGATCGCCGACATGGAAAAATTCGAAAAATCTCTCAGAAAAGTCGAAAACAAAATGTATTCGACCAGCTACCGCGTAAGCGTCTCCAAATACAAGGGCGTAACGGTTAAAACCGCATCAAAACGCGTTAAAAAAGGCGGAAACAAAAACATCAAAGCTTATTTCGTCATCGGCGATTACGCGATCGTGACCTCCAATCCCGAAATGGCATCGGTTATCATCGACACGTTCAACGACAGGCTTCCTTCGGTACGCATGGTCAAAGGCTTTGTAGAATCGTGCGATTACGCCGCCGGCAATAAATACAAGATACTCTCCTGGCTTAAAACCGAAACCGCTTTCGCCGAAATACTGCCTTATCTTGGCGGGTTCATCAACGTTTCGACCGCCGACCCGTCGAAGATCCAGCTCAAAAATATGGGCGTGACTAACTACATGACCAACGGCGGACAGCATATAAAGATCAAAGTCACCTATTAATTTAAGAATTCAATAACATTTTTGACGCGCTATAAAGTATCAAAAATAATCTACCAGGGCGTATTTTAACAAATACGCCCTTATTTTAAAACGGGCCGGTGAAAATAATGGTAAATGTAATACAGAAAGGGAGCGTCCGCTCCATCAACATAAGCCTTAAAAAAGGCGTCAAAAAAACGCCGGTCGAAAGCGCCGAGATAGTCTCTGAAGGCATCCGGACCGACGCGCACGCCGGCGACTGGCACCGTCAGATCTCTTTTCTGGCCGACGAATCGGCGGACAGGATGCGCCAGATCGCGCCAGGTATCAATCCCGGCGATTTCGCCGAAAACATAACCACGCGCGGCATCGATTTCACGCGCGTCAGAATAGGCCAGAAGATAATGATTAACGACAAAGTGTCGCTCGAAATAACCCAGATCGGCAAGGAATGCCATAACGGCTGCGAAATAAAACAGCAGGTCGGATACTGCGTCATGCCGACCGAGGGCATATTCGCAAAAGTCATTACGGGCGGCGGCATTAAAACGGGAGACGAGGTAGTAATATATGAATGAACTCGAAAACATCAAAAAAGACGAACTAACAGAAAACGAAGCCGGCGCACCGGAAAAAGCAAAAGATAAAAAGAAGAAGTCCGTCGTCGAAAGCGAAATAGTCAAAGACTACGATTACGCCAAGAAAATAGCGGCCGAGCTCAATATCGGCAAGCAACAGACGAACGTCACGCTCGAACTTATCCGCGACGGAAACACAATTCCGTTCATCGCCCGCTACCGCAAGGAACAGACGGACAATCTCGACGAGACGGTGTTGAAAGATATTTACGACCGCTACGAATATCTAATAAAACTGATGTCGCG
>Ga0209212_1009148_pt1 | contig 10418 bp, 13 predicted proteins | sample RifGroC2_FD_183996 | JGI IMG/M metagenome (GOLD analysis project Ga0209212, IMG submission 183996) | Groundwater microbial communities from Rifle, Colorado, USA - Groundwater C2 (SPAdes) (version 2) | ecosystem: Environmental > Aquatic > Deep subsurface > Groundwater | place: Rifle, Colorado... | reverse complement strand
ATGGTGTTGATGTCCATACCTTTTTTATGTTCCCGGTCCAGGATGGCGGCGATGATGTGGGCTGCAATCATATCCGCGACGATATCCGGATGTCCAACCTTGATGCTTTCCGATGAAATCTGCATGTGTTTTCTCCTTATAAAAAAACCCGCGCCAAAGCGCGGGCTGATGATCATTTTTCCGGCACTTTAGCACATTTGTATAGCGGAGCAATTGACCTTAAATTCCCGCTTTGGCGCTTTCATATGTCATCGAATCCTGAAAGTCAAGTAAATTTTGCGCTGGCTGCCCTTTGTCTCGACTGTTCACATACTACATTCGCCACATATCTTCTTGACATGAAAGTTTTTTAAGTTAAAATCCGGCCAGGTCTTTTAATGTTCGGCCGTCTTCGCTTCCCCCGGAAGGCATTTTGCGGTTATTGGTGCGAGAAGAAGTCTCAGGTCCTGCAATAAAGGAATGCTCATGAAACATGACCCTCCCTCTTCCAGGGGGTTCACTCTCGTCGAAATCCTGATGGTGATCGCGATCATCGGCATCCTGGCGACGATCGCCATCCCGCATTACGTCGATTATCAACTTCGCGCCAAGGCAGTGCGTCTGGCAACCGAAGTTAAGGCGGCGGCACAGGCCTTCCGGACCTACAAGATGGAAAACAACGCCTATCCCGCGGAATGTATGCCGGGAGTAACCCCCCCGGAGATATCGTCGTTCATCGGCAACTTCTTCAGTACGACGCCGTCCATTGGCGGCCAGTGGGACTGGGATTATCAGCAGTTCGGCATCACGGCGGGGATTTCGGTCGATAATCCCCCCCTCTCCACAGAGGAACTGCAGAAGGTCGATAGATTAATCGACGATAATAATCTCTTCACGGGGACCTTCCGCCAGCGGCCGTCAGGTTATATCTACGTCATCGAGGAATGAAGGAATGTCTGTTCCCACTTAAGAAAAGCTGCGGATACGGGAAAGGATGGATTGATAATACTATGATGCGGAGCCGATGGAGATCTGCTTTATAAACTCCTTCAGTCGCTCCCGGCTCAATACCCCGAGCCACCTGAACTGAACGCCCCTCCTCCTTAGCCATCCAGAGTTGTTCTGGATTACGGGAAGGGGAGTATCCGATGCAGTCGCAAAGTCCACACTGTCAAGATAGGGAGTGTCGTCGACCATGAGGCTGAGAAAACCCGATTCCGCCAGTTCTTCCCTTGTGCCATCGTAAATGAATGCGCAACCGCCTTCGCTGATGTCAAGTATCTGAATCTTTCTCCCACCTGAAGTGTAAGGTGCGACTACAAGAAAGGCATTATTGCAGGGATAAAAGCGGGGATGCTTCCTTGGTTTAAAAAGTCTTCGCAATATTTCCATCGGGCATCCCTCCCCCCCCACTCTATGATAGGAATTCGGTATTAGTTTAACATGTCAAGATAAAAAAAACAAAAATTATCTGTCCCTCCTCCCCTCAGATATAACTCTGCTGTCACCGTAGCCGTAATATTCTTCCGGAAGAAAGCAGGAAAGGAACTTATGAGTCATTGAAAAGAGGGGGGGATGTATGCTGACAGGCCTCCCCCCCTCTTCCAGACCTGGCCTAAGGTTTACCTTTTTTCTGTGCTTTGCCCAACTCTTTGCCGATGATCTCCTTGAATCCCTCCAGCGAACAGAATTGGCTATCAATCTATTCCATACTGATCCTTTATAAAGGACGTTAAACCCAAACGAGCCAATCGATCCAACGGAACCCGGAAAGTAACCTGGACCACTCCCGGGTGACGACCGATTTCTATTGCGCCGGTGATCGTGGCTCGATTCAGTACCTCAGGGAGCGTCATGTCAAACAGCTTGACGGCGCGTGCCAGACCATTGTCTGTTGCAGCGTTCAGGTTCGGTCCCGTTCCAATAATTGAGACGGGAGCTGCCTTTTCCAGAGCGGCCATCCCCCACAATTTGGCTACATATTCAGCCCTTTTCTTCTCTTCTTCTGATAGCGGCCGCGCCAGGAATGGCAAATCTTCAAGGACAGGGAAGAGAATCGGTCCCTCAATTTTCAGACCTTTGAGCAGGTGCACCTGCAGGGTGACAGCGCCGGCAACATCAGCCGTATGCCCGGCAATCTCGCCATCTCCCTGGAGAGCATGCATGTCGCCCATATAGATGCCCCCTCCAGGTACTTTAACCGGGCAAACAAGGATTGCACCGGTACGTACAGCATCAATATCCATGTGACCGTCGGTACGGTTCTCGAGCTGTTCAGCGGTAATGCCATATTCATGAGGCGCGTTAATCAGAAAGGATCCGAAATCGCCGGCATTGTGGGAATCAGGCATGGGAATGGCGGGAGTTGTACCCAACTGACCCATGAACGGCCGCAGGCGAGCGACAAGCCCTACCAGATCGTGAGGAGCAAAGGTGAGAATGGGGTGTTGAACGGAATGCGCGGGCACTGATGAATACTGGCCGGCTTGGCGTGCAATCTTCTCGGCAGCTTTACGGTCTACAGTGACCCCCACGGAATAATTACTGTCAAAAACGATTGTATATCCGTTGGTGAAGGTAAAGGGGGAAATTTCCTCACCGCAGTTGGTACAGCGGATCGCTGTCCGGCCAATACCTTTAACGCTCGTTTTTGGGTACATTATGTCGCATTTAGGGCAACGCCGGGCTACATAAGGATCTCCCAAAAACCGGTCTCCGGCAACCACACGGTCGTTCCCGGAAGCGGTGGCCAACGAAGTAACCGTAATGTCCTTGATCCTGATGGCGATCGCATCCCCCACTTCGGCACCTTCTACAGCTACCGGCTGAGTCACCTCATGGCCGCCCTTTAATTCCGGAGTAATCATCGGTCCCCAACACCCAGGCGCCGTGTTGCCCACGATATAACCGTTATCCCGAACCGGTCCCAGCATCGGCTTCCTGGGGTCAAGGATGCCATCGGTAAACTGATCCACAAATACCGTTCCGTGGCACGTCGCTGCCTTTTTCTTGTCCAACAGCTTTTTAGTTCTCATGATTTGGTCCTCCTTTGTTTGTTAAAAAATTAATATTAACACGTTCCCGTATCCCCCTCAAAAAAGGTAAAAAAACGATAAAAGTATTAGCTTTTTAAATTCAGCCTGTCCTTCAACTCCTTTCCCACCTTAAAATACGGCAATTTCTTCGACCCCACCTTGACACGTTCCCCACTCTTTGGATTCTTTCCCAGATAAGGCCCGTATTCCCTCACAGAAAAGCTCCCAAATCCCCTAATCTCAATCCTTCCACTCTTTTTAAGTGTATCGGTAAAACCATTGAAAATTAGATTGATGATGCTCATTCCATCTTTCGCTGTTAGTTTTTCTTTGTCGGATAATGCCGTAATCAAATCGGATTTGTTCATTTATCTCCTCCTTATCTGTTAAATTTTACGTCACCCGCAATCAATCCTCAGATTTTTCCAATAATTCCCTGAGAACCGGTCTGACATAGATCTCATTGAGGTCAAACTGCCTCAATGCCCTTGTCACGACGCGGATCTTCTCTCTTACCGTTAAGCGGGAGTGAACAATCAGAACGTATTCCCCCTTCATACGACAGAGGCCTCCCGCACCGGGTGAACTCTCCACGTTTATGTTTTCATAGCGAATCGCAATTCCAAGTTTCTCTGCCAGTTCTTCGAGTTGATTTAAAAGAACCGCGTCATTCAAGGGAGGGACCCTCTGTCTGAAGATTTCTGAGGTTAAAGTAAATTAAAGACCGGTTAAAAAAATTTACTCGAAAAATATCGAAATTTGCAATTTAAATGGCGGAAGTGCATGGGAATCAAACCCGCCGCCGTGATTGTAATAATATTGTTATATCAATATGTTATCAATGACAGACAGGTTAAAGTTAAAGTTACGTTAAAGCCATAGCAAAGTCAATAAATTTCTTCTTGAAACCCCCATGCCGACGCGTCGGCACAAAAAATAGTGAAAATAGTGTGAAGACGCCCGGATCAGGTGTCTGTTTTTAACCATTTTAGATTACCATTGAGATATTGGCAGGCCATTTGCTATTAAATACTTATGATCCTGATCATCTAACCCAAAAGCAAGTTCTTATCATTGACTGTATCATCTCTTATACGATGGGTTCGTTTATTCATATCCTGTTGGTCATTGCCATCATCGTCGTGCTGATCAGAGTCATTCAGGGGTGGAGACCTTTGTAGCTATTTGGATCCGCACTAAACATTTCACCGCAAACTAACAGAGAGGAGTATCCCGGTTATATGAGGTTAAATTGGGTATGGATAAAGGAGGCTACAAAATGAAAAAGTTATTTTTTGGAACAATACTTTTGGCGTTGGTACTTGTATTTCCTATTCCAACGATGGCAGGGGTAGATGTAGGCATTAGCATTTCTCTGCCTCCACTCATCGTATTTGCCGCACCTCCAGAGGTGGTAGTGATACCTGAGACGAATGTCTATGCAGTCCCTGACTTGGATGTGGACATCTTTTTCTACAATGGTTGGTGGTGGCGTCCGTGGGAAGGGCGCTGGTATCGCTCGCGGAACTATAGTTCAGGTTGGGGTTACTATCGAAACGTTCCATCTTTTTATAGAGGGATACCATCAGGTTGGAGGAATGACTATAGGGAGCATCGTTGGAGAGGGCATCAATGGAACTACCAGCGAATACCTCACCAACAACTTCAACGGAACTGGAGCAACTGGGGAAAGAGCAAGCATTGGGAGAGGCAAAATACTTGGGGTGTCCAAGGTTTGAAACCCCGAACGCGATCACAACAGCCATCTCAAGCGGTCCAACCACAATCTCAGGCAAAACCGCAATTTCGAGAGGCAGCCAAACCACAACAATCCCGACCGCAATCCAGAGAGGTCCAACCACAGCACTCACAGCCGCAACACCGGGAGGCACCACAACAATCTAAACCGCGACATGGAAAACCTGAAGGAGGGAAGGAAGAAAAACAGGATAGAAAGTAGGATGACAACACGTTAGTATACATAGATGACAGCAGCACCGACGGACAACCTTTCGGTATACTGCCCTTCCAGATTCAGACGGAATCCTTTTGCCAGCGGTACTTCGATCCCGGTAAATCCTCCCAAACCGGTCTTGTTTTTCATGGTCGTCTCCCCCGATGCAAATGCAACGCCGGCGACGTCCGCGGATGACGATACCTTTAATTCCGAATAATGGACATAGGGACCGATATACATCTTTATGCCATAGGGAACGGTAACCTGAAAGCCCGTGCCGAAATTCACATCCCATAAATTCTTAACCCCAAGTTCGACCGAAAAGGGTACGCCATTTCGAGTTCCCGAAACGGCATCGGTGAAGTCACTGAAGTAATAGGTCCCCTGGATAAATGCCCCCATGCCGAATGTCTTGTTGAAAGGATAAAAACCCTTTACCCCCAACGTGCTGAAAAAATTCCCGTGTTCTTCAAAATCCTCCTTGGACGTGGCCGTCGAAGAGGTTGAGGAACTGAAGGCATCAATAAGTTTTAAATCCGACATCCCGACTCTGGCGGTGATTTCCCAACCATTTCGAGATCCGTAGCTCAACTCCGAATAGACCTGATTCTGCCGGGTGACCTGTTCCGTGCCATTTTTATATTTATCCTCATGAAACCAATATCCGATGCCGGTGTGTAATCCCCCTGCCTCTTTTGCAATGGGTTGCGGCGGCCCGAAGGGTCCGCCCGCGGCCGCTCTTCCCGGGGCAATCAGGATGACGAATACGATAATCACGATAACCTTAAGACTTTTCATATGAACACATTCCTTCTCATTCATTTTCTCGGTAATTCGGAATCTTCCGCGGGAGTGTTCCCGCCCTTCCGATTGACCTTCTTCAACCGATATTGAACATAAGCATCGCGGATCGCTACGTAGGGATCGATGGCGGCCTCTTTGAGGGATTCATAGTCGCCGATCTTCAGGGAGGTGTCATTCACCCTGTCATACACCCTGGTTCCCGCGCCGGCATACCAGGGACTAAAATAGGTGGAGGGGGTAAGGAATGCATCTCCAACCAGCCCCACCGTATCGCGAGGGCTGGAAGGCCCTAACAGGGGCCAGACAATGAAGAAACCATGCCCCAATCCGTAGGCGCCCAAGGTTTGACCAAAATCCTCATCCTGTTTCGAGAGATTGATATCCTCACTCGAGGCAGGATCCAGAAACCCCCCGACACCCCATAGGGTGTTTACCGTGAAACGGCCAAGCTCCGCGGCCGCACCCTTGAAGTTCGCCTGGAGCAGGCAATTAACGAAACGGATCGGGAAGGCGAGGTTCGTAAAGAAATTGCTTACACTGACCCGTGCGGCCTCGGGAACAACCTTCTCATATCCCTGCGCGACCGGTTTGAGCACCCAGAAGTAAAGCTTGTCATTGAAGTGATACATGGCTCGGTTGAAGGGCTCCAAGGGGTCAGCAATCTCGCCCTGTGCCTCCTCGCTCACCTTCTCAGGAACTTCGATATCCCCATAGTCATCCACGTTCTTGGTTTCAGATGTAACCGGTATCTCGGGGGGGGTCGGAGGAATCTGCACCGAATCGGAGACAACCAGAACCCGCTGAACCTGAGGAGGTGCAGCCGGCGGTGCGAGAGAAGCGATGGGATCGGGACTATGAGCACAGCCGGCAGCGAAAAAAACGAACAGGAGAACGGGAAATGAGAAAGCTTTCATAACACGGTCCACCCTTTCCGCCTTCTTTGGTCATTATGGCAATTATGGAGAATATGAATCCCGGCAGGTCCTCATAGCCCCCTTGGCGCCATCTTCTTAAGATCCTATTGCCCCTTCACTTTCTTTCGCAGGATCTCAAGCAACTGTTCGGGCGTATTTTTTGCCAGGATATCATTAAACTGGGTACGATAATTCAGAACCAGGCTCACGTTTTCTATCACGACGTCATATACTTTCCAGGCGCCGTCCTTCAGAAGCACTCTATAGGAGATAAGAATCTCCTTTGAAGAAGTAACGATTTTTGTTTGAACCTCGGCCTGGGTTTCCGAGACCATGGTTTCCCGGGCAAAGACAATTTTCTCGTCGGTGTAGGCAAGAATTTTGTCGATGTAGGCCTTTTCCAGCACCTGCCGAAAAAGGATGACGAACTCCTGACGCTGGGCGACATTCATGCTGTTCCAGTTCCTGGCCAAAGTGCGCTTCGAAAGTTCGACATCATCAAACATGCGTTCATAGATAAGCCGAAGTTTTTCCTTTTCGATCTCTTTGGCCGACGCAGCCTTGAGTTTTGGATCGCGCAACACCTCAAGCACTTTGTTGACGTTAGCCTGAACCGCGTCCATCGGCGGACCGGCATATACCGGAAGAGAAAACAGCAAGAGTGTGACGATGTTCAATATGACGATCGGTCTTTTCATGGCTTACCTATTATAATCCGCTTATGCGGCTACGGTTTCTTCACATCTCCGAAGGCATACTTGCTGATGAGATCCGCGATGTCCACGGGCGGTTGTGTTTCAGTAATGGTTCCACCCGGCTTGAGAAGCGTGCCTGCGCCTCCGGGGTCAATGCTGAGGTGCATATCGCCGATCAGCCCCTCCGTTTTAATCGAGGCAATGGCATCATCATAGATCTTTATGCCATTCCTGATGCGCATCTCCACCACGGCCTTCTGGCTTTCCTGTTCCATGGTGAGTTTCTCCACGCGCCCCACCTCAATGCCGGAGATATAAACAAGGCTGCCCGCTCTCAGGCCGGTGACTGAGGTGAATCGGGCAAAGAGAGAATAGGCGTTGTCGCCAAGCAAGGAAACATGACCGAGTTTCACTGACATATACCCAACGCAGAGGAGCCCGAAAACGAGAAAAATGCCAACCGTGGTTTCCATGGTGTACTTTTTCATCTGCTTACCTCCTCCCGTCGCACCGAAGCCGGGCAATTTCTTTTTGTTGAGATTTTGCCGCATCGATGACGGAATCGATGTCGGCAACCGGTTGACCCTGGGCAATTCCGGCCAGGACCGTAAATTCGACACACCTCGCCGATCTTGTCTGCTTGCGAGCTCCAGCCCAGGCTTCATAAGTGCCTTGTTCTTGAAAATCCTTGACAAAATCCTTGAGCATGCTCTTCGCTTCCGCCAGATCCGAATAGGGGAGTACCGTAACAAATTCATTGCTGCGGCGGCGTGTGGAAAAGCCCCCTATGGCGCCGAAATGTTTATCGATATAGATTCCCAGACCCCGTATGGCCACCTGTGCCGCATTATGGCCTGCGCTCGTCCGGATGATATCCAGATCATCCAGAGAAAAAACCGCAACGCAGTAAGGTTCTCCGGGTGTTTTCTGCGTCAACTGAACATGATGCATCACCTTGAATTGCCTTTTGGAATACAGACCCGTTAATTCGTTTTGCAGCCCTTCCAGACTGCGAATGACCTCATCCTTGAACGGGTGGTCGAAATTTTCCAGTTCCTCCGGAGAGCCTTGAAAAACGATGGATCGATCATAGAGGGCAAGGATGCGGTTTGAGATAAAATAGACATCCGGTATCTCATGGCTGACCAGGATCGCCGTAAACCCGAATTTCCGCTGATACTGGGCAATCATGCCCAGGATGGCATTTTTCCGGACCGGGTCCTGGCCGGAAGTGGGTTCATCGAAGAGGACGATTCGAGGATCCGTTGCCAAAGCCCGCGCCAAGGCTGCCCGCTTTTGCATGCCGCCGGAGAGCTCCGAGGGATACTTATGGGCTGCGTCTTCAAGCTCCGTCTGTTCGATCCTGGCCATAACCCTGCCATCGATCTCGGCTTTGCTCAGGTTCGTCGTCTCCCGAAGGGGAAGGGCGATATTTTCATAGACGGTCATGGAATCGAAAAGGGCATTGTCTTGAAACATGTAGCTTATCTGAGCGAGATTGGCGGCGCTCTCGCTTTTTTTCATCTCGCTCAGGGGTTTGCCCTTGAAGAGAATAGCCCCTTCATCCGGCTTGAGCAGCCCGATAATATGCTTGAGGAGCACACTCTTGCCCGAACCGCTCAGGCCGATAATGGTCGTGACCTGTCCTTCGTAGATCTGCAGGTTGACCCGTTCAAGGACGCTTCGGGCGCCGAAGCGCTTGGTGACACCCTTGAACTCGATTAAAGGGATTTCCATGGGGATATCCTCAGATGAGCAGCGACGTCACAACATAGTCCGACACCAGGATAAGCACGCAGGAGAGCACAACGGCCGAGGTAGTGGAGAGCCCGACGGCCTTGGCGCCGTGGCTGTCCGTGCGCATGTGGGTAAAATAACCCTGGTAACAACAGACCATGGATACGATGACGGCAAAAACAATCGCCTTGATCAGACCGTCAGTGACATCTTTCATGTCCATACTGGTCTGAACACGATAAACATAGGTGCTGGCATTGGCGCCCAGGAGCAATACGCCGGAGACGTACCCGCCGATAATGCCGACGAGGTCGAACAGGGCGGTGAGCAAGGGGAAGCTGATGATCGAAGCGGCGATTCTCGGGCTGATGAGATATCTGAGCGGATCAATACGCATGGTGTCCAGGGCGTCAATCTGTTCGGAAATGCGTTGAATGCCGATCTCTGCGGTGATAGCCGAACCGGCCCTGGCTGCAATCATAATCGCCGTGAGAACCGGCCCCAATTCCCGAACCAGAGTCAGGGACACCAGGGTGCCGAGAGCCCCTTGCGCGCCGAATTTAACCAGGGCATGGTAGGATTGAAGACCCAGCACCATGCCTGTGAAGAAACTGACGAGCATGATGATCATCGTAGATCTTGCCCCGATATAATAGACTTGCTGGACGATCTTGATGAGCTGCTTGGATCGTAAGATCTTCAGGAACGCCAAAAGGAGAAAAATGGCTGAAGCGCCTAAATTGTCGACCCAACTGATCGCCACCCTGCCGATAACGGCAAACGGCCCTGTCAATAACCTGCCAAGCTGCCATCCAGCTTTCTTGTTCTGACTGTCAGCATCGAGTGCCATACCAGAACTCTCGTGATTGGCGCTATATGGCGAATAGTAACGGTTCCGCCTTCGAAACTGTTTCCCCCGGTGGACACTTTATATGGTACTTCAGTAACTTACTCAATGGAACTTTTCAATGAAAATAAGCTGCTTCTTCTGTCTGATAAGAGTTTCCTTTGCTTTAGTGGGAGAATAAGAAAAACGGTCTTGTGTGTCAAGGAAATAAGGTCGGTGTGGTAAGCTTAAAACGATGACATGCGCTAATTACTTGAAATTAAATGGCGGAAGTGCATGGGAATCGAACCCATCCCGTTCTTGTGTTAGCGGCGGGGAAAGGGATGGTCAGGATCTATACCCGATTGGGTCGGCAAATCCGCCAGCAAGCGAAGGTCAGTCATTCCATTGACAATGTATTGTTTAAATGCAATGTTCGTTTCTTCAGGTGTGCTATAACTGACAATAAAT
>Ga0209212_1009147_pt1 | contig 10420 bp, 9 predicted proteins | sample RifGroC2_FD_183996 | JGI IMG/M metagenome (GOLD analysis project Ga0209212, IMG submission 183996) | Groundwater microbial communities from Rifle, Colorado, USA - Groundwater C2 (SPAdes) (version 2) | ecosystem: Environmental > Aquatic > Deep subsurface > Groundwater | place: Rifle, Colorado... | reverse complement strand
AAGGAGAGGAAGCGGAGCTGGTGGTAAAGCCCATTACTTTAACCAACGCTAATATTACTATCCCCGGTGCCCATGGTTTTATCTCTATTAATGCCGAATCTGGTGTTGATCTTAGTAAGTATGGCGAAGGCCCACATTATACCATCGGTGGATATCCTAGCGATGGTATTGGCGGTTCTTTACAAACCAGAATAAATGATTCTTGGGATTTTAGCTTTGATTCATCGAAAGCTTTAGCCACATACCCCCTTTCTCCACCAACGGGCATGAGTGTTGCAGAGTATGATCAGAAACTTTTAGAAACAGGGACAAACCTTAGCAATCAAGATTTGGGCCAATATTCATGGCGCGGGCAACCAATTAGTAAGTATGCAAATTCAGGAAACACAGCCACTCAGGTTATTATTGACGCAGGGGGTGAAGTACCGAAAACACAGGGTATATATATTGGACCTACCCCACTGCCTAGACCCCTGCATTATTCACCATTTCCATATTTTGCTCCTGGACTTGAGAATCCACTAGGGACACCATCATACAGTCAACGGATAGAGAATGCTGCAAGAAAGGCAGAAATCTCTTTAATAACAACCGTCGCCACGGCAGTGCTTAATTATGTAATTAAGACCAAGTTTTAGGAGTATGAAGAAAATAATTAGAACCTATCTGATCACCGTTGCGGCATCGCAAACTACATACATGCTTATATTAGGTTTTGGTTACATCAATCCTGAGCCAAATGGTGATTTGACCTTCACTTTCACAGAATACCTAACGATATCAGTATTAGGATTAACATGGACTCTGATGAGTGGCTTAATTACTGTGGTACTTTTGTATACACTTTCTTTGTTGAATAAGAGCGTATTAAACAGTTGGTTTGTAGCTGGCTTTGCCTCTTCTCTTTTCATTCTAATCAGCCCAATGGTTCAAAATATATGGCTAAAATCGATTCTTATTGCGATTTCTTTTGGCATTGTTATCTTTATAATGCAGGCACAAAAGTGGAAAATCAAATTCTAAGTGACATTATATAAGATATTAATTATTTAATGAGGCTGGATAGTTAGTTTATAAGAAGAGTTATAAAGATATATTTAGCAAGTGTCGTCTTAAAATCTAATATTACTCATTTATCAAAAGGTTTATGTCATTAAAATATTTATATAGTTTGGTTATAGCTGTATTAACTCTAGCTCCATTAAGTGGGCAGGTTGCACTTGCAGCCGCGTCATTGGCTGATAGAATGCGCGGGCGCATCCTCTTACAAGTAGAATCTCATGGCGAGGCTTGGTATGTGCATCCTGACAGTGGTGAACGGTATTACATGAAAGATGGCGCGGTAGCGTATGAAATGATGAGAAGTTTTGGCTTAGGCATAAAAAACGTTGATTTAGCTAAGATAGCAGTTGGGCAAGAAACGCGTTTTCAAGACACTGATTCTGATGGCGATGGGTTGCCAGATAAACTTGAAGAGGGTCTTGGTACTGATTCAACAAAGGCTGATACCGATGGTGATGGTGTTAGTGATGGGGAAGAAGTTCTGCGGCTAAATCGTAATCCGCTCAGCAGTGGAAATCTTATTTATGATAATACCCTTACGAATCGCTTGAAGGGAAAAATACTTTTACAAGTTGAATCACGAGGCGAGGCATGGTACGTTCATCCAGATAATGGTAAGCGTTATTATATGAAGGATGGTGATGCCGCTTACCAAATAATGCGCTTTTTAAGCCTGGGCATAACAAATGCCGATTTGAGCAAAATAAAGGAAAGCGGTTCAATACCGGCGGCTACAAGTACAACTACCGCACCGTCTGTCCCCCTTATGCCGCCGAGTTCTACGATTGACCAGATAGCAAAAGCAATCGTGGAAATTAAAACGTACGCGGCTGACTATAACAATGGTTTAGTTCCTTATCGCTTTGGTTCGGGAACGATTATTAACCAGTCGGGAATAGTCTTAACAAGTTACCATGTCGTTAAGGATAAAGACGTTATTACGCAAAATGATTACCCCCTAGCTGTCCAGATATGCACCACGGCATCTATTTCCAGCGAAGCTGAATGTAATTATATTGGCAGTTTAATAGCTGCCAATGAAGACCTCGATGTTGCACTTCTACAAATCGAGCCTGTAGAGGGATTAGTGCAGCCAGGGCCTTTTGCTTATGTTGCGCTTGCACCTAATGAAAATGCGCAGTTGAACGATAGTCTTTCGGTAATGGGTTACCCAAGCATCGGCAGTGATACACTTACGCTTACGCAGGGAATATTAAGCGGTAAGGTTGATAAGTACGGCAAACAATGGCTTAAAACTGATGCTACAACAAGTTTTGGAAACTCGGGTGGTGCGGTAATCGACAGCTCGATGAAGTTGGTAGGTATGCCCAATGCAGCGCAGGCTGATTACGTAGGCAGTTTAGGCTATGCTTTAAGTGTAAATTCCTTTGCGTCTTGGGTATCAAGTAATATCGGAAATAGAAAAATAAGCTTTGCTTTACAACAGCGGCTCGCCGGTTTTACTAAGCGTCAACTTGATACTCTAAAAGTAAAATCATACATACAAACTGATCCAGCGTTGTCGATACAAATACCCATGGGTTGGCAAGCTAAACTCCAAGCAGAACATACAATTTATTTCACAAACCCCAATGATCAAAATGGTGGATATTACAGGATTTATTGGGAATCAGCACCTGTACAGTATGATAAAGTGCATCTTCTTAATTATCTCCGAGAGGCACATTTTGAGTTAGAGACCCTTTCTCTAGTTACGCTAGATATAGCTGATGTCAAAATAAATAATAGAGATGGGTTCAAGGTGACCACGCGGGCACTCGGTAACCAAGAAGAATTTTATGTAGTGCCAGCAGCGGCATATCTAATTAAAATTACTTATGGCTATGGCAAAGATAATAAAGATAAGGCCACAATAGATTCTGCCATTCAGTCTCTGCTAATTACAGATTCATCCATAAGAACAACCGTAACAAGTGTTACGAATGCCCTACCGGTATTTTCTTTGACCGTTGGCTCGCCCTGGATTGCTAAGTTGTTTACTGATACAACAGAACCCGTTAGTTTCTGGCACAAGCAGTATCCGGAAGTATTTATGCGAGCGAAGGTTATAAGGCAAGAGGATGAACTAGCAGCGTACGACAATGCGGCATTTCTGAAACTACTGGTCGATGTATTAAATAGAAACGCTCAATCTGCAGCGAGCGGAGACCGTGAAAATTTTATACTTTATACTGATGACTCGGTTGTAATTTCGGCGAATACTGTACCTGCAATATATTGGCAAGTGCAAGGTAAATATATAAGTAGTAAAAAATTCCTGTATTATTCTGCTGATTACATATTCCGTATTGGGAATTACGCTATCGATTTTGAGATAAATTCTTTCGCAGAGGATAAATCTGTGTTTGAGGCAGCGCTTGCTGACGCGCGAAAAATGCTGGCAAGTTTCTCATTTAAATAGATATTGTTTGATGAAGTATAGGTAGCGGTATTGTGGTTGTGGTTAAAGGCACTGGCGCCAGCGCCTCGCCGCACTACATCGCCACCGACCATTTAACAGGGAGTAATGTAGTAACCAATAGTAGTGGCGCGCAAGAAGAACTAATGGATTACTACCCCTTCGGTGCTATTCGGTTAGATGAAAAGGTGGGAACTTTCACAGAGCAGCGCAAGTTCATTGGTCAGGAATATGATACGGATACGGGACTTAATTATCTCAATGCTAGGTATTATAATTCATCAACAGGTCGATTCTTGTCTGAGGATTCTGAATTCTGGGCACTTAACGAAGACTACTTTACTAATCCTCAACTATGGAACTCCTATAGCTATGCCGTAAACAACCCGATTACAGGCAGTGACCCAACTGGCCCAGAAGAAAATAAGGCCGACGTTTCCGCCGCATACCTCCGGTTCCTGAATTGTTACCGATTGAAGTTCGGCGAGCCGCCTGCTGATAATGGCCCGCCAGAATTAACGGAACGGATGGGTTAAGTGAATGCGCCGACGGAGACTCGTGCAGCAGCAGCTGCTCACAATGCCGGTAAATTCCGAAACAAAATCCATAGGGTCGCTTACTATAGGCTGCCCTATGGGATTAATATTATATGTCAGGTAATAATCTAAAAAAGCTTGTTATTATACTTTTTTCTCCCCTAAATTAAGGGGGCGGCGGTCTGCCCGCTTCACCCGGCGAGGGATGGCAGGCGAGGCGGGGGACTGGTGGCAAGTGGCTATTTTCTAGATTCTCAATTCCCGATTCTTAATTAATTATTCTAGCTATCTATTGACTGTTAACCGTAGACTCAATATACTGTAACTATGTTAACCCAAGATGACATTAAGAATATTGGCGTGGAATTGGGTAAGGTGATTGAAGATAATATCACCCCAGCTTTGGATGAGCTACATACCGACGTAAAGGTTATTCAAACTGATGTTAAGGATATTAAAACTCGTTTGACTATTGTAGAAAATAAACTTGATCGTGCCCTGTACCACGAACTTGATTTACACAAGCGCTGGATTAATCAGTTGGCTGACAAGATCGGTGTAGAATTGCGTCGCGATTAGAATTTTCAAGAACTAATCATGGCAGCTAAGGGGCTATTAGCTGTTTTTTTGATTTTTACATTTTAATTTTTTTTATGTCAAAGCGAGTGTGACGTCTGGTTTTTGTCATTGCGAGTGTTAGCGAAGCAATCTTTTAAAATCGCCTCGCTATGAAATCAGTTATAAAAAATTTTCTTACCTGGCCTTTTAAATCCAGCCCGGTTTTTTAGTATTACCCTTCCCACAAAATTGTCCAGTCATTTTAGCATTGCGAACGTCAGAGTGGCAATCTAGGCCGCCTACTTCCGGCAATCCAAAAAACCCCACCAAAGTAAACTTAGGGGAAAAGTGTCCGATCAGACACTTTTCCCCATGTAAGAACTAACCATCCTCGATTTTTAGCTTACTATCTCGGCTCTAAAAACTCTTACCCAACCGCTTAATTTATACTCATTAATAAATTGCCGTAGTATTGGTACCGCATCACGGTTTAGAATCCAAACACTTTTTTGGAGTTGTTTGAATTCCCCCCTCTTCAAGAACAATCGTAAAATTCGCCGAGCGCGACTGGCCGCCTCGGGTACGTCAAAAATTACTAAAGTAGAGTAGCCGCGTGGCGAGGGCGGTGCCTGGCGCAGGGAATACAACAATACCGCTCGTTTACCCTTGTCGGTTAAATTGATAATTAAGCGATCACCCTGTTTTTTGGTGGTAATAAATTTTGCTCGCCGTAGCTGCTGTATACTTTCGCGTTGGGCAGCTTTTTTTCGATACGATTTTAATTCGGTCACTTGTTGGTGACCACCGCCAACTAAGTAAATTTTGCGGTACTGCTGTATTTCTAGAGCAATAGTTAGGCCGCGAAGCGCGTACCCCGCCAAAGCACTCAATAGTTTTTTAGTGGCGGGCGGGCTGGTTTTATTTGTCGTCATCACGGATATAATAGCAAAAAATCTTGTAGGGGAAAAGTGTCCGATCGGACATTTTTCCCCTACAATGGAATTATTACGAATTCTTTAATTTTTTTATTACGCGACCTTAAAACGCCTGCTAAGCCCGGCAAGGCGTGGGGTGTTTTGTAATTCATTCGGTGATGCTATATATTTTTCTGTGTTTTTAAAGAATTTGTAAAAAAGCCTAAAATCTGTTATAATTTAAGGCATCATATGACAAAATTTGCGCGTTGGTATTACACGGCAAGTTTTATAACCGTACTTATATTATTGGTCGGTGCTGGCGTTGTTTGGCGCTCATATACCGTCCAAGCCTTGGTATTGGCGCCGGGCGATGTGAACAACGTTGTGGGCTGGGCCTGGAGCGGCAACTCGGGCTGGATTTCTTTGAATTCAAAAAATTGCGATGATTTAAATAGCGTTAGTGATACCGACGTCGATCCATGTAACACTGTGGGCGTTGACTATGGATTGCGTTTAACCGTAAACAATGACGGTACGGGCGGAGATATTACCGGCAACGCTTGGTCAGAAAATCTAGGCTGGATTTGTTTTGGTACAAATTGTTCCGGCCCGCCGCCACTAGCTTCACCTGGTCTAGCCGTGGAATTTACTTGTAATGACGGTACCGAAACAGTGACTTGCGATGCCGTGTCATCGGCATATATTAATGGGTGGGCAAAAATAGTTAGCTTGGGCGACGCCGGATGGATAAAGTTATCCGAAGATTATTTGTCGGAAATAGATTTTGGCGAAACCAGCGCCGGTACTAAATTAGACGGGTATATGTGGCATTATGCCGGCGGTTCAACCCCAGCCTCGGCTTTTGGCGTGGGGTGGATTAGGTTTGCCGAAGGGCAGGAAGTTTTGTTTCCTTATTTGCGCGCCGAAGGTGGAGATATTTTCAGCCGCGGCAGCATTAGAACATTTTTTCCGGCGCCTAAAGATATTGGCAACGCGCAATTTTTAATTCACGTTAAAGGGTCGGCCATAAGCCGTTTTAATACCGACTTGGAATTGGCGTCCAATGCCGGCGCCTTGGCCTTGTGTCAGGTCGGTAATATTTGTCGGCAGGTTGATTACAGTTTAATTGTTAATGCCATTGATCCAACCATTGAAGAACCATATAATTTTCAATTGGGACGTTTTGACTTTTTGGGTTTGCGAACCAAAACCAACACCGCTCTTAGTTTGAATAAGTATGGCTATAAAGTTATTACCAGCGCGCCTAATTTTTCAGTGGCCCTAGATAATTCAATTTATGTTGTTAATGGTGATTACCAAGTAGATGCCGCCACGACCATTCCAAATGGTAATGATGCTAGCGGTGCCGGTACGGTGATAGTGCTGGGCGATATGATTATTAATAGTAATATTGAATATGACAATATTATTCCCGACACGCGGCAAGAGTTAGCCTCGGTGGCTTGGATAGTTATGGGCGATGTGATAATAAATCCATCGGTTACGAAAGTTGCGGGAAATTTTATAGTGTTTGGTACGCTGGGCGCAGCAGTTGGCGACCCACCAGTGGCAGTTGATAAGGTGTGCTATAAAGATGGAAATACTGTCGCCGCGCGTGACAATATAATTTGCACTAATGATGCCGGCCTATGTTCCGTGGCCGGGGAATCGTGCGTGCATAAATGCGCGGCCTTAGATTCGGATGGTTATTTGTATGACGGTTGCGGTAAATTTATAACCGGTGATCCCAATGGCGACAATAGTCAAAATAACCTGACAGTTTTGGGTACAGTTTTTGCGCGGCAATTTATTTTGTTGCGTTCATACGTTAATGTTATTACGCGCGCGGCCGCCGAAAGGTTTGTGGCTGACGGTAGAATTCAGCTTAACCCGCCCCCGGGTTTAAGTGATTTTGCTAAAGGATTGCCGACTTTTAGGCGATAGTAATTTAAAAACTTAATTAGCCTTAAATCGCAGCTTAGGAATTATTAGACCTTGTGATATAATTACAGCGTAACTCACTCTATTTTTTTAAACCAAAAATGAAGTTGTTTGCTAAAAAACAGTCATACTTAGGAATTGATTTGGGTACAGCCAGTATTAAAGTGGTGGAGTTGGCTAATGTGGGCGGCACGGCCCGTCTGGTTACCTACGGCTTTGCCGAATTACCAGTTGATGAAGTTAAGTTTGATGTTCACCAAAAAATAGAACAGTCAGCGTACACCTTAACACAAATTTGTAAGCGCGCTCGGGTGACGAGTCGCCAAGCCGTGGCGGCGCTGCCAACTTTTTCGGTTTTCAGTTCAGTGTTGACCTTGCCAGTTATGAACGAGCGCGAGGTCGGCCAGGCCTTAACTTACGAGGCAAAAAAAATCGTGCCACTGCCATTGGAAGAGATGATATTGGATTGGAAAATTTTGCATGATAAGCCAACAACCGAGGCTGGTAAAATATCTGTAGCCCCAAACCATCACGACAAAAGTATGCGCGTACTTTTAACGGCCGCACCTAAAAATTTAGTAAAACAGTATTTAGAAATATTTAGCCAGGCCAATTTAGAATTATTAAGTTTAGAAACCGAAGCCTTTGCGCTGGGGCGATCACTGCTTGGCAACGATCCATCGCTGGTGCTGGTGGTTGATATCGGCGCCTTAACAACCGACATCGTAATTGTGGATGATCACATTCCCGTGTTCAACCGCAGTATTGATGTCGGCGGTGTAACCGTTACCAAAGCCATTAGCAATAGCTTAAATGTAGATGAAGCCCGCGCCGAACAGTTTAAACGCGATGTCGGTATTGTGCGGGTAATGTCGGGCCCGAGCGGCGTGCCCAACACCATTAAAGAAACCATCTCGTCGGTGATTAATGAAATGAAGTATTCTTTGTCACTGTATCAAGCTGACCGGGAAAAAAACGTGGAAAAAATAATTTTAACTGGCGGGTCGGCGTTTTTACCCAATTTGGCCGAATATTTAGAAGAAATTTTTAAAATCAAAGTGGTGGTGGGCGACCCCTGGAGTCAAGTGGCTTACCCGACCGAACTTAAAGGTGTCTTGGATGAAATCGGGCCTCGTTATTCTACCGCCATCGGCCTAGCCTTAAGAGAAATACATAAATGATAGTAATGCAAAATGCAAAAATCAAAATGCAAAATTATATTTTTTATTTTTGATTTTTAAATTTTGATTTTCTGATGTCTGACATAAATTTATTACCACAAGATTTACGTAAGCGTGAGCAGGCCGAGCTTAGGCGGCCGGCGCCGCCCCAACCAGCAGCTGGTTTAACACAACCTTCGATTTTAGGTGAACGTTTAAAAGAAGCCGAGGCTAAGCCGGCGGGTCTTTGGCAAACTATTAAATCGTGGTTTAGCAAAATGCCCGAGCCGGTTAAGGAAATTAAAACCCCCAGGCCGCCGCCGGCCCGTACATACACCAAGGGTAAAATTTTAGAGGAAAAACCAGTATCCGGCGCTGGCTGGCAAGACGCAGCCCAAAGCTTTGCCAATTGGTGGCAAGGTTTATTTCGCCGCGTGGAGCAAAAACCATCAGCGTCAACGCCGGCCAAACCCAAACCTAAAGCGTCGGCGCCGGCCGCAACTTCGCCGGCGGCGCCAGCGGCGCCCGACGTGCCCATTGGCGTGGTGCTGGACGTAAACTTATTACCGGTAGGAGCGCAGCCATCGCAGGTAAAACCGTATACGAAAAAATTATGGATAGTGGCCGGTGTGTCAGTGTTAGTGGTGGCGTTGGCGTATGCTTTATTTTTTAGCTTAATTACTCATCAGCAGGTGGAAGTTAAAAGAGTCCAAGACGAAGCCAGACTACTGGCGGAAGAAGTCACGAGCTTACAGGGGCAGTTTAATGAGTTGGAATTAGTCAGCCGCAAAATGCTGCAAATAAAAAATTTATTATCCGGCCGGACCAACTGGTCCAAATTTTTTCAAGTTATGGAAAGCTTAACCTTACCCAATGTTAGTTTTAGAAGTATGTCTGCCACCAGCGATGGGGCTATAACCGTGCATGCGGAAGCCCTGACGGTGGGAGATCTGGCGCGGCAATTGCAGGTTTTCCAAGAGGCGACTGATGTGATAAGCGAGGTGGCTATTTCCAGCGTAACTGTATCAGCGGAGGACGAAACCAAAACGGCGTTTGTCACAACCAGTTTTCAAATTAATTTAGTTGATGGTTGGTTACAAAAATCCTAATTTATGCAGCTTAATCAAGATACCCAAGTTAGTTGGTGGCAAAAAACACTGGTGAAAAATTTCACTAGTTGGGCGACTTTAACTGCGCTGGTGGTAGTAATTTTATTTGGCTGGACGCTAATTTGGCCTAAGTATCAGGAGTGGCGTTCCATGACCCGCGCCCAAGATTTACAAGGGCAGCTGCGGCAGGAGCGGGTTAAAGTTGATAATCTAAAACAGCAAGTGGCGGCCTGGAACAGTATTAAGAACCAAACCTCCAGCGACTTACAGGCAATTTTACCCTCGACTATTGATATTCCTAATTTATTGGTTCAGCTTGAGGCGGTGGCGGCGCAATCGGGCTTTCGGTTTTTAGGCGTGTCGATTAGCGAAACCGGGGCGGCGGTTAAACGGCGCGGGGCCGGGACAAGCGTAAGTGAAGCCGGCGTCCGACCCATAAAAATTACCTTGAGTTTAGAGGGCCGCAGCTACAATAATTTTAAAGCCCTGTTAGAAAACATTCGTTCGTCTTGGCGCCTGTTAGAAGTTAATAGTTTTAGCTTTAGCGCTGGTCAAATTTCATATTCATTGGATTTAACCAGTTACTATTATCCACGATAACCCGTTTAAATTAAGTTAATAGCTAACAGTTGATAGTTTGTCCCGGCGGGACACCACCCGCCAGTCGGCCTCGCCGTTCGAGGCCCCGAGGCCCGAGCGGGAGCTCATGGCCGAGGGG
>Ga0209212_1009145_pt1 | contig 10421 bp, 7 predicted proteins | sample RifGroC2_FD_183996 | JGI IMG/M metagenome (GOLD analysis project Ga0209212, IMG submission 183996) | Groundwater microbial communities from Rifle, Colorado, USA - Groundwater C2 (SPAdes) (version 2) | ecosystem: Environmental > Aquatic > Deep subsurface > Groundwater | place: Rifle, Colorado... | reverse complement strand
TGGTCATGGTCCCCCCCGGTTCCTACAAGGAGGCGGTGATCATCGACCGCAACATCAGGCTGCAGGGGTGGGGGGCGGAAAGCACCGAGCTGTATGCCTATCCGGAGCCGCTCGACAAGCTGACGGAGTGGCACGACAAGGTGTATGCAGTCAACGTTGCCAACGGGCTCGGACTCGGCGATGAGATGGCCGTGCAAACGCTGTTCAGCCCGATCGAGATGCCCGCGATCCTGGTTCTGCGCGGTCCGGCGGCAGTGGATCAGGCGAATCCCTCACTGGTTGATGGGTTGCGTCTTACCGGATCCATTTCCGGAGGCGGCATTCAGGCGTTCCTGAACAGCGGCTACCTGCAGATCAGCAATAACGTCATTACCGGCAACCAGGGTTTGAGAGGGGGAGGGGTCGTGGTCGGCAGGCCCGACGGTGTGGTGAACTCGAACCAGAGCCTGATCGTTTCCCACAACCGGATCGTCAGTAACTCGGGCGTTACCGAAGGAGGAGGGGGCATATCGCTCTTTACCGGCGCCGATAATTACACCATCAGCGGCAACAGAATTGCCGGAAACCTCACGCGCTGGAACGGGGGAGGCATCGCCCATTTCGGTTACAGCGACGACGGCTTCATCGAACGGAACTTGATCATGTTCAACGAGGTGTTTTTCGGCGGGCAGGTCGGCGGCGAAGGTGGGGGAATCTACATTGCCGGTGACGGTGCAGGGTCGGGTTCAGTCACCATCGACGCCAACCTCATCCAGGGAAACCTGGCCGGTTCCGGCTTCGGTGGCGGCATCCGGGCCACTCTGGTGAATCCTGCCGTCGACGATCCCGGTTCGCTGCTGAACATCTTCAACAATTTCATTGTCAACAACGTCGCTACCCACGGTGGCGGGGGCATCTCGCTTCAGGATGTGGTCAATGGAGCGATCGTCAACAACACCGTCGCCCACAACGACTCGACGGCTACGGCCCAGGCGGCCATGATCGCCGGAGTGTCGCCGCCCAAATCCGATCCGCAGGTTGCCGGCATCGCCCTCCACTCCCACAGTTCCGTGCTGGGGGGAGGGTACAGCGAGCCGATGCTGAAAAACAACATCATCAAGTACAACCGCTCCTATTACTGGGACGGCAACTTGAACTCCAATGCGGGGGACCTGGTGCTTTCTGGGTACAGCGACCTCGGCATCCTGGGGAGCTCAGGAACATTGCCGGCGGCTCGCAACAACCTTCTGACGGCGATTCCCGGCGGACTCGGGCTCGATGCCAGCAACATCGCCATCGACCCGCAATTCCTCCAGCCATACTACAATAACCTCTTGTTCGGGGTGGTCATCGACGAGGGGGGGAATTTTATTTCCGCCCGCTTCAGCCCCCTGACGCAAACCGCAGGCGACTATCACCTGACGGCTTTCTCCCCGGCGGTAAATGCCGGCACTGACGTGGTGCCGGACAACCTGCGCCTTGCCATCGACTACGACACCGATACGCGGCACAGCGGCCCGGTTGACATCGGGGCCGATGAGTATGATTTCAAGGGGGATATCAACAGGGACGGCACCATCGGCTTCGCCGACGTCCTGCTGGCGCTGCAGATATACCTCCAACTGCCGACCGCCTACGATGCCAACGCCGGGCTTGCCGACGTCGCCCCGGTAAACCTCTATAACCGGCCTGCAGGAAACGGAACGTTCGACCTGACCGACATCATGATGCTGCTTTACCGCGCTTCCGGTCGCGTCACATGGTAGCGGGGAGGATATCTTCGGCAATGGGAACTCAACGGATTTGGAGGCGGATATGAGGATACGAACCTTTGTTGCAGCGGCTGGGCTCCTGGGGGTGCTGCTCCCGGCGCTGCCGGCTGCGGCCCTGGTGCAGTTCCCCTATGACCTGGACAACATGCCGATGGGGAATTTCCCCGGCGTGGAAGATGTGGACTGGAATGCAGACGGCCTGTTCGACGCGCCGCCGGCACATTACCTGTTCCGGCATCTTGGAGCCACCGACGGCTATGTGAAAATGGCCGACGGGTTGGACATGTACATCTTCGGTTTTCTGGACCTGGCGGGGATGCCCAATGCCGATACCATGATGATGATGAACAAGGGGGAGTTCCCGGCTCCAACCCTGGAGTTCAAGGAAGGGGACCACGTATACCTCAATCTCAGCAATCTGGGGATGCCGGTTCGTCCCGACCTCTTCGATGCCCACACCGTCCATTTTCATGGATTCCCCCAGGCAGCTCCCGTATTCGACGGTGAACCGATGGCCAGTTTCGGCATCAACATGGGATCTGATCTTACCTACTACTATCGCATCGTCGAACCGGGTACCTATATGTACCACTGCCACGTGGAGGCGACGGAACATATGGAGATGGGGATGCTGGGCAACCTGGTGGTTCGTCCCGCGCAGGATGGGAGCGCTGTCGGCGGCTTTACCAAGTTCGCCTACAATGACGGCGACGGGACCAGCGGGTACGATGTGGAGGCGATACTGCAGTTTTCCGAGTTCGACCCCGCATTTCACGAAGCGGACGAGAAGGCGCAGCCGCTCCGCTTTGCGGAGCTGGAAGGGCGCTATTTCCTGTTGAACGGCAGGGGGTACCCTGACACGGTCGATGCGGGAGCCATTGCCAATGCCGGCGGCGATCCGACCCTGAAGCTGCATGCCATCGTGGAGGCGAACCAGGGCCAGAGGATTCTGATCCGGCTGTCGAACCTTTCGGTCATGGGATATGCCACCATCGAATTCGGCGGGCTGCCGGCGAAGGTCGTCGGTAAATGCGCCAAGCTGCTGCGCGGCCCTGACGGAAAGGATCTTACCTATAGCGCCAACTCGGTGCATATCGGCCCGGGCCAGTCTTACGACGTCATCATCAATACTACGGCGGTCCCGCGGGGAACCTATTTTCTTTATTCCCGGAACCTGCATCATCTGCATAACGACCGGATGGACCGTGGCGGTGCCATGACGGAGATCAGGATCAACTAAATGAAATGCTTTTCCCGTGGAGGTAGCTTTATGAGGATGCGACGACTGCTGTGCCAGGTGATGATCGCGGCCCTGTTCGGGCTGGCGGCTTCGACGGTGCCGTCCCCTTGGATGATCGACGGAGTGACCGGTTCGACGTTCAACCTCATTGCCGATAGTGGAAGGGTTGTCACTCCCGATGGCAGCAGCCTGCCTTTCTGGGGATACGGGCTTGCTTCTTCCGGGAAGCCGCAGTATCCGGGTCCCACGCTCATCGTCAACCAAGGGGATACGGTGACCATACAGCTCACCAATCGACTGGCGGAGGAGGTCTCGCTGATGATTCCGGGGGTGCAGATGTCCTCGGCGACAGCTCCGGTATATCCCCAAGGGAGCAGAAGCCAGCTTACGTCCCTCGTCCCTGCCGCATCGGGCGGGGGGGGCACCAGGAGCTACACCTTTACCGCTTCCCGCCCCGGCACCTTCTACTACCAGAGCGGTTCGAACCAGAAAATACAGCTCAGGATGGGGCTGTTCGGTGCTATCGTCGTCCGCCCGACGCAGAACTCCACGACCAAGACCATCGACATAGCCGCCCAGCGGCTCAATGACCCGGCCAATCCCGGAGTGGCAGCCGTCAGCAGGAGTTACACCAGGTTTGCCTACGAGGACGGGGACGGTTCCACCGGCTACGATCGGGAATTTCTATTCCTGGTGAGCGAAATGGACCCCAATTTTCAGCACTGGGTTGAATTCGACCGGCCTCTGGGGAAGCCGTTCGATTTCAGCAAGTGGAAAGCCAACTACTGGTTCATCAACGGCCGCGCCGCTCCCGACACCATGGCCATGCCCAATGTGCCATGGCTTCCCAGCCAGCCATACAACTGCATGCCGCTCTTTCATCCGGCGGAACGGGTGCTGCTGCGCTTCATCAATATGGGACAGGATTTCCATCCATTCCATACCCACGGCAACCACATGCTGGCGGTTGCCGAGGATGGCCGTCTCCTGTCGACCAATCCTGGCGCCGCAGGGGCGGATCTCGCCTGGGAGGCGTTTACGGTCACACTCGCTCCGGGGAAGACTATCGACGCCCTGTTCCAGTGGACGGGGAGGGGGCTCGGGTGGGACTTTTACGATCATGGCAGCGAGGACATGCCAGCTCCCTACGAGCCACTGGATGAACATGCCATGCGCAAAGCGTTTGCCGTCAATACGTCTCCCGGAAACCCGCCGGCATCGGGCCAGTCTCTCCCGGTCATCATGCCACGTCCCGATGAGCAGACTCTCGGAATCCACTGGAGCGGAAGCCCTTTCCTTGGCAGCAATGCCGAGCTTCCTGTCGGCGAGGGGGGATTCAATCCCTTCAGCGGCTATTTTTACATGTGGCACAGTCATTCCGAGCGGGAACTGACCAACAACAATATTTTCCCCGGCGGTTTCCTGACCATGGCCGGGGTGGTCCCCTGGCCAATGGGATGGCCGAATGTTCCTGACAATCTTGACGAGTCCGATATGTATGCCCCCATGGCGGGCATGTGAAAATAAGGAGATGACGATGAGACTTACTGCGCCAAAGGCTCTGCGTATCGTTCTGACGGCTGTGACCCTTCTGCTGGGATCTGCTGCTGCTCACGCCGCGGTAGTCGATGTCAAACTGAGGGCAGTCGAGGGTGTCACGACCATGCCTGACGGCAGGTCTGTCCCCTTCTGGGGATTCAGCCGATATTCCACTGCCACTCTGACGGCATCGACCCTTCCGGGGCCGACCATAACCGTCGGCAATGGGGATACGGTTCGCTTCACTATCAGGAACGATCTGCCGGTTCCCGTCTCGATCATGGTTCCCGGCCAGTTGTTCACTCCCCCTGCAAAGATTCTCGATTCCACGGCAGCTGCAGGTCTGCCGGCGAAAAGCAGGGTCCGTTCCTTCAATGCCGAGGTAGCACCGGGGCAGGAGATTGCGGCGGTGGCAACGTTCGCGAGCGTCAAGCCGGGGACATACCTGTACCAGAGTGGAACCAATCCGGCGGTACAGGTGCCGATGGGCCTTTACGGAGCCCTCGTCGTCACTTCGGGCAGCGCCGGGCAGACTTATCCGGCCGCACTGGGCAAGGCGCCGTCGGCTTTCGACCATGAGGCTCAGCCGGTCCTGTTCGGCGAAATTCTCGGCAGATACGATACCTCCTTGACGCCGCCCGCCTATGTCACCTTGAACGAGGAGGTGACCGCAGCGCCGACCGTCCCGCGGTCCACCGTCGATTATCGTCCCATCTACCACCTCATTAACGGGAAAGCGTTTCCCGATGGCAATGACATCGATGTGCCCGCGGCAGTTGCACCAGCCACTACAAGCAGAAGCCTCCTCCGACTGCTCAACGCCGGTTCGCGCGATGTGGTTCCGTCCATTCTCGGCAATTATTTTTCCATCATCGCGGAAGACGGGAACCTTCTAACGTATGCCCGACAGGAACATTCCCCCATTCTTCCCGCCGGGAAAACCCTTGATGCAATTCTCGTCCGCGATACCGCGAAAGGATTTTTCCCGCTATTCGACCGTCGGCTGGGGATCGACAATGCGGGAGCGACGCTGGGCGGAATGATGACGTTCCTCGGCGATACTTCCTGCAGTCCGGCCAAGGGGGATATTGTGGGAAGCGACGGAAAGATTACCTATACTGATGTACTTGCGCTGCTCCGGGCTTACGTCGATGGGGGCTCCGTGGCTGCTGCCGACGTATGGCCCCTGGATGCCAGCGGACTCCCCTGCGGGGACGGCGCGACCACTATCATGGATGTTCTCCTGGTGCTGCAGAAGGCATCAGGTAGAAACCCCTATTGAACGGGCGGTCATGATCTATCGAATCTCAATGCTGCTGCCGGCGCTCGGTGCGTTCCTTTTGGTTGCCGGCTGTTCTTCCCTCAGGGAAGCGCAGCCGCCACTGACTGATGCTGCAGTTCCTGCCGCTTCATATCCTGCAGGAATCAGCATCCAGTCGGTCCGGGTTGCTGCCGGCGGCCTGATGATCGATCTCCGCTATCGGGTAGAGGACAGGGAACGGGCAAAACTGCTGCTGGACAGGAAAACCGCGCTGACCCTGACCGACCAGGCGACCGGACGGGTGCTGGCCGTGCCCAATACTCCGAAGGTTGGAAAGCTGCGTCAGGTGCCGGCGGACGAAGAGTCGTCGAGAATCTACTGGATCTTTTTCAACAATGCCGGCGGGGTTGTCAGGCCCGGAAGTAAAGTGGCCCTTTCCATCGGCGATCTGCGAATAAACGATCTGGTCGTTCAATAACGCGTACTGCAGGGAGCCGGAAAACAGCGATACCTGGAGTTCCAATCTGATGTAAGGAGGATCTTGTCATGACATATTCACGTCTTTTGCTTCCCGCAGCCTGCTGTGCTGTTTCTCTCGTTCTTGGCGGTTGCGGTGGCGGCGGAGGGGGCTCTGATCCCAATGCGGCGGCCTTCATCAATTTTTCCACGACCTACCCGTCTTCCGGGTATTCCCTTGCCATTGCCGACGGTACGGACACGGTTGCCGTCAAGGCGATAGTAAGAAGGGCAGACGGTACCTACGTCCCTGATGGAACGATAATCAGGTTCAGCAGTTACAGCGGTGCGGCAGTTTTCGACAACTCCAGTACGAGCCGGCGGCTGGAAACCGTCAATGGCCGGGCCACTGCCGTCCTGAAGCATCCGGCCGTGACTGTACTGACTCCCCAGAACCGTAGTGCCGTCAACGTCGTAGTTACTCCGACAGCCGTGGCGGGAGGGGTGGAAAAGAAAACGAAGGTAAAATTCATCAACCAGCCAACAGCGGTTGACGTGACCGTCGCATTGACCCCCGCAATCAGCGCTCCGGGGATGGCCGCCTTCGGGTTCACGGTTCAGAATTCTGCCGGAGCCGACAACAGCGATGCCGCTATTGCCAAGGCTGCCGAGGCGCTGGCTTTCGAGGCTGCAGCGGCAGGGAACACCGTCGTTCCGTTAGCCACTGTATTGAGCGCTACACAGACGCGTTTCAGCGGCATAGCGTTTACAACTGGCGGCGCGGGGATGACCACCACTGCCGGAGCGCCGATGTTTACCCTTGCCTATGGTGTAACTGCCGGTCAACCGCTGCCCACATTCTCAGTAATGCCCGATTCCTGGTTTTCCGGAACCGGATTTCTCGTTCAGGATATTGACGGCAACGATCTCATGCCCTCGTTATCAGCAGCCAATTTTATGCTGGCCCCCCACTTCGACACTGAATAGAGTGACCTGAAAAAACCTGCGCGTGGGGCGACTGCCCCCAATTTCAAACCCGCCCTCCACGGCGGGTTTTTCTTTAATCATCATTTCGCCAGAGTGGTTGCGATATTGACAGCCGCTCCAATTGCAGCATAATTGTCACTGTTTTGTCCTTCTCCCGCTGGCAGTGCGAATTACCTGATTGTCGTTTTTCGTGTTGACAAGGGATTTCTGGACGAGGTATTAATTGAACCCAATATTTCTGAAAAATTGCATTCAAATAAACAACAGGAGGAAACACGACGTGCGAGTGAACAGGATCAATGTATTGCTGGCGGTGGTTTTGATGCTTATTTCCGCCACAGCCTTTGCCGCCCCTGAAGGGAAGAAGATCGCTACGGTGCAGATCCCGGTAAACCAGGAAATGTACGCGGCGACACCAACTCCGCTGAATCCGGCCCAGTGCGCCCAGTGCCACGAAAAGGTCTTCGGCAACCTGAAGACTGATGGCGGAAAGCACCGCTTCGAATGCCAGAAGTGCCATACCACCTTCCATAGCTACAATCCGAAAAAGAACAATTGGGATGAGATAATGCCCAAGTGCGATTCCTGTCATGCCCAACCCCATGGCAAGGCCATCGTTGACTGCGCCAACTGCCATTCAAATCCGCACGCACCGAAAAAAGTCGGCATGACCACCAGGCTTACCAATGCCTGTGGCGACTGCCATTCCGGTGCCAAGGACCAGTTGGTCAAGTTCCCGAGCAAACACAGCAAGCTTGCCTGCCAGAAGTGCCATACCTCCCATGGCTATAAGCCGGCCTGCTCCAACTGCCACAAGCCCCATTACCAGGGCCAGGATTTCGGTACCTGCGTAAAATGCCATCCGGTCCACAAGCCGCGCGAGATTCTGTATGAAAAGACAACCCCGGCAGTCACCTGCGGAGCTTGTCACGTCAAGGTATTCGACACCTGGAAGAAGACCCCCAGTCTGCATGGCAAGGTCAACTGTGCTAACTGCCACCACACGAAGCACAAGTACATCCCCAAGTGTCAGGAATGCCATGGCTCACCCCACAAGAAGGAAATTCTCGACAAGTTCCCGAGATGCCTTGACTGCCACTTGGATGTCCATGACCTCCCGGTGCAGAAAAAGAAGTAACTGAACGCATGCCTCAGCGACAGAAGGCCTCCGGCGATCCGGAGGCCTTCTTCGTTTATCACCCCATGTAGCAGGTTGTTGAAAAGCAGCCATCTCGCCGCCGTCCTCGCAAGCCGCCTTGTGCGGCGTAGCGCTGCTACGCCTCCGCGGGGCCTGCTGCGGGTGCGACGATCTGGCTGCTTTTGAACAACCTGTTTTTTCAACGACCTGTTGCAGCATGATAACTTGAGTGTAGAACACGCCGATGACCAGCCTTGCCTTATCTCTCATCCTGTTTTCCGCAGTGATGCACGCATTATGGAATCTGCTTGTCAAGCAGAGCCGGCACAAGACCGTGTTCATCTGGTGGATGTTCGTCTGTTCCACACTGCTGTTCAGCCTGCTTCTCCTGTTCGTTCCCGGCTACTTCCCGCCACCGGACCTGCGTATCCTTCTCCTTGGAGCCGGGGGTGCCATCTGCTTTTTTCTATACCACCTGTTCAATGGTCGGGCCTACCGTCATGGAGACCTGTCCTTGACCTACCCACTGTCCCAGACGTCAATGCTGTATGTCCCCCTGTGGGGAATTCTGTTCATGGGGGAGTCGGTCAGCGTCACGGGCGGATGCGGTATCTTTCTCGTGATCCTCGGTGCGTATTCCATCCAGTTGCGAAGCTTGTCGGTTGATGAAGTAGTCCGGCCATTCCGGAACCTCAAGGACCCGTCCGTCAAGGCTGCTCTGACTGCCGGATTCATTTATTCGGTTGGAGCCGTAGTCGACAAGACTGGCGTGCAGAGCTATTCGCCGTTTTATTTTACGTATATCCTTGTCATCTTCATGCTGGCTCTGATGTCGGTAAACCTGCTTCATTCGCGCTACCGGTCCCAGATCCTGGCCGAATGGAACAGCAGCCGCACCCTGATCCTCTTAAGCGGGCCTGTAATGATGGCATCCTTTTTGTCGTTCCGTTACGGGTTAAGCCTGGCTCCCATGAGCTACGCCGTGCTCGTTCGTCAGATGAGCGTGCTGGTGGGGGTTCTGATCGGCATCGTCTTTCTCGGGGAATCGTGTGGGCGAATGAGGTTGTTTGCCGCTTCGCTCATAGTCGCCGGCATCCTCCTGATCCGTGTGGGTTGACATCTTTCTGGCCTTCGCCTGAAGGACGCTGATCGTTGGAAGGTGTTTTGTTTGCCGCAATAAACGTTCATACCGTTGTTTTATCATCCCGATAGCCGTTTGGCCCTTACTTCGCGAGAATGCTACTGCTGTGCTCCTGGCAATAGGTGCTGCCGAATCTGCTATATTCTGTTTCACTCCCATGCCATGTTCGTTTTTTAAGGTTTTCAATAAACTTGATCCAATTCTCCTGAACGGTTCTGTAACGGTTTCCGGAAAAAGGGTATAGATGGAAAACGTATTTTCATTTGCAGACGCTGTTTTATAACTCTTGACAGGCAGCTACTGCTGTGCTAATTCGTATTGACCACCAACTGTATACAGCATGCACTTTAGTAGTCACGAAAGGGCCTAGCAATGCGTCTGACTCCTGCTGCCGAGCTTGATCTCCGGTGTAGCCGGTTGCGTTCCAGGATGATCGAGAAAGGTCTCGATGCCGTCATCATCGTCCAGAATGCAGACCTCTTCTATTTTACCGGGACGGTGCAGAGCGGCAATTTGTATGTGCCCGCAGATGGCGAGCCGCTGTACCTGGTGCGCAAGGATGTTGGGCGGGCTAGGATGGAGTGCGGACTTAAGGAAGTCGTCAGCTTTTCCTCCATGAAAGATATTCCGCGGATAATTTCCGAATACGGCTACCCGATGCCACGCCGGATAGGTCTTGAGCTTGACTGCCTTCCGGTCAATTTCTATGAAAAATATCGCTCGGTTTTTCCGTCTGCCGAGTTCTCAGATGCCACTCCGCTTATCCGCCTGGTGAGGATGATCAAATCTCACTATGAACTTCATCTCTTTCAGGACGCCGCTGATCAGGTTGACAAGGTGCACCGGCGGGCAAAGGAAGTGATCCGCGAAGGGATGACCGACCTTGAACTTGCGGCGGAACTGGAAAT
>Ga0209212_1009144_pt1 | contig 10424 bp, 9 predicted proteins | sample RifGroC2_FD_183996 | JGI IMG/M metagenome (GOLD analysis project Ga0209212, IMG submission 183996) | Groundwater microbial communities from Rifle, Colorado, USA - Groundwater C2 (SPAdes) (version 2) | ecosystem: Environmental > Aquatic > Deep subsurface > Groundwater | place: Rifle, Colorado... | reverse complement strand
ATTAGGCATAGATATTGCTAAAATAGACAACATCGAAAAACCGTACTTGGCTATACGGTTTATGGATAGACAGATACTGGTTGGTCGAGGTATAGAAAATGACTTTTGAAAAAATCGGTATCGCCATTGTCTGGATTATTATTGTGGCGGTTGTCGTTACGCTTTTAGGAAGCCAGCATTGGATTTCCTATTATAGGATTGCTTACAATGGTGTAGTCGCAAAGGCTACTGTTGTTCAATTGCAACCAGAGAATCACAATCTAGTGGCATATAAATACGAAATCAGCGGACACAATTTTCAGGGCTTGTTTGGCTCCAGTCCGCCAAACCCTCCTTTCAGCCAACTCAAAATAGGACAGGAAGTTGTAATTTATTATGATCCGCAACATCCAGAGAACTCCTTACTAGGATATCCGAAGCCAATCTTTAAAGATGAAACACTGGGCGTTGTAATTGGAGGCGTAATATTCCCTACTCTAATATTGCTTTTGATGCAGTATGGTCGTCGCGATCTTTTTCAGTTTCGCAGGTCGGATAAAACAAAGCGTAACCCGACGAATTGATCCCAACCTGCGGCTCGACTGCGACGCGCCAAGAAGCGGCGCGTCAGCCGCGTGTTAGCACATAAGGAGGATATTCATGAGACATGTTCGCTTATATCGATTTCCAAAGATGGTAATTGTTCTATTGATCACACTCTTCATGGCGTGCAGTGGTAATGATAGCCAAACGAAATCAAACTCAGCACAACATAATGCTATAGCTCTGGCATCCATAAAATCTGGCGGCGCTAATAATCTATATTTGGATAGCGGTCGAATCTACTACTCTGACTATAATAGGGGGATAATTTCTAGCGTTTCCGCAAGTGGAGGAGAAATTACAAGTCATTACTTGAACGGTTTTTTGAGCCCCTGGCGTGTAGTGCATGGCGGCAATAAAATATTTATTCTTAATGCGATAACTGATATTGGCGGGATTCTGTCGTTACCAGATGATGCTGCCGGCATAACTCCCTTGTATCAGGAAGCCTTAATGACACCAGATATAGCAACTGATGATACATATGTTTATTGGAGTGCTGGCAATAAAATATTACGCACCCCGCTAATTCTGACAGGAAACAGCAGTATCGAAACCATGTTTACCGGCACTATCAATAATAAGGTTAGTTTTGTACTTGATGGAGAAACGATCTTCGCGATAGAGGATGCAACTAGGGATATCTATAAACTCAATCTGTCCTCAGGAATTACTTCGTTGCTGGTTTCAGGAATTGGGGCAAGTGACCCTGGATGGTTAGCAGGCATTACACTAGCAGTAACGAACCAGTCGGTTTATGTAAAGGATTACATAAATGACATTTATTCCGTGAACAAACAATCTGGCAGCTATACAAAAGTCACTTCGACATATTTTTCACCCCCGGTATCAGGTGCGAGGATTAGATCAACAGGAGATGCGCTATATTGGTGGGTGTCAGATGCCTCGAGCCTCTATTTGAAACGATTCAATGAGTCATTGGGTCAAATTGAAAGCGTAGCGACAATTCCCTTCACATGGAATTTTCTTGCTTTCTGCCCGGATGGAACAAACGTCTACTGGTTTACTTATGACTACGACTCTACAGGTGACCAAACAATCCATGTTTGGCGGATTCCAGCCGCGGGAGGTGCAATAGAGAATATCGCGTCATTCGACGGTTATTTAGGAACAAATGGTGGTATGGCTCCTTATTTTCTAACGGGAGATGCAGATAATCTTTATTGGACCAGCCAAAGCATTAACGCTTTACTCAAAATGCCTAAAAGTGGCGGTACCCCCTCTGTCATAACATGGGAGGTTGGCTATGCAGGACCAAAGATTGCTGTTAAAGGTACCTCTATTTACCTGGGAGATGGTGATGGCGTAAAGAAAGTTCCGGTAGCCGGACAGACCGCGCCGACGGCAGAATGGACGTCGTCCACGCCCATCGATATAACTCGAGATGATGTTAATCTTTATTGGATTGTTAATAGTGGGGTTACCGCAACCTATCCACATGGTAGCTTTGATGTTTATTCCAAGCCTTTGGCCGGCGGAGCCGATCAAAAGCTATTCACCCTATCTAATTACGGTCAAAGAGTATATGCGTATAATGATTATCTATATTTTATTTTAAGTACCGCAGATGGTGGTGGGATCACTCGTATGCCCAAGATAGGGGGCCAAGAGGAACCTCTTGTTGAAACTATTGGAGGAGAACCGGCTGATCTTTTCGTCATTAATGACAAACTTTATTTTACATTTGATGGTATCTATCAGATAGACCTTCATACTTGGCAAGAGAAGATCTTGCTAGCATCCAGCCCTTTTACCGATCAACTGTATGTTGATACAAATCACATCTATTTTACGAAAGACCCGCTGCACGGCGGAGGGGTGTATCGTCTCCCCTTGAATGGTGGTTCAATTGAACCATTATCTGAATCAGCTGGCTGGAAGATTGTTGGAGACACAGACAATATATATTGGGCTGCTGGCTGGAAGATATTTAAAATGGCAAAATAACAATCGGCTTAGTATGTCAATCGAGATCGTGGGGCCGAATCTTTGCGGGTTGTTGCCGAAATGACTTTACGACTAAAATGTCATTCTGAGCGCAGCGAAGAATCTCGCATTTACAACATGATGGCAGACCCTTCACTACTTTCAGGGAAACAAAATTGGGTTTGGGCAACAGCCCGTTTGATATTGACAAGAGATCCTCAATGATATGACGATGAGTCCAACCAGCGCGTCGAGTGAGTCGCGGAAGCACGCTCCTCACGCGCGTGTTAGTTGGTCCGCGTAGAGGATGATGTAAATGAAAATAAGTAAACTATCACTATCGATTTTGCTTCTTGTACTCTCCTCGATTGTAATCACCAAGCCTATCTTGTCCAGCGAGAACATAGATTCCAGGCAGTTAACAAAAGAACAAGCAAAGCTTCTTGCTGCCAAGATCGTGCAAAACACACCGGAACGCAGTTATTATTATGAAGACACGAAGTTTACCTGGATAGTTATTACCGATTATTTTGACAAACGCGCACCGAAGGATTTACAGGATGCAGTAGTTGAGGAGCTGCAGAAGAAGTATACAGTGTATCTTCGCATAAATGATATTTCAGATAAACTGGTCAAAAATAATCATGGCTCGCTAAGATACATTAACGGTTTTTCGTTCTCATTCTGGACAGAATTTGAACCAGAAGAAGTAGTTAAAGTCTACTGTCTTGATCGGGAGAGCGAGTTCTCTGGCAATTCCTACTGGACTCGATATCGTTGGACAGGCACTGATTGGATAATTATTGAGCAGGATACGCCAAACGTAAAAAAGCAATATTTCCTAAACAAATATAATGACCAAATAGACCAAATAAGGGTCTATCCGTATTTAGATATTAAGGGACATATCAAACCTAAAGTTACTTTACCTCTTACAGGTGATAAATTAGGGCGTTCTCGTATAATAGCAGATGCTTTCCTGAAAGAGGAAGCGGGGGTACTTGACATAACTGATCTAAATGATTTAAACGGTTTACCGCCCCATATTGATGGTCGCGGAGGTTACGTTATAACTTATATAGAAACTTTGGCAGGGCTGACAGTTGAACCATGTGGTGATCCGAGAGTTGATATTGTAGTCGGGCCAGACGAATCCATAGTATCGGTCTTCGCTCAACTTGTTCCAATTTCACCAGAAATGCGAAAGGCAGCAACAAAGACTATTAAACAAGAGCAAGCCGATAGAATTGTTAAGGAGGCATTAGTTTCCAACGCAACAACTTCTAATCTTTCTATTCTTTACAGTAGAATATATTTCCGGGCAACATCGCCGTATATTATCTGGCATGTTGCTGCCGGTCAGAAGCAAAAGCCATGGAACTACGTACTTAATGCCATTACGGGTGAAGTCATTAGCATAAATCAATACAGATCTCGAGGTTGCGAATAACGTTTTGATTTTATCCTTCAAAACATCCACACAAACCTAACCTGCGCGTCCACAGCGACGCGCCAGAAGGCGGCGCGTGACGCGCGAGTTATCTTAGAAAAAGGAGCACACATGTCGAAGGATGTTTCAAATTACGTCATTGGAGTACTGCAGCAAGACAAAAGCAGGGTTGACAAAGAACTCTTATTGACAGCGATGTTTCTCGTGGAAAAATGGAAAAAGAATATGATCTCCGGCCCTGATGAGAAGCTAACAGAACTTTTAGAAAAAGAAGAGTTTGATCCAGAGGCGATGGAATACTTAAGACAATTACTCGTCGAGTTCGCATCAACAACGGATTCCCTTGAACTTCTTCAATCTACAATAACCACTTTGAATGTTTTTCAGGACAAACGCCATATTCCTCTTTACCAAACTTGGCTTTTCAATCACGCAAAGAAATTAACAATGCATAACGCGATTATGAGCTCGATCTTATTTGGCTTGGAAAAAATAGGTGAAGATGTAATTAAATTAAACAGGAAAAGTTGGAGCGCTGCAGATATGGAAGTAAATCTCGGCTATGCTCGTTCTTACTTAAAAGATAAATTGGGTCTCTCTGTACCTTACTAAACGAATAACAAGCGCCTCGACAGCGACGCGCCAAAGGCGGCGCGTCAGGCGCGTGTTAGTCTAAAGGGAGTGGAATGATGGACGATATTATAAAGCTTCAATATGAGTGGAACGCGAGAGAGGCGGTTTCTGCACGGGATGCACATGAACTACTTGCTTTTCGTAAACCCTTTAGAATTGTTGCCAACATAATCGCATTCTTAGCCATGTTTGCTGGTATTTATCGAATTATTGTTTTTGGCTGGTCGCTTTTTCCAATGGCTATTTTCTGTGGCGGTTTTTATTGGATGTTCCTTAGGAGATATGATATTGCTTGGACATTTCGCAGACGATTTAAAAAACGTCCGGACAATAACAAAACTGTTAAGTGGCTGATATCCGAAAATGAGCTGCACTCGACTGTTGAAGGCATTGGAGAAACGACTCTAAACTGGGCTTCTTTCTCAAAAGCAGTTCATACGCCTCAAGGGTTCCTTCTGTATCCTAACGAGCAAATCTACAATTGGCTACCTCATCATGGATTTATTGACGCAAACGATATAGCGCGATTATCTCAGATTGTGAAAACGAAGGTAGTTAAATATCACAATCTAGTCGGCAAATGATTCTAACGAGGCGGGTACCTTTAGGCGAAAGAAGTCAAGAATAAAGACGCAGTTCTCCCTCGATCTTTGATAATCTCCTTTTGTCTCTGGCGATAAATGTTTCGATCCTTGCCTTCGCAGGACACCCATACTTTAAAGGCCATGTTGGGAACACCTGATCCCGAGTGACGGAATGTCGACAGGATAATTCCCCGAAGGGATTACAACCGCCAAGCGGTCATCTCGGGACCAGGGTCCACCAGAGTATTTACAATGATTCGATTACATGTTTTCAGGCCGCTTTCAGATACTCAGCCTCACAGACAAAGAACCGCTTTTCATCGAATGCCGCGCCTGATTTGTACCAGCCGTGAAACTTGCGCAGGAAATGGCGTGAGACGATGGTCATGGCCTTGGTGCCTGCCATCTTTTCCGTTTCGCGCTTTTTGTGATAGTAATCGCCATAAAGCCATCCGCTCCGGACCAGCGGGAGAACGATATGGTTTAAAACCTTTCGAAGCAGCGGACTGCCCTTTTTGGATATCTTGTTCTTTCCCATATACTTTCCACTCTGGCGCATACGAATGTTCAAACCGGCATACCGCATCAGCTGCCGCCAGTTTCGGAAATCGGCCATCGGCCCAGTTTCGGCTATTAGAAGCGCAAGATACTTCTCCGAGATGACGCCTGCCGTCGGTGGGGGAATTCGCGGATCGTCATCCCGGATGCGCTGCAGAACGATTTTCATCTGCTCCACGATCCGATCTTTTCGCAGTTCTCTGTCACGAAACCGAGCGATGAGATCCCGGAATTGCTCCTCCAGGACATCGCGATAGCCCGGCGGCAGTTCGTTCAGAATCGAGCTTTCTGAATCCTGCCAGAGCCTCGTGAGGGTATCTTTCCGAATACGAGAAATCGCCCGCTTCATGGTTGCCGCAAAGGTCTCAAAACCAGTCTCAATGATCCGGTAGGGATTGCAGCCAAATCGATCTATCAGAACAGCTCCTGAGTTGCCGTAGAGAAAGTCTTTCGTAAAAGAAAAGTCGCAAAAAAGTTCTATCAGGAGCCGGTCGATTTTGCATCGGAGAGCGGTAATATCTGAATCCAGCTCATGGTAGATCCGTCCGAGCTTCCGGAGCACCAGGTAATCCTCGCTCAGCATCCGGTGATGGACCACCTTGTTCAGTCGGCCGAGCGTCGCAATAACTTTCGGGTCTTTAGTATCCGTCTTGTTGGCATCGTTGCTTTCTACGACCCGAAACTTTGAAACACTCTCTGTGTTTACCAGACACGTTAAATGACCATGACGACGAGCAGTTCTGAGCAGCTTGTTCTGATATTCGGCAGTGGGCTCGCATATGAGCCGCAAACGCGTGATTCCTTGTTCCTGGGCAATGCCGCGATATTTTGACAATCGCTTTTCAATGCTCCCGGTGCGGTTCCGGCATTCGTCGGGGTATTCTTTGCCCTCTATACTGAAGAAAAAGTTCAAAATTTCCTTGTGAACGTCTACGGACACGTCGAGCACCTGATTCATCTTGATTTCACGAAGATTTTGTGTGATTCTCATAACAGCTTCTCCTTTCCCTTAGGGGTTAGTACCGGCCTGTGAACCCAAGCAGTTCACATTGTACAGCCTTTATTCGAAAGGAGAAGCTTTTTACACCTAATAGTATGTCGACAGCGACGCGCCAAGGTCGGCGCGTCAGCGCCGCGTTATTTTGTGAGGAAAAACATGAACCGAGTTGCGTTAATCGCCTTAATCTTAATCCTGGCGCCAATCATAGCGGTTTCCCAAAACATCAATCCAAGAGAATTATTAAGCAAAGTCGATGCGTCCCATCCCTATTATAAAAACAAAGTCTATGGTGGTGACAAGGTCAATGCATTTCGTTCAAGAGACGGTTCAACCATTCTGATCTATCAGGCAAGATATGGTGGCGACGGCGAGCACACGGAAAACCTACTCAAGCTATTCAAGTTTCAAGACAACAAAGGGCAGAAGCTACTTGATCAGAATATCGACTCGGTTGAATTTGTTCAAGAGAACGGCATTCTAAAACATATTAAAGGAAACTATGTTGCTACGTTATGTGAAGTTTGCGATGGTTGGGAAGTGTCAGAGCCTGTCGATATTTTCTTTATCCCAATTATTATCGATGTTGAATCGATAACCGTTAAACCAACGCTAAACGAAAAAGAAAAGAAAGACCTTTTGACGCGACTGGACCAGCAGTCGGATAAAAACATTGCTGAGCAGCTTTCCTATGGCAACAGCAAATACCCTGCTTTTGTCTCGACCGTAAAAAAGCAGATTAAGGATTTACTTCGAAATAAATAACGAGCGGGTCGAGTGAGTCGCGAAAAGCTCGCTCCTCACCCGCGTGTTGAACCGATTGGCTGCAATCTCGCCCTGGTCTTAATAGAGTATCGTCAATATAAAATGCTGGATATTGTGGAGGAGCAGAACATGAAGAAGTTTAATGCCGGATTATTGATTATATTTCTGATTTCTTCTTTTTTAGCAAGTTGTAGCAATGACAAGGCCGGGACAAAATCTCTTCGTGTTCGAGTTATGGGTATCGAAAGCGAAACCAGCGTCCTAGCCGGAGTCCCTAACACAACTCTGGTATTGGGAAACAGCGATGGATCAATGATTTCGTACGGCACGACTGACACTAACGGGGAATATGTTTTTACCGATCCGCCTGCCAATGCAACAGTTACCGCTGCCTTTTCCTGTCTTCAATCCGGCGCAACTAACACGACCTATTCACTCAAGGTTGCTTATGATGTGAATGTACCGGAAATCAGCCTGTATGCCGATTATTGTAAAAAAACAGAATACCAAGAACAAGAAATAGGTGCGATCACTATCAAGGCCACGAATTCGATAACTGCGGCCAAAGTCTGGGATATCAATGTTGGCAATGATATTCATTGGACCAATTCGCTTGAATCTCAGCTCACCTATACTGTTTACCCGCACATGCTCCAGAGTGACGGCAAGTTGTCAATCGCTGTGATAGGAAATGATTTATACTGGTATCCGGTTGCGTACGGAATCTTGCTTGACCAGACCTTTGTAGATGGAATGACAGTCGATATCAATGTGGATAAGGCCATAAGCTATGTTCAATATAATGTGAGCAACATTCCATCCGCAGCTAAGTATGTGAGCGCCCACCTCGAAGTGGAGCGCAAAAATATTCAGCTCTTTACAGGACTTTCGTCCGCAACAACAGCAACTACCCTGAATATTCCTTACATCCCAGACTGTGGAGATCAATTTGATTATTCTGTGTGGGTAGATCTTGATCAAAACAACAATGGCATAAATGACTCTTATGTTTCTTTAAATAATTCTTCTTTTCCCGGGACCTCGCCCACAAATCAGAATTTCGATTTTAGTCAGGCGTTGGCAGTCCCGACAAACCTGACGGTGAGCTACGCGACTGGCACTACAAGACCCACCATCAGGTGGACTGGAACGGATTCGAACACCGATAGTATTTCTTTGCATGGCTACTCTAATTCGATATTTTCCGTATCGATGACGGCAGGGCCGGAGAGGACCAGTGTCGTATTTCCCGAGTTACCGTCTTCGCTTATTGCATACCTTCCTCCGAGCATTAACACATTGTCTCTGTATAATTTTGGTTTCTCTCCTGGCTACAGCTACACCTCAAGCGCTACTTTTTACTCAAATACAACAACGTTCGCACCCATATTAAATAAGAGCAGAGCGTCTTTGTTGCCAATGAGGATCAATGCCAATCGGAGTTATTAAGCGGGGTAGGTAGTGTCCTGAGTGTCTTTATTCTTGACATGCTGCGCCAATGTCCTTTGAATGCACGTCCAACCTGCCGGTCCACAGCGTCGCGCCGGAAAGCGGCGCGTGACCGGCGTGTTCCCGCGGCTGGGAAGCGCCGCGGGAATGCGGCGATAACTCGCTAATTGCCTGTGAAACGCGGCTGAGAAACGCCGCTGGAACCAGGCAATCAACATCGACGCCCCGCTGCGCGGGGCAGCGAGTTATCGCCGCATTGAGCCTGTAGGAAAACCCCCAAAAGGGCTTATTTTAGCCCTTTAAGGGTAGCGACGTAATTTCACTAATGCTAATAAGAATAGCAATGGCGACGATTCTGAGCCCGAATGACGGGCCTCTCCTCACTTGGCCATCATTGAGCGACACCGCGGAAGTTTAATCGCGTTAAACGAACCGTGGTGCGTCGGGGTTTTGAGGGGGGCTTTTCCTACAGACTCGTTCAGGGCGTGGAAAAATGGCGCATTTCCGGACACTATGATCGATAGAATATTTTTACTTCTTGCAGGTCTTTCCCTGGGCACCACTGCCTACGCAGCCGACGGTGTGATATTGCTGCATGGGCTCTGTCGATCGAACTCCAGTATGGTTAAAATGGAATCTGCTTTGACCGAAGCAGGCTTCATCGTCGAGAACGTCGACTATCCTTCCCGCACTGCGGGTATTGCACGCCTGAGCGATGACGCCATAGGCAAAGCGTTAGAGGCTTCCAAACTGAAGGAGTGTGCCAAGATCCATTTTGTAACGCACTCCCTGGGCGGGATCATGGTGCGCAGTTATTTCAAGAGACACCATTTCGAACGGCTGGGCCGTGTTGTTATGCTGGGGCCGCCTAATCAAGGCAGCGAAGTAGTAGATGAACTTGGATCATGGCCGGCATTCCGAAAATTGAACGGACCAGCTGGCGGAGAACTGGGCACCGGCCCTGATTCGACACCAAATACGCTGGGGCCTGTTGCTTTTGAATTAGGCGTCATCGCCGGAGACCGATCAATCAATTGGATAAATAGTATGTTTATGATAGCGGGTAAGGATGATGGAAAGGTGTCGGTAGAGCGTACGAAAGTGACGGGGATGAAAGAACATCTCGTGGTTCACGCAACACATCCGTTTTTAATGAAGAACAACGCGGTCATTGAAAATACCGTACGGTTCCTGAGAACAGGATCCTTTAAGGTGGTCTTCTGAACGACTGGATACCCGCTTTCGCGGGTATGACGATTACAACCTCAGCAAACAATACTCCTCTTTGTTTTTGTCTTTCTTTGGCCTATGCGAGAGACGTGTTTAAAGTTTTGAGAAAAATGCGCAGATCAACATCCCGTCGGCCCTTCTCTTGCCATCACAAAGTGCACACACAAACGCCCGCTGCTATCCGGTTTTTTTGAGCTCGTCAATGAGCTGCCTGACGGTCACGAACAGG
>Ga0209212_1009143_pt1 | contig 10426 bp, 7 predicted proteins | sample RifGroC2_FD_183996 | JGI IMG/M metagenome (GOLD analysis project Ga0209212, IMG submission 183996) | Groundwater microbial communities from Rifle, Colorado, USA - Groundwater C2 (SPAdes) (version 2) | ecosystem: Environmental > Aquatic > Deep subsurface > Groundwater | place: Rifle, Colorado... | reverse complement strand
TTTCAGCCGGTCGTAGCAGAAGATGCACTTCCGGATGAACGGGGAGGCGCTTTCGTACTCGAACTTCGGGATGTCGTGGGGGCACGCGATCATGCAGTACCGGCAACCCATGCACCGGTCCTTGTTGTAGATGACCGGCCCTTCCACGGTTTTCTCCATCGCTTTGGTCAGGCATGCCGAGGCGCATGCGGGCTGGCAGCAGTGCAGGCACTGCCTCCGCACGAAGACGGGATTGTCGGGGTCCTTTTCGTTCGGAAACCGGTTGAGGACGGTGTAGGCCTCCGGGGAGGTGTCCCTCCTCGTTGCGAAGACGCTTTCGCTCGAGAAGGAGACCTCCGGCCTGGGCAGCCCGTTCTGCTCGTTGCACGCCTCCTCGCAGGCGCGGCACCCGATGCATTTCGTCGTGTCGACCAGCAGCCCGAAGAACTCGATGCTTTTTACGGCCGCCTCCGACCGACGGGGAGCGCCTGCAACCAGGCTGCAGCCCGTCAGGCCGGCAAGTTTCAGGAAATCCCGTCGGTTCACACTCATCGGTTTGCCTCCTGTCGTTTTAGGGCCCCGTTCGGCCGGGGCCCCTACCGGAAGAACTTCCGGACCAGGAGCTGCAGGAGCTCCCCGTCGATCTTTTCCATGACTCCCTCGATCATGTGCCCGCCGTCCTGCATCGTGATCCCCACTTCCGGCGGCGTTGCCCGGTGGAGCGTGATGAACTCGAGGAAAACCATCAGCTCCTTCTCGAGCCAGGCCGCGGCGTCCCCGGCGATCCGAAGCTTCTTCAGGTTCTGCGAGATGTTGCTCGGCATCGCGGCGAGAAGCCAGGACGACCGGTACGGGTCCTTCTTGAGCATTCGGGTGTCGGCGTTCACATCGTCGTTCACGGAACTGACGATCCCGTCGAGGGGAGAGACGAAGTCGATCTTCTTGTTCCCCTGGACCACGGTGAACGCCTTCTCGCCCTGCCGGAGCACCGCCCCGGGCCGGGGAAGTTCGATCCGGTCGATCCTCCCGATGATCCCCTGCGCGAAATCGTCGATGCCGATCTGCGCTTCCCCCGCGGGCGTCAGGTGGGCCCACGTGTGCCCGTTGTGGTAGAAGAGCCCGCCCGGCATGCGGAACTCGGGCAGCGCAACGGGCAGGAGCGCCGGAGCGGTTTCGCCCGCCCTTTCCCTTGCCTTCTCCCTTCTCAAGTGGATCGCAAGTTCGATGAGGAGAAAGGCGGCGATCGTCACGAGTATGAGTATGAGCACCATTTCCTTCACCTCCTTATCCCAGGAACAGTGCGACGATCCTGCTCCACTGCGCCTCGTTCAACCGGCTGCTGATGTCCGGGAGGGTCTCCCCCCCGTCCGTCGCGGTGATCCCCAGGTCGTTGCTGAACATCCGGTGGAGCCTTTCCGCCTCCCAGTCGAGCCACTGCCGCGCCACGCTTCCGTGGTAGAGGCGCGGGATCCATTCCCCGGGGAGGCGCATCGAGAAGATCCACCCGTCCCCGTAGGGGTCGCGGTTGATGGTTCCCGGGTCGTCGGCCACCTTCTTGTTGATCGCCCAGACGATTCCGTCCCCCGGCGCCACCATCCGGGCCGTCCTGTCGCCGGAGTGGAGAAGGAAGCAGACGCTGTTGTCCTTCACGACGGAGCCTTCCGGCGGAAGTGAGACGCGGTTGATTCTGCCGACGAGCCGCTGCGAAAAATCGTCAACCCCCACCTTCGCCTCGGCATCGGCTTCCATTCCGGGGGAAACCCACAGATGCCGGGGGTGGAAGTAGTAGTCGGGGCGGAGCAGGAACCCCCGGACGGTTTCCACTGCGCTTCCGTGGCCTTCGATCTCCCGGAAGGCGGAGCAGAGCCGGTATTCCTCGGTGTGGCACATGCCTTTCAGAGAGGCGGACCGGTCGACCGGAATCATCTTCTTGACGGGAAACGCCTTGCAGAACGTCACCGTCGTCATCTCGAGAAACGGGCACTTGTCCTCTCCCATCGGCGCACCCCTTTTTTTCGCGGCGATTCCTTTCATGCCGTCCTGAACCCTGCCCATGCCCCCTCGATGAGGTAGACGAATGCGAGGATGAGGTATGCCATCTTCTCCACCTCCTCTCTTGCCTCCATTCCAAGGCAATGACCGTGCCCGAACGGAAGCGAGGAGATCAGGGACTCATAGATGTCCGAAAAACCATGCGATTCCCGGCGAACAGGAGGGGAGGGAATGTTCGCGGAGAGAGGCGGGGAGTGTAGAGATTCTCTACGGTTTCCCTGTAGAAAAATTTCCGGCTGATTTTCCGGGGAGTTGGGGTGTTGACCTCTGCAACGGCAAGTTTACGTATTCAACACCTGTTCCTTCTTCAGTTCGTATTTCCGGATCTTGTTGTAGAGCGTGACGCGGTCGATCCCGAGCACCTGGGCGGACCGGATGATGTTCCACCGGTTCTCCTTGAGGACCTGGCGGATGTGCTCCTTCTCCATTTCGGAGAGGGATTTCCCGCGGCTCTCGGACACTCCGGGAGCCTGCGGGAGGCTCAGGTCGGCATCGAGGATCATCCTCCCTTTCGTGACCACCATCGCCCGTTCGATCACGTTTCGCAATTCGCGCGCGTTTCCCGGCCAGCTGTAGTCCATGAGCAGGCGCATGGCGGACTCGACCACCCCCTCGACGTTCTTCCCCATCTCGATGTTGAACCGGTCGACGAAGTGCTCCACGAGCAAAGGGATATCCTCTTTCCTTACCCGTAGGGGCGGGATGTGCACCGAGATGACGTTCAGCCGGTAATAGAGGTCCTCCCGGAACCTTCCTTCCTCGATCGCCTTCTTCAGATCCCGGTTCGTGGCGGCGATAATCCGGGAATTGATGGGGATCATCTGGTTTCCCCCGACCCGCTGGAACTCCCTTTGCTCGAGGACCCGGAGCAGGTCCATCTGCAGCTTGAGGCTGATGTCCCCGATTTCGTCGAGGAAGAGCGTGCCGTTCTTGGCGAGCTCGATCTTTCCGCTTCTCGCCTGGTCTGCCCCCGTGAAGGCCCCCTTTTCGTGACCGAACAGCTCGCTCTCCAGCAGGCTCTCCGTGAGGGCGACGCACGAAACGGACACGAAGGGCTCGTCCTTCCGCGGACTCTCCATGTGGATGGCCCGGGAAAGGAGTTCCTTCCCGGTCCCGCTCTCCCCCTGCACGAGCACGATCGAGTTGCTCTTCGCCACGGTCTTGACGAGCTCGAAGATCTCGATCATCTTGTGGTTCTTGCTCACCATGTCGTGGAGCCGGTACTGTTTCTTCAGCTCCTTCCGGAGATAGAGGTTCTCCTTCACCAGCTTCTGGTGCTCGATGATCTTCCGGATCGTCATGGAGAGATCTTCCGGGTTGAACGGCTTCACGATGTAGTCGTACGCTCCCTTCTTCATCGCCTGCACGGCGGTGTCCACCGTCGCGTACGCGGTCATGATGATCACGATCGTCTCGGGCCGGGCCTTCCGGATCTCGTCCATCAGCTGGATCCCGTCCATGCCGGGCATCTTCAGATCGACCATGGCCAGATTCCAGTCCTTCGCCGGAAGGCGCTCCAGCGCCCGGGCCCCGTTCTCGGCGGCCTCCACCTCGTATCCGTCCTCCTTGAGCCAGCTCGCCAGGGATTCCCGGACGATTTCCTCGTCGTCGACGATCAGGATGTTCACCTTCGGCTCCATGGTCAGGCCCTCCACGGTTCGGATTTCAGATACAGGGCGGAGTCGCAGCTTCCGCAATAGGTGCTCCGTTTCCGGTCGACGTCCCGCACGGTGTTGGACAGGTACATGATGCACTCCCGGTCGTGGCAGTGAATGAGGCCGAAATTGTGCCCCAGTTCGTGAAGGGCCTCCTTCACGAGACGGTCGAACAGAATTCCGTCGTCGGGGAAGAGCCCGTGGAATTCCTGCCGAAGTCTCGCGATCGAAACGATCGATGCCACCCCCCCCAGTTGGGCTTCTCCGAAGACGAAGGTCAGGATCGGGATGCACAGGTCCTTGTCGATGACCCCGACGATTTTAATCGCGTCGGCCGGAGTCTCCGTGAGGATCTCCCGGAGAATCCGGGTGGAGTTGTACTGGTTCCGGTTCCTCTCGTAGCTTCCTTCCGGCACGGGCATCGCCCTCATCGTCCTCACCGGGAGGGAGAGGTAGTCCCGCAAATGGTCCTGCAGCATCGTAAGCATGGCGTCGGGTATCATTCCCACCGGCCGGATGTAAATGGCGTCGTCGATCTCCCCGGTCCCTTGTCAGTTTGTCGGGAGGATGATGGCCATCTGCGTCCCTCCGCCGGGGCCGCTTCTGACATCGACCCTTCCGTTGTGGCGCGTGACGATCCCGTAGACGACGGATAGCCCCAGCCCCGTTCCCTTTTCCTTGGTGGTGTAGAACGGGTCGAACACCCGCAACAGGTCCTCGGGCGGGATCCCGGGGCCGGTGTCGGCGAACGTCACCGTTTCCGTGTTACGGGCGGGGTCGTGCTGGGTCGTGATGGTGAGGACCCCTCCTTTCTCCATCGCCTCGCACGCGTTGATGATGATGTTGATGAACACCTGCTTTATCTGCGACGGGTCCACCGGAATGTCCGGCAAGGGCTCCGTCTTTTTATCGACCTTGACGTTGGAGAGGACCAGCTTGTTCGTGACAATCACAAGCGATTCGTCCAGGAGGGAGTTCAGGTTGGCCACTTTCCGGCTCAATTCCTTGGGGCGCGTGAAATCGAGCAGGTTGTGGACGATCGCGCTCGTCCTCTGGACCTCCCGGCTCATGGTGGAGAGGTACTCCCGGAATTTCTCCACGTCGGGGGGTGCGTCCTTCCCTTCCTCGATCTTCCGTTCCATGAGCTTGATGTAGGTGAAGACCCCCGTGAGCGGGTTGTTGATCTCGTGGGCCACCGTTGCCGCTATCTTTCCCAGGGAGGCCAGTTTCTCCGAGTGGATCAGCTGGAACTGGGTGTCCTTGAGCTCCTTCGTCCGCGTCTCGACCCTGTCCTCCAGGGTCCGGATCCATTCGTGGATCTCCTCGTTCGCTCTCTGCAGGCTCGCCGTCATGTGGTTGAAGGAACGGGCGAGGTGTCCCATCTCGTCGCTCGAACGGATGGGGATGACGTGGTTCAGGTCCCCCCGGGCCACCCGGTTGGTCCCGAGGACGAGTTGCTTGACCGGCCTGCCCACGAAGGCCATGAGGGAGATCACGACGATCGCCGAGATCGACAGGATCGACAGGAAATTGAAGACGAGGGTCTGCCGGCGCGCGGATCGAATCTCGGCGTCCTCCTTCTCCAGCGAGAGGGTGATGTCGATCACGCCGAGGACGTTCTGGGAGGCCGGGTGGAAGTGGCAATCCCCGGAGGAGCACTCCGGGTCGTTGTACATCGGGTTGATCATGCCGAGGATCCGGTACCCCCTGTCGGAAGAGAAGATCCGGTTCCTCGACGAGGTGGTCAGCTTCAGGAGAGGGGTGTCCTTCGCATGGCACGCGTAACAGGCCTCGGCCTTCTTGTCCACCATCGTTCCCAGTTCGCTCTTCAAGGTCGAGAAGAGGATCCTTCCCTCGCTCCCGTAGATCCGTACCTTTTCGATCCCTTCCTGCTCCGCGATGGTCTCCATGATCCGGTACGCGTTCTCCTTGCGGTTCGCGATCATGTCGAAGCGGATCGATTTCTTGATCGTCTCGCTGAGCTGGGAGGCGTTCTTCAGGATCGTTTCGTCGAGGTGCCTTGCCTGGAGATCGAGATACAGGAACGTGAAGAATCCGTTGATTACCAGGGTGGCGACGGCGACGGAGAGGATGATCTTGAACTCGATGCTATTGTACCATTTCGTGCCGCGGTCATCCGCCGTGACGTCGGTGGGCGGCGTCCTCAGAGGATCGGGGGAAGGGGGCCCGGCGGGCGTTCCGGCAACAGGCGGGGACGTGCCGCCCCCGAGGGGGACGGAAGGTATCCCGAACAGCAGAGGTTTCCGATCCGTGTGCATTCTGCGGCATCACTCCGATGCGGTACACGGGACATTCGCGAATTGCACGATGTGGGAACGTGTCGATCAAATTTGTATACAGTATACGCTTCGGGAAGGAGAAAACAAGCGGGGGCCGGCCGCTCCTGCCTCAGGAGGGACGGGATGCGCCCTCCTCCTCTTTCGACCAGAACAACATGTCCAGGAGAAGGAGGATGACTCCGGCGGTGATCCCGATGTCGGCCACGTTGAAGGCGGGCCAGTGGTGGTGGTACCAGTGGACGTCGAGGAAGTCGACCACGTACCCGAAGCGTGCGCGGTCGATCAGGTTTCCGACCGCTCCCCCCAGGATCAGCCCGAGGCCGCAGGGCGCGGGGCCGTGATGGGGAAGAACGTGGATGTAGGCGAGCACCCCCGCCACGGCGAAGAGGGTGGCCGCCAGCAGCAGGGGGTGCACCCAGCGGGGGTCCAGGTTGGAGAGCAGTCCGAAGGCCACCCCGGTGTTCCGCACGTGGACGATGTGGAAGAAGCGGACCGATATCGCCCGGGCGTCGTAGAGCTCGAAATGGGACACGATCCAGGCCTTCGACGCCTGGTCCGCGACCGCGATCGCGAGCGCGGCCAGCACGGGGCCGCGAAATTTCCGGAACAGGGACACTTACCCCCCGGCCGTCGCGGCGCACCGCCCGCACAGCTGCGGGGAGGCGGCGATCGAGCCGACCTCCGGGGTATGGTTCCAGCACCGCTCGCACTTCGCCCAGGGAGCCTTTTCCACCCGCGCGGCAAGCCCGGGATACGCGGCGCTCGCGTATCCCCCGTCGACCTCTCCCACGGCGACCCCGGAAACGGTCAGCACGTCCCGGATCTCCCGGAGGTGGCTCCGGAACAGGTCGGCGAAGGGGCCCGGCGACACGGTGACGAGGGCGTCCTGGTCGCTGCCGATCCGCTTCTCTTTCCGGGCCGCCTCGAGCGGCTGCGCGATCTCCGACCGCAGGGCGAGGATCCGCTCCCACCGAGCGGCGATCTCCGCGCTCCCCGGCAGTTCCACCGCCTCCGGCAGGTCGGCCAGGAAGACGCTCTCCGGCTTCCCCGGCCAGGCCGGAAGGTACCCCCACGCCTCCTCCGCGGTGAACGACAGGACGGGGGCGACCAGGGTGAGCAGCCCCCGGCAGATCTCGAACAGCGCGGTCTGCGCCGACCTGCGGGCCGGGTCGTCCGCCTTCCCGCAGTAGAGCCTGTCCTTGAGGACATTCATGTAGAAGCTCGACATCTCGACCGCGCAGAAGTTGTTCACCGCGTGGAAGATGACGTGGAACTCGTAGTGTTCGTAGGCCCGGCGTACCTTCCCGGCGAGGCGGTGGTAGAGGATCATCGCGAAACGGTCCATCTCCTCCATCTTCCCGTAGGGGACGGCGTCCCGCTCCGGGGAGAAGTCGTACAGGTTCCCCAGCAGGAAGCGGACCGTGTTCCGGATCTTCCGGTAGGCCTCGGTGAGTCGGTCCAGGATGTCCTTGGAGATCCGGATGTCGTCGCGGTAGTCCTCGGCCGCCACCCAGAGGCGCAGGATCTCCGCCCCGTGCTTCCGGATGATCTCCTCGGGGGCGACGACGTTCCCCCTGGACTTGTGCATCGCCTCCCCCTTGCCGTCGACGACGAACCCGTGGGTCAGGACCGCCCTGTAGGGGGCGATCCCCCGGGTGCCCACCGCCGCCAGCAGGGTGGAGTGGAACCATCCCCGGTGCTGGTCGGACCCCTCGAGGTAAAGGTCCACCGGCACCCCGAGGTTCTCCTTCCCCTCGCAGACGCAGGCGTAGGAGACGCCGGAGTCGAACCAGACGTCGAGGATGTCGGTCTCCTTGATGAAGCGCTTCGCGCCGCATCGGGGGCATGCGGTTCCGGGAGGGACCAGGTCGGCGGCGTCCCGGTCGAACCAGGCGTCCGCCCCCTCCTTCTCGAAGATCCCCGCCACGTGGTCGACCAGCTTCCGGTCGAGCAGGACCTCCCCGCACGGCTCGCACTGGAAGATCGCGATCGGGACTCCCCAGGCCCGCTGCCGGGAGATGCACCAGTCGGGGCGGTTCGCGATCATCCCGTCGATCCGCTCCTTCCCCCACGCGGGGATCCACTCGACCTTCCGGATCTGCTCCAGCGCCTTCTCCCGGAGCCCGGTCCGGTCCATCGATATGAACCACTGCTTGGTCGCCCGGAAGATCACCGGCTGCTTGCAGCGCCAGCAGTGCGGGTAGGAGTGGGTCACCTCGTCCTGCCGGAGCAGGGCGCCCGCCTCGGCGATCTTCCGGTTCACCATCGGGTTCGCGGCGAACACCCCGACCCCGGCGAAGTGGGGGACGTCCGGAAGGAACCGCCCCGAGTCGTCGAGCGGGGCGTAGATCTCCAGCCCGTACTTGAGCCCCGTCTCGTAGTCCTCGCGCCCGTGCCCCGGCGCGGTGTGGACGCAGCCGGTCCCCGCCTCGAGCGTCACGTAGTCGGCCAGCACCAGGATCGAGTCCCGGTCGAGGAAGGGATGCCTGCAGCGGAGCCGTTCCAGCGGCGGTGCGTGAAAGGTCGCGATCGTGTTTCCGCCGCGAAGCCCGGTTCCGGCCAGGAACCTCTCGACGAGCCCCTCGGCCACCACGTAGACCTCGCCGCCCGCCTCGACCGCCGCGTACCGGAACTCCGGGTGGAGCGCCACCCCGAGGTTCGACGGGATCGTCCAGGGGGTCGTCGTCCAGATGACGAACGACACCTTCTTCCCGGCGAGCGACGGGTGGATCTTCTCCGGCGGGTCGGAGAAGGGGAACTTCACGAAGATGGAGGGGGAGGTGTGGTCGGCATATTCTACCTCTGCCTCCGCCAGGGCGGTTCTGCAGGTGACGCACCAGTAGACCGGCTTGGTTCCCCGGTAGACGGCCCCCGTCTCCACGAACCGGCCGAACTCCCGCAGGATCCCCGCCTCGTAGTCGAAGGTCATCGTCTTGTAGGGGTTCTCCCAGTCGCCCAGGACCCCGAGCCGCCGGAACTCCTCCCGCTGGATGTCGATGAATTTGGCCGCGTAGTCGCGGCAGAGGCGGCGCTTTTCCCCCGTGGTGATCGACTCCTTCCGGGCGCCCAGCCCCTTGTCCACCTGGTGCTCGATCGGCAGCCCGTGACAGTCCCACCCGGGGACATACTCCGCCCAGGCCCCGGACATGCCGCGGTACTTGACGATGATGTCCTTGAGGATCTTGTTCAGCGCGTGGCCGATGTGGATGTGACCGTTCGCGTAGGGGGGGCCGTCGTGGAGAACGAACTTCTCCCGCCCTTTCCGGTGCTCCACGATCCGCCGGTAAAGCCCTTCCTTCTCCCACCGGGCGAGGATCTCCGGCTCCCGCTGCGCCAGGTTCCCCCGCATCGGGAAGTCGGTCCGCGGGAGGTTCAGCGTGTCCTTGTAGTCCATATCCCTCGGGGCTCCAGGATGGAGGAAATCCCACTTTATACCATGGATTCCGGGTCCAGGGTATCCGGACCCGTCACCGGAAGAGATTTTCGAAGAACTCCAGGATCCCGCGGAACCCCCTCCGGAAGGTGTCCACGAGGGGGTGGGCCGGGTGGAGGGGGCAGCTCTCCGCGGGGGCCAGCCGGTCGGGGAACGCCTCGAGGAACCGCTGCGGGCAGGCGGAGGTGGCCAGGAGCCCGGACTCCGGGTCGATCTCGGCGATCGTGACGCCGGGGGGAACCGGAAAGGGGGCCGGCGCCCCGGAGGGGTAGATCTCCCGCAGGAAGCGGGACCAGATCCGGAGCGCGCCGGAGGCTCCCGTCAGCCCCGTGTCCCGCCCGGAGTCGAACCCGACCCAGACGGCGCAGACCACCTCCGGGGTGTAGCCGACGAACCAGGAGTCCCGGTTCCCGTCGGTGGTGCCGGTTTTCCCCGCGACGGGGAAGAGGATCCCCTCGTCCCGCGCCGATCGGCCGGTTCCCCGGTCCAGCACCCCTTCGAGCGCGTAGGTCACGAGGAACGCGGCGGCGGGGTCGACCGCCTCCTGCTGCCCGGGCTTCTCGACCGGGGCCGTCTCCCCGTCGGCCCCCACGACGGCCGCCAGCGGATACGGAGTGCGCCGGATCCCCCCCGAGGCCAGCGTCGCGTAGGCGCCGGCCAGCTCCAGCGGGGTGACCTCGAAGCTCCCGAGCGCGATGGAGGGAACGGGGGAGAGCGGGCTGGCGATCCCCGCGGCGCGGGCCTCCTCCACCACCCGGGGAAGCCCGACTCCCAGGGCGAGGCGCACCGCGGCGGTGTTCACCGATTCCTCGATCATCCTGCGGACCGTGACCATCCCGTAGAGTTTCCCCTCGAAGTTGGACGGCTCCCAGGGGCCGTCCGCCCCGGGAAGGGAGATCGGCTCGCCGGAAAGCTGGGAGGCCAGCGTGACCTCCCCCTTCCCCTTCACGGCGTCCTGCATCGCCGCGAGCAGGAGGAACGGCTTGAAGGCGCTCTCCGGCTGGCGC
>Ga0209212_1009142_pt1 | contig 10429 bp, 10 predicted proteins | sample RifGroC2_FD_183996 | JGI IMG/M metagenome (GOLD analysis project Ga0209212, IMG submission 183996) | Groundwater microbial communities from Rifle, Colorado, USA - Groundwater C2 (SPAdes) (version 2) | ecosystem: Environmental > Aquatic > Deep subsurface > Groundwater | place: Rifle, Colorado... | reverse complement strand
CGCGCCGCTCACGGGCTGGCACCTGCTCGGCACCGCGCGCATGGGCACCGACCCCGCGACCTCCGTCACCGACGCGCGCGGCCGCATGCACGAGGTGCCGAACGTCGTCGTCGCGGACGGGAGCCTCTTCCCGACCGCGGGCGCCGTGAACCCCGGCGCGACGATCGGCGCGCTCGCCCTCCGGATCGCCGCGCTGCCGGCCTTCGCCGTCCGCGCCGTGAAGAAGACCATCAACGATACGCAGGACTTCATGGGGCAGGGGCGGGCGTGGGAGCACCACTTCCTCCTCCACGTGGCCGCCAAGCGGAGCGAAGAGTTTGGCCAGTGGTGGGCCGCGGTCGAGCGGGAGGGCGGGGGATTCAAGCCCGGAGGGCTCGCGGCGACGCTGCGGAAGCGGCGGGCGGACTCGGCGTGAGGCCGGCCGGTGTCTTCCCCTACGGCCGTCACCGGCCCCGGATCCACTCCACCGCGTTCGTCACGCCGGGGACCTACATCATCGGCCGCGTGACGATCAAGCGGGACGCCAGCGTCTGGTTCGGGGCCGTCCTGCGCGGCGACGCCCAGCCCATCGTCATCGGCGAGGGCAGCCTCGTCGAGGACAACGTGGTGGTGCACGGGCGGGTCGTCGTCGGCCGGCGGTGCGTTATCGGCCACGGGGTGATCCTGCACGGGTGCTCCGTGGCGGCGGGAGCGGTGATCGGGGCCAATGCCGTGGTCTTCGACGGCGCCCGGATCGGGGCCGGCGCCCTGGTCGCCGCGGGCTCGGTGGTGTACCCGAAGACGCGGGTGCCGCCGCGCACGGTGTTCAGGAACTCGGCCGGCGGGAACCACCCCGTGCTGGAGGCGATCGGCAACCGGCTCAGGCGATGGGACGGGGCGGCGTACCGGCGACTCATCCGGACCTACCGGAAGACGGAGGCGGCGGGGAGGGGACAGCGATGAGCTTTCAGACGCGTCTGAGCAAGGCGCTGATCGAGCGGTACACGCGCGCCGGCCACTGGGGAAGCGAGACCTTCTCCCAGATCCTGGCGCGGCAGGCGGCGGCCCACCCGGAGCGCGAGGTGCTGGTGGACGGGCGCCACCGCGTCACGTACGGGGAGCTCAAGGCCCGCGTCGACCGGGTCGCCGCCAAGCTGGGGACGCTGGGCATCGGCCGGGGCGACGTGGTGACGATCCAGCTCCCCAACTGCGTCGAGTTCGCCTACGTCTTCTTCGCCCTCGAGCGCCTGGGGGCGGTCGCCAACCAGATCGGCCCGGATTTCCGGAGCCGCGAAGTGGAGTACATCAACCGCTTCTCCGAAAGCCGTGCCTTCGTCTGCCCGGCCGCCTTCAAGGGCTTCGACTACGTCGGGATGATCGAGGAGCTCAGGCCGAAGCTGCCGGATCTCAAGACGGTCTGCGTCCTTGGCGGCCGGGGGGACGGCACCGTCTCCCTGGACGACATCGTGTACGGCGACGATCCGGTCTCGCTGCGGGCCGAGCCCCTGGGGGCCGACGACGTGATGCGGATGGCGTTCACCTCCGGCACCACCGGAAACCCCAAGGGCGTGATCCACAGCCACAACACGACCCTGTCCACCTGCCGGAACCTGAACCGCGACATGGACGTGAGCGAGCGGGACGTCTTCCTGATCTATCTGCCGCTCGGGCTCAACTGGGGGTACCTCACGCTCGTCCAGGCGGTGCTGGCGGGCGCCCGCGCGGTCCTCCTGGACCAGTTCAGCGGCCGCGCGGCGCTGGAGCTGATCGACCGGGAGCGGGTGACCTTCATCCCCACCGCCCCGGCGTCCATCATCGCGATGCTGAACGAGCCCGATCTCGGGCGCTTCACCCTGTCGTCGCTCCGGGTGGTCATCACCGGGGGTGCCTCCTGTCCCGTCGAGACCATCCGGGAGTTCCGCGCGCGGATGCGCGGGCATCTGATCGAACTCTACGGCATGCTGGAGACCGGCTTCCACACCTACACGCGCTTCTCGGACGATCCCGAGGCGGTGACGGGAACGGTGGGGACGCCCTCCTCGGGCCTGGGGCTCCGGCTCATCGACGAGCACGGGCGGGACGTGCCGCCGGGAGCGGCAGGGGAGATCGCGGCCGACGGCCCGTCGGTACACCTGGGCTACCACAAGAACCCCACGGCGAACGCCGAGCTGTTCACGGCGGATGGCTGGTTCCGCACGGGCGACCTGGGCCAGTTCGACCAGGCCGGCAACCTCAAGATCGTCGGCAGGCTCAAGGAGATGATCAACCGCGGCGGGAAGAAGTTCTTCCCGCGCGAGATCGAGGAGATTCTCTACACGCATCCCAAGATCCTGCACGCGGCCATCGTCGGCGTCCCCGATCCGCGCCTGGGGGAGCGGAACTGCCTCTGCGTCATCCCCCGGCCCGGCGAGCGCATCTCGCTGGAGGAGATCGTGGCGTTCCTGAAGGACGGGGTCGCCACGTACAAGCTCCCGGAGATGGTCGAGGTCTTCGAGGAGCTGCCGTTCACACCGACCGGGAAGATCCAGCGTCATGTGCTCGCCAGCCAGGTCCTCGAGCGACGGCGGCAAGTCGACGCCGGCGGTTGACGGATCCAGGCGGCCTCCGGGCAATTCCATCTGAGCCTGCCGCCACAGAAGGGGGCATGCCGAAGTCCTACTGAGGCGGGCGGCGCCCGACCCACGAACGGAGGCACAGCATGGACGCGATGGCCTTCTTCCTCACCCGCTACGAGGACCTGCACGGCCGCTCCACCGACGACCTGCTCGCGGGGCTCGGCGACGAGCAGCTGCGCCGGCGGCCCCACCCCGCCGTCAACACGATCGCCTGGCTCCTCTGGCACGTGGCCCGGATCGAGGACGTGAGCGCCAACCGCCTGATCGCGGGGCGCCCCCAGGTGCTCGACGAGGAGGGCTGGCTCGAGCGGCTGGGAATCGCGCGCCGCGACGTCGGCACGGGCATGGACGACGCCGAGGTGGACGACCTCAGCCGGCGCATCGATCTCGGGGCGGTGCGCGGCTACTCGGCCGCGGTCGGGCGGCGGACGCTCGCGCTGGCGCGGACGCTGCGCGCCGAGGACCTCGACGGCGTGGTCACGGCCGAGGCCGTCCGCCGCGTCTGCCTCGACGAGGGCGCGGCCGGCGACAAGGCCGGGGTGCTGGCGACGTTCTGGGCCGGCAAGACGCGCGGGTGGCTGCTGGCCCAGACGGTGCTGGTGCACGGCTTCGGCCATATTTATGAGGGGCGTGCCGTGAAGGGGCTCTGGGGCACCCGCGGCCTGTAACCGGGGGATCGGGCGCGGGCCCGGCCGGCCGCCATCCGGTCGGCTTGACACCGGCGGCGAGCGACCCCACAATCACCCGGCATGAGCCCCCCCATGGCCGATCGCGGCGGCCGGAGCATCGTCGTCGACTCGCATTACCACCTCCTGCAGAAGGAATGGCTGCCCGAGCCGCTCTGGGAGACCCTGGCCTCGCATCTGGCTGTCCACATCAGCGGCGACCAGCAGCAGAAGCTGAACGCCCAGGAGTTCGCGCAGAAGTACTTCCCGATGATGTGGGACCCGGAGGGCGAGCACCTGCTCCGCCGGATGGACGAGGTGGGCATCGACGTCACGGTGATGCTCGTGGACGACTTCGGCCTGGCGCTCGGTGAGGCCGCGGTGTCCATCGAGGGGCAAAACAAGGCGTTCGCCGACCTCGCCCGGAGGCACCCCGACCGGCTGATCGCGTGCGCCGGCGTGGACCCGCGGCGCAAGAACGCGGTGAAGATCCTCCGGCGCTGCGTCGAGGAGTGGGGCATGCGGGGCGTCAAGTACCATCCCGACGCCGGGTGGGACCCCGACGGCCGGGAATCGTACCGGCTGCTCGAGCACATCCAGGAGTGGGGCATTCCCGTCGTGGCTGACCATCCGGTCGGGGCCCATCGCCTCCTGCGGCCGACAGATGGAGGACGGCTTCCAGTTCGGGCTCAAGGAGCGCGGCGGGGTGATCGCGGGGCGGAAGGTCCAGGCCTTCTTCGGCGACTCCGCCGGCCAGCCCGCGCAGACCCGGACGAAGGCGCAGGAGCTGGTCGAGCGTGACCACGTCCAAGTGCTGACGGGCCCCGTCGCCGCCTTCGAGGTGTACGCGATCAGCGACTATATCCGGCGGGTCGAGCGGCGCGAGGGACGGCTGATGAACGTCGTCATCGACACGTACCGGGACGTGAGCCAGTTCTGGAAGTACGAGCCGGCGGCGTTCCTCGCCGCGCCCGTCTACTCGCGCGACTACCCGCCGGCGAAGAACCTCGAGTGAGGGCGGCCCCGCCCGCCCCCCGGGCGCGACGTCCCGCCGGCTGAGGCATGAGGTTCTGGCTCCTCCAGAGTCTGAACGGCCTGGCCCTGGGGGGGCTGCTGTTCCTCCTGTCGTCGGGCTTCTCGCTGATCTTCGGACTCATGCGCGTGGCCAACCTGACCCACGGGGCGTACTTCGCCTCGCAGATCGTGATCGCCGCCGTGTTCGCCCTCAGCCTCAACCTCCTCGTCGGCTACGCGGGGTTGACGTCACTCGGCCACGCCGCCTATCTCGGCGGCGCCGCCTATGTCGCGGCGTGGCTGACGACGAAGGCGGGCGCCGGTCACCTCGCGGCGGCAATCACAGCCCTCGCGCTCACGGTGGCCATGGCCGCCGTCTTCGGCGTGCTGGCGCTGCGCGGGACCGGGCTCACCTTCCTCATGATCACGCTCGCCCTCGCCCAGATCCTCTGGGGCCTCGCCTACCGGTGGGTATCGCTGACCGGCGGCGACAACGGGCTCAGCGGCATCACGCGGCCACAGCCGTTCGGCGTCGATCTCTCGTCGCCCCACGCGTTCTACGTGTTCACCCTCGCCGTGGCGGCGCTCGTCTTCACCGGTGTCGAGCGGCTCGTGCACTCGCCGTTCGGCGCCGGCATCGCGGGCTGCCGCGACCAGCCGCGGCGGATGTCCGCCCTCGGCTACAACGTGTGGCTGACGCAGTTGTAGCCGAAGGGTGAGCGACGCGGCCTACGGCGAGGTGCGGCGGCTCGAGATCGCGATGGCGCTCGCCCAGTCCCCGCGGCTCTTGCTGCTCGACGAGCCGATGGCCGGGCTCTCGCGCGAAGAGCGTCGTGACATGCAGGCGCTGCTGGCGGCCATCCCGCGCTCGGTCACGATCCTGATGATCGAGCACGACATGGACGTGGCGCTCGAGTTCGCCGAGCGCATCACCGTGCTGCACTACGGTCAGGTCATCGTCGAAGGCGCGCGGGCCGAGATCGTCGCCGACCCCCGCGTCCGGGAGATCTATCTCGGTGGCTGAGGCGCTGGCCCTCGATCACGTCAACACCTACCTGCTGGTCGAGCAGAACACGCGGCTCGCGCTCTCGGTGGCCGATGCCGTGGTCATCCTGGACAGGGGCCGCGTGGTCTTCGCGGGCGACCCGGCGGCGATTCGCGACGACGAGCGGTTCCTCGCGCTCCACCTGGGCGTCCACTGAGCGCGGGGCCGCGGCGTCTCGTCACCAGAGGTGCTTCAGCCGCCCGCCGTCCCGGTTCAGCGACACGCCGGTGCTGTCGCTGGCCAGCGCCCGTCACTGCTCCGTCGCCCCTGCGCGCCCCGGACTCACGGTCCCATCAGCGACGCTGCCACGGCGCGGCGAACGGCGAGTGCTGACCGGCGGAACGTTCGCAGGTCATGACTGCCTCACGTGACCATGCGGCCGCCGTCGACGAAGATGACTTGTCCCGTCAGGTAATCGGCCGCCGGAGAGGCCAGGAACAGGGCGACCCCCGCGACATCGGCCGGTGTGCCCATCCGGCCCAGGGGGATCCGGGCCAGGATGATCTGCCGCTGCTCCGGGATGGCCATGACGTTCGCGTTCAGGTCGGTAGGGACGGCGCCCGGCGCGATCGTGTTGACGAGAATCCCGTGCGGGGCCCACTCGAGCGCGAGCATCCGGCTGAACTGCCAGATCGCCGCCTTCGTCGCGCCATACACGGTGCTTTTCCAGGCTCCCGCGGCCGCCGAGGTCGAGGAGATGTTGATGATCCGGCCGCTCTTGGCGGCGACCATTGCTTCGCCGACAGCCTGACAGCAGAGGACGACCCCCTTGACGTTGATGTCCAGCATGGCGTCGCACTCCTCCTCGGTCATCTCGAGGAGCGCCTTCCTGGCCAGGACTCCGGCATTGTTCACGAGGACGTCGATGTGGCCCGCCTCGCGCAGGCACGCATCCCGGAATGCGCGGACCGAGGTCTGATCGGCCACATCCAGGGGCTGGAACCGGACCGCCCCGCCGCCCGCCCGGATGCGTTGCGCCACCGCCTCGCCTGCCTTCGCGTTGCGTGACCCCATCCACACCGTGGCCCCGGCCTGCGCGAAGGCCTCGGCGATGCCCAGGCCGATTCCGCGCGCTCCGCCCGTCACCGCCACCACCATCCCGCGCATGTCCCACGTCACGCTGGCCATGTCTCCTGTCATCCCCGCCTTTCCACTGGTCGGCTGCCCGCCTCGCATGACCTCGTTCCGTTGCCTCGCGTCCCGGTAAGGCCACTCCGTCGACGTGATGGCCTCCGCGGCTCCACAAGAGGCCGCGCGCGGCCAACGCCGCGGGAAAAGGGTCACCCCGGCGAATATCTTGGCACGCACGTCCATGACAAGGAAAGCCAGATATGAGTTCTCGCCGACACCGGCGAACCGAGCGAAGGCCAGGCCTCCGGCGCGACGGAGCCCCGTGCCCCCGTTGTTCCGAGATCGGCCCCGGGCGCCGATCCTCGTCAATGCCTCTACGGCCGCCGGACGGGTGGCTCCCGACCTCGAGCAGCCCGGCCACCACCCCGCGATGAGGTCATCCGGGCAGTTCCCCGGGGAGGCGGAGGGGATGGGCAAGGCCCCAGAATCTCGTTAGTTTCTGGAGTGTTTCCCTTGCGCAGGGAGTGCAAGTTTCCTCTTGACTGGTAACAGCGTTGAGTTCACCCTGCGGGCGTGCGGTTGACCGTTTAGTCGCTTTGAACAACGGGTAGAACACATGGTTTCAAGCCGTCTCCCCATGTCAGCGCTCACCCCCGGCACCTCCAGGGAATCGGATCCACCCCGATAGGCATGCTCGTGAAAGGACTTTCCCATGGCAGGCAGTGAGATCCGGATCTGGCATCAGAGCTTCACGGTGCTCGAGAACCTCCCCGACTATGCTGGCGCCCTCCGGGCGCATCTGGCGAAGGTCTCGCGTCCCGGCACGGAGGTCGTGCTCCACGGCATGCACCCGGACACGTACGCCACCGAGTATCCCGGCGCCGACATCCGTTTCACCTACCTCTACCTGCTTCATGCCCAGCAGTTCGCCGTCAACGGGCTCTCGGCCCAGCGCCAGGGGTTCGACGCCTACGCCATCAGTACGCTCCCCGACCCTCTGCTGCGGGAGACGCGGAGCCTGCTGGAGATCCCGGTGGTCGGGTACGGCGAGGCGGCGATGCACCTGGCCTGCTTCCTGGGACAGCGCTTCGGGATCCTGGTGTTCATCGATGCGCTGGTGCCGCTGCTCGAGGAGAACGCCCGCCGCTACGGGCTGGCCGGGCGGATGGCCGGCGTGCGCCACGCGGGCTTTCAGTTCAGCGACGTCGCGGCGGCGTTCGCGAACCCGGGCCCCGTCGTGGAGCGCTTCCAGGAGGCGGCCCGGCGGATGATCGCCGACGGCGCCGACGTGCTGATCCCCGGCGAGGCGGTGCTGTGCGTCCTGCTCGCCTCCCAGGGGGTGAGCCGGGTGGACGACGTGCCGGTCGTCGATGCGCTGGCCGCCACGGTGAAGATGGCGGAGGCGCTGGTGGACCTGCGTCGCATCGCCGGGCTCGAGGTGAGCCGGAAGGGGCATTTCAACGCGGCGCCGCCGCGCGGAAGGGTGGAGGAGCTGCTCCGCTTCTACGGGCTGGACCGGTTCGGGGGAGTCACCGGGGCGTGAACCAGGGCTGTGCCAAAGGAAGGGAGACGCCATGAGCAGGACACGGGGATGGATCGGGGCAGCACTTGTGCTCGCGGTGGCCGCGGCGGCCGCTGCGCCGGCGGCGGCCCAGTCGCAACTGGTGGTGGCATCCGGTCCCATCGGGGGCGTGTGGTATCCCGTGGCCAGCGGGATGGCCGAGATTCTCCAGAACAAGGCGGGGTTCACCGTCACCCAGCAGCCCGGCGGCGGCATCTCGAACGTGTTCAACGTGGCCGCGGGCAAGGCGCAGCTGGGCTTCACGACCGCCGACGCCGCCGGGGCCGCCATCGCCGGGGAAGGCGACTTCAAGGGCAAGGCGGCGCCGAATCTCAGGCTCGTCGGGGTCCTGTACGGCCAGCAGTACAACCTGGCCGTCTTCGCCGACAGCCCGATCAGGAAGGTCCAGGACCTCAAGGGTCGCGCCCTGGTGACGACGCCCCGCGGCTCGTCCACCGAGCTGATGACCCGGCGCGTGCTGGAAGCCCACGGGCTGAGCTACGAGGATCTCAAGAAGGTCAACTACGGGAGCAACGCCGACGGCGTGAACATGATGAAGGACGGGCACGCCGAGGTGATGTCGCACCTCATCACGAACCCCGCGGCCTACCTCATGGACCTGGCCTCCGCCAAGCCGATCCGGCTGATCTCGCTGGACCCGGCGGCCGTCGAGCGCCTGGTGAAGTTCCCCGGGTATACGCGGACGACGATCAAGGCGGGAATCTACAAGGGGCAGGACCAGGAGGCGCTAACGCTCAACTCGCCCGTCATGCTCGTGACGCGGGCGGAACTGGCCGAGGACCTCGTCTACAAGCTGACCCGGGCACTCTTCGAGAACCGCGCCCAGCTCGTGAACGTGCACAAGGTCATGGAGCACTTCGTCGCCCAGGACGCGGCCCGGGACCCTGTCGCTCCGATCCATCCGGGAGCCCTGAAGTACTACCGAGAGGTCGGAGCTGTCCGCTAAGCCGCCACTGAGCGGCGCGCGGCTCGACGAAGCGCGGGGCGTCCGGGAGGCGGCGCGGCTCGAGACGCCCGCCTTCTCCCGGCCGGGCGGCTGGGCGGGGCAGGTCGTTCGCGCGCTCGCGGTGGCCTTCTCGCTGTTCCAGCTCTACACGGCCGCCTTCGGGACCTTCGAGCAGTCCATCCAGCGCTCCGTGCACCTGGCCTTCGGCCTGGCGCTGCTGGGGCTGACCTACCCGCTCCGACGGCGGGGCGCCGGGACGGCGGAGGCCCCGCCGCTGAGGGACTGGGCGTTCGCCCTCCTCGGGGCCCTGGCCTCCCTGTACGTGGTCCTCCAGCACGATCGGCTGACGACCCGGATCTCGATGGTGACGCCGCTCGAGACCCTCGATCTGGCAGCCGGGGTGATCCTCACCCTCGTGGTGCTCGAGGCCTGCCGCCGGGCGGTGGGTGCGGGCTTGGCGCTGGTGGCGGTGGGCTTCATCCTCTACGGGTTCGTCGGCTGGCTGATCCCGGGCCGCTTCGGGCATCCCGGCTTCGCCTTCGATCAGCTCGTCGAGGTCGTCTTCCTGTCCAGCGAGGGGATCTTCGGCATCCCCCTCGGGGTCTCGGCGACGTACGCGTTTCTGTTCATCGTCTTCGGCGGCTTCCTCATGCGCCTCGGGCTGATGTCCTTCTTCGCCGACCTGGCGCTGGCGCTGGCCGGCGCCACCTCCGGCGGGCCCGCCAAGGTCGCCATCGTCTGCAGCGCTCTCTTCGGGACCATCAGCGGCAGCGGCATCGCCAACGCCATCACGACGGGGAGCTTCACGGTGCCCCTCATGGTGCGCGCGGGCTACCGGCCCCACTTCGCGGCGGGTGTCGAGTCGGCGGCCTCCATGGGCGGCAACATCATGCCCCCCGTCATGGGGGCCGCGGCCTTCATCATGGCGGACTTCCTCGGCGTGCCCTATCAGCAGGTGGCGGTCGCTGCCATCATTCCCGCCGCCCTCTATTTCTTCGGGGCGGGCGCGATGGTCCACTTCGAGGCACTCAAGCAGGGAATCCCCCGTATCCCCCGCGCCGAGCTGCCCCCCCTCGGCCGCGTGCTCCGGGAGCGGGCCTATCTGGCCATCCCCGTCGTCGCGCTGATCTACTTCATGATGAGCGGGCGGAGCGTGATCTTCGCGGGGTTCTGGGCCACGGTGCTGACGATCCCCGTCAGCTACCTGCGCCGGGAGACCCGGATCACGCCACGGAAGATCGTTGACGCGCTGGAGTGGGGCGCCCTGACGGCGCTGCCCGTGGTCGCCGCCTGCGCCGTTGTGGGCATCATCCTTGGAATCGTCGCGCAGACGGGCGTGGGCGTGAAGATGGCCAGCGCGATCCTGACCCTCGCCCATGGCAACATGTTCCTCACGCTGGTCTTCGCCATGCTTGCCTCGCTGCTCCTGGGGACAGGCCTGCCCACGACGCCGACCTATATCATCACGGCCGCGCTGACGGCGCCGGCCCTGGTGAAGTTCGGGCTCCCGCC
>Ga0209212_1009141_pt1 | contig 10432 bp, 8 predicted proteins | sample RifGroC2_FD_183996 | JGI IMG/M metagenome (GOLD analysis project Ga0209212, IMG submission 183996) | Groundwater microbial communities from Rifle, Colorado, USA - Groundwater C2 (SPAdes) (version 2) | ecosystem: Environmental > Aquatic > Deep subsurface > Groundwater | place: Rifle, Colorado... | reverse complement strand
CGGCAGCCGGATTGTCCGCCGTACCGGTGGTAGGCGAACCGCTCGCCAGTCTGTTGCTGCCGGCGGTATTGGTCGGCCTGATGGTCGGCTGCCGCGCGCTGGAGCGCGGCGAGGAGCTGGAACTGGCGCATCTGTTCAGCGGTTTCCAGCAACGCACCGCGCAGCTTGTCACACTGGGCGGCATCGCGCTGGTCGGGCAGCTCCTGATTTTTGGCGTGATGATGATGGTCGGCGGCGCCACGCTGGTTGGCATTTTGACCAGCGGCCAGCCCGTCGAAGATCCGGAAATGATCAAGCAGGCGATAACCGGCGCCGGACTCGCTATTCTGCTCGGCATTACGCTGTTCAGCGTGCTGCTGATGGCCATGCAGTTTGCGCCAATGCTGGTTTACTTCAACAACGTCGCACCGGTTGACGCGATGAAACTCAGTCTGCGCGCCTTCCTCGTCAACATCGGGCCGATGCTGGTGTATGGCGCGACATTCATGTTCCTGGCCATTCTGGCGACTATTCCAATGATGCTCGGCTGGCTGGTGCTGATGCCGGTCGTGTTCACCTCGCTGTATATCTGCTATTGCGACATTTTCCCCGTCGCAAAGGAGAATCAGCAGTCCCTCGATGGGGGCGACGCCTTCACGCCGGACCAGGGCGTGTTTTAATCCACGAAAAGCCCTATGTAGGGGCGAATTCATTCGCCCGCGGGCGGATAAATCCGCCCCTATACTGCTGTGAGCTTCGCGTATTCCAGCGCCAGCCATTTGCTGCCGGCATGTTTGAAGTTCACCTGCACGCTCGCGTCCGCGCCGCTGCCTTTAGCACCGATGATCGTCCCCTCGCCGAATTTCTGGTGGAATACGCGCTGGCCGATGCGCCACGGTGAACTGTGCGCGGACGGTGCGCCGCCGAAGGAGGGTGTGAATGCAGCGGGTGCGGCAGGCAGGTAGCTATCGAAACTCTTGCGCGTTGCAAATCTCGGCGTCAGCCAATGCAGCAACTCATCCGGTAATTCGCGCAAGAAACTCGATGCCATGCCGTAATTCACCTGGCCGTGCAACATGCGGCTCTGCGCGAAGCTCAGGTACAGCCTGCGCCGCGCGCGGGTGATCGCGACATACATCAAGCGGCGCTCTTCATCCAGCCCGCCGTCCACGTTCTGGCTGTTCTGGTGCGGAAACAAGCCCTCTTCCAGCCCGGTGATGAACACCGTGTGGAACTCCAGCCCCTTGGCAGAATGCACCGTCATCAGGTGCAGCGCGTCGTCGCTGTCACCCGCCTGATGTTCACCCGCCTCCAGCGAGGCATGGGTAAGGAAGGCGGTCAGGCTGTCGTCCTCGTTTTGGCTACGGCCGCTTTGCTTAACATTCGCTTCGCTCATGTTAGCCTGCGCCGAAACTGCGTTTTCATGCACAAACAGCGTCGCCGCGTTGACCAGCTCGTTGAGGTTTTCCAGCCGCTCCTGCGACTCGCGTTTCTTTGCGCCGGTCTCGTTCTGATAATGCGCGACCAGACCGCTGTGTTGCAGCACATGGTCGATAATTTCGGGGAGCGGTAATTCGCGCGTCGCGCTGCGCAGCGATTCGATCAGCGCGACGAATGCCGAGACCTTGCCGCCCGCGCGCGCCGCTGCATCCCATAGCGTGGTGTTGTTTTGCTTCGCCGCTTCCTGCAACTGCTCGATGCTGCGCGCGCCGATGCCGCGCGTCGGGAAGTTGATGATACGCAGCAGTGCATTGTCGTCGTCGGTATTCTCCATCAGGCGCAGGTAGGCCAGCGCGTGCTTGATCTCCTGCCGCTCGAAAAAGCGCAGCCCGCCGTATACGCGGTACGACAATCCGGCGGACACCAGCGCATGCTCCAACACCCGCGACTGCGCGTTGGAGCGGTACAGCAGCGCGATCTCCTTGAGATTGACCCCCTCGGATTTCAACTGCCTGATTTCGTCGACGATGAACGCCGCCTCGTCCACATCGGTCGCCGCCTCGTACACGCGCAGTTGCTCGCCGCCGCCCTCCGCCGTCCACAGGTTCTTGCCGAGGCGGTTGCGGTTGTTGCCGATCAGCACGTTGGCCGCTTCGAGGATGTTGGCGTGCGAGCGGTAATTCTGCTCCAGCTTGATGACGTTCTCGATGTGGAAGTCGCGCAGCAGCTCCTGCATGTTGCCGACATTGGCGCCGCGGAACGCATAGATCGACTGGTCGTCGTCGCCTACGGCAAAGATGCAGTTATTTCCCCCCGCCAGCAACTTCAACCAGCGGTATTGCAACGGATTGGTGTCCTGAAATTCGTCGACCAGAATGTGCCTGAAGCGCTCCTGGTAATGCTCGCGCAGCTGCGCGTTGCGTTGCAGCAGCTCGTAACAGCGCAGCAGCAGCTCGGAAAAATCCACCACGCCTTCGCGCTGGCATTGCGCGTCGTATTCGGCGAAGACTTCCGCCTTGCGCCGCGTATAGGGATCGTAGGCTTCCACCTCGTGCGCGCGCAAGCCCTGCTCCTTGCTGCCACTGATGAAATTCTGCACCTCGCGCGGCGGATATTTTTCGTCGTCGACGTTCATCGCCTTCATCAGGCGCTTGATCGCGGACAGCTGGTCGCCGCTGTCGAGAATCTGAAAGGTCTGCGGCAGATTCGCCTCGCGGTAATGCGCGCGCAGCATGCGGTTGCACAGCCCGTGGAACGTGCCGATCCACATGCCGCGCGTGTTGATCGGCAGCATCGCCGACAGGCGCGTCACCATCTCCTTCGCCGCCTTGTTGGTGAAGGTCACCGCGAGAATGCCGTGCGGGCTCGCCGCGCCGCTGCTGATCAGGTACGCGATGCGCGTGGTCAGCACCCGCGTCTTGCCGCTGCCCGCCCCGGCAAGGATCAGCGCGGATTGAGCGGGGAGTTCGACAGCAGCACGTTGTTCTGGGTTGAGGCCGGAAAGCAGGGAGGAATTCATGGCGGAATTATCCCACAGCAATGTCGGCCCCCTGAAATTTCATTGGCGGCTTTTCTTGACGTACAATCGTTCTGCCGAATCCCAAGGGGATATCCGGTATGGAGGAGATTTGCAGTGAAGAAGATAACTAAAGCCGTCTTTGGCTCTGGCCGCCCTTGCGGGCTTAACCAGCTTTGCCGGTTAGCCTGCGCCGAAGACGGCCTTGGTTGCGTTACGAAATTTCTGGCGGTTGAGAATTCAAACGGGGTACCAATAAATGAAACGCATTACTAAAGCCGTCTTTCCCGTTGCCGGCTTGGGCAGCCGCTTTCTTCCGGCCACCAAGGCCAGTCCGAAAGAGATGATGCCGGTGGTGGACAAGCCGCTGATCCAGTATGCGGTGGAAGAGGCGGTGGCGGCGGGCATTACCGACATGGTGTTCATCACCGGGCGCAACAAGCGCGCCATTGAAGACCATTTCGACACGGCCTACGAGCTGGAAGCGGAACTTGCCGCGCGCGGCAAACAGGAACTGCTGGGCGTGGTGCGGGAGGTGGTTCCCAGGCATGTGAACTGCATTTACATCCGTCAGCCCGAGGCGCTGGGGCTGGGGCACGCCGTGCTGTGCGCGCAGCCGGTGGTGCAGGATGAACCGTTTGCGGTGATTCTGGCGGATGACCTGATCGATGGCGAGCCTCCTATTGTCAAGCAGATGGTGGACGTATTCCGGCGGCACCAGTGTTCGATTCTGGGCGTGCAGAACGTGCCGCGCGAGCAGACAAGGAGCTACGGCATCGTCAGCAGCACCCATCTGGAGCCGGGAGTGGAGCGGGTCAGCGCCATCGTCGAGAAACCCAGGCCGGAAGCGGCGCCCTCCACCCTGGCCGTGGTGGGGCGCTACATTCTGACGCCGCGCATCTTTCATCACCTGGCCCAGGTGCAGTCTGGGGCGGGCGGCGAGATCCAGTTGACCGACGGTATCGCCGCGCTGATGCAGGAAGAGCAACTGCTGGCCTATCGTTTCAACGGCATCCGCTATGATTGCGGCGCCAAGCTGGGCTATTTGCAGGCGCAGGTGGCGTTCGGCCTGAGGCATCCGGAATTGCGCGACGAATTTGCCGCATATCTGGATAGCCTGAAATAGGGCATGACCATTCCCATTCAGCACGCGCGCGACATCCGGCAGCACGCCGAATTGTTGTGCCCGGCGGAGCAGGTGCAGGCAGCGCTGCACAGGGTCGCCCGGCAGATCAATGCCGTGCTGGCGGAGACGCATCCGCTGGTGTTGTCGGTGATGGGTGGCGCGGTGGTATTCACCGGACAGTTGTTGCCGTTGCTCGATTTCCCGCTGGATTTCGATTACGTGCATGTGTCGCGTTATGGCGACGCAAGGCACGGCGGAAAGATATGCTGGAAGGTCGAACCGCATGAGAACGTGCGCGGTCGCGTGGTGCTGGTGCTGGACGATATCCTCGACGAAGGCCATACCCTGGAGGCATTGCGCCGGCGCGTGATGGAATTGGGCGCGAGCAAGTTTTACAGTGCGGTATTTGCCGACAAGCGACATGGCAGGGCAAAACCGATTCATGCCGATTTTGTCGGAATGGAACTGCCGGACCGTTTTGTGTTCGGTTATGGCATGGACATCGAAGGGGCGTGGCGTAACCTGCCCGCCATTTATGCGGTGAAGGAGTAGAGAGAATGAAAACCTCAGAAAATCGTAGCGAGCGGTTCAAGAGCAAGGCGCACGGCGCGCAGCGACAGAGACATACCGAGTGGGTAGGCGACGAGCGAGCACCGTGCAACGCCGCTATCGAATCGCGCAGTAGATTTTGGGAGGTTTTCTAATGTTGGCAATCATTGGCGGCCGGGGCCTGACAGAACTGGCAAGCCTGAAAATCACCCACCGGCAGGTCATGCGCACGCCTTACGGCGAGCCGTCCGGCGCATTCCTGTTTGGCACGCTGAACCAGCACGAGGTGATTTTTCTGGCGCGCCACGGTTATGGGCACACCATTCCGCCGCACCTGGTGAACTATCGCGCCAACCTGTGGGCGTTGCGCGAACAGGGGGTAAACGGAGTTGTCTCGGTTGCGACAGTCGGGGGCATCCGCGCTGACCTGACGCCCGGAGTCATCGTCGTGCCGGATCAGATCATCGACTACACCCACGGGCGCGACGCTACCTTTTTCGATACGCGCGACACGCTCTACTCCAATATCGATTTTGCGCTACCTTACTGTCCGAAATTGCGCGGCCGCATTTTGCGCGCCGCAAGTCTTGTGCAACAGCCCTGTCTGGATGGCGGTGTGTATGCGGCAACGCAAGGACCGCGCCTGGACAGCATTGCGGAAATCAATCGCTATGAGCGGGATGGCGCGGACATGGTTGGCATGACCGGCATGCCGGAAACTGCGCTGGCAATGGAGCTGGAACTGAAGTACGCCAGCATCGCCGTGGTGGTGAATTACGCGGCGGGACGCGGCGACAGCCAGCAAGGCATCAACCGGGAGCAGGTCAGCGCTACCGCCGGTGCTGCGGTAGAGCGGGTGCGCAGCATTCTCGAATGTCTGGTGAGCTGCGATGGCGGTTAGACCGGTGCTGCGCATGGGCGATGCGCGGCTGTTGCGGCGCGCCGAACCGGCCGGGGATTTCGGCAGCGCCGCATTGCGCGCCCTGCTGCAGGATATGCGCGACACCATGCAGGCCTTGAACGGCGTCGGGCTGGCCGCGCCGCAGATCGGCGTGAATCTGCGCGTGGTGATTTTCGGCGTGGAAAAATCCCCGCGTTATCCCGATGCGGAGGCAGTGCCGGAAACCGTACTGATCAATCCGGTGATCACGCAACTGGACGACGAAATCGAAGAGGCCTGGGAGGGTTGCCTGAGCCTGCCCGGCTTGCGCGGACTCGTGCCGCGCTTCCGGAATATCCGCTATCAGGGTTATGATGAACGAGGCGCCATGATCGACCGGACGGTGAGCGGATTTCATGCGCGCGTTGTGCAGCACGAATGCGATCACCTGGACGGAATCCTGTATCCGGTGCGCATCTGGGACATCACCCAATTCGGCTATACGGAAGAGCTGTTTCCCGGTCAGGCATTGCAGGACGAATAACAGCTGGGCTTTTGTAGTCACGCAATCCACCAATCCGGAGACTCTGCCATGACACACAACCTGTTCAATACCCGCCAGTCCTTCACTCTCGCCAATGGCAGGCAAGGCATGCTGTATTCGCTGCCCGCGCTGGAAGCCGCTGGCATCGGCAGGATTTCGCGCCTGCCGGTGTCGGTCCGCATCGTGCTGGAGGCGGTGCTGCGCAACTGCGACGGCAGGAAGATCACCGAGGCACATGTGCGCCAGCTCGCCAACTGGCAGCCGAACGCGCCGCGCAGCGAAGAGATCCCCTTCGTGGTGGCGCGCATCGTGCTGCAGGACTTCACCGGCGTGCCGCTGCTCGTCGACCTTGCGGCGATGCGCGACGCCGCCGCGAAGATGGGCAGGGATCCGAAGATCATCGAGCCGCTGGTGCCGGTAGATCTGGTGGTGGACCACTCGGTGCAGGTGGACTACTACAACCGTCCGGATGCGCTGCAGCTCAACATGGAAATGGAATTCGAGCGCAACGGCGAGCGCTACAAATTCATGAAGTGGGGCATGCAGGCGTTCGACACCTTCAAGGTCGTGCCGCCCGGCGTCGGCATCGTGCACCAGGTCAACCTCGAATATCTGGCGCGCGGCGTGCTGCAAAAAGATGGCGTGTATTACCCGGACACGCTGGTCGGCACCGATTCCCACACCACCATGATCAACGGCATCGGCGTGGTCGGCTGGGGCGTGGGCGGCATCGAGGCGGAGGCCGGAATGCTCGGCCAACCGGTGTATTTCCTCACTCCGGACGTGGTCGGCGTGCTTCTCAAGGGCAGGCTGCGCGAGGGCGTCACCGCGACCGACCTGGTGCTGACCGTCACCGAACTGCTGCGCCGCCACAAGGTGGTCGGCAAGTTCGTCGAGTTCTTCGGCGCAGGCACAGCCGCCCTTTCCATCCCCGACCGTGCCACCATCGCCAACATGGCGCCCGAATACGGCGCGACCATGGGCTTCTTCCCGGTGGATGATGTGACGGTGGACTATATGCGCAACACCGGGCGCAGCGACGAAGAAGTGGATGCCTTTGCTTCCTGGTTCAAGGCGCAGGGGCTGTATGGCATTCCGCAGGCGGGCAGCATCGATTACAGCAGCGTGGTGGAACTCGACCTCGCCGGCATCGAGCCGTCGCTGGCCGGCCCGAAACGTCCGCAGGATCGCGTCGCGCTGTCGAAAATGAAGGAAACCTTCAACACCCTGTTCAGCAAGCCGGTGGCGGAAAACGGCTTCAACAAGCCTGCCGCCGAGCTGGGCCAACGCTATACCACCGGCCTGCCGGAACGCAGGGGAAACACCTGCACCCCGATTGCCGGCGGCGGCCTGCAGGACGCGGGCAAGACGCGTAGCGGCAGCGAACTGGAGATGCTCGACGATCATCCCAACCCCGCAGTGCGCTGCGAGACTGAGGAGGAAATGTTGACTGCGGTGCAGATCGGCCACGGCGATGTGCTGATCGCCGCGATCACTTCCTGCACCAACACCTCCAATCCGAGCGTGCTGCTGGCTGCTGGCCTGCTGGCGAAGAAGGCGGTTGAAAAAGGCCTGCATGTGGCGCCGCACATCAAGACTTCGCTGGCACCCGGCTCGCGCGTGGTGACCGAATACCTGAAGAACGCCGGACTACTGGAGCCGTTGGCGCAACTCGGTTTCAGCCTGGCGGCCTATGGCTGCACCACCTGCATCGGCAATTCCGGCCCGCTGGATGCCAGGATCGAGGAGGCCATCGTCGCCAACGACCTGATCGCGGCGGCGGTGCTGTCCGGCAACCGCAACTTCGAGGCGCGCATCCACGCCAACATCAAGGCCAACTTCCTGGCCTCGCCGCCGCTGGTGGTGGCCTATGCGATCGCGGGCAGGGTGAACATCGATCTCGACACTGAGCCGCTCGGCACTGATAAAAATAGCCAGCCGGTGTACCTGAGAGACATCTGGCCTTCGAGCGTCGAGGTGCAGGCGGTGATGAAATTCGCCGCCAATCCCGAGATGTACCGCAGGCTATATTCCAACCTGACAAAAGACCTGCCGCTGTGGAACGCGATCCCCGCGCCTGCCGGCAACCAGTACCAGTGGGACGACTCGACCTACATCGCGCGCCCGCCGTTCTTCGAGCGATTCGCCATGCAGGCCGGCAGCATCGCGGAGATACGCAATGCCAGAGCGCTCGGCATCTTCGGCGATTCGGTGACCACCGACCACATCAGCCCGGCGGGCAGCTTCAAGGCGACCACCCCGGCGGGCAAATACCTGCAAGGCAGGGGCGTCGCGGTCAAGGATTTCAACAGCTACGGCGCGCGGCGCGGCAACCACGAAGTGATGATGCGCGGCACCTTCGCCAACGTGCGCATCAGGAACCTGATGCTGCCGCCGAAGGCCGACGGCAGCCGCGTCGAGGGCGGCTACACGCTGTATAACGGCGAGCAGATGGCGGTCTACGACGCGGCGATGAAGTACCTCGCCGATGGCACGCCGACGCTGATTTTCGCCGGCGAGGAATACGGCACCGGATCGAGCCGCGACTGGGCGGCCAAAGGCACGCAACTGCTCGGCGTGAAAGCGGTCATCGCAAAATCCTACGAGCGCATCCACCGCAGCAACCTAGTCGGCATGGGTGTGCTGCCGTTGCAGTTCAAGGGCGACACCGGCGTCGCCGCGCTGCGCCTGACCGGCGACGAAACCTTCGATATCGGCAGCATCGACGACAATCTGAAACCGCAGCAGGACGTGATGCTGACCATCACGCGCCGTGACGGCAGCACGCAACAAGTGCCGCTGCTGCTGCGCATCGACACGCCGATCGAGGTGGACTACTACCGGCACGGCGGCATCCTGCCGTATGTGTTGCGCGAACTGGTGTCGAAATAGAAAACAGGTAGGGTGGGCACGCTTTTGTGCCCACGCGGATTGTGGGGTAAACAATCATGTCGCGTTATCGCCGCGCAACGGCTGCCGGCACAAGCTATTTCTTTACGGCGGTCGCTTACCGGCGGCAATTGATCCTGTGCGACGAAGCAATTCGCAATGCATTGCGCACTGCGATTGAAACGGTGCGGATAAAGCGCCCTTTCGTCATCGATGCATGGGTATTGTTGCCCGATCATTTACATTGCATGTGGACGTTGCCCGAAGGCGATGCCGATTTTTCAACCCGCTGGATGATAATCAAACGGGCGGTTTCTTTGGCATGCAGGGATGACTATCGCTGTGCCGACTGGGTGACTGTTTCAAAATCCATACATCGCGAATCGACGATCTGGCAACGGCGGTTCTGGGAACACCGGATTCGCGATGAAAATGATTTTGCCCGCCATGTCGATTACATTCATTTCAACCCGGTCAAACACGGGCATGCGCAACAGGCAGCCGATTGGCCTTATTCGACGTTTCACCGCTATCTGCGCGATGGGGTATATACGCATGACTGGGCTGGTGCGATGGATAGCGTGGTGCCGGGATATGATTGATGTTGTCCGCGTGGGCACAAAGACGTGCCCACCCTACCTGGTTTTGCTTGTATCAAAATAACCGTGTAGGGTGGGCACGTCTTTGTGCCCACGCGGGTTCTTTACCCCCAGGAGGAAAACACCATGACCAGCAGAACAGAACGCGACTCCTTCGGCCCCATCGAGGTTCCGGCGGAACGCCTGTGGGGCGCGCAGACGCAGCGCTCGCTGCAATACTTCCATATCTCGACCGAGCAGATGCCGCCGGAGCTCATCTTTGCGCTGGCGGCGGTGAAGCGCGCCTGCGCACTGGCCAACCATGAACTGGGATTGCTGAACGAGGAAAAGGCCACCGCCATCGTGCAGGCCGCGGACGAGGTACTGGCCGGCCAGCATGACCGGGAGTTCGCGCTGTCGGTATGGCAGACCGGCTCGGGCACGCAGAGCAACATGAACATGAACGAGGTGCTCGCCAACCGCGCTTCGGAACTGCTCGGCGGCACGCGCGGCGCGGATCGGCTGGTGCATCCGAACGATGAGGTCAATCTCGGCCAGTCGTCCAACGACATCTTCCCCACCTCGATGCATGTCGCGGCGGCCACCGGCATTGCCCGGCAACTGTTGCCGACGCTGCGCACGCTGCGCGCGACGCTGGAGAAGAAGTCCGCCGCGTTCGGCGGCATCGTCAAGATCGGCCGCACCCATTTGCAGGACGCCACGCCGCTGATGCTGGGGCAGGAGTTTTCCGGTTATGTCGCGCAACTGCAACACGCGGAGGCGGCCATTCTCGCCACGCTGGCGCCGCTGCACCAGTTGGCCGTCGGCGGCACCGCAGTCGGCACCGGGCTCAACACCCATGCCCAGTTCGGCGGGCATGTTGCCGCCGGGCTGGCGCGCAGCACCGGCCTGCCATTCAAAAGCGCCGCCA
>Ga0209212_1009140_pt1 | contig 10433 bp, 12 predicted proteins | sample RifGroC2_FD_183996 | JGI IMG/M metagenome (GOLD analysis project Ga0209212, IMG submission 183996) | Groundwater microbial communities from Rifle, Colorado, USA - Groundwater C2 (SPAdes) (version 2) | ecosystem: Environmental > Aquatic > Deep subsurface > Groundwater | place: Rifle, Colorado... | reverse complement strand
CGAATAAAAGGCTGTGCTGATATGGCGCATTATATTACGATTACGCACCATGAATTTTTCGATACACCAAGCCAGCCATATCGGCAATCGCAAATACAACCAGGACCGTGTCGCATATGCCTGCCGCAATGACACGTTGCTGCTGGTGCTGGCCGACGGCATGGGCGGGCACCTGCACGGGGAGGTTGCAGCCGGCTCGGCCATCGATACCTTTATCGAGTCATTTGGCCAATATACGCAGTCACCGCCCGCTGATCCGCAGGCATTCCTGGCGGATACCATGCGCCGCGCGCATGAACGCATCATGAGGTTCCCGCACGGTACGGATATCGGCTTCCCGGGAACGACCTGCATCGCCGCCCTGATACAAAACGGCAAGATGTATTTGGGGCACGCCGGGGATTCACGCCTTTATGTGCTGCGCGATGGCGCGGTATTATTCAAAACGCGCGATCATTCGATGGTGCGCCAGTGGGTCGAATGGGGCATGATCTCGGCGGAAGAAGCGCGCACCCACCCGCAACGCAACCAGATCACCAATTGCCTCGGCGGCGGTAGCGATGACATGTTTCACATGGAGCCCGGCGAAACCGTCACCCTGCAATCCGGCGATGTCATATTGCTGGGCAGCGACGGCCTGTGGGGGCCGTTCAGCGACCAGGAATTAGCCGAGGCGTTTGCCTCAAGACCTGTCGCCGATGCGCTGGACAACCTGATTGTGCGCGCACTGGATCGCGAAAAAGGACATTCCGATAATGTCACCGGTCTGGCAGTACGCTGGGGCAACGGCGAAACCGCGCACAAATCCGCCGAACCGGTCAGCTGCATTCTGGAAATCACCTAGATTCGGGAAGTAAGGAGTAGAACAGCACTTTGTGCCTCAGTGGCAAGCAGAAAACCCACTGACAACTTCCCACTTACCACTTAACCACTTACTACTTACCAGGAATCCACCATGCGCCCAAGCTCCAGAGCACCCAACCAGTTGCGTCAGATCCGCATCACCCGCCATTACACCAGGCACGCCGAGGGGTCAGTGCTGATCGAGTGCGGCGACACCAAGGTCATCTGCACCGCCAGCGTCGATGAAAAGGTGCCGCCGCACAAAAAAGGCAGTGGCGAAGGCTGGGTCACGGCGGAATACGGCATGCTGCCGCGCTCCACCAATGAACGCATGGCGCGCGAAGCGGCCAGGGGCAAACAATCCGGCCGCACCCAGGAAATCCAGCGCCTGATCGGCCGCAGCCTGCGCGCGGTAGTCGATCTTGGCAAACTCGGCGAGCGCACCATCCAGATTGATTGCGACGTGATCCAGGCCGACGGCGGCACGCGTACCGCCAGCATCACCGGCGCGTTCGTCGCGCTGCACGATGCGATCACCGGTTTGACGGGCAAGGAACTGGTCAAGGAAAATCCGCTCAAGGATTTTATCGCTGCGATTTCAGTCGGCATCTACGAAGGCGTGCCGATACTTGATCTGGATTACGCTGAGGACTCCGCCTGCGACACCGACATGAATGTAGTGATGCTGGGCAACGGCCACTTCGTCGAAGTGCAAGGCACGGCGGAAGGCCACCCCTTCACCCGCGCAGAAATGGATGAGCTACTGGAACTGGCAAAGTCCGGCATTGCACAATTGATCGAAATGCAGCGCGCTGCATTGGCAACCTGAGAATGCACGATTATTTTTCCGTGCCACATCCGTGAAGAAGCTCGTCCTCGCCTCCAACAATCCCGGCAAGCTGCGCGAATTTCAATTCCTGCTGCAACCGCTCGGCATCGAGGTTCTAACACAGGCGCAACTCGGCATTGAAGAGGCCGAAGAGCCGCACCATACCTTCATCGAAAACGCGCTCGCCAAGGCGCGCCATGCCAGCCGCTTGAGCGGCCTGCCTGCGCTGGCGGATGATTCCGGCATTTGCGTCGATGCGCTGAATGGCGCGCCTGGCGTGCAGTCCGCGCGCTATGCCGGCGCGCCGAAATCGGATGAACGAAATAACGAAAAACTGTTGCGGGAAATGCAGGACATAACGGACCGCCGCGCGCATTACTACTGTGTGCTGGTATTGCTGCGCCATGCCGACGACCCGCAACCGCTGATTGCCGAAGGTGAATGGCATGGCGAGATTGCTCTGCAACCCAGCGGGGATGGCGGCTTCGGTTACGACCCATTGTTCTGGCTACCGGAGTTTGGCAAGACCAGCGCGCAACTGGAGCGCAAACAGAAACACGCCATCAGTCATCGCGGCAAGGCATTGCGGGTATTGCTGGAGAAGCTGCAAACGTCATCGTAGGCCGCCTGTTTTTCATCCTCGCCTTTTCACTGCGGGGCGCAAAGCGCCTCGCAGGGCGTCCCGTCGCCATCGCCATCCATCGTCTCGATGCCGCACTTTGTCAGGTAATGCCGCGCTTCTTCACACGAAGTCATTTCCGAACAGCGTCTTTTATCGCCGCAGGCAGAGCCGTCAGGTGTGACCGTCGGGGAATGCGGCGGCACAAAACCAGCGGGATGCTGCTTGCGCCATTGGGCCGGCTCGACAGCCTCGTCCGCCCATAGCCCGCGCCTGGCTTGCTGCGCGTCGCGCTGCAACGCCAGAACCTCGCGGTTGTTATGAAGTGGGTCTCGCAGGGATGGGCGGCTTGCCGCCCAACTCGCAAAGCGTGAATACTCCCACGCCATGCCGCGCCTGACCTGTTCGTGGTTCACATTGATTTCACCGATTGACACAGTTGCCACCAGCCGCCCGTAATCATCTACGGCACGACTCACCACGCCTATCTGTTTATCCATCACCAACTCAGCCAATGATTGCTGCGATGCTGCGCCATAAGGCTGGGCTTTCTCCGGCGCATCCACCCCGGCGAGGCGCACTTTCACCGGTTTTCCGCCGCGCAACACCAGCAAGGTATCGCCATCCAGCACGGCGATCACCTTGCCGGAGAAGTCTGCCGCTTGCGCAATACCGCCAATGAACAACAGGGCGCAGGCAAGGCAACGCAAGCCATTGGTCACAGCAATGCGCTCTTGATAACAGCCAGGCACAACAGGGTATAGCCGGCGGCGAGCAGGTCATCGAACATCACCCCCAGTCCGCCGTGCCAGTTGGTGTCGAAATAGCGGATCGGCTGCGGTTTGACGATGTCGAAAAAGCGAAACAGCGTGAAGGCCAGCAGCGCCCAATCCAAACCGGGCGGTGTAAAGAACAGCACCAGCAGGAACGCCACGATCTCGTCCCACACGATGCCGCTGTAATCGGCGATACCCAGTGCTTTGCCGGTAATGCCGCATACCCACACGCCGATGGCGAATGCGCCGGCCAGCACGAGAAGAAATAACCAGTCCGAAAGGCGCGGCGCGAGATACCAGTACATCGGAAAAGCAACCAGCGTGCCGAATGTGCCGGGTGCCTTGCGCGCCAGGCCGCTGCCAAAACCGAACGACAGCAAATGCGCCGGATGGCTCAGCAAAAATCGCCAGCCGGGTTTGACAAGCAATTCACCGGAAATGGTCATAGCCGCGAGTCTCGACATCAAGTGGATTACCCGCCGCATCGTGCACGATACAGCCATGCCCCGCAACAATTTCACCGATGCGGGTCAGCGGCAGATCGAGCCGTGCGGCAATACCCGACAATTCCGCATGGCGTGCGACGGGAGCAGTGAAGCACAGCTCGTAATCGTCGCCGCCGGACAGGATGCATTGCCTTGCCAGCGGCAGCGACAGATGGCCATGCAAGACCGGGGATGCCGGCAGCGCCGGGAAATAGAGCCGCGCACCCATTTTCGAACTTTCCAATATATGCCCGAGATCGGCGAGCAGGCCGTCGGAAATATCGATTGCACTGCTGGCGATACCGCGTAACGCCAGCCCCAGTGCCACGCGCGGTTGCGGTTGTTGGAGGGCTGGCGCACAGGCGGCGAATTCGGCATCGGACAATGCGATATGGCCTTGCAGATGCGCCAGCGCCAACGCTGCATCGCCCAGTCGCCCCGACACCCAGATTTCATCGCCAACCTGCGCACCACTGCGACGCAACGCCTGTTGCGCAGGCACTTCGCCGAATATGGTCACGCACAGATTGAGCGGCCCGCGCGTGGTGTCGCCGCCGATCAACTCCACGCCATGCTGCTGCGCCAGCGCGAAAAAACCCGCGCTGAATTGTGCCAGCCACGCTTCATCCGCCTCGGGCAGCGCAATTGCCAACACCGCCCAGCGCGGTGCGGCGCCCATCGCCGCCATGTCGGACAAATTCACCGCCAGCGTCTTGTGTCCGAGCAGAAACGGATCAGCATCGGGAAGAAAGTGCGTGCCGCTTACCAGCATATCGCTGGATACTGCCAATACATTGCCCTCACTCACTTGCAGCAACGCGGCATCGTCACCTACGCCGAGCAACGCACTTGGCGTGGCGCGTGTGAAGAAACGGCGAATCAGGTCAAACTCGGACATGTTTTGAGCAGCAAGTGGTGAGTGGAGCATCGCTTCGCGCCTCGGTGGGGAGTGGGAAAATCCCACTTCCTACTCGCTGCTCGCCCCCATTATTTTCGCGCCGCCAATTCCGGCGCACGGGCTTGCGGCACCAGCTTGTCGAGCACACCATTGACATATTTATGGCCGTCGGTGCCGCCAAAAGTCTTGGCCAGTTCAACCGCTTCGTTGATAACAACTTTGTAAGGCACCTCAAGGTGTTGCGATAATTCAAACGCGCCCAACAACAGCACGGAAAATTCCACCGGACTGAGTTCGGCGAGCGGCCGGTCGAGACAGGGAGCGAGCAACGCTTCGAGGCCGACGTGCTGACTCAATGTGCCGCGCAACAGTTTGGAGAACAGTTCCTTGTCGTAACGGCCGAGATTTTTTTCGGCCAGAATCTGTTTTTCGATCTGCGCCTCTTCGCCTGCGGTGACGCGCCATTGATAAACACCTTGCAAGGCCAGTTCGCGCGCACGATGGCGCGGGCTTTTATTCGTGGCATTTCTGGTTTCGCCGCTGGCTGCGACCTCGCTCATGCCAGGCCTTTCAGCAAATTGGCCATCTCGATGGCCACCAACGCGGCCTCACTGCCCTTGACATGCATGCGCTCAATCGCCTGTTCGTCGGTATCGGTGGTGAGAATCGCATTGGCAACCGGCACGCCGCAGGCCAATTGCACTTCATTCACGCAGCGCGCCGACTCGTTCGCCACCACCTCGAAATGATAGGTATCGCCGCGGATCACCGCGCCCAGCGCAATCAGCGCATCAAACTTTTCGCTCTCCGCCATATGCAACAGCACCAGCGGAATTTCCAGCGCGCCCGGCACGGTGGCCAGCAGGATGTCGGCTTCGGCGACACCCTGTTGCACCAGTTGCGCGCGACACGCGCCAAGCAGGCCTTCGCACACCTCGGTATTGAAACGGCTTTGCACGATGCCGATGCGCAGGCCGCTGCCGTTGAGATTCTTTTCCAGCTCTTTCATTGGGTCATTCCCTTTACTCGTGAGAGGCATAACCGACCACTTCCAGGCCAAAACCGGTCATGCTTGGCAGCTTGCGCGGCGTCGCCAGCAAGCGCATTTTGCCCACGCCGAGATCGCGCAGAATTTGCGCACCGATGCCGTAACTGCGCGGATCCCAGCGCAACACCGGATGCGCCTCCAGTGTTGCGGCGGCGCGCGCCAGCAAATCCTGCGAGGTTTCCCCGTGGTGCATCAACACCAGCACACCGCATGGCGACTGGCTGATTTTTTTCAGCGCATCATGCACGCTGGTGGAATGCGAATAATCGACCTGCTCGAGAAAATCCATCACCGACAGCGGTTCGTGCACACGCACCAGGGTTTCGGCATCGGGGCAGGCCTCCCCCTTGCGCAGCGCCAGATGGACGCGCTGCGTGGTCTTGTCCAGATAGGTAAACAGATCAAATGTGCCGTAAGCTGTCTGCACGCTGCGTTGCGCCACACGTTCAACCAGTTTTTCGTTGTGGCTGCGATATTCGATCAGACTGGCAATCGCGCCGATCTTGAGCTGGTGCTGTCTGGCGAACTCGATCAGGTCCGGCAGCCGCGCCATCTCGCCGTCGTCCTTGAGAATTTCGCAGATCACCGCTGCCGGTGTCAGTCCGGCCAGTTGCGCCAGATCGCAGCCCGCCTCGGTGTGTCCGGCACGTACCAGTACCCCGCCGTTCTGTGCCATCAGCGGGAAGATATGGCCGGGCTGCACTATATCGGACGGCCGCGCGTCCCGGTTGGCTGCCGCCTGTATGGTGCGCGCGCGGTCGGCCGCCGAGATGCCGGTGGTCACACCCGTCGCCGCCTCAATGGACAGGGTGAAGTTGGTGCCGAGCGGCGAGCCGTTGTCGCGTACCATTAAGGGAAGGTTCAACTGCCGGCAATGCGCCTGGGTCAACGTCAGGCAGATCAGGCCACGACCGTGCTTGGCCATGAAGTTGATCTTCTCCGGCGTGGCAAATTCGGCGGCAAACACCAGGTCGCCTTCGTTTTCGCGGTCTTCCTCGTCCACCAGCACGACCATGCGCCCGGCGCGTATTTCCGCGATGATGTCCTGTATTGGGGCTATATTAGGCATTACTGCTCTCTCTCCGCCTGCATCATGCGCTCGACATAGCGCGCAATCAAATCAATCTCCAGATTCACTTTCGCCCCCGCATGCAACTCGTCCAGCGTCGTCACCTCCAGCGTATGCGGGATCAGGTTCACCTCGAATTCCGCACCTGCAACCTTGTTCACCGTCAGGCTCACGCCGTTGATGGTGATGGAGCCCTTCACCGCGATGTATTTCGCCAGTTGCTGCGGCGCGCGCACCGCCAACTGCCAGCTTTCGCCAATATCATTGAACGCGACGACTTCCCCCACACCGTCCACATGCCCGCTCACCAGGTGTCCGCCCAACCTGTCCGACAGGCGCAGCGCCTTTTCCAGATTGACGTGGCCACCCTGTCGTTCCAGCCCGACGGTGCAATCCAGTGTCTCGCGCGACACGTCGACGGTAAATTCATTGCCGTTGAGGGCGACCACCGTGAGGCATACGCCATTTACCGCGATGCTGTCGCCAATTTGCACGTCGTCCATGCCGAGCGCCCCGGCTGCCACACTCAAACGCAGGCCGCCGTCGCGATCCTCCGCGCGATTGATCAGACCAACATTGGCAATAATTCCACTAAACATGCTTGCTCCTTTTCCACTCTCGCCAAAATGCGCAGATCTTCACCGACCTGGCGCACATCCTGCCACTTGAGATTAACGCGCTGCTCCAGGCCGGTCAGCTCACCCAGTTGCGCCACGCCGCGTGCCGCATCGCCCAGCAACTGGGGCGCCAGATACAACAACAGTTCATCGACCAGCCCGGCGCGCAGCAATGCGCCGTTCAACGTGCTGCCCGCCTCCACCAACACCTCGTTGCATCCCCGTTGCGCGAGGTCGCGCAGCACCGCAACCAGGTCCACTCTTCCCGCTGCATCCGGCAGCATGACAACCTCCGCGCCGAGGTCGCGCAGCACGGCGCTTTTTTCCGCATGCTGAGCGGCGGTGTAAATCAAAACCCGCCCATCACCCCCAGCCCCTCTCCCACCCGCGGGAGAGGGGAGTGGTTGCAGCATGCGCGCCGACAAAGGTATCTGCAAGCCGCTGTCCAGCACCACGCGCAACGGCTGGCGACTGCTCTCTATCTCGCGCACATTCAACCGCGCATCGTCCGCCAGCACCGTATTGATACCGGTCAGCACTGCGCAGGAGCGCGCGCGCCAGTGCTGCACGTCGCGCCGCGCCGCCGCGCCGGTAATCCATTGGCTCTTGCCATTGTTTAACGCAGTGCGTCCATCCAGGCTCATGGCAATCTTGCTGCGCAGCCACGGGGTGCCGCGCGTCATGCGCGCAAAGAAGCCGATGTTCAGGTCATGCGCCGCAGCCTCCATCAGGCCGCTTTCCACCGCAATCCCCGCTGCGCGCAGCTGCGCGATACCGGCCCCCGCCACCTGCGGATTCGGGTCTTGCGCCGCCACCACCACGCGCGCCACGCGCGCTTCGATCAAGGCCTCAACGCAGGGCGGTGTGCGGCCATGATGGCTGCACGGCTCCAGCGTGACATAAGCCGTCGCGCCGCGCGCCGCGTCGCCCGCTGCGCGCAGCGCATGCACTTCGGCGTGCGGCTCGCCGGCGCGTTGATGCCAGCCCTCGCCGGCGACCGCATCGCCCTTCACCAGCACACAACCGACACGCGGATTGGGGCTGGTGGTATACAGACCGCGCTCCGCCAGTCTGATCGCCCGCGCCATCCATTGACTGTCTTGCGCGGTGTTCATGTTACTTCCTGACGCGGCCGGCAGTCCTGCGCGCCGGCGACTTGCGCACCGCCTCGACTGCCTCGGTGAAATCGCCGACGTCCTGGAAACTCTTGTATACCGAGGCAAAGCGAATATAAGCCACCTTGTCGAGCTTCAACAACTCTTTCATCACCATCTCGCCGATCTGGCGCGAGTCGACTTCGCGCTCGCCCAATGCGAAAACTTTTTGCGTCACATGATCGATTGCCGCATCCACCAGCTCGGTCGGCACCGGGCGCTTGTGCAGCGCGCGGCTGAAGCTGGTGCGCAGTTTCTCGTCGTCGAATTCGCAGCGCATGCCGTTCTGCTTGACCACCTGCGGCATACGCAATTCCACCGTCTCATAAGTAGTGAAGCGCCTGTCACATGACAGACAACGGCGGCGGCGGCGAATGCTGTCGCCTTCCTCGCTTTCGCGGGTATCCACCACCTGGGTGTTGTCGCCTTTGCAGAATGGACACTTCATCAGGATTGAGGAGCGAGGATTGAGGATTGAGCAAAAGCGAAGATTGCGGAGCTGAGAACTGGTTTTAGCTCGCTCCTCAATCCTCGCTCCTCAATCCTGCTCTTATGCCCCATACACCGGGAACTTCACGCACAACTGCTTCACTTCGCCCGCCACGCGCGCGATTACCGCATCGTCATCCGGCGCGTCCAGCACATCGGCGATCAGGTGCGCCAGCTGTTCCGCTTCCAGTTCCTTGAAGCCGCGCGTGGTCATCGCCGGGCTGCCGATACGAATGCCGCTGGTGACGAACGGTTTTTGCGGGTCATTGGGGATGGCATTCTTGTTCACCGTGATATGCGCGCGTCCCAGCACGGTTTCGGCATCCTTGCCGGTAATGTTCTTGGCCTGCAAATCCACCAGGAACAAATGGCTGTCGGTGCGCCCGGACACGATACGCAGGCCGCGCTCATGCAATACCATCGCCATCACCCGCGCATTGTCCACCACCTGTTTCTGGTATGCCTTAAATTCCTTGCTGGCCGCCTCTTTCAACGCCACTGCCTTGGCGGCGATCACGTGCATCAGCGGGCCGCCCTGGATGCCGGGAAAAATCGCCGAATTCAGCACCTTTTCGTATTCCGCCTTGGCAAGAATGATGCCGCCGCGCGGACCGCGCAGGGTCTTGTGGGTAGTGGTGGTGACAAAATCCGCGATACCGACGGGACTCGGGTAGACACCCCCCGCGATCAACCCGGCGTAATGCGCCATGTCCACAAACAAATATGCGCCGACGCTGTCGGCTATCGCGCGGAAGCGTTTCCAGTCAATCACCAGCGCATAGGCCGACGCGCCCGCCACGATCATCTTCGGTTTGTGCGCCGTCGCCAATGCCTGCACCTGGTCGTAATCGATTTCTTCCTTTTCGTTCAGGCCGTACTGGATGGCATGATACAGCTTGCCGCTGGCATTGACCGACGCGCCGTGCGTCAAATGTCCGCCGTGCGCCAGCGACAGGCCGAGAATGGTGTCGCCGGGCTTCAGCACCGACATGTACACCGCCTGGTTCGCCTGTGAACCGGAATTCGGCTGCACATTGGCGTATTCCGCGCCAAACAGCGCCTTGGCGCGGTCGATCGCCAGCTGCTCGGCGATATCCACATACTCGCAGCCGCCGTAATAGCGCTTGCCCGGATAACCCTCGGCATACTTGTTGGTCAACTGGCTGCCCTGCGCCTCCATCACCGCCGGGCTGGTGTAGTTTTCCGAGGCGATCAGCTCTATATGGTCTTCCTGGCGGCGATTTTCGTTCTGGATCGCGGCCCACAATTCCGGATCGACGCTGGCGATGGTATTTTTTCTGGAGAACATGGCGAATTAGTCCTGAAAATTGGGAAATGGGAAAGGCGCGAATTCTACCATGTTGCACAAGAAATACGTGGCATGGCACAGGGGCGGAGCGGGCCCCACCGCCCTGGCAGGGCACTACGCCGGCTCTGTCCCGCAGGAAGGAACGACAATGCCAAGCCGTGCGCCGTTCTCGGTATTGCGCGCCGTTATGTGTCCATCCATATTATTTTCAATGATCATTTTCGACATGTAGAGACCGATGCCGGTGCCTTTTTCCTTGGTGGTAAAGTAGGGATCGAAAATCTTGGGCAGGACATC
>Ga0209212_1009132_pt1 | contig 10437 bp, 8 predicted proteins | sample RifGroC2_FD_183996 | JGI IMG/M metagenome (GOLD analysis project Ga0209212, IMG submission 183996) | Groundwater microbial communities from Rifle, Colorado, USA - Groundwater C2 (SPAdes) (version 2) | ecosystem: Environmental > Aquatic > Deep subsurface > Groundwater | place: Rifle, Colorado... | reverse complement strand
GGCGTCAGTTGCATTGGCTCACCTTTTCAAGCATGTCGTTTATCTTTTCCCGGGTAACCGGTTTCTCGATCACCGCCACGAACCCTGCCTCTGCGGCTTCGTCGAGCACGAATTTCTGCGTATTGGCGGTGAACAGGACAAACCGCGCATTTATTCCCGCCTTTGTCATGGCGCGTGCGATCTCGACTCCGGACTGGCCGGGCATGTTGTAGTCGAGCACCACGACCTCCGGCCTGATGGCGATTCCTCTTTCCATGGCACTTTCAAGACTGTCCGCCTCGTGAACTATATACGGGAAATTTTCCGGCAGATTCGCACGAAACAGAAGGCGCGATGTGGCGCTGTCATCAACAACCAGAGTAGCATTATGCTGCATCAGGTAAATCCTTTTTCAGTTTGGCTGCGGTTGCAGCATGGTTATCACACAGTCCGGGAAACCTGCCGTGGCACATTATCCGGTGTGCCACGCGAGTAGGCAAGACTGACCAGATAATCGGGGATTTTCTTCAATTCCACGATCCGGTCAACCGCATCCAGCGCCAGGGCTGATCCACCCATCCCGAACACGACCGAGCTTGCCTCGTCCTGAATCAGCGTATGGCATCCGCTGCGCTTCATCTCCAGCAATCCCCTTGCCCCGTCGTCCCCCATTCCGGTCAGAAGCATACCAATGGCTTGGCCGGAACAATTCTGGGCAATGGAATGAAGCAACTGGTCCACCGAAGGCATGAATCCCCTGACCTGCTTTCCATTTTCCAGCTTCACCTTGAACCCATTCCGGTTTCTGGCTATCAGCAGATGGTAGTCATCCGGTGCGAAATAGATCGTGGATGGGCGTAAATGCTCGCCATTCTCCGCCAATTTCACCTTGAGCGCCGTATGACCCTGCAACCATTCCACCAGCCCGCCGATAAATCCGTGCGTGATGTGCTGCACCACCACCACAGGAATCGGGAAGTCTGCCGGCAGGGCGGACAGGATGTAATGCAGGGTTTGCGGTCCGCCCGTCGAGCAGCCGATGGCCAGCACTTTGTATTCTCCGCGCGGCAGGAGTACGCAAGTCCCGGCGCGCTCGGCGGGCCGCTGCGAATTCAGGCGCCGCTTCACTACCTTCACCTCCGCCATGGCGCGCACGGTTTCAACAAGCTGCCTGCGGGTCCGCTCAAAATCGGAATCGCTAAGGGTTTGCGGCTTTTCGATAACGGCGACTGCGCCTTCCTCAAAAGCGCGGAACGTGACATCCTGCTCCGTGCCGCTGGCCGGTGAACTGACCACCACGATCGGAACCGGGTTTTCCGCCATGATGGTGCGTATCGCCGCAAATCCATCCACCTGCGGCATGTGGATATCCATGGTGACCAGATCGGGCCTCATATCGCGGGACATCTGGATGGCCTTGGCGCCGTCTTCGGCAACGCCGACTACCTTCATATCCGGTTCGTTCTCGAATATTCCGCTGAGCAGCAGCGCAATAACCTTCGAGTCTTCCGCAATCAGTATCCGGATCATCCTATATTCCTTTGTTGACGAAGAACAATCTGGTATTTCAATGAATTATGACGCTCGTGCAGGTGCGAATTCATTCGCACATAACTCATTGAGCGTGCGAACACCCTCAGGGTGCAAGAACCTCTGCGAGGTAAATTCGCACCAACAAACCCATCAACTGAGGTCTTTAGCATCATCGCGTCACCTCACGAATTGATTAACCACGTCCAGCAGCACCCGGGTTTCAAATTGGCCTTTTACGATATAGGCATCGGCGCCAACCCTTATTCCCGCCAGCCGGTCTTCTTCATTGCTCTTGGAAGAAACGATGATGACCGGCAGCATGGCATATTTTTCGCTGTTCTTGATGCGTTCCGTCAGCGCGAAGCCATCCATTTCCGGCATCTCGATATCTGTCACCACCAGGTCAAATTCCCTGGACTGGATCAGATCCCATGCCTCCCTGCCATCCACCGCGACGGTCACCTTGAAGCCGCGCGTTTCCAGGATATTCTTCTCCAGCATCCTCGTGGTGACCGAATCATCCACTACCAGCACATGTGACTGCCTTGTTTTTTCGGTTGCCGGGCGGCCGACCGCGTATGCCGGGACTCCCTTGGCCAGCGCGCTGGTCACGAGATCCGCCGCATCCAGCACCATGATGATGCCGCCGATGCCGCTCAGCGTGCATCCCTTGACGTTTCTGACCGACCACAGCGGCGGGCGCAGCGGCTTGATGACCATTTCGCGCTCACCCTCGATGTCATCAACCACGAAAGCCACCGACCGCCATCCGCTCCTGATCACAATGACGTTTAACCCCGCCCCGTTTTCCGTTTCGTCATGACCGAGTTCCAGCACATTTGCCAGACTTCTTAACGGAACCGGATTTCCGCCGACCAGCGCCGCCTGCGTCCCTTCGACTTCTACGACTGCATCCTGCGCGATATACAGGATGCGATCAATGAAAATGACCGGGATGGCGAACTGCGTGCCGTTTGCGCGCACAATCAGGCCATGCTCCGTTGCCAGGGTGAGCGGCACATGCATGGTGACCGTGGTGCCTTTGCCAACCGCGGTTTCGATCCGGATATTTCCCCCCAGGGTTGCCAGATTGGTTTGCACCACATCCATGCCGACCCCGCGGCCGGATATGTCGGTAACAACTTCCCTGGTGGAAAACCCCGGCCTGAAAATGAGGTGGAGCACCTCATCCCGGCTCATTTCATCGAGTTCCTCCTGGCTGGCCAGTTGCCGTTCCACTGCGACCGCAGCCACCTTGCCGGCATCAATGCCGCATCCGTCATCCTCGACTGCAATCAGCACCTGGTTGCCTTCACTGCGCACCCGGAGAACAAGATGGCCGACCCTGGATTTTCCCTGCGCGAGGCGTTCCTCCGGTGCTTCGATCCCGTGATCAATGGCATTCCGGATCAGGTGAATCAACGGGTCATGCAAGCGGTCGAGCACGGCACGATCCACCGAAATATCGTCGCCGATGATCTGCAGATCAACCTCCTTGCCCAGAGTGACGGCGGTATCGCGCACCATGCGCGCCAGCGGGCGCAGCAACGTGGTTGCCGGCATAAGCTGCAATCGCCTCAGGTCATCATGCAGTGTGGCGCCCAATCGCCCAAGCCGACCCTGGCTCACCTGCATTGATTTCCTGATTCCCGCCGTCACGCCGCCAAGCGAGGCCATCGTGTCAATCCCCTGAACGAATAGCTGGCGAATCTCTTCAGGCATGTTTCCTGTGACCGGGCTCTTGAGCAGAGGCAATGCGGCAAGCCAGTGCTTCGACAGCGCGCCCATCCTGCCATGCAGCAACCGCACCCTGGCCAATTCGTCGCCCAGGGTTATCTTTATGGCCTGCAGATCTTCCGCATGGTCTTCGATCTCGCTCAACTTGTCTGTCGCGATACGGAGCATATTCACTGCTTCTCTCGGCTGGCTCCGCTTGCCTTCCTGAATGGCGTGGTGCGCCATGTTTCCGGCCGGAGCAATTTCTCCATCCGATAGCACACTATCGAGTCTGGCGCACAAATCGCTTACCCCTGGCAGAGTTCCCTCCCCCTTGACGAATGCCCGCATGGATTCCTGCATGAGATCGAGCGTTTCGAGGCAAAGGGTGATGATCCCGTGGTCAGGAGCCAGATCGCCTTTCCTGAAGGTGCTGAAAATTGACTCGAGGCGGTGGCTCATGTCCGCAATCGCTTCAATGCCGACTCCTTTGGCAGCGCCCTTGATGTTGTGCGCCGCACGGAACATTTCCTGCAGTATCTGCTGGCGCTCGTGTTTGCTGCGCTTCTTCTCCAGTTGCAGCAACCCTCCCGTAATTCCCTGTGACAGCTCGCCCAGTTCGATTTCGAAGGTTTCCAGTAACTGGCGCGTAAATTCCGGATCAAGTTCCATCAACAGATTCTTTGAGTAATGTCGAACAAATCAAAGCTTGTAGATGCTGACCGTTTCCTGAAGCCTGTCTGCCACGATCCCCAGATCCTTGGCTGCCCGGCTGGTCTGCTGGGTGGCCGCCGCGACCTGGCGTGCTGCCTTGTTGATATCCGCCATCGCCATGCTGACCTGATCCACGCCCGACGACTCCTGGCGCACCGCCGCAACAATCTGCTGGCTGGCCACCGAGGTTTCGTGGATGACCTGGGATAATTTCTGCACCGCTTCGGTGGTGCGTTCCACCAGGCTCATGCCCGCATCCGCCTGCTTGGTGCCTTCCTCCGTCGCCATCACCGCCTTGTCCGTGGCATGCCGGATATCTTCCAGGATTTTCTGCACCTGAAGCGTGGCCTGCTGCGACTGTTCCGCCAGGTCTTTCACCTCCGCCGCGACTACCGCGAAACCCTTGCCCGCCTCGCCTGCCTTGGCAGCTTCGATGGAGGCATTAAGCGCCAGCATCTTCGATTGCTGCGCCAGTGTGCTCACGGCAGTGGTGATTTCTCCCACCTGCTGAGTCTGTTCGCTGAGCGCAAGAATCGTGGTCGCAATTGTTTCCACCCTTTCGCGAATCATGCGCATCGCTCCCGCCGTCTGCTCCAGTGACTTGGTGCCGTGCTCGCCCTCCTGCCGTGTGCGCTCGGCCATCTGGCCCAGCATTTGCGCCTTCTCCATGGTCTGGGTGGAGATGGCCTTGATTTCTTCCATGGTCGCCGTGGTCTGGCTCACCGATGAGGCCGTCTGTGCCGCGCTGGAGGTGCCCTGCGCCGTCGCCGCCATGATTTCGCTGGTAGAAGAGACCAGGATGCTGATCTCCTCATGCACTTCCGAATTCACCCTGCGCAGGTTTTCCACCATCTTGCGGAATGAATTTTTCAGGGCGCCGACTTCATCGGTGCGGCTGCTCGACGGAGCGCTGACCGTCAGGTCGCCTTCCGAGATGCGCTCTGCCAGCCCGGAGAGCTCGATGAGGGGATCGGCGATGGTGCGACCGAGCAATATGGTCATGGCCATGCCGGAAAGCAGCGCGATGATTGACAGCGCTGCGAAGGTGCGGATGGTTTCAACCGATTTCTGTTCGGCTTTTGTTATATGTGACTGTGCCTCATTTTGCGCCTCCTCTGTCAGTTCCTGCAGAGTTGCGCGTATTATCCGGTAGCGTTCCTCCTGAATGCCTCCGGCCAGTTTCCTTGCCTCTTCCGTTTTGCCTTCGTAAATCATCGGGATAAGCTGGGCGTCGCGTGTCTGGGTAAACGCGTCGCTCCGACCCTTGGCCTCCACCAGCCTGCGCAGATTGTCCGGGCTATTCTTGTTGCGGCTGGTCAGCCCACTGAATAATGTCTCGATATCGCTCGTATGCTGCTTTATGTGCTGATGCATTGCCTCCTGCTCTGTCTTCTTGTCCATCAGCATCATGGTCAGTAAATCGGCGCGCACCGCGTTGTAACGCACTTGCAGCATGGACAGATCAACAGTATCGGCAAATTCCTCGCTGTAGATGCGCTGTTGCGATTCCTGCAAGGCCGCGATTCCCTGGTAACCCGACATCACCGCCAGCAGCATCATGGCCAGGATGGAGCCAAAGCCAAGAACGAGTTTGGTCCGGGTCGAAAAATTAAGAAGCCAGTTCATGTGTCATTCCTCCTTGAATAAATATGTATGATTGCGCCGCTATCAGACCTTGTTCACCACCAGGCCCGGATCGCTCAACAGAGCGTCTGCGTCGAGCAGCGTAACCGTGCCATCGTGGGTGCCGAGAACATACTGTTGATTCGAGATATTGCCGGCGGCAAGGGGAGCTCCCAGTGCGTCGGGATCATATTCCGCATTGCCATAGATCTCGTCGGCAAGAATCCCCACCGTGATCGAGCCGCCATTTGTCACGATGATGCTCGCCGTTTCCGGATACGCCGCCTCCGGTGTCTGAAAGAAATGCTTCAGGTCAATCACGGTCAGGAAATTTCCGCGCTGATTGACTACGCCGGCGATGAATTCAGGCGTGCAGGGAACCTTCGCAAGATTGTCGGCGGGCAGAATTTCGTCCACCTGGCGATAGGGCAATCCGAATTGCCCCGCCTCGCCGAGCCGGAAGTGCACATAAAGCTCGCGTCTTGCCCCGCTGGCAACCTCTTTGGGAAACGCCCAGAATCCGGCACGCTCCCGCAGAGCAGCCCCTGCCTTGCCTTCATGCGGCAAGAGGGCAAACAGGTTTGCCACCGCTTCCGTGCCTTTGCTTTTTTTTCTGGCTGCCATTTCTTGCCTCAATGTCCGGCGCTTCTGGCGTCGTGATGCCGGTCATAAACCAGGATTTCGTTTTTGACAATCTCGGCAAAGCGTCCCACTGTCATTCCGACGGCATGATGGAGTTCGCGTTCCGGATCAACCCGCCCTGCGGCGCTGAGCGCGTTCTCCAGGCTCTTCAAGCCTGATTTCACCTTGCCCAGACGAAGCTGCAGTAATGCAAGATGAAAATGCGCCTCGATAAATTCGCGGTTGAGATAAATCACCTTGCGCAACGCCGCTTCGGCCTCCTGCAGACGGTTCAGCTCCAGCAACGACAGAGCCATGATGAGGTAGGTATGATGGTTGAGCGGGTCGAGCTCGATGCTGCGCTGGCATAACTGTATCGCCTGCAGGGATTCACCGCGATTGGACAATGCCTTTGCCCGATGCTGCAACATGGCCGAGGTCTCGCCATGGATGTTCATGTACTGGGTAATGGCTCCGATCGCCTCATTCCAGCGTTCCTCACGCAGCAGTTCCCTGATCCGCGCATCTATACTCTCCGGTTCCGGCACGGCGGTCGCGGGCAGCGACTTTTCCTCTCTTTCGATCACGGCCGGCTGCGGCGCTGAAGGTGTAGCTGGAAGGGTGGTGGTTTGCGGCTTCCAGAACGCCTTTATCAATGGCAGCGGCGGATATTTTTCACTCGCGCGCCGGTAGTAGAACATACCGCCCCATTCGCTGAATTCAAGTCCGTCAACAGAGGTTGGCATCATATCGGAAGCTCCCAGTAGCAACCGCCCCTCCGGAACAAGGCAGTTGGTGAATTTCTTCAGCACGTTTATGGTCATGCTGCCATCGAAATAAATAAACACATTGCGGCACAGGATCAGGTCCATCGCATGGGTTTCCGTCATGATGGACGGATAGCTGTCATCGGCCAGATTCAGAAAGGAGAACTTGACCATGCCGCGGAACTGCGGCCTGATTTTATATTGATTGTCACCTTTCTGGATGAAGTATTGCCGGCGGATATCCTCATTGGTCGCGCGGAACGACCATTCCCCATATTCGCCGCGTATTGCCCTGGATAGCCCGTCCGTGTTGATGTCCGTGCCAAGCAGATGCAGCGTCCAGCTTTCCGGGTCCGGTAACGCTTCATGCAGCATGATCGCAATGCTGTAGAGTTCCTGGCCGCTGGAGCAGCCGGCGCTCCAGATACGCAATGTTTTCTCCCCGTTTTTTCTTTTGCGGTTGATGGCCTCCGGCAACCATATCTGTCGCAGATAATCCATTTGCGACTGGTCGCGGAAGAAATAGGTTTCCCCGACGGTGATTCTCGAAATAAGCCATTCCAGCTCCCCTACGTATTGGTCACACTGCTGCAGAAAATCAAGAAATTCCTCACAGCTTGCGTGACCGAACTTGTCGCATATCTCGCTGACCGTCGCACGCAGGTTCTCCAGTTGATGATCCTGAATGACAATACCGGTACGGCTCCGGATATGGCGGCATAAAGCCTCTTCACACAGCGCACTGACAGGAATTGCAATTTTCTGTCGCGAGCGCATGCTTCCGGGTGTCAATGGGTTGCCGCAACCAGCGGCTGCCCAACCGCCAGACTCGCCAGGTCAATATCGAGCACATGCTCCAGATCCAGCTCCAGCGACAAGCCGCCTTTGGCGGGTATGGCGGCGCTGAAAAGCGGGAGCGCCTCATGGAACAGCGATTCCATCTGCGGCACCGACTCGCGGACTGTCGCAACGCCCAGGACTTCATCAACGATCAGGCCGCCCCGTTTTCCCCCCGATTCGCACAGCAGGATGCCTGTCTCGAGATCGTAGTGCCGATCCCGCCCCTGGTTCAGGCAGGCGGCGATATCCACCACCGGAACGCCCTCTCCATGCAGGTTCATCAACCCGACCAGATGCGGCGGCCCGCCGGGCAGCGCCTGCAATGCCATCAGCGGCAGGACCTTGAGGCAATGCTCCAGCTTGACGCACAGGCGCATTTCCTGGGCGGTGAACAGCAGGAAACTCTGTTCAGGCGTTGCCTGCATCCGTACCCCCTGACCCGCCTGTTTTCTTTTTGCCGGACATCGTCCTGTGCCATTCCAGCGCACCCGAGCTGGCGATTTCTTCGAATATCCGCGCACTCCGATCCAGCTCGACCTCCTCTGGCTTGATGAACAATTCCGGCCTGCTCCGCACAATATCCATGAATCTGGCCATGAGCTCCGGATCCCATAACCCTTTACCGGTTTCCTCTTCCATGACTGCCATAATCTTTTGCAGCGGCCAGGCTGGTTTGTAAGGGCGCTCCGAGGCAAGGGCGTCATAGACATCCACAATCTGGAAGACTCGCGCCAGAAAGGGAATTTCCTCCCCCTTCAGGCCGGAAGGATAGCCGCTGCCATTCCACCTTTCATGATGGAAGCGGATGATATCCCGGGTCTTGCGCATGGTCCGGAGAGGAGCGCACAGGCTTGCGCCAATTTCCGAATGCTGCTTCATGAGGTTCCATTCATCCGCATCGAGGGTGCCTTGCTTGAACAGGATGCTGTCGGGTATTCCCAGTTTGCCGATGTCATGCAGTATGCCGCCACGCCGCAGGGCGTCGAGGTCATCATAATCCAGCCCCAGCTCCTGTCCGAACACCATCGCCATGTACGACAGCCGGTCGCAATGATTCCCGGTTGTTTCGTCCTTGGCCTCCACCATGCGCGCCAGGGCAAACAGCACCGATTCGGTATCATCCAGGCGGTCGGTCGTGCGTTTCTTTTCCGCCGCTGCGGCCACCTTGGCCGTCAATTCGATGGAATTGAAGGACTTGCTTATGTAATCCGTGGCGCCGGCTTCCATGCCGCGAACCAGGCTGTCGGGAGAATCAAGAACAGTCAGCATGATGACCGGCAGGAGATGCCAATCCGGATTGCAGCGAATTGTCCTGCAGATTTCAAATCCATCCATGTCAGGCAGCATGACATCCAGCACCACCACGTCAAACTGCTGGCGTGCCAGCATATCCAGCGCACCTTTGCCGTCAACCGCTTCGGCAACGATATAGCGCGACGGCTGCAGCGAGTTGATTATTAACTGGCGGTTAGTTTCCATATCATCCACGACAAGCACCCGATAGGGGGCTTGCATCATGATTTTTTCCCTGCCGGATAGCGGTAGCTCATTCTGGTCTTTATGGATGGTGGTCATGGCCCATCTCCTTGCAATGTCATCTGGAAACTAAAACAACTAGCTGGCGTAATACGAATTGACTCGTCCAAGTTACAGTATTCACGGTGTTTATCGATAGCTCACCCGGCAAACCTGCAGGCTAAGGAATCTATCACCAAAAATGAAAAATTCCTAATAAAAAAAGCCCCGCCAAAACCGGCGGGGCTTCTTTGTGATGTAGCGATTTACTCGACGGCGGCAGATGAAGCCGGGGCGGCCTCCGGCGCTGGCAGCAACACCTTCATGCTCAGCTTCATGCGCCCCTTGTCGTCAACTTCCAGCACCTTAACCTTGACGATCTGGCCTTCCTTCAGGTGGTCTGACACGGCATTAACACGCTCGTGGGCAATCTGGGAGATGTGCAACAGACCATCTTTGCCCGGCAATACATTCACCAATGCGCCGAAATCGAGCAACTTGACCACCGGCCCCTCATATACTTTGCCGACTTCCACGTCTGCCACGATGTCCTCGATACGTTTCCTGGCCAATTCACCCGCTTCGCCACTGACGCAGGCGATGGTAATGTTGCCCGTATCATCTATATCGATTGTCGTACCGGTTTCCTCGGTCAGGGCGCGAATGACCGCACCACCCTTGCCAATCACGTCACGAATTTTTTCCGGATTGATCTTCATCTTGATCATGCGCGGTGCAAAATCGGATACCTCGGTGCGTGCCTGCGGCATCGCCTGCTTCATCAGACCGAGGATATGCATGCGTCCTTCGCGGGCCTGGGTCAGCGCGGCCTGCATGATTTCGCGGGTGATGCCGTTGATCTTGATATCCATTTGCAGCGCGGTCACGCCGGTTTCGCTGCCGGCCACCTTGAAGTCCATGTCACCCAGATGATCCTCATCGCCGAGGATGTCGGTCAATACCGCAAAACGGTTGCCTTCCTTGATCAGCCCCATGGCGATACCCGCGACATGCGCCTTGAGCGGCACACCTGCATCCAGCAGCGACAAGCAACCGCCGCATACCGATGCCATCGAGCTGGAACCATTGGATTCGGTGATTTCCGATACCACGCGGATCGCATAGCCAA
>Ga0209212_1009130_pt1 | contig 10438 bp, 7 predicted proteins | sample RifGroC2_FD_183996 | JGI IMG/M metagenome (GOLD analysis project Ga0209212, IMG submission 183996) | Groundwater microbial communities from Rifle, Colorado, USA - Groundwater C2 (SPAdes) (version 2) | ecosystem: Environmental > Aquatic > Deep subsurface > Groundwater | place: Rifle, Colorado... | reverse complement strand
CAATATTGGGGGAATCTGACCGAATCTTATATTGACCGGGATTTGTATATGCGAACATTTCTTTTCATTTATTTTCGGCTGGAATGGCTTTTCACCTTCTAGAAATGATGCGTAGAGGAAGCCGTATTTATCAATTAGCCTTACTAATTCATTTGAGGATGTAAATAATGGCGAAGCAAAACCAATTGGCTTTTTGTTAAATATTTCTTCATAACTCTTTATCATTTCATTAAATTCTTTTGTGAGGTTTTTGGTTGTTGGATTGTGCCATCTTGTGTGTATATAGGCATGAACACCTAAATCATGCCCTTCATCTACTATCTTTTTTAGCATTTTTGCCTGTTTGCTTATTTTTTTTGGCAAAAAAAGGCACCTCAAAAATTCAAGGTATGAAGAAAATAATTGTTTTTTTGCTGTTACTTCAGGTAATTTGACCTTTTTTGCATAAAGGATTCTATGCCTCAGGACAGAGATAATATCCCCTTCCCATCCCATTGTGCAAAAAAAGCTAGCTTTAATATTATATCTAGACAATAAATTAAGCACATTAGGCACACCTTCTTTTAGATCTTTGTATGTGTCTATATCTATCCTTAATGAGAATGCCTCTTTCATCTTTTTCCTCTTAACCATAATTGCAGGTAATCCAACATTGAGGGAGTGCTGTAACTCTTACCTGCATCTTTTTGCTTTTCTCTTCTTATTTTTCCTTTTTCAACCATTGAAATGGCATTTATCATTGATTTGGTGCCTTCAACTACATTTTTACACCTTAGTGTCAGCTCATTGTCTTCTTTTGTTACATTAATTCTCTTTTTTAGCAAGACATCTCCCGTGTCCAGGCCTTCATTTATGAGAAATACTGAGGAACCAACATTCTTTAGACCGAGAACCGCGGTATAATGGAACAATACCTGAATGCAGGTTTAGGATGCCTTTTTTTGGTATCATAATTACGGGGCTTTTGATTATAGAAGTGCCAAAAACAACGATTAGGTCCGGCTTTAATTTTTTTAATATACTCTTTGTTTTTTTATCATTAATATTTTTTACTTTATAATGCGGCACTGACTTATTTAGCCCATATCTTCCTTTGCCAAACAAAAATTCTTTTTGAGCTTTATAAAAATAAGAGGATCTTAACTGGATTAATGCCAGGTCTATTATTTTTATGGGCAATGTTATTAAGCCCAATATGCTCCATTTTTGCATATGCTTTTTTATTTTCCTGATAAAAACCCCAAATCTGTTAGCTGCTAGGCTTTCTACTATCACGCCCACCACATCCTTTTTCTTTACTATTTCATTTGAGAAATAAACTTGCGCTGGCGAAAGCCTTATTAGTATGACAACTCTCATTTTAGTATGGCTTATCAACAAGCTTTGTAGGGCAGTCCAGCTGGCTAATATCCCTAATTATCCTTGCAGGATTGCCAACAACAACCTTATTATCCGGGACATCTTTTGTTACAACAGAGCCAGCTCCGATAAGGGAGTTTTTTCCGATTGTTATGCCTGGCAAAATAGTTGAATTTGCCCCGATTTTTGCGCTTTCTTCTACAATAACCGGAGTTTTTTCAAGGCATTCCTTTGCCTTAGGGCATTTTGGGTGTATTGTGTTTGTCAAAACAACATTTGGGCCTATCCAGCAGTCTTTTTCCAGAATACAAAATTCAGGGACAAATGCCTGTGAATGAACTCTTGCGTTATCATCAATTTTCACATGGTGCTCTATAACAGAAAGCGTGCCTATGCTGACATTATTGCCAATTTTGTTTTCTTCCCTTATCATTGTATGATGCCCAGTTTGAAAATTATTGCCTATCCTGTTGCCTGCATAAATTACAGTATGCGACCTTATTACAGCATTATCGCCAATTATGGTTTTAAGCTCGCCATCTTTTTTTCCTTTTGGCGGCAGGCCGATTATAACAAACTCACCAATTTCTGTATTTTTTCCGATTTTAACATTCTTATAAATATTTTTCATAATATAATCTCCTCCTCATTTTCAGCTGACAGCAAGCATGCCTCGCATACCTTGGTTGTTGCTATTTCCTCTTCAGCAACGTTTGTAACATCCTTATTTTTTATACAATCACAAAAGTGCTTTAATTCCTCCCTTAACGGCTCATTCTTTTCTACTTCTAATATAATCTCCCTGCCTTTTATTGTTTTGTCATGGCTTACCTCTATTGGAAATTTCTTTATTTCCTGGTTAAGCAAATCTGCATATACTTTTTCTTTGGAGCCAATAATCCATAAATCCCTTTTCTTTTCAGGATGAAGCCAGGAAACTTCCAGATTAGCTATAAATTTGCCGTAATCAAGGATTATAAAAGCAACATCTTCCCTTTCTTTTGATAAAAAGTTTTTTTTCCTACAAAAAACCTTTTTTGGCTTGCTGTCTAAAATGAAATTCAAAATATCTATCAAATGAATGGCAAAATTAAATATAACGCCGCAGTCCTTTCTTGGGGGCTTGTCAGAATGTATGTAGCGCGCAGTTATATACTGCACTTCCCCAATCTTTTTTATCTCATTTTTAACAAGCTTGACTGCATTATTAAACCTGAACAAATAGCCCACGGCCAAAATCAGGCTTTTCTTCTTTGCCAGCTCAACAAGCTCTTTTGCTTCTTTTGAGCTAAGGGTTATCGGCTTTTCAACTAAAACATGCTTGTTTGACTGCAGGCAGCCTTTTACAATGCCATAGTGCAAATTTGTCGGAACTACTATGGAAACGGCATCAACTAAAGGCAGCATTTTCTTGTAGTCTGTAAAGAACGCTATATTATATTTATCTGCTATTTCTTTTCTTTCTTTATCGTTATCTGCCAGTGCTGTTAAACAGCCTAATTCTGAAAATACCCTAAGATGATTTTGGCCCCATTTGCCTGCTCCAATAACTCCTATTCTGACCATTTTTTAGACTATAACAATAGTAGAATAATTGTGGAATATTTATATATGTTTCGGATTACAAATCCATACCCTAATTATTTTTCCAATACTGTGTCAAATACTATCACATGGCCGAAATTTGGCTGTATTACGCCAAGCAGATTATTAATTGGATGAAATAATCTGAATAGGGGGTAAATTAATCCCGGGGGCAGGGTGTAAGGCCTTTTGCCTGTTGGAGGGTAATACCAAATTCCATACATTTTCTTGATTTTGAAATATGGCTTTAGGGTATTTCTCAGATTTTTTGGTGTGGACCAATTATCTATGGGCTGGTTTCCGCTTAATATCTGCCTCCCTAAGATAATCTCGCCTGCTTTTTTGAACAGCCCATAAAAGCTCAGCCAGTTTGGTGTTGTGATAATTAACTGGCCATTGTTTTTTAGCACTCTTTTAAATTCCAAAATCATTTTTTTTGGGTTTAGAACATGCTCTATGACTTCAGAGCAGACTATTGTATCAAAACTATTATTTTTGAATGGAAGATTGCAGCCGTCACCATTAACGTAACTATTTTTTGGAAAAAGTCTTTTTGATTCTTTCAATGCTGTTATTGACAAATCAAGGCCAACAAGCTTTTTATTTGAGATTGACATGTCTTTTTTTGAGCCGCAGCCAACAACAAGTATGCTCCTGCTGTCTTTAGATATCAATTTACCCAATAAATCGCATCTTAAATCTTCTTTCATCTCTTCTAGCTTATTTAAAGAATAAGAATGGAATTCCTTGTCATAGAACTCTTTAATCTTTTGGGTGCTTTTCTCCATGAATTTGCAGTAAACATAAAGTATTTATATACATTTCTAATCACCCTGTTTAAGATGAGCATTATAACAATTATCCTGTTTTTTATTTACACGTGGGGGCTGGGCTTTGCAGCAACCATGCTGCTGAAAAACTCTGAAAATGGGCTGGAGAGAAATTTAATGAGAATAGGCATTGGCTTAGGCATTTTTCCAATTCTTGCCGTATTCCTTAATCTTGTTCGCATACCTTTAGTTTGGCATATCTTTTTCATTATAAGCATAGCATTTCCAGCTTACTCTGTTTTTTTAATGTTTAAAAATAAAAGTTATCCCAGCTTTAAGCTGAAATTAACAAAATCAGACTTAACAATACTGGCTGTTTTGGCTATTTTTTTTATAACCTTTTTTATGTATGAAAAAGGCGCTTTTGCATACCCTTATTTAGAAGATGATGACCCATGGACGCATGCCAAAGGCGTTAAATATATTACCCTGGAAAAAACAGCATTTGAGCCAAAAGGCGCCCCTTATGACTTATTCCTTTATATTGATGCTTACCCTCCAGGCTACCCTATCCTGATGGCCATGTTGCACCAAACATCTTCATCGATGATGTGGACATTGAAATTCTTTAATGCCCTGATAATCTCTTTAAGCATCATATTTTTCTATTTTTTTGCAAAAGAGTTCATTGGCAACAGAAACAAGGCATTATTTGCAACATTTGCTTTGGCTGCTATACCTGCTTATTTAAGCCATTTCATCTGGGCTGTTTCCCTGATTACTACATTATTTTTTCCTGCTTTTTACTGCCTGGAAAGAATAAAATATGATAAAAGATGGTGGTATGCTGCTGCTTTGGTTATAGGCGGAATAATGGTTGTCCAGCCAACGCATGCATTCAAGTTTGGTATTTTCTTTTTGATATACTGGCTGGTTAAGGCATTGATAGAAAGAAAATTCTTATTGCATACGCTATTAGCCGGGGCATCCGGCCTGTTGCTGTCATTATTTTTCTGGTGGATTCCAATGCTAGTAAAATATGGTGGTTTTTTAGGATTATTAAAAACAATGGGGCCAACAGAATTAAGCGCCAATGTAAAAGGCTCTGCAACAAGGATCTATTATTTGAGCGATTTTATCTGGGCAAAAACGCAAAATATGATCAATAACCCTATTGGCGTTGGTGTTGTATTATTCCTGCTGTTTGTAATCTCTGTTGCTTTTGTTTTAGTTAAATACAACAAAGGCCTATTCAAAAAAGAGAACAGCTGGATTACAATAACCTTGTTTTGGATAGTGTTTACTTTAATTGGATTAAACGGAGCAAGGCTGCCTTTCAGCCTGGTTGCGTTTAGATTTTGGATGTTGTTTGCTATCCCTTTAAGCATATTAGTCAGCGAGGGTATGTGGTTTTTAATGAACTTAAGCGAGAAAATTAAGATAAGCAAGATTATTGTTTTAGCTGCAGTGGTAATTGGCATATTACTCACATCAGGATACCAGAAATATGCCGTTAATACAGCGATGTGGGGCCCTGGTCAGGGATGGAGCTCTAATGAGGAGCTAGCCGGGCATATGTGGCTAAAGACATTGCCCGTTAACACAAAATTATTTAATTTCTTAGATGATGACTGGACAATTGGATTAGACAAGTATAGCTGCGCATGGTGCAATGATGTTATTGAATTTAGGAAAGGCGCCATTAACAAACCAGCAAATGAGCTGCACTCATGGATGAGGAATGAAGGCTATGAATATACCTTGCTGGGGGAAAGGGAAGCAAGGAATTTTGGCATTAATGAAACAATTGGCAAGATTAACGAGATGCTGAATAGCGGCTTATTCCGGGTTGCATACCAGACTAATGGGGTTGTTATAATGAAGGTTGCCTGAACTGATAAATCATAATATTTTTATATAAACTGCTTTCTTTTCAGAGCAAATGACAAGCTATACAAAAAGGGCTGTTAAAGGCACTATGATTGTATTGGTTATAACAATGATGGGTGCTTTTGTTGGCTATTTAGTTAGATTATTGTTCGCTAGGAACTTGACAGCTGAGGAATTTGGCCTGTTTTATGCTGTTATTGGATTCTTATCTTTCTTTACCATATTTGACAATCTTGGCTTAACAACTTCTATAACCAAGTTCATACCGGAATTTAAGATCAAGAGAGAGGGAAAGCTAATAAAAAATTCAGTCATTATCACCTTTTTTTTTACTATATTATTTTTGGGATTAGTAAGCATTATACTGTTTACCCTTTCCGCCTATCTGGCTATACACTTTTTTCATAATACTCATGTTGTGTTGGTATTAAGGCTGCTTTTGGTATGGTTTATTTCGATGGGTTGTGTGTATATTATAAGGGCATGCTTTTTAGGACTCCAAAAAATGGCTTATTATTCCTCTATAGAGCTAGCTACAATCTCACTTATTTGGATTATATCTTTTGTTTTGTTCAAATACATCCAAAAAACCCACATTAAACTTTATTATGTCCCTGTGATAGCATATGTATTAACACCATTAATTATTATAATAATCTATTTCCCTTTGTTATGGAAAACTTTATCCAGGTTTTCTAGAATAAAACCATCATTTGACAAGAAATTAGCAAAAAGGCTGATTCTTTTTGGGCTGCCAGTTATGCTTGGCGCAGCTGGTGAACTCGTTTTAGGCTATACTGATACAATGATGCTGACATATTTTAGGTCTTTTGATGAGGTTGGATGGTATAATATTGCTTTGCCAACTGCCAGGCTACTAGTGTATTTTGCTATACCTTTAAGTTCTGTTTTATTTCCTATGGTATCTGAATTATGGACAAAAAATTATAAGTCGCACTTAAAGGAAGGCATAGAGCTGCTTTACAAATACTGCCTGATGATTACAATGCCTTTTGCCCTTATCCTGATGTTATTTCCTACAACATTAATCAATCTTTTATTTGGCAATAAATTTATACCTGCAAGCGATGCCCTGAGAATATTAAGCCTGGGAGCAATATTCCTTGTTATTTTCAGGATAAACGGGAGCATTATAACTGGAATAGGAAAGCCAAAAATAAACGCAAAGATAATCTATACTGGAGCTATCTTCAATTTAATATTTAATTTTATTTTAATCCCGAAATATGGTATCACAGGCGCTGCTATAACAACAGCTATTGGCTTTTTTTTAATGGCAGTATTAGGCACAATTTACCTTAAAAACATTATACAGCTTGAATTGCCTGTAAAGATATGGGTGAAAAATGTTATCATAGCTTTGGTGTTTGTTTTTATTACATCTTATTTAAAAAACCGGCTGGTTATAGGCAATGCGTGGCTGGAGATGGCAATTATTATCTCTATAGCCGGAATTGTTTATATAATGCTGCTATTCCTGCTTAAGCTGGTGAAGATTAAGGAGATAAAAGAGATAACAGCAAGATTAAGGGCATAGCTATTCAAAAACATAGCTGTTTGTTGTGCAATTTACCATGGTGTCTTTTGGCCTTGCTTCTTTTGAGAATGAATAATAAATAAGCTTGTCTTTAACGGCTTCTTTTTTGTAGGTTATGTTGTTTAGTGTTAGATAATCCACCAGCTTCTTATTTAAGGTAGAGCCTTCCCTTACTATATACGCGTAATTATCTGAGGCATCTACAGCAGCTTCATATGCGGGATATTTTGAAACTCTTCCCTCACCACCGCAAAAACACATATTATCGCAAGAGCCAATAATCTCTTCATTGCTCTCAAAAGCCAAGAACCATTTCAATACCATGTCTGTGTAAACATATTTTATGCCTTTTGAATCTAAGAAATTGATTATTTCAGGTACGCTTTCCTCTTTGGATGAGCCATATTGGAGATTACCTGAAAGAAGGACTGATGTTTCAATTAAGCCAATTATAATCAAAATCCCTATTATCAAAGAAGGAATTAAAATCTTTAATCTTTTACCAGTTAGTTTGTTTTTTAATTCTATGATAAACAAAACAATTATAAACGGCACCCAGACATACAATCCATATAAATACCTCTGCTTTGACATGCCTCTGAAATAATAGACAACAATATAAAGAAGGGCATATACCAAGATAAACAACTCTAGCTTTATATCCTTAGGCAATACAGAAAATTTCTTTTTTGGAATGATGCCTAAAATAAGTCTTGACAATTGTTTTCTGTTAGCATAAACAAGGTAAATAAATGCTGCTAAAAATATTATATAATAAGCCCATCTAAAATTAGTGCTGCCAAAGAAATCAGGCAGGTCTTTTGTAAAAAAAGATGCTAAACTTTTCTTTTCTGAATTAACCCAGTTATCCAGGCAATAAGCAACTTTTGGGAGAAGATTATACTTACATACAAGCTTGTGGACTATTGTTTCTGAAAAAAGGTGCTTTATATGGGAAAAGTTATGTGTTAGATTAAAATATATTAAAGGGATAGAGCCAAAAATAAAAGAGGATAGATAAGCAAGAAATGGCTTTTTCAGGAAAAAAAGCTTGTCAAATATAAACCAAAACATGAAAAATGTTATGAGCAGGACCATAACTGAATCAGACAGGTAAAATGCAATAGCAGACAAAAACCCGAATAAAGCGAAATTCCTTAAACTGCCTTTTTTGCAGAAGAATAGCTGGTAAAAAATATAGATTAAGATTATATCAAAAATTACAGTTATTAAATGATACCCTACATGCAGGCTAAGCCTCAAAAACAAAGTGGTTGGCATTGCCAGCAAAAGAGAGGTTATAATTGCAGCTTCTTTACTGAAAAATTTTTTTATAAAGAAATAAGCCATTACCATTATGATTAAAGATGTTGTTATAGCAGCGAGCTTTAAAGAAAGGGCTGAAATCCCAAAGACAATGAAAAAGACAGTTGCAAAATATATCTGCAGCATTACATCGCCGCCGTAAGAGGCGTGCCATGTGAATAACGAGTATTCCCCTTTCTCAATGATATGCTTGGCTATAACTCCCTGGAATGCTTCGTCTGAGTCTGTATATTTTAGGGGAGAATGAGCTGCTACTAAAAACCTTATTAGGAACGCTATAATTATGATAACAATAACAAACCAGTAACTTTTTACTGCCTTCTTTATATTTAACATTTTAGTTATTTAAATTGACCTTATACAGGATAAAATCTTTATTCCAAAATACTTTTTCCAGGAAAGGATAGGCTAGCTCGTTTGTAAACTGTCTTTCGAATGGCGTGACAAGGACATAATCCAGCCTGTACCTAAACAAAAGGCTTTTGTCAAATTTTAGTTCTTTATATTTGTTAATTGTTGGCTCATTAAGGGCTTTATTGCAGTCTGGGTCGGGATAAGTGTAAAATCCTTTTCTTATAACAGAGCAGTTAGTAGAATAAAATATATACATCTGGAGCTTATCCTCGATGCTATTCACCTTTCTTACATCACTAAACTGAGTTTCGACGTATTCTACAGGCATATCATACAGCTTGAAAGTGATAAGAAACCTATCTTCTATTTCTTTTGTGCTGGCCAGAGTAGGATTGCTGTAGGGAAAGAAAATATTAGAGTGCGTTAATCCTGGTATCATGTTGTTGTATTTCAAGCTTGCAGCCATTATCACACTATCATTTGGCGTATTCTTATCTACCCAGCTAAACAGATCTTTTTCCTCGTTGCTTATGCTGTAACTATCCTTAGATTCAAATGAAAATCTTGCCTGAACCCAGGCAGCATGCGTTATTATCAAGAATATTAAAGCCCACTCAATTATATTTGGCCAGTATCTGGCTCTTTTTGTTTTTCTGAACTTAGCTAAAAACCGGCTTATCAAAACAAAAAACATAATGGCTGTCCATGAATTCATAACCATGTCAATCCAGTGACTGCTATAAAGGCTGAAACCAGTTATAATCTGCGAATTTATCAAAATTATCCCGCCTGCAAAAAAAGAGGCCATAAAATAAAAGTTAAAGTCTTTATTTTTGTAGAGAAAGGAAAACAAAAGCAATATAGCAATAAAAGGCATTGTGTAGCCATCAATATACCTTCCAAACTCCAACCCCAGCCTTATGAAAAGGTCAAGAAAATATTCCGGATTGCTCTTTATCCTAAAATGATTCACCCAAAATGGAATAGACATAACCAGCCCAATCCCAATAATCGTGGCATACTTCTTAATGTTAATTTTAATATCTTTTTTATTTTTAATCAGGAGGATAAACAGCAAGATAGATAACCCGGCAATTATAAATGTCCAGTAATATAAATACACGTTAAAAAGGAGCCCAAAAAATATGCCCGCTAATATTGTGTATTTATACTCCTGTTTTGATAAGGAAAAATAGACAAAGATAACTGCCAAAGCAAAAAAAATGTAGCTTGCTTCAGGATTCATCAGCCTTGAAAAGAATAGAGGACTCCAAAGGCCTTTCGTGATGAATTCATACATAATGCCTGGCCATAATTCAGGCCTGTATATATGAAATGCTTTTGATGCTGTAATAACTGCCAAAGAAGCTGCTATGCTTATATTTTCGTTTTTTGTTAAAATAAAAGCCAGAAAAACAAGTAAAATAAAAATAAGCGGCGGGAAAAAAAAATCAGAGAAGATAAAAGCAGCCTCAACAGAGCCCAGTATTTTAGAAAAGACCCCTACCATCATTATAGGCATCGGGTCAAACTTATAAATGCCTTTGTCCTTATGCTCAAATGTATGGAAATCTGTCGGTATAAAATGGCCGTCTTT
>Ga0209212_1009129_pt1 | contig 10439 bp, 8 predicted proteins | sample RifGroC2_FD_183996 | JGI IMG/M metagenome (GOLD analysis project Ga0209212, IMG submission 183996) | Groundwater microbial communities from Rifle, Colorado, USA - Groundwater C2 (SPAdes) (version 2) | ecosystem: Environmental > Aquatic > Deep subsurface > Groundwater | place: Rifle, Colorado... | reverse complement strand
CGGCAAACTTTAGAAAATTTGAGGTCGTCATGGCATTTTTAAGCGGATAACCCGACCTGGAACGAATAGAATGATTCCTAAAAGTACGAAAAACCCGTCCATCTAAAAGTTGGTGGTGGATTACGGCCAGAATCTCGGCTTCAGAAAGGGGGAAAATCTATGTTACCATGTATCGGCTGCACACGGCTATTCCCTTTGCCACCCAATCGAGGGAGATCTTATAGCGCATTCCTCGGTTTATTGCCATCCAATTATCATCATTTGGCAAATGCGCCAGTTTATCGAGCATACCAATATCCCCGATCGAATATATTTCAGATTCAGCACCCTTCAACCCGAAATCAGTGATCAGTCCCAATCAGCTGCACTGAAGCTTTGTATTTGAATTCTGGTATGTCTTATCTTTGATGCTCTCTATCGCCTTCAAGGAAGCAAGCAAGAACCGGATGAACCTTAAATAACCCCTATGGGATTTAAATCGCGGCGATTCGCTTTCTCTTCAGCGGCGAAAATTGCCTGCATCGCCTGATTGTCATGTCAGGTACAACAGTGTGATCTCCGGGAGCGCGTTAAGCCTCACCGGGGTAAAGGTGGTGCCGATCCCCCGGCTGACATACAGGCATGATGCCCCGATCCGGAACAGCCCCTCGACATACGGGGTGCGGAGGTGGGCCAGGCTGATCTTCGCCCCAGGCAGACCCAGCTTGATCTGCCCCCCATGATAGTGGCCCGACAGTGTCAGCGGAATGCCGAGCGAGGCGGCCCTGGGGAAGATCTCCGGGCGATGCGACAGGAGAAGCCCCGGGATGGCGGGATCCAGCCCATACAAAGCGGCATCCAGGTCGGCGTCCCCGTTGCGGAGGTCATCGATCCCGATGACCGCGAAAAGACCTCTTTCGGTTTGAATCACCCGGTGTTCGTTATTCAAAAGAGGCACCCCGTACCGCTGGAAGATCCCCCGGAGCCCGATAAGATTCCCGTACCAGTGTTCATGGTTCCCCAGCGTGGCGAAGGTGCCGTACCGGGCGCGGACCAGACCTGCTCTCACCGCCGTATCGGCCGACTCCCTTATCCTTTGGTGTGGTGCTCCAAGGGATTCAGCTTTTGTCTCGTCGCGCCTTGCCCAGAAGCCGACGGCCCTTATCGGTGAGCCGGTACTTCTGCAGACGGCTGTTGGGTTTGTCGGGAACGGTCAATTCAAGAAGCTTATAATCAAGCAGTCTTTGCAGACCCTTCTTAAAGTTCCCAGTGCGGCTGCTATAGCCGGCAATTTCCAAGAGTTCCCTGCCTGTCTTCTCGCCGGAAGAAGAAGATGTCAGGATGTCGTGCTGCCACTTAAGGAGTTCAACCTGGGCTTCGACTTGGGCCTCTTGGGCCTTCACTTGGGCCTCCTCATGGGCTTCGACTTGTTCGGTCTCCGTGCCGCCTGAAGAGGGCGGTGTCTTCCCGAACATAGCCTTCATCAGATCCGATGCCATGTCCACTTCCTTGTCCAGTTCCGGAATGAAGAGATCGAAGGCCTTCCATGATCGGTCGTTCTTATAGATCATTTTAAAATAACGATCTTTTCTTTCAGGTAGAGTTTCTTGACATATGCACCGGAAGCATGTCTTCACTAAAAGCATAAAAAATGGCCGAATTCTAGCTCTGAATATGGTACATTTTCAGGAAGTAGGTCAATCCTCAACGCCCTCCGGCTACGAATAGCGGCGATCGAACAGGATGCCCGATATTGACGATTCCGTAAGAAAGTCATAGAATCATATCATCAACCGACACCGTGTAGCATCACCGTAAGCAGTGCATGAGGAGGGCAGGAACATGACACGACTCATGACCCGCAGACTGGGTCGCACCGGACGGCAGGTGACGACGCTTGGTCTCGGCGGCCAGGCGTCAATCCAGTGGACCGCCGATGGAGTGGACCCCATCACCATCATCGAAAAGGCCTACCGGCTTGGTGTCAACTACATGGACACATCCAACATTTACGGACCAAGCCAGAAAAACTTCGGCGAGGCCTTCCGCCGTCTGGGGCTCTCTCCGTCGGCGGCCAATTACGACCCTGCGGCCCGCGGGCGGATTTTTGTGGCCACAAAGACCCACATCCGCACGGCACGCCGTCCGGAGGGCGCGCGCTTCCGCACCGATTTCAGCGAAGGGATGCTTGACGGCTTTCATGTCTCGACCGCCGTCGAAGATGTCCGCCGCTCCCTGAGCCTGATGTTCGGCGATGGGAAGGGTGGCTATCCGGACGGCACCTACCTGGACAGCGTGCAGTTCCACAACATCAACACCATGGACGAGATCGACATGCTTTTCGAAGGCTTCGACGACCCGCGGCCGGAGCGAGACTGGATGGGCGCGCTCGCGGCAATGCTCGACCTCAGGGAAGGCACGGACCGGACCGGCTGTAATCCCAAGAAGGAAAAGCTCATCCGCCACATCGGCATCACCGGCCATTGGAACTCGGCGGCACATATTTACGCCATCCAGCGGGACAGCCGCCGCGTCCTCGACACCCTGCTGGTCACTATGAATCCCAGCGACGGCAAGCATATGGGGCACCGATTCAACGCCGTCGCGGTAGCGGCCGCGGCCGACATGGGGGTGATCGGGATGAAGATTTTTGCCGATGCCGCCTATTATCACAAGGCGGCGCATTATTCCGACCGTGCCGATCATGTCTATCACAAGGTGGGATCTCCCGAACTTCCGAGCGCGGAGCTGATCAGGTATGCCCTTTCCGTCCAGGGCATAAGCACGATCATCGTCGGGATAGGGCATATCGACGACGTTGCCGAAAAGTGCCAACTCACCCGTAATCTCGCCGACGCCCAGCTTACAAAGCCGCTCGACGAGAGCGCGATGGCGGCCATTGAGGCCAGGCTCACCGCGGCGGGGAAGCACCGGGCAAGCGATTACTTTCAACGCAGAGCTTTAGGCCTCACGCCGCCACGCAACGTCGGCGCCGAATCCGACAGCTCCGCAAAGCTCTTTGGCCGTTTGGCGGTCCGCGTGACGTGGGACACCTCTTATGCCGGGGCCGTACCGATCGAGCGCTACGACGTGCTCCGCGATGGTGAGGTGGCAGGAAGCGTTCCGCACGCTCCACAATTCGCGTCACGGCGGTTTTGCTACGACGATGTCTTCCCCGAAGGCCAGCCGCCGGGGAGACACAGCTACCGCGTACGGGCGATCGATGTCACAGGCGCAACGGCAGAGAGCGTGTCTTATACGGTCGATCCCGGAACGGAGCCATGATGGGAAGAATTAAGACGAAGGGATGAACGATGGAGATGAACCGTGATGGGCTAAAGGATCGGACATCTTCCCAACAGCCAGAAAGTACAGGAGTCAAGTATATAAAATGATCAAAAAAGACATCAAGCGAATACTGGCTGAACGCGAGAAGAAGGTTGTCCTATTCTCAAATAAACCGATTCACCCATCCGCCGTACTCATCCCCCTATATAAGAAAAATGGTGAATACCATGTCCTGCTTACCAAAAGGACGGAGGAGCTGGAATATCACAAAGGACAGATCTGCTTCCCCGGCGGATCGCATCACGATGAAGACGGCAGCCTGAAGGACACAGCCCTGCGTGAGGCCTACGAAGAGGTCGGGATACGTCCGGAGGATGTGGAGATACTGGGGGAGCTCGATAGCATGGGCACTCTCACCAGCAACTTCCTCATCACGCCATTCGTCGGCATCATCCCATATCCATATGAATTCACAGTTAGTAAGCGTGAGATCGATGAACTCGTCGAGGTGCCGCTGTCGGTGCTGGCAGACGACAGCAATTACTGGGAGGAAATCTGCAGCGCTGAGGGAGTGACCGGCAAGGCAAGTTTCTTCAAATACAAGGATAAGGTCATCTGGGGAGCAACGGCTAGAGTACTCAAACAGTTAGTCGAGATGGTCTTCAATAAAGCCGACGATACTACTAATTCAAACTGAGAGGGGCAGAAGTTATCTGCTTCTCTTAGCAATTTCGACCTGATAAAATCTTAGTTTTCTTATTCTAACCAACAGATATACAGACATTATGGAGGGCAACTATATTAAAATTTTTTGTCATCCCACTTTCCATGTTCTACCTCCTCTCTTTCAGGTTTTCCTTGACCTTGAGGCTGTCTCTGTGGCTGCTCAACCCGAGGTCTCAGTTGATATTGCTGTTGCCTTTGTTGTCTTAGTTCCTGTCTCTGTTGTTGTGGTCGAGGTTGATAGTTCTGGACGCCCCAAGTTCCTCGCCTTTCCCAACGTCGATCATTTTGCCAGCTCTTCCAGTTCTGTTGAAGTCGTTGATTAGGGATCCGTTCATAGTCCCACCGGTGCCCGTACAATTATGGTCTCTGTAGTATCCTCTCCAACCTGGGTCTACATCAAAATAAAAACTTGGAATATTGTTATAATAACCCCAGCCCCGGTTATAATAATGTGAGCGATACCAACGATCTTCCCATAGACGCCACCACCAACCATTCCAGAAAAAGAGGTCTACATCAATGTCAGGAGCAACGTAGACATACGTCTCAGGTATCACTACCATCTCTGGTGGTGCGACAAACGGAATCGGCGGAGGGAGGTTGGGCTCTAAGGCTAATGCCTCTTCATTGACAGGATCACTCACCACTGAAAAAGCATAACGGCTGGACACCACGTATCCGTTACGTCTATAGTTGTAATAAGCCCTCGCCTCGTATTCTCCTGGTGAGGGAGGGTCAAAGATTAGGAACCCCTGACCCAATCTCCTGGGCATGTATTTATAGTCCCCAGCATCAGTATCTGGAGAGCCTACTGGTACTATACATATCCAGTCACTGTCATTGCCTGGCGCATTCGTAAAATTTACCCTGATTATTTCACCCTGATTATAGATGTCCTTGTCAGTACGTACAAATGATGCTCCTTCAATAGAACTCGGCCCGCAGAAGAAGGTCACTATGATCAAAAGGACAATGGAAACGATTGGTCTAATCTTGAGACTCCTTATCTGCACCTGTTTACTCCTTCCTTCAATCGCTAACATGATTCAGCCTGATAGCGAAGTGGCTCTGCCTTTTTTGTTGATAGAAATAAAGGATTACTGAATTCCAGTACGCAAATGTAATTTATCAACCTACCGCTTTCAGGAAAGCAGCCGGATTCTGCACGAAGGTAAAATACGCTGTAAAGACATCCCTTGTTTCGATCCGTATTCCACAAAATGCTCTGGAGATCCAGATTCAACACTTGTATTTGCAATATTTAAGCGTGATTTATGAAAAAAGGGGATGCGCCGCAAGATTATCGGCGTCGGCGCTAACAAGTCCCGCGTTGACTTTCACCTCCCGCGCTTCTACAATCCACCGGAGGAAATATCAAATCTCAGTAAGACGAGGTTTATGATGAAGACTTGGCATCATGTGTTATCCGTCTTGCTCCTGCTCATCATGGCTACTCTGCCGGCCAGGGGAGCGGGACTGGAAGACAAGGTAGTCGAGTGTACCCTGAAAAATGGCATGAAGCTGCTGATGGTGGAGCGGCGCAATTCACCCACTATCGCGGCCTGGATCCGGTTCAAGGTGGGGAGTGTCGACGAGCGGAGCGATGAGCGGGGAGTGGCCCATCTGTTGGAGCATATGCTCTTTAAGGGGACCAAGACCCTCGGTACTACCGATTATGCTGCCGAAAAGCCTCTTCTTGACCAGATCGAGGCAACCGCCCAGGAGTTGATCAATGAGAAGGCGAAACGGGAGAAAGGTGATCCCGTTAAGGTCGAGAAGCTCAGCGAGAGGCTTACCGTTCTGGAGAAGGATGCCTCTAAGTACGTGGTCAAGGAGGAGTTCGCCGACATCTATGCCAGAAACGGCGGCACTGGCTACAACGCCTTTACCAGCAAGGATGGCACCACCTACCTGATCAACCTGCCGGCCAACAAGCTGGAGCTCTGGGCAGCCATCGAGTCGGACCGGATGCAAAACGCCGTGCTGCGCGAATTCTATACTGAGCGGAGCGTGGTGATGGAGGAGCGGCGGCGTTCCTATGATGCTGAACCGGAAGGGAAGCTCTGGGAGACCTTTCTCGCCACCTCTTTCTTAGCCCACCCCAACGGTCAGCCGGTGATCGGCTGGATGTCCGACATTGAGAACCTGACCCGCACCAAGGCGGAAGACTTCCTACACCGCTATTATGCCCCCAACAATGCCATTGTGGCGATTGTCGGCGACATCGACGCCAACAAGACACTGGCCCTGGTGGAGAAATACTTTGGCAACATCCCGCCGGGCACACCGGTGGCGCCGGTGGCGGTGGAAGAGCCTGCGCAGCAGGGGGAACGCAGGGTTGAGGTGATTGGCGATGCCAATCCTCAGGTCTATCTCGGCTTCCACAAGCCGACCCTCCCGCACCTGGATGAATACGTGTTCGATGTGATCGATATGGTGTTGGCGGACGGCCACACCTCCCGGCTCTACAAGAAGCTGGTGATTGAGAAGCAACTGGTGACCGACATCGGTGCATTCACCGCACCAGGCCACCGCTATCCCAACCTGTTCATCATCGCCGCCACCCCACGCACCCCGCACACAGTGGGCGAGGTGGAGGCGGCTATCAAGGAAGCGATTGAGTTCCTCAAACGTGAACCGGTGAGCGCGCATGAGCTGGAGCAGATCCTCAACAAACTTGAGTACGAAGAAGTGCACCAAATGGGCTCCAACGGCGGTCTAGCCCGTAACCTTACCGAGTATGAGGCAGTTGCAGGAACCTGGCGCTACCTGATCGAACATCGCAAAAAAGTGGCCGAGGTTAAGCCGGAAGACGTGCAGCGTGTTGCCAGAAAGTACCTGACCGAGGTGAACCGCATTGTCGGCTTTATCACCAAGAAGGAGGTGTCCCAATGATAAGGCTTATCTCTAAATTCACTGCAGTCTTCCTTCTCGCTTACACGATTTCCGCCTGTACCGGACCGGGCACCCGGGTTGACCCGCATACCATGATCTTCCCTGCCCTCTCTTTCAATGTTCCCACGAGCGAGCGGTTCCAGTTGGACAACGGCACGATCGTCTACCTGATGACCGATCACGAGTTGCCGTTGGTGAATGTAACGGCTTATATCAATACCGCTTCCATCTATGACCCAGAAGACAAAGTGGGGCTTGCCAGGCTCACTGGCGCGGTTATGCGTAGCGGCGGCACGCAGCAGACGCCGGTTGAACAGCTGGACGCAGAGCTTGAATTCTTGGCCTCAGCCGTAGAGTCATCCATCGGCTCCAACATGGGAAAAGTCTCTCTTACCACCCTCAAAAAAAACCTGCCGCGGATCTTGGATCTGTTCGGCCAGGTCATGATGCAGCCGGTATTTCGGGAGGATCGGGTAGAGCTTGCCAGGAAGCAGATCATTGAGGGGCTTCGTCGCCAGAATGACGACCCGAAAGGAATTGTAGACCGTGAATTTACGTGCGCCCTCTACGAGGGGCATCTACTGGCTCGAGTCCCAACCATCGAGTCGGTCACACGCATCACCCGTAATGATATGATGGCCTTCCATAAGCGCTTCTATCACCCCAACAACATGGTCCTGGCGGTATCCGGAGACATTGACCGGGAGGAGCTGCTGAAGAGTCTCGGCAAGGTCTTCAACGGATGGCAGCGCGAGGAGATCGTCTTCCCGGCCATTGCCCCACCGAAAACGGAGATGAAGTCGGCGGTCCTCTTTGCCCACAAGGACGTGAACCAGTCGGTGATCCGCCTTGGTAGTCTCGGAATCGAGAAGAACAACCCGGACCTCTACGCGGTACGGGTGATGGACTACATCCTTGGCGGTGGTTTCACCTCGCGACTGACCCAGGAAGTCCGCTCCAACCAGGGGCTGGCCTATCAGGCCGCGAGTCATTTTGATGTGGGTCGCCGTTTCGTCGGCACCTTCTGGGTCGAGACCGAGACCAAGTCGGAGTCGACCGCCAAGGTGATCTCACTGATCCTGAAGATCATGACCGGCATGACCAAGGTGGCAGTTTCCGATCAGGAACTCTCCCTGGCAAAAGACTCCATCATCAATTCTTTCATTTTCGGTTTCACCAAGCCGGATGCCGTGGTGAACCAGCAGGTCAGGCTGGAGTTTTTCGGCTATCCGCCTGGCTACCTGGACAACTACCGGAACAACATCGCCAAGGTGACCAAAGAAGATGTGCTGCTGGCTGCGCAGAAGTACCTGAAGCCCGATGCGTTGACTATCATGGTGGTGGGGGACGAGAAAAAGTTCGACAAGCCGCTAAGTATGTTCGGGACGGTGAGGGAGATCAAGCTGGAGATAAAGTGACCGGAAATCTGTGTTCAAATGTTGATTTCATCATAGCGCGAAAACCTCCCGTTTTCAGGACGCGGAGCCCCGCAATGGTAGCCTCCGGTCGAGGTGATCGGGGAGCGAATTTTTGAGCACAATTCAGACGGACCTCTCCAACATGCCTCCTTTCTATGAAGTGTTATGGTGAAACGATGTAGGACGATCAAAGTCACCGGAAGCTTGACTTCAAGGAAGGAGGGTACCCAGTCTAAGATGGAAAAATTGACTGTCAGTCATGTGCACCTTTCAAACCTTTTCATTGACCGAGGCCGACAATCGAAATTGGCGACTTGTATTTGTATCGGTAATCGCGTCGTTAAAATAAAATATGAATAATGCCGAACTGTTGTAGACCTGAGAAGCATCACCCGCAATCTGCCATAAACAGTAACTATTGCTGTTTGAAAGCCCCTACAATCTGATCACTATCAGGTTTGATGAAAAGGTAATAAAGCCGCCCTTCGCGGTATGTTCCGCCGGCAAGTTCGGCGGCATGGTCGCCAACTCCCATATAAACATCACATCTGCCCGCGGCCCGGATAGCTCCTCCTGTATCCTGATCCAAAGCAAACCCTACGGGCCTGTCAAGAGCAGCCGAGACAAAGGCAAACATCGCCCTGGGGTAAATAGCCTTATCCGTCGCAATCGTTCTAAATGGAATTACAGGCTCATTGAGCGAACCTCTGGGATCTCCTTTTTCAGACCTGAAGAAAACAAATCGAGGATTTTGATTAACATACCTATCGACTTCATCAGGATGGGCCTTAAAATAATCAATCATGGCTTTGAGGTTCATATTTTTATCGGAAATCTTTCCATCAGCTATCATTTTTTGCACAATACCCTGGTATTGCCAGCCGTTATTAGCCGCATAGCCGACCGTTTCGATCTGTCCGCTTGGCATACGAATTTTGGCTGATCCTTGCACATGCGCTATATAAACCTCAAACGGGTCGCTGAGCCACACAATCTCATTGCCGGCAAGGGTATTTGATTTTTGTATATCCTCCCTGCTTAGGTATTGCCGGATCTGGCCATCCGGCCCCCTTCGGCCCAGAATCGTCCCATCAGGCCCTTTTAACAGATCGGCAGGCGGCTTATACAACGGATACTTGAAATGGTCTGTGTTTATAGACGAACCTTCAAGAATCGGCGTATAATATCCTGTAAACAATACTGTTCCCTGATCGTCACAGCCAACCGAAATATACGTATCGAATCTTTCCCGCAAAACCGCGTTCATCTGCTGGGGTGACAATCGCAAAGAAACAAGATTTTCCAGTTCCCGCAGGCTCCTTACCGCCCGTTCGTATGTGATGTCGCCATAAGGATAGAACTTTTTGCTGGAGGGTTTTGCCATAAAGTTTAGACTGTTGGCGATTGCTTCCTGCAAGTGGTCAGTATCAGAGCAAGCCAGTGTGAAGTCGGGAATCTGGTTGGGATCGGTAATCTTTCTCAGTGCTAGTTCGCCTGGCGGCAAAAGACGATTATAATCTTTTTGGGATTTTGGGTAGTCCGTAAAAACTGAAGAAGTACGTTTTTGGCAGCCCGTAAGAACTAAAAAAGCAATTGCCAATAACGAAATGAGGAAAATAATTCTAATTTTCATTGTAAAAATATAAGACAAGAGAGTCTCCTATGTCAAAGAAAAATATGGCCTATTTCATACCAGGAAGCAGCCCTCAACCCCGATCATCCCCCCAAAGTGCCGCCTTTCATCCGGAATTCAGCAATATACCTTGATAACCAAAATTGCAGCTTAGTATTTGAATTCTGGTATGTCTTGTCTTTGATGCTCTCTATCGCCTTCAGGAAGCAAGCAAGAACCGGATGAACCTTAAATAAACCCCCATGGGATTTAATTCGAGGTTATTCGTTTTCTCTTCAGCGGCGAAAATTGCCTGCATCGCCTGATTGTCATGTCAGGTGCAACAGTGTGATCTCCGGGGGCGCGTTAAGCCTCACCGGGGTAAAGGTGGTGCCGATCCCCCGGCTGACATACAGGCATGATGCCCCGATCCGGAACAGCCCCTCGACATACGGGGTGCGGAGGTGGGCCAGGCTGATCTTCGCCCCCGGCAGACCCAGATTGATCTGCCCCCCATGATA
>Ga0209212_1009128_pt1 | contig 10439 bp, 6 predicted proteins | sample RifGroC2_FD_183996 | JGI IMG/M metagenome (GOLD analysis project Ga0209212, IMG submission 183996) | Groundwater microbial communities from Rifle, Colorado, USA - Groundwater C2 (SPAdes) (version 2) | ecosystem: Environmental > Aquatic > Deep subsurface > Groundwater | place: Rifle, Colorado... | reverse complement strand
GGAGGTTGGGAGGGGGGAAGGGTTTGGGGTGGAGGGAGGGGGGAAGCGCCTGGAAACGGTGACGAAGACGAAGGAAATCGCCCAACAAAAATGGGCACCGTTTCCGGTGCCCATTTTTGCAACTGCAGGAGGTACTGATCTAGAACTTGTAGGTCAAGCCGAGCGAGAAGACATGGGCCTGGTAGCTGGGGGCCAGATAGCTGCCCATGTTGGGCAGACGATTGCCCCACTGGCTGGAAGCGGAGGTGTCGCGCAACATGAACTCGTTGCCTGCCACCGACTCGGCCCACGGGGTGTTGGCTTCCTGCTGCCAGTCCCTGATCTTGAAGTACTCGAACATGTAGCCGAATGCCACGGTCAGGTCTTCGATCAAGGCATACTCTACGTTGGCGTTGATGGTATGACGGACGTTGCGCACCGCCGGCGGTGTTCTGAAGCCGAACTGCCCGTTATCGGCAAACGAGGCCGCCGGAGGATCGGTCTGGGTGCCCCAGCCGGCGTATTCGATTTCCACCTTGCCGGTCGAGTAGGAGTAATTGGTGCTGAAATTCAGCTTCTTGGGGATGACGACGACTCCGACGTCGGCACCTACGGTGTAGGTGGTGTCCTTGACGTTCGCTGTCCACTGCATGTTTTCGCGGGTCCAGGGACCAAATTCAGCAGCCGCGATGCCGCTCGGGTTCAACTTGTTGTTTTCGTTGAACTCGAATCCCCGCTGCAGCGTCTCTGCCTGCTCACGGCTGGCAAAGGCGCCGAAACGCAGGCGCTGGTTCGGGGTGTAGTTCATGTCGACCCCGTAGAAGTGGCGCTCGTCCTCGAGCAGGCCCACCTGGTCGCCGGGAGAGAAGGCGTTGCGATCGACATCTGCGATGGTGCGCCCACCCGCATAGTGGAGCAGGGGCTGGGACGGCTGCACCTTGGAGTCGTAGTCGTCTTTGCGGTAGCGGTAGGAGGCTGAGACGTCGAGGGTCTCAGCGGGGCTCGCCGTGACCTGGAAGTCGAACAGGTTGCGCTCACGGTCGGTCACGTCGAAGCGGCGGGTATCCGGGTGGTTTTCGAAGGTGAAACCGGAATCGATGTTGTTGTTTGCCTCACTTGGTGCATACCAGTAGGTCGAGTGGGCGGCTTCGGCATCGTAGTGGTCCGCCTCGCGGTCCCCGTACTGGTACTTGGTGCGGAAGCTCAGCCAGTTGGCCGGGCGGGAACGCAGGGAGACGCGATAGATGTTCTCATCGGTGTCGGCTTCACGGAATTCGCGGCCGATCTCCTCACGCCCGTAGGCCAGACCCAGGGTGCTCGCCCAAAGCGGCAGCGAGTAGTTGGCGTCGAGCCCGTAGTTCTGCTTGTCGTACTCGTAGGCCAGATTGCGGCGCTTGTTGAGGTAAGTGACGCCGCCGTTCGCAGCCATAGTATCGCCGGTGACATAGCGCCACTCCTCGGTCGGAGTGTTGTTGGCCAGATCGTAATAGCGGTAGTAGGCCCGCAGGTTCAGGCGCTGAATCGGGTTGATGGAGTAGTCCAGGTTGAACAGCTTGGTCTCGACCTCGGCGTCGGCGGAGCTCCGGGGGAGCTTGGCGGGGTCGTTCCAGGCCAGGCCGTCGCCTACGGCAACGCTGTCCAGTGTGCCGTTGGTGCTGTAGGGGATGAGGGTCTCATCCTGCTCGGCCAGGCCGTAAGAGGCGGCGGCCGTCAAGCGGCTGTTCAGGGGGAGATCCAGACCGAGGGTGAGGCCTGCGTTCTGGTAGAGGTTATCCTGGGGGAGCGCCCGCCGGCCGAAGGTGGCGACGTTCCGGGGGAAGAAGTTGGCTGCAGCAGCACCAACAGTGTCGTTCCAGAACTCGTAGGTGCCGCCGCTGCCGGCACTGCCGGCGGGATTGGTGTAGATGTTTTCCCAGGTGAGGGTGTCGATCTCGTTCTCGAATTTCGACAGCAGGTAGGTGAAGTTCGCCTGCACCTTGTTGCCGACGTAGTCGGTCTCGAACTTGAGCTCCTGGGTCCGGTAATCGATCGGCTCGGTAAACTGGATGTTGAGGGAGCGCGGCGGCCGGTCGCCGATCGGGCCATAGGTGATCTTGTTGCCGCTCCGGTCCTCGTTGGACATGGTCAGGCGAAACTTGAGGTTGTCGAGCAGGGAATAGTTCATCGAGGCGGTCGCCTTCTTGCGATCGTTCTCGAGCTTGACCCTGTGCACATTGTCGCGCATGTAGTCCGAGGCCAGCAGATCGTTGCCCTGCATCGTGGCCGCATTGGAATCGAGGTTCCTCCCATCGCCACTGGCGCCGGTACCATCGGAAACCAGGGGAACGTTCGCCGGCACGGTGAAAACGCCCCCCCCCTCGTTGTTAAAGGGGGTCTGGGCCCTGTTGCTCAGCCGGTGGATGATCTCGTCCCACTCCAGGCTCACGCCCCAGCGACCGTAACGCCCGCCTTTCAGGAAGATGTTCTGATCGTCGCGCCCGACGTTCTTCCCCTTGGCATCGAGGAAGAGCCCGGTGCCGGTTTCGCTCTTCAGACCCAGATCGTACAGGTAGAAGCCGTCTTTGATGTCCCTATACTCGTTGAACTTGCTGGAATTGGTGTTGTTGTCGACAACCTGCCCGCCGGCGCTGACATGTCCTGTTACTTCCATGGAGAGGCCCGCAGCCGGCACGAGCAGAACTAGCGCCGCGGTGATAATAGGTTTCTTCATCGTATATGTCCCCTCGTCTTTAACGCGTAAATTTGGCCCCGGAAGGGCTGTTCGAGCCGTGGATGGCCATGTGACAATTGACGCACCCCTCGCCGTAGGGGCTGCTTACCCTGTTGTAGCGGGGCAGATTCACGTGGCCGCCGTAGGTGTGGCACGAGAGGCAGAGAAACGCTTCTTTGGCGTTTTGCAGCTTACGGTTGTTGGAGCCATGCGGGTCGTGGCAGGTCTGGCAGTTTTCCATCACCGGCGGGTGCACCCAGACGAAGGGACCGCGCTTCTCCTGATGGCAGCTGTAGCAGGTCTCGTTCACCGAGCCCCCCTTGAGCATGCCGGGTGTGACCGAACCGTGGGGGTTGTGGCAGCTGGAGCATGCCAGCTTCCCTTCCCGGACCGGGTGGTGCGAGGACTTGTTCAGCGAGCTGCGCACGTTGCTGTGGCACTTGTAGCACAGGTCGGCCTCGCTGGCAGTGGCGAGCAGTGCCCTCTCGCTCTTCTGCTGCATGACCACGTGGCAGGAGGTGCAGGCGACGCCGGACGAGGCATGCAGGCTGCTCCCCCAGGACATCCGGTTGCTCCCCTGGTGGCACGCCATGCAGGCTGCGGTCTGTTGAGCGGGGGTCAGGGCCAATTCACGGGTGGGGTTCTCGACGTGCTTGCTGCGGGGGCCATGGCAGGACTCGCAATCGCCGTTGGCCGGGGCCTTGCCGAACTTGAACGTTTTGGCGTGGGCCGTGTGGCTGTAGGGCTTCTCGTAATCCCCATGGCAGCCGAAGCAGACACTCGAGTCCTTGACGTACGTCGCACCCTGGAAGCCGGGATTCAAGGTAGCCCAATCCACGTCCTTGGCCACAGCTGCGCCCGCCGTAAGGGCGAGGGCGATCGCCAGCCAGAGGATCTTGCCGTAAAACTTTTTCATTCACTTCTCCTTGTCGTTGATGCGTTCACAACCTGTTCCGGAAGTATTGATCCCTCGGGGAGTCTCCCCAGAGGCGGGGGGTACCCCAACCTGAAGAAAATCAGTGTCACCTCCTCCTTTCTGGTAGTCGCCCTTATTGAGCAGGATTCAATCCAAAAAGGGGGCAGGGAGGTCCGGGCCGAAACGGGGGAGTTGCGACGCCCCCCCCGGTGACGCTACCGGGACGCCGGAGCACCGGGAAAGAGCACCGGTAAAAGGCTGGATACGACTGCATTTACGCTTTGAGGGGAGATGAGGCGGTTGGCGCGCCCCAATAAGGGGTCGCTACTGTTATTTTTCTCTTAAAAGGAAGCGGCGGGTGCAGATGGGAGGCGACGATGGGGGTGTTCCGGGCATGGCGGTGTAAAGTTTTTTTTACAGCCCCGCTAAATAACCGGGGCCGCTGTCAGGGGGTGCGCTAGCGTTTGGTCTTCTCCCAGAGCATCTGGCGCGACAGCCCCAGGATGCCTGCGGCGCGCGACTTGTTGCCGCCGGTGGCCGACAGGACCTTTTCGATGTAGCGCGCTTCGAACTCCGTGACCGCCTCCTTGAGCGGCTTGTCGACGCTGAAGCTTTCGAAGACGGTGCCCAGCCGGGAATCCTGGGCCAGCGAAACCGGGATCTGTCTCGCCTTGATGCTCTCGCCCGGGTAGCGGATGGTGAGACGCTCCACTATGTTCTTCAGCTCCCGGATGTTGCCGGGATAGTCGTAACGCTGCAGGATGTCGAGGGCTTCCGGGGTGAACTCGACCTGCCGCCCCACGTCCGCCTGTGCCAGGCGCTTCTGGAAATACGCGATCAAAAGGGGAATGTCCTCCCTTCTCTCCCGAAGCGCGGGGACCAGGACCGGCATGACGTTGATGCGGTAGTAGAGGTCGTCGCGAAACTCCTTTTTCTTGACCGATTCCAGAAGGTTCACGTTGGTCGCGGCAACCAGCCGGAAGTCGGTGCTCCATTCCCTGCCCCCCCCCACCCTGAAGGCCTTTTTCTCCTGCAAGACCCTGAGCAGTTTACCCTGCATGGAGAGCGGCAGGTCCCCGATCTCGTCGAGAAACAGCGTCCCCCCCGCCACCGCCTCGAAATACCCCGGGCGGCTCCGGTCGGCGCCAGTGAAGGCCCCGCGTTCCACGCCGAAGAACTCGCTTTCCGCCAGGTTTTCCGGGATGGCCGCGCAGTTTATCTTGACGCACGGCTTGCGCCGGCGCGGACTCAGCCCGTGCACCATGTCGCAGAGCAGCTCCTTGCCGGTGCCGCTCTCCCCCAGCAGCAGGACCGTGGCGTCGGTGGGGGCCACGGCCTTTATGGTGTCAAGCACGTTTGACATGCCTGGGCTGCGGCTCACCAGGAGGCTCTCCGCGCCGTCCCCCCTGAGCGCCTCGACCTCCCTCTCAAGCTCCCTGAACTCCATCATCTTGGCGATCTTCAGGAACAGCACGTCCATGGAGAAGGGCTTGATCAGGAAGTCGAAGGCGCCGATCTTCATGGCCTTGACCGCCTTCTCCACGGTGGCGTGGGCGGTCATCACCAGCGCCTTCCATTGCGGCTGCCGGCGCAGGATCTGCTCCAGGATGTCCAGGCCGTCGGCGTCGGGAAGCTGGATGTCCTGGAGCACCAGGTCGAAGCTCTCCTCGCTGACCGCCTCCAGGGCCTGGGCGCCGCTGCGCGCCAGCCGCACCCGGTAGCCCGCCTCCTCCAGCGACTCGCGCATCAGGTCCCCCAAGAGGTGGTCGTCCTCAACCATCAACAGCTTGATGTCAGCCATGTCATGTCCCTTCCCTTAAGGGGAGCCGGACCAGGAAGGTGGTCTCCCCGAATCTGCTTTCGAACGATATCGAGCCACTGTGCATCTCCACGATGCTCTTGCTGATCGCCAGGCCGATGCCGGTCCCTTCCCCGCCCGGCTTGGTGGTGAAGAAGATCTCAAAGATCTTGTCCCGGTTCTCGGCAGCTATTCCGGCGCCCTGGTCCCGGATGGCGAGGCAGTAACTTCCCCCCTCCAGATAGGTCACCAGCTGCACCACTCCTCCCGGCGGGGAGGCGTCGGCCGCATTGAGCAGCAGGTTGAGCACCACCTGGTGCAGCTTTCCCTTGTCGATGGAGAGCTGCGCATCGCCCGCCTCGTCGCGGGCTACCAGGCGGATGTCGTGCTTCTTCAGCGCCATGCCGGCGAACCCCTCGGTTTCCCTGAAGAAGGTGGCGCCCGAAACCGGCTGCAGGTCCAGGGTCCCCACCCTGCTGAAATCGGTGAGCTGCCTCACTATGGTCTCGATCCGGTGCATCCCCTCCTTGTGGGTTTGCAGGTAGCGCCCCAGATCCTGCGGCGCTTTCTTTTCCAGATGGAACAGGCTGGTGGACATGACCATGAGCGGGTTGTTGATCTCGTGGGCGACACCAGCAACAATCTTGCCAATGGTGGCGAGTTTCTCGCTCTGTAGCAACTGGGCCAGCGCCAGCTCGCGTTCCTGTTCCGTCCTTTTCAGCCGGCCCAGCATCTCGCCGAAGCTTTGCTGCAACTGCCCCAGCTCGTCGCAGCGCCGCTGCACGGAGAAGGGGGCGTCGAGCGACTGGTAGTTCACCCGGACCATGGCCTCCGAGAGCTCCTTGAGCGGACGCGCCATCCTCGCCCCCACCAGGTAGAAGACGCCGTTGCCGATCAGAAAGAAGAGCATGGAAAAGATCAGGATCTCCTGTTCCAGCCGCCTTTGCTCCGCCAGAAAGGGAGCCATGGAGACGCCGACCCGCAGCGCCCCCCAGTTCTTGCCGCCGATGCGCAGCGGCATCGCCATGTCGAAGATCGCGGCGCCGGCCGCCTCGCTCTTGCGCCCCATGAAGCCGTGGCCGGACAAGACGGCGCGGGTCAGGGGATCGCTGTAGATCTGGCCGAACTCGTTTATGTTGCTGTGGGAGATCACCCTTCCGGTGTGATCGGTGATGAAGGCATAGACCACCTGCGGCTCCCTGGTGCCGGCGATCTGCTCGACGAAGTTGTCCAGAAGCCCGACGTTCTCCTCCACCACGCCGATGCTCTCGTAGAGGATGGCGTCTATGATGGGAGCCTCCATCGAGCTCAGCAGCAGGCGCCCTTCCGTTTCCAGCCTGGTGGTGATGTGCTGGCTCTCCTTGTACCAGAACCACCCCCCCCAGGTGAGCGACGACACCGCCATGATCACTGTGGAGACCGCGATGAACTTGGTCTTGATGCCGCAGAAGAGCCGCTTTTCCATCAGTGGCACCTCGCCCCGCAGCCGAAGGGAATGGCCCGGAACATGCCGATCACGGCACGATAATCCTCCACCGCGGCCGGTGCGAAGCCGTACATGAACTCCTCGTCCCATTGGGACATGATCCGTCTGTGGGCCGGGTTGCGGGGCTCGAGCCTGAGCAGGGCGCGGGCGACCGAGGATCTCAGCGCCAGGGGAGCGTCGCGTCGAACCAGAAGCGGCACCGTGGGGAGGGGCGCGGAGTAGGCCAGGACCCGCAGGCCGTGGCGCTGGAACTTGGTGGCGAAGATGTCCTTGATGGCGCCGGCGTCGTACTGTCCCTTGATTATCGCCCTGGTCACCGCGTCATGGTTCCTGAGCCCGACCGCGGAGCCGAGTTCGCGGCGCTCCACCCCTTCCCGCTGCAGCAGGAAGCGGGGCACCAGATTGCCGGTGACCGAGTGATGCGATCCGAAGGCGAAGCGTTTGCCGCGCAGTTCCCGGAGCGAGCCGATCCGCGAGTTGCGCGGCGCCACGATGGCGGCCCGGTAGAAGGGCTGGCCATACTCGTTCAGCGGCTTCACCAGAGGGACCGCGCCATCCAGGAGGATCGCGTCGACATAGGCGCCGTCTCCCAGGTAGCTGATCTGGGTAACCCCGTCTCTGAGATCCTGGAGCGCGCCGCCGTAGTCGCGGCTGATCTTGAGCTCGAAGCGGTAGGGGGTGTTCTCGGTGAGGTAATCCATGAGCGGCTGGTAGCGGTTGTACATGTTTCTGGGACTGTAGCGCAGGTTGATGCCGAACAGCACCAGCGGCTTTTCGGCGCAGACACCCGATTCTCGCCAGCACAGCAGCAGCGCCAATACCAGCCCCAGCCTGTAGAGATGATTGCTTTGAAGCATCCGTTATTTCCTTTCCTCCCGCTGCAGCGGCGCGGCGAACCGCAGGTTGCGCCGCTCGCAGCCGGTTTGTTGATGCAGGGCTCCCAGGTGTTATCGGTGGCAGGATGGGATCATACAGCAAAGAAACAAATTTTGCCAAGCAGGAGGGAGGTGGGGAGGGTCCGGGTCGCAAGATTACCTAAAACAGCCTTGTCGCTCCCCGGTCGGGGCGCTTCACCCGGCAGGTCCGCAGCGTGGCTCCCGAGGAAAGGTTCAAGTTGAAGGCCGCCTGGGCAGAAGGGTTCGGCGACCCGAAGTTTCGGCAGCTCCAGATGGCCCTGCACTGCGGCAGCGTGACCATCTTAAGCGAGCCGGATAAGGGAACGGTGGTGACGCTCAGGCTCCCGAGACCAGAGCCGGCGGCTCCGACCGTCCAGGGATATGCGAGGATGGGTGATGGGGGAGCTGCGCCAGGTCGGATTTCAGGCCAAAAATACCTGGTTCGGAGCAAGGTCGTGAGGCACCTTATCACTGCCGCATGCTTGGTAGAGCGTGTATCTGGCACAGTCACGGTAACTCCCCCGGCAGTATTTGTCCTTCAGGGATTCGGTGGTGCTGGGCATCGCCGGCAGCCCCTGCCTGAAGAAGGCGCAGGAGCCCAATAAACTGCAGCGCGCCATCACCCTCCCTTGCGACTCGAAGAATCTGTCGATCGTTAGAAAAAGCTTCTCCATAAAGAACGGTTTAGTCAGGATGTCGAAGACACCGAGCTTAGCTGCCCTTAGCACGTCTTCGGCCGTACCGTAACCGGTCATCACGATCGAGCCGCAGCGGGGCTGACGGGCCACGATTTCCTGCAGTACGTCGAGCCCGTTGCCATCCGGAAGTTTGAGATCCTGCAGCACCAGATCGAAGCTCTCCTGGGCAACGGCCTCAAACGTCTCCGCTGCGTTCCGGGCCAGCAGGAGACGATAGCCGGCGCATGCCAGGATATCCGACAGCGTCTCGCCCAGAAGCGGATCATCCTCGACGATCAAAAGCTTTACACTGTTCACGGTCGCCCCCGTTCTCAAAAGAAGTCGCTACACCAAACGCTGTGCCCGGTCCGCCGGAAAACTCCCTCGGTTCCATGAGTGGGCACAGGAAAACGGTTGCCCGCCAGTCAAAAGGCCCCCGCCTGCCGGCGGGGGCCCAGGTCCTTCTTTCCTCTGTTCTGCTAGGCGGTCAGGGGGCTTTTATTCCCACGGCCATTTCGATCCGGCAGGAGGCAGCTGTGCTCCCGGGGTAACCGGATCGAGGTCGACACCTTCCCCGTAAGGCTTGGCGGTGTGCGGATTGATTGCTCCGGTCTTCCCTTTCTTGGTCACCGTGTAGCCGTCAGCCCCTACGATGGCAGTATCGCCTTCGTGGCAGGTCTTGCAGATGTCGGACTTGCCGTCGGCCGGGATGTAGTTCCCCTTCAGGATGATCCTTCCGTAAACTCTCCCCTCCTGGGCGCTCTTCATGTGCGGGTCGTGGCAGGTGGTGCAGGTCACGGTGGTCCCGTAATGGTTGCCGATCTTGATATCGTACCATTGCTGATGGTCATCGTTGGAGGCGCCGTTGCCCAAAAACGGCTTGGTGGCAATGTCAGCGGCGTTCCAACTCGGTCTCCTGATCCGGTCCACTCCGCCGTTGTACGCCGGGCTCAGCAGATATTCCAGGGAGTCGCCGGCTTTGAATTCAGGGACATCCTTTCTGGCAGTGGTCCCGGGCACCGTGGAGTTCCAGTTGCCATGGCACCTGCCGCAGATGTCGATCTGCTGATCCTGGGTCAGGTTGGCCGGATTTATGGCATGACCGGTTTCGTCGCTGTGGATGCCGACCCCGCTTGCAGGTCCATGACAGGCTTCGCAACCGATGCGCAGGTCGCCCATGTAGGAGCTCAAGTCGACGGGGGTTGCGGAGTCCTCATAGCCGGCAGGGAACTTCTCCGGTTCGGCGCCCGTTACGTGGCAGCCGATGCAGGAGCCTTCCCAGACCCTCTCGTCAACACGGTCGCCCATGGAAGGGGTGAGGCCGGGATCGAGGTTGTTGTACCTGATGTTGAGGATCTTGTTGCCGTAACCCGGCATCCACACCGCGTAGGCCTGCTTATGGTTGGAGCCGATCACGACGGTAATATCCTCGACTCCGAAGGTCCGGTCACTGTAGGTCACCGTCGGCTTCTCGGTCATGATGGCCCTGACGCCGAGCTTGGTGGGATCCTTGGCGGTGCCATCCGCGTTCTTGTTGCTGGGATGCAGATAGGTCTCCCTGTTATCGGTAATCCACTTGGCGGCTCCCGTGTAATTGGCGGGATTGGCGTTGTAGCCGACGACGTACTCCTTGCCCATTTGTGCTTTCTGGGTGTGAGGGGTGCTGGCCCAGCTGGTTTTATCGGTGTGGCATACCAGGCAGACGTCCGAACCTGCTGCGACCTTACGTCCTGCTGAGTTTTCAACCGCCTTGTGGGTGTACGGCCCGCCCACGTCGTGTGGGGCGCTAGCAGTATGGCAGGTGATGCACGGCGTGGTGGCGGCAAGGGGGCCTTCCAGGTACGCTGTCACGACGGCCGGCGTGTTGGAGGTGTGGCAGGAGGTGCACTCGCTGTTGGCTGCGGTCATTGCGTCGGCGATCACGATGGTGGCCGTCTCAGTGGTGAAGATGGTGCCGTTGGCGGGTTTGACCTTGGC
>Ga0209212_1009125_pt1 | contig 10440 bp, 9 predicted proteins | sample RifGroC2_FD_183996 | JGI IMG/M metagenome (GOLD analysis project Ga0209212, IMG submission 183996) | Groundwater microbial communities from Rifle, Colorado, USA - Groundwater C2 (SPAdes) (version 2) | ecosystem: Environmental > Aquatic > Deep subsurface > Groundwater | place: Rifle, Colorado... | reverse complement strand
GGACTTTTTCCAGGAGGGGTGTTTATTGGTATGAACCGCGTCTCTTTCTGTCTCTTGCCAAGAGCAAGACTTGATAACTGATCCTGTTCCACTGCCGAAACTTTGATACCGACTTTGTCTTCCTGACACGCCACCAGGATTACAGTTGCCAAAGCGATCCAGCGATCCGCTTCGGGCGTGGGCATTCTTTTCAACTTCATGGTTATTTCCTTTCTCTTCGTTTGCGCGTTAGTTCTTAGCTCACATTACCGGAAACGTTGGACCGTTACATTCCCCTCCCCACGTGCCTGAACCTGACCAATAGCCGCCATCTGTCGGAAAGTAGCAACTGATGAACATTTCCCAGCCAATGTCCCAGAAACCCCATGAGTACTGAATAACTGTAACGAAACAGCCGTTGCTATACCAAATGCACGCATCGACAAACGCGAAGGCAACGGAGGAAACCAAGAGCATCATAACGAGAAGACTTGAAATCCTTATGAAAAGCCTTGGCAATGGTTTCATGTTGGGTCTCCTTTGCGGGATTGAAAATGTCTTTCGTCGGAAAGCGGCTGGACTGCGATGTCGAGATGTCATAGCTGTCGAACCGAATACGGTGGTGCCTCGAGAGATTCGATCGCGACAAACCTTGGCTATCGCATCACCACCAAGGAATGGCGGCAGGCAAAAGTACACCAACGAAACAGTCTTTGAAGCTTTGGACGGTACCGCGGATGCCGCAAACGATTGCTCCAACGAACTTATCAATTAAAATCGGAGAGTCAAGACAGATGTTTCCTACAGTGATGTCAGGAAAATCCTACACTCGAAGCGAGCGCAAAACTCTGCAATGTTACTTCCGCAGCAATGGCATTACTCGCTCTGCCTCTTCGTTCCGTCACCATCAGATCGGATTCTGGTTGCCAAAATCACGAGTTCATGGACGGACTGTACTTGCATCTTCTTGATGAGTCGATGCCTGATCGTGTCAACAGTCTTAGGGCTGATGCTTAGCTCATGTCCGATCTCTTTGAGGGATCGCCCTTCAACCGTGAGATGGAGAATCTTCAACTGCTTGGCTGTCAACTGGGCAACGAGAGAACGATGGCGCTCGTGTGCACGTATCCGGGAAGTAATGTCCTGCTGCGCTCCCCAAATACGAACGAGGTGATCATTCTGAATTATACCGATCATCGATGTAAGGAAATGTTTATGCTTGCCTCTGCGATCGGTAGCTACAGTGTCCACGTCTCGAAGAACATATTGAGACCGAACAAATCTCTTGACAAGTTGTTCACTCTTTGTTCCTTGTGGAAGGACTGTTTGCGGAAGGCGCCTGCTGATGACATTCTCTGAAGTCGCGTAACCAAGCATTCTCGCGATTGCCTTGTTGCACTCGGAAATGAATCCAAAGGTAAGTACATGACTTGCCTGCTCCTCCACAGACGCATCGATCCTCAGCGGAACATCGAATTCAGCCGACCACAGCCCGGCCCTCCCTTCGGCGAAGAAGAGAATGTAGAACTCCTGCATCCTTTGCAGGATCTGATCCGGAAGACTTGAAAGTCTGGGCATTTGTCGTCTAGGGGACTACCTGCGAATATAATATCCATCTGCGATAAGGGCAAGTTAATATCCGGCTATGAGAGGAGAAGATCGAACAATCGGGAAATTCTCTGAGTCTGGAAAGACCCTCTTGTCGCCCTATCTACCTCAATGAATAAGGGATGAGGCGAAAGTGGGGACGCGGCAGGGGATTGGGGCGGGCTGTGATGCTTCGGCTATTCCTGCAAAGTATCGGCTTGCTCTTTGCCGAGGATTGAGTCTATCCTTCACTGTTTATTCGCTTCATCGCGAATCAGGATGTACGATTGCTTCAGCCAGCGCAATAATTGGGCGTTGACGTCGCGGGGGTGTTCGAGAACGGAAAAATGGGCAATCCTTCGTTTCGATGCCCTGACGGTTTTTATAATCCTGAAGTCCACGATCTCCTTCTCAAGAAGAAACTCGATGTCGATTCGATCCTTCTTGGGTTTGATCGCCAAGAAAGTTGTGCCCGCCTTGAGAAGGATCACATGCTTGACGGAGCTTACTGAGACCGGCCCAAAGCGGCGCACGCCCCGCATCAGTTTATCAAATGCCTTCTGTGCATCGGGTGACGTGTGGGCGAGATGCTCGCTGACGTCTCTCGTAACACAGGAATGCGCCTGATTGGTGTTCTTGAACTCCCTCTTGCACGCGGGACAGATCCAACTCATAATGCCTTCAAGCGTCCTTGCTTGCCGTGATGAACATTGCAGCTCATTTCAGAAAGAGCCGGAGAGGTCTGCCGCCGGGAAAATGGCTTGCCGACTGATCCGGCCGTCGAAATTTCACTCGGCTTGTTTGTACACCCGCACATAATCCACTTCCATTCGCTGGGGAAAAATAGCGTCGTTTACCCCTTGTTGTCCGCCCCAAAGGCCGCCGACTGCAATGTTCAAAACAAAGTGAAAGCTCTTCATGAAAGGCCATACTTCCCAACTGTCGCTCTCTTTGCGGAAGCCGAAGAACTGCAGGGAATCGACGAAGACCTTAATCGAGTCCGTTGTCCATTCCATGGCATAGGTGTGGAACGCCCGCTCGGCGTCGGCGATGTAGGTCTTGGCGGTCTTCTGCGTTCCGATCTGCCAGTAGTATTTCTTTGTGTGAACCGATCCGTGTATCCATCCCGGATCGTAGCCGACGTGCTCCATGATATCGATCTCTCCGTTGTCGGGCCATCCGCCGCCTCCAAGCGACCAGACGGTGGGCAGCATCCAGATTGCTGGCCACGTTCCCCGCCCCGAAGGAAGCTTGGCGCGCACCTCAAAGCGACCATAGGTCCAGTCTCCCTTTCCGGTCGTCACCAAACGGGCAGAGGTATAATGATTCCCTCCGAAATCTTCTTTGCGCGCCTCGATGATCAACATGCCGTTCTCGACGCGTGAGTTGGCCAGGGCTCCACCCCGATAGTACTGCAGCTCCTGATTTCCCCAACCGTGACCTCCAACGTCATATCCCCATTTCCTCTGGTCGGGGAGACCCGTGTAGTCAAACTCGTCCGCCCAGACGAGGGTCCATCCTTTCTGCTGCAAGGTGTCTTTCTCCTGAGGTTCTGTAACGTCCGATTTGCACCCTGAAAGCAGAAGGGCAGAACAGATGCACCAGAGTTGCACGAACGATCCTGTTATCATTATGCTTGTATCCTTGGTCAAAGTTGATCGCTGCGGAATTGAATGTGCCCGGAGGAATTCCTCTCCGAACGCAGAAACGAACGCCACCGGATCAGTTGTATCTCATTGCTGATGGTGACTACTCGGCTTGACTGATTGTCCACTAAACGCGCGAATGACACGAACGCTGGAAACGATCAAAGAACCCCTCAAGGCTGAAACAAATCATTTCGCGTCTTCTGTGCCTGCCCCGACGATTTTCCGATCGGGGGCTTTCGTGGGCTGAATGGTTACTGCTGAAGTATCTTCGCGATCGTCTGCAGCTCATCTGAGGTGAAGGAGAGATTCTTCAACGCTCCGACAGCATCCTCGATCTGCGATGTGCTGCTCGCCCCTATCACCGCCGACGTTACCTCGTGATGCCGCAACACCCAAGCCAAGGCCAGTTGCGCAAGAGATTGTCCGCGGGCGTGGGCGAGCTCGTTGAGGCGCCGGACCTTGTTCAGTTTGTCTTCCGTGATATGCTCGGGCTTGAGGAACCCATGCGGCTTGCCGGCGCGGGAATCCTTCGGGATGCCGCTCAGGTACTTGTCGGTCAGCAATCCCTGCGCAAGCGGAGAGAACACAATGCAGCCGATCCCCTCTTCCCTGAGCACGGCAAGCAATCCATCTTCGATCCAGCGATTGAACATGCTGTAAGACGGTTGGTGGATCAGACACGGCGTTCCAAGCTCACGCAGGATGCGCGCCGCTTGTCGCGTCAGTTCGGGAGGGTAGGAGGAGATTCCGGCGTACAACGCCTTGCCCTGGCGAACGATCTGATCGAGCGCGGCCATTGTCTCTTCCAGAGGCGTCTCGGGGTCGGGACGGTGATGATAAAAGATGTCGACATAGTCAAGCCCCATACGCTTCAAGCTTTGGTCGAGGCTTGCGACGAGATATTTTCGCGAGCCAAGATCGCCGTACGGACCGGGCCACATCCCCCACCCGGCCTTGGATGAGATGATGAGCTCGTCCCGATAGCGAGACAGATCTTCGTGGAGGATCCGTCCGAAGTTCTCCTCGGCTGATCCGGGCGGCGGGCCGTAGTTGTTTGCCAGATCGAAATGGGTGATTCCCAAATCGAATGCCTGGTGAATCATCGAACGAGCATTTTCAAGAGTATCCACGCCGCCGAAGTTATGCCAGAGGCCAAGTGAAATCGGGGGCAGCTTCAGTCCGCTGCGGCCGCAGCGGTTGTAGGTCACTGCATTGTATCTATTCTCAGAGGGTACGTAGTGCATTGTTGTTCACCTTGATGTTCTGAGTATGTGCGGCGCTCTTCTTGAGCAAACTGCTGAGAGGAGCTGTGTGACTTAGAGGGTCAAGCCGTATGCCAGGCGCTTCCTGTGGATAACTCCGGAGGTCTACTTCATTTTCCTGAGCCGGATCTCCATCCCCTTCTGCTCTTTAAGTAGCTCCACAACCTGTGCCGTATTGGTATTGCCAAAGTGGTATGGATAAAGGATCTTCGGTTTGATCCTTCCTGCCGCTTCGGCAACCATTTCGGGAGTCATGGTGTAGGGAAGGTTCATCGGGAGAAATGCACAATCGATGGTCCCAAGCTCCGACATCTCAGGTACATTTTCAGTGTCCCCTGCCACGTAAATCCTTTTCTTCCCAAAGGTCACCACATAGCCGTTACCGGAGCCTTTCGCGTGAAACGGAACTCCCGCGCTTCGCATATGAACAAGGTTGTAGGCAGGCACCGCCTCGATCTTGATTCCATCGATCTCCCGAACTTCCCCGTTTTTCATCACGATGCCGCCGCGAACCTTCCGTGCACCAGCTTCCGAGTGAATAATCGAAGTCTTCCCGGTTCGAAGATTCTCAATTGCCGTGCTGTCAAGATGGTCTCCATGTTCATGTGTGACCAGAATAAGATCGGCTTTCGGCATTTGAGAGAAATCCGCATAGCGACCCACCGGGTCGAAATAGACGATCTTTCCCTTGAATGCAACCGTGAGCGATCCGTGGCCGAGGAATGTGATTTCGATGTTTCCTTCGAGAGACTCGAGGGTATCTCTTTCAAAATCCATCTGTCCGAAAACCGGATAGGCCAGGGTTGTGGCCACGAATAGGAGCGTGCGTACGTATCGATTCATAAAGCATCCTCCGAATTGGTGCTTGATAGAAATGTCGACTTCGCCCTCTATTGATATCGGTGGATCGGCGACGGTTCGCCCCTATCTCAACAGAAGGCTCTTTCTGGTCTCGGTGAGTTCTCCCGCTTGAATTCTGTAGAAGTAAATCCCACTCGGTCGGTTGTCGGCGTCGAACACGATTTCGTAAGTCCCTTTGCCTTGTCGGCGGTTCACAAGCTCAGCCGTCTCCCGTCCTAGGAAATCGTACACTTTCAAAAGGACGTGGGCATCAGCCGGAAGAGAATAGAAGATCCTGGTAGATGGATTAAACGGATTCGGATAGTTCTGACCGAGCGTGAACGTTGGAGGAGAGTCTGCAACTTTGCCGGCGGAAGTCATAACGCTCTTCAGCTCTATGGTCTCACCCGGCCGGACAATGATCTTGTTCGTAACCGTGAACCGTGCAACGTTGGCATCGCTGTATGTATCCGGCGTGCCCATTGTGTGAATCGGAATGTAATACTTTGCTTTGATCATCGATGCCGCCTGGACGGCCTGTTCCGGCGTGATGGTAAAGATGCCGTCCATGGGGAGGAGCGCGTAGGTGAGATTCTTCGCGGCAAGATCGGCCATCTCGGAGATCACACCCGTATCGCCCGCGTGATAGAGTGTGATTCCGTCCACGTCCAGAATGTAACCAACGCATTGGCTTTTCTGGTGATTAGCATTGTAGGCCGCAACCGCATCGATCTTCAGGTTCCCGACGGAAAAACTCTGATAGTTGTTGTTTTGGATTGCCTCAACGTTCGAGATCACCCTGCACGTCGATTTCTGTTTCACAAGCGTCAACCGGTTATGATCGGAGTGCTGGTGCGTGATAAGAACGACATCGGCCGAATCAGCATAGTCGCCCGGCTGATATGGGTCGATATAGACGACCATCCCGCTCGAGGTCTTGATCTTAACGGTCGCGTGGCCAAGATACGTAAACGTGGCGGATGCCGCCAGAAGGCTTCGGTCATTCGTATTCGCATCACATATCTCGAATCCGACCAGGACAAATGTGCAGAGAAAGAGAATCACGAGAGAGCGACATCCTGAGGCATTCATCATCGAAAGACCTCCCCCTCAAAAGGTGAGAGCAGACGACATCGGTTATACACGTTCAGCGATTTGCATGTTGGATGCAACTCCTCTCAATCATCCCCAAGTGAACGGACGGATTTCTCCACGCGTTTCAGCTCTTGTTGATCGCCTCTTTGATTCTCTCCGGCGTCATCGGGAGGTGAAACAATCTGACGCCGATCGCATCGTAAATGGCGTTGGCGATAACCGCTCCCATCGTTATGATTGCCGGCTCGCCACCCCCCTGCGGATCGGAATCCTTGTTATCGATGATGACCGTCTCGATCTTTGGTAACCCGGAGAAGCGCGGTATCTCATACGTGTCGAAATTCAGATCGAGGATTTCTCCATTCTTGAAGCGAAGACCCTCCGTCAGCGCATATCCGAGGCCCATGGTAATGCACCCCTCCATTTGAATGGTGGCCCCTTCGGGATTGATGACCAGGCCCATGTCCTGTGCGCACACCACGCGCTTCACCTTTACCATGCCCGTCGCCTTGTGTACTTCGACTTCGGCAATCGTCGCCACGGAAGTTCCGGCATCCGTTCCGCAGGCAACCCCATATCCTCTGCCGCTTGGCGGATTCGCCGGCTTCCATCCGAATTTCTCTGCTGCGGCCTTCAACACGTTTTGCATCTTCTTGTCGGCCAGATTGCGCAAGCGGAACTCGACGGGATCCATCCCTGCCTTCGCTGCCATAATCTCGATCTGGGATTCTCTTGCAAACGTGTTGGTGTTATTCGATGGCGCACGCCACGCTCCTGTAGCAAACGGGTGGGAACCCGGAGCGCCCGTCCAACCTGCACCATGCACGACCGTGCTGTGATGCGGAATGGTGTAGAAGTGTTGCGAGCCGCGTTCACCCGCAAAGTAGACGTGGTAATCCCACAAGCTGACGCCACCGTTCTCTGCAATGCCCGACTTGATCTTCACGACGGCGGCAGGTCGGAATGTATCAAAGAAAAACTCTTCCTTTCTGCTCCAGGCAACCTGAACCGGCTTTCCACTCAGCTTCGCGAGGCGAGCCGCTTCCACGGCTTGAAGGTTTCGCGTCTTCCCGCCAAATCCCCCGCCGACAAACGGAGTAATGACGCGCACCTGTTCCGGCGCAACGCCAAGCTCCCTGGCGACCTCTCCTTTGACCGAAAACGGCGTCTGTGTTGACGCCCAAACGGTGGCTTTACCTCCTTCAATGTTCACGACGGCCGTGTGCGGTTCGATCGGCGCGTGGGCAACATAATCGTTGAAATAAGTTTCTTCGACCACAGTTTTCGAGAGTTGTTCACCTTGCTGCAGATTGCCGTCCTTTGTTGTGGCCCTGCCCTGTGGAGCAACCTTGAGGAGGTGATCGAAAATCGTCTTGTCGTCGACACCGGTATCGGGTCTATCGAATCTCGCTTTGATCTTCGAGAGTGCCTGTTCAGCCACATCCGGATATTTGTGCAGGATGGCGACAAAGTCCCCCTCTTTGATAACTTGAACACCGCGTATCTGCTCGGCCTCGGATAGGTCGATATCGACGAGCTTGGCGCCGTGCGCCGGAGGGCGGAGGATTTTTGCAGCAAGCATTCCGGGAAGATGAATGTCGCCGGCATAGTTGGCTTTCCCCGTCACCTTGTCTGCGGCGTCTCTTCGAGGGACAGACTTGCCCATGATTTTGAACTCTGCTGGTTTCTTCACGCTCGCCTTTCCATTCGCGCGGCGTTCAATCTTCTTACCGTCGGCAAGCTTGCCGTACGAGACCCGATTTTTCTTGTCGGCCTTGTCGAAGACGACGCCGTTTTCAGTTGAAAGTCTCTCTCTTGGAACTTTCAGGTTCTCCGAAGCTAATTCGAGCAAGACCTGTCTTGCTTCGGCACCAGCAGCCCGGAGGGCTGGCCCAAAGACTCTTGTGGAGAGGGAGCCAAAGGTTCCCATATCCCAGGGGCAAAGATCGGTGTCTCCCATGAGGATCTCAACAGAGTCGAGTGCAACGTCCAGCTCGTCAGCCAGCATTTGGGGGAGGGATGTATGAACTCCCTGACCCATTTCGATCTTGCCGGTGAAGCAGGTCACGCGACCATCCGGACCGATTCTCAGGAAGGCATTGAAGTCGGATGGGAGCCTCTGTTGAGGCGCTCTTACAGACTCTTGTGAAAAGAGGAGTGTATCCCCCACCGCAAACAGGATGAAGATTCCGCTCCCGGCTTTCTTAATAAATTCCCGGCGGCTTTGCTGAGATGGGGAGTAGTTGTTCAGAAGGTCGTTCTCGAAGAACAGATCGTTGTTCATGATCAGATTCCTCCTTTCATCTCTTTGCCCGCTGCTTGAATGGCTCGAATAATCCGGTTGTGCGCCCCACACCGACACAAGTTGTCGTCCATTTCTTTAACGACCTCGGAAGACGAAGGCCGCGGATTCCTGCGGAGCAGTGCAAAGGCGTTCATGATCATACCCGGGGTGCAATAGCCGCATTGAAGCGCATTGTGTTCGACGAATGCTTTCTGCAACGGGTGAAGCTTGCCGCTCTTCGTCAATCCCTCGATGGTGAGTACGTCTTTGCCCGCTACATCCTTCATGGTGACGTGGCAGGAACGGACCGCTTCATTATTGACGAGCACCGTACAGGCGCCGCAGTGACTTTCGCCACACCCATACTTTGTTCCTGTGAGCTCAAGATCGGTGCGCAAGACCCAAAGGAGTTTCCGGTCAACGTCGACGGTTAGCTTCGTGGGTTTGCCGTTGAGTTTAAAACGAACGGTGTCTTCCATGGGGAGATTCCTCTATAATGTGTGTTAGGAATAGAAGAAGGCTTCCTGTCTGACTCACCCCATGATACAAAAGCGCCGAGACTTAATCACCTTTTTTGATTACAGGCGAATGGCCGCTTGTGTTTTGTTGAGTTATTTCGCAAGGAGGTGGTTGGTCTTCTTTAGTACAGTCTTGATCCGTCCTCAATAATTCACTAAGCCAATCATCTCCCGGCCCTGCTCCTGTGGGAGCTCGATGACGGAAAAAACGCCTGTTTTTGTTGTTGTTGAAACAGAAGAACTCCGAGCTTGCATAAGAAACTTCCTACCCAGAAATCACCACTCTGCCGATGTCTTCCGAGGCTTCCAGGAGCGATATTGAGTTCTGTCGTCGCGCAATCTCCCGCTTTCAACCGGATGATGTTGTGGTACAGAAAAAGAGGCGCCGGGGGGTAGACCACGCGAGAACCAAAAACCATTTCTGAAAGGAATCGCTATGAACCGAAAGACGAACAGAGTAATGAACATCGGTTTCCTGGCCTTGCTCGTGCTGTTGTTCATCGGGGTTGCTTCGGACGGCCTGGCTCAAGAGGTAAGACCTCTTCAAGAGCTCACGCTGGAAGAACTTCTGGCGACGAAGATCGAGATTTCTTCTTCAAAAGCTCAGGTCATCTTCACCACGCCGTCAACGGTCTCGGTGATCGACCAGGCAATGATCCAACAATATCGAATCGGATCTGTAGCGGAGGCGCTGAATCTGATTCCGGGGATGGATGTGATGCGCACCTATCTGAAGCGGGATGTCCCGACGGCGCGCGGCATTCTTCAGGATCACTATGCAAACAAAGTGCTTGTGCTGTTGAACGGTATTCCGTCTTGGAACGCGGTGACGGGTGAGGCAAGCATCGCGCATGTGAGCATCAACGATGTCGAGCGGATCGAGGTGCTGAAAGGCCCGGCATCGGTTCTGTACGGAACGAATGCATATGCCGGAGCGATCAACATCGTTCTGAAGAGCTCAAGAAGTGAGGTCGCCGAGCCGCATGTTCGTTTCGGCTCGCAGGGGGTATTCGGGGCGGGCGGCTCGTACTCCTTCTCATCGAACGACGTCACCTTCTTCGTGTCCGGAAATTCATCCGATGAGCGCGGCGAAGACTATTACTTCATTGACGAGAAGGGCGTTGGGGGTCACGTGCAAGAGTACATCAAGGGAAGCAATGCGACGCTGAATGTGAGCTTCGGAAGTCATTCGTTGTTCCTCAATGCGTACACCGCTCACGAGAGCT
>Ga0209212_1009121_pt1 | contig 10444 bp, 10 predicted proteins | sample RifGroC2_FD_183996 | JGI IMG/M metagenome (GOLD analysis project Ga0209212, IMG submission 183996) | Groundwater microbial communities from Rifle, Colorado, USA - Groundwater C2 (SPAdes) (version 2) | ecosystem: Environmental > Aquatic > Deep subsurface > Groundwater | place: Rifle, Colorado... | reverse complement strand
TCTGGAGCTGACCGATACGGTTTTTCGCAGCGATCACGCGTCCAATTATCTGGTGCTTAAAGGCATTTTGGGTGCCGATAAGCCTGGCCTGCTGCGTCGGGTACGTGAGGCCATCGAAGACCCGCGTAACGCTCCGTTGCGTCAGGAGTGGCAGCGAGGGCTGTAGCCGCCTCGTTCGAGCGGGGAGTCGAGAGCATCCAGCTGAACCGGCTCGCCTCGGTGCTGGAAGTGGCGTGGATGCTGCATTGGCTGTCGAATCGTCGGTTTTTCGTCGCCGTCCTATGAGGTGAGTTTCATGCGATTTCTGTTACTGGCAGTGCCAGGCTTGCTTGCATTGCTCTTGCTTTCTGGCTGCATGAAGGTCAGCGACATGGCGGAGGGTACCCGTTATCACCTTCGCGATGCCGGAATTCTGGATCATAGCGAAACCCGTCGTTCCAACTCCTGGCGCCTGCAGGCGGACTCATTCATCTATATCGCGCAGGGACATTTCGTGCCGCCCGGAGACGCATACCCGCGGCCGAACGTCGTGGCCGAAGAGGCCTTCAGCGGGTTTGTCGAGTACTTCCCAATGGTTCGTCGAGCCCGTGGCCCGCTCGGGCTCGAGGAGGCAATGGCCGAAGCGTCGGCAATGGGGGCGCATTATCTGCTGTATCTGCGGTTTGCCGCGGCTGATGATCGCATCGGCAGTTTCGACGAGCTGAACGATCAGCGCGCACTGGATCGCCTTGGTGTCGATTCCGGCGTGGTGCAGTTGATGCTGGTGGAAACCGGAACTCGCTATCTGGTCGATACCGCTCGCATTCGTAATCGTGGCGGCGTGCTCGGCATCTACGATGCCAAGCCGGAGCAACTCTTGCGTCCGCCACTGCAGGACTATGCTCGTCGTTTGTTGGGCCTGTCACGTTGAGCGATGTGGCAGTATCGGGAACAGGCGATTACCTCATTCAATCGAGGAGGACCGAATGACCGATACAGGCAAGGCTGGGGATCTGCTGGCGCAGCTGTCCGCTGGCGGGAAGAAGAAAGGGTTGCCGCCGGTGCATCTGTGGAACCCTCCGTTCTGTGGCGATCTGGACATGCGCATCGCGCGCGACGGGACCTGGCACTATCAGGGTTCGCCGATCGGGCGGCCGGCAATGGTGCGTTTGTTTTCCACGGTGATTCGCCGCGACGGCGACGACTACTTCCTGGTGACACCGGTAGAGAAGGTCGGTATCCAGGTCGAAGATGCGCCTTTCGTTGCGGTCCGGCTGGAAGTCAGTGGCGAGGGTGAGACGCAAAGCCTGCGCTTTATCACCAATGTCGAGGACGAGGTCGAGGCTGGTGAAGAGCACCCTTTGCGCGTTGTCACCGACCCGCAAACGCAGGAGCCGGCGCCATATGTGCATGTGCGTGCCAACCTCGAGGCACTGATCCATCGCAATGTGTTTTATGAGCTTGTGGAGCTGGCGGTGCCCGGCAAGGTAGATGGCAAGGATTACCTCGGTGTGTGGAGTGGCGGGACGTTCTTCCCGATTGGCGCCGCTGAGTAGCTGTTTCGTTACCCATGATCAAAAAAGGCTCCCGAGGGAGCCTTTTTTGATGGTCTTACATGTTGGGGTAGTTCGGTCCGCCGGTACCTTCGGGCGCGACCCAGGTGATGTTCTGCGCCGGGTCCTTGATGTCGCAGGTCTTGCAGTGCACGCAGTTCTGCGCGTTGATCTGGAAGCGCTTGCTGCCATCGTCGTTGCTCACGACCTCGTAAACGCCGGCCGGGCAGTAACGCTGTGCCGGTTCGTCGTACATCGGCAGGTTCTTTTCGATCGGAATGCTCGGGTCGGTCAGTTTCAAGTGAACCGGCTGCTCTTCCTCGTGGTTGGTATTGGAGAGGAATACCGAGGAGAGCTTGTCGAAGCTCAGCTTGCCGTCCGGCTTGGGGTAGTCGATTTTCTTCGACTCTGCAGCCGTCTTGAGACAGGCGTAGTCCGGCTTGGTGTCGTGCAGGGTGAAGGGGATCTTGCCACCGAAGATGTTCTGATCGATGAAGTTGAACGCGCCACCCTTGATTGCGCCCCACTTGTGAATGGCAGCGCCGAAGTTGCGGCTCTTGTATAGCTCGTCGTACAGCCAGCTGGACTTGAAGCCCTCTTCGTACGCGGTCAGTTCGTCGCCACCTTCGCGTCCGGCCAGCAGTGCGTCCGCAGCGGCTTCGGCAGCCAGCATGCCGGACTTCATCGCCGTGTGGCTGCCCTTGATCTTGGCGAAGTTCAGGGTGCCGGCGTCGCAGCCGATCAGTGCACCGCCATTGAATACCATTTTCGGCAGGCAGTTGATGCCGCCCTTGGCGATCGCACGTGCGCCATAGGAAACGCGCTTGCCGCCTTCCAGGTACTGCTTGATCACCGGATGGTGCTTGTAGCGCTGGAATTCGTCGAACGGCGACAGATACGGGTTGCTGTACGACAGGTCGACGATCAGGCCGACGACCACCTGATTGTTTTCCAGGTGATAAAGGAAGGAGCCGCCGGTGTTTTCGTCGTTCAGCGGCCAGCCCGCGGTGTGTACCACCAGGCCCTGCTCGTGCTTGGCCGGATCGATGTCCCACAGTTCCTTGATGCCGATGGCGTAGTGCTGCGGGTCGACGTTGGCGTTGAGCTGGAAGCGGTTGATCAGCTGCTTGCCGATATGACCGCGGCAGCCTTCGGCGAACAGCGTGTACTTGGCGCGCAGCTCCATGCCTGGCGTGTACATGCCTTCCTTCGGATTGCCTTCGCGGTCGACGCCAAGGTCACCGGTGACGATACCGCGCACGACGCCGTTTTCGTCGATCAGCGCTTCCTGAGCGGCGAAGCCTGGGTAGATCTCGACACCCAGGTTCTCGGCCTGCTGGGCCAGCCAGCGGCACAGGTTGCCGAGGGAAATGATGTAGTTGCCTTCGTTGTGCATGGTCTTGGGGACCAGTGCATTGGGCAGCTTGCTGGCGGCTTCGGCGGTCTTGAGCAGGTAGATGTCGTCACGCTTGACCGGCGTATTGAGCGGGGCGCCGAGCTCTTTCCAGTCAGGGAACAGCTCATTCAGTGCGCGCGGCTCGAAGACTGCGCCGGATAGAATATGGGCGCCTACTTCGGAGCCTTTCTCAACGACGCATACACTGATTTCCTGACCAGCGTCGGCGGCTTTCTGCTTCAGGCGGCAGGCTGCGGATAGGCCTGCAGGGCCGGCGCCGACGATGACAACGTCGAATTCCATGTATTCGCGTTCCATTGGGCTTTCTCCTACTCAGGGCTTGGTTGTTATATAAGTGGTGGAGGGCTGTGATCGGTCCCTGACCGAGCCGGGCCGGCGCATTATATATAGACGCTCGAATCGGTCCAATACAAACGTTTGTTTGAATTTTCTGGAAGCCTGTTAGAATCGCCCGAACCGCGTCGTTATGACGGGTCATATGCGTTGTTGACCCCGTCCGCGGCCTGCGGTCAAGATACGGACGGTTTGCACTCGCCGAACAGGGCAGCGGCTATCAAAACCCAAGCCACGAGCAAGGCTCGGTTCGCCTCGGCGGAATTCTATTCACCGGAGAGTAACGAGGAATCCATGAAGGTTCTTGTAGCTGTCAAACGAGTGGTCGATTACAACGTCAAGGTTCGCGTCAAGGCGGACAATTCGGGCGTTGACCTCGCCAACGTCAAGATGTCGATGAACCCCTTCTGCGAAATTGCCGTGGAAGAAGCCGTACGCCTGAAAGAGAAGGGCGTGGCGAGCGAAATCGTTGTCGTCTCCATCGGTCCGACCGCTGCCCAGGAGCAGCTGCGCACCGCGCTGGCGCTGGGCGCCGACCGCGCCGTGCTGGTCGAGTCCAACGACGAACTGAACTCCCTGGCTGTCGCCAAGCTGCTCAAGGCCGTGGTCGACAAGGAGCAGCCGCAGCTGGTCATTCTCGGCAAGCAGGCGATCGACAGCGACAACAACCAGACCGGGCAGATGCTCGGTGCACTGACTGGCTATGCCCAGGGCACCTTCGCCTCCAAGGTGGAAGTGGCTGGCGACAAGGTCAACGTGACCCGCGAAATCGACGGCGGCCTGCAGACCGTCGCGCTCAGCCTGCCGGCGATCGTCACCACGGACCTGCGTCTGAACGAGCCGCGCTACGCGTCGCTGCCGAACATCATGAAGGCCAAGAAGAAGCCGCTGGAAACGCTGACTCCAGATGCGCTGGGCGTCACCATCACGTCTACCGTGAAGACCCTGAAAGTCGAAGCGCCGGCTGCCCGCAGCGCCGGTATCAAGGTCAAGTCCGTGGCTGAACTGGTTGAGAAACTGAAGAACGAGGCGAAGGTAATCTAAATGACTATCCTGGTTATCGCTGAACACAATAATGCCGTCCTCGCGGCCGCTACCCTGAACACCGTTGCCGCCGCCAAGGCCATCGGTGGCGACATCCACGTACTGGTAGCCGGCAGTGGCTGCGGTGCCATCGGTGAAGCAGCCGCGCAGATCGAAGGCGTGGCCAAGGTACTGGTCGCTGACGACGCGGCTTACGCCAATCAGCTGCCGGAAAACGTCGCGCCGCTGATCGCCGACCTGGCGAAGAACTACAGCCACGTGCTGGCTGCGGCGACCACCAATGGCAAGAACTTCCTGCCGCGCGTTGCTGCTCAACTGGATGTCGATCAGATCTCCGAGATCATCGCCGTTGAAAGCGCCGATACCTTCAAGCGCCCGATCTATGCCGGTAACGCCATCGCTACCGTGCAGTCCAGCGCTGCCATCAAGGTCATCACCGTGCGTGCCACCGGCTTCGATGCCGTGAATGCCACCGGCGGTTCGGCTGCGGTCGAGCAGGTCTCAGGCGCTGGCGATGCCGGCAAGTCGACTTTCGTTGGCGAAGAGCTGGCCAAGTCGGATCGTCCCGAGCTGACCGCTGCCAAGATCGTTGTTTCCGGCGGTCGTGGCATGCAAAACGGCGAGAACTTCAAGCACCTGTACTCGCTGGCCGACAAGCTTGGCGCGGCTGTTGGTGCCTCCCGTGCCGCTGTCGATGCCGGCTTCGTGCCCAACGACATGCAGGTCGGACAGACCGGCAAGATCGTTGCACCGCAGCTGTACATCGCGGTGGGTATCTCCGGCGCCATCCAGCACCTGGCGGGTATGAAGGACTCCAAGGTGATCGTCGCGATCAACAAGGACGAGGAAGCGCCGATCTTCCAGGTTGCCGACTACGGCCTGGTGGGCGATCTGTTCGAGATCGTGCCGGAGCTGGAAAAGCTCGTCTGAAGCTGATCGCTGTTGAAGAAACCCGCTCATGTAGCGGGTTTTTTCATGGGCGATGGGCGGGTTCGTCGGTGTACCATCGGCGAACTTCGATCAGCATCAGTTAACTCGCGCAATAAGGGGATCTTCATGCGTTTCGCTTTTCCGTTGAAATTGGCCATGGTCGCGCTGGTGTTGGCAACGCCATTCACGGCAGCGGCAGCGGGGAAGTGCGACCGTCTGGTGGCGACTGGCGCAGCGGACAACCCTCCCTTTCTCTGGCGCGATCCGCAGAACCCGAAGCGTCTGATCGGGGCTAATGCGGACCTGCTCGGGCAGATCGCCGACTCGCTCGATCTGAAACTGGACCTGCTTTACACCGGTGACCGAACCAAAGCGCTCGAAGAGGTGCGCAGTGGCCGGGTCGACGTACTGGCCGATGCGACACTGACGGTGCAGCGACTCGAAGAACTGGATTTCGTCCACCCGGCCATCCTGCAATTGCAGACCGTCGCCTGGGTACGCAATGAGCCCGGCTTCTTCTATGCCAGCCGTGAAGATCTGGGAGGCCACGCCGGCTTGATCGCTGGCACCAGCCGCTTCGGTAGCGAGTTCGACGCCTTCGCGAAAAAACACCTGCAATTGCAGCCGGTCGCCGACCTCGCTCAGGGGCTGAAGCGGATCGTGGCGGGCAATGGCGACTACTTGCTGCATGAGCGGTACAGTGCAGTCGCGGCGGCTGATGCATTGGGGCTGCTGGACAAGGTGCAGCGTCTCGAACCTCCAGTGGTAGGCCGGGATATGCACCTGGCCATTTCTCACGACTCGGCCTGCAATGATCCCTGGCTGCGCGGACAACTGGCGCGGAAGATGACAGAATTGCGCGCCGCCGGTGTGCCCGAGCAACTGGTGGCGCACAATCTGACCGTCTGGAAGAACCAGCAGTCAGAGCGGGCAAAGGCTTCGAAAAAGTAGGACTCGCCGTGTTGAAACGACTTCTCGCCAGCCCATTTCTGGCCCTGGTTTTCCTGACTGGCTGTGCCAGTGACCCTGTTCCGACAGAACAATTGCGTTTGACCGCACAGGCCGTAGCCCAGGCGCGCTCCGTAGGCGCAACCGATGCGTACGAGGAACTCGTGCTGGCCGAAAGCAAGTTGAGCAAGGCCCAGGCGGCACTCGAGGCGGGTGATAATCGCGAAGCTCGGCTGTTGGCCGAGCAGGCAGAGCTGGATGCGCGTCTGGCGGAGAGCAGGGTTCTGAAGGACAAGCGCGAGGCGCAGATCGACGATCTGAATCGTCGCATTCAGCGGCTACGGCAGTTGCTGGGGGAGGCCAGGTGAGAAGTGCGTTCGCGATAGCCCTGGCTGGGCTGATACTGGCTGGTTGCTCGACGTCGCAGACCGAGCTCGAATTGAAACGCGCATCTGCCGCGCTGCAACGCATTCAGGCGGACAGCATGGTCCAGCGCAGCGCGCCGAAGGATATTCAGCGTGCGCTCGAAACGCAGCAACGCGCCGAGCGTTTCAACCAGTACTGGGGGGGCGCCGCCGACGCCCGGCATTACGCCTACCTGAGTCAGCGCTACAGCGAAATCGCCGCGCAGCAGGGTGAGCTGCTGCAGCATCAGGAACAGGTCGCACGCCGGCTGCGGCGCATGCTGCAGGACGCCAGGTTGATGACCGCCGAGCAACAGGGTCGCTGGCTGGAAGACCAGATGATGAGCCTGGCTGCCAGCGAAACCGATCGCGGCATGGTCATGACGCTGGGCGACGTGCTGTTTCGTGCCGGCAGTGCCGACCTCAGCCACACGGCCAATCGCACCTTGCTCAAGCTGGTGCATTTCCTCCAGCTCAATCCGCAGCGCAAGATTCGCATCGAGGGATACAGCGACAGCCGCGGCGATGCCCAGGAGAATCTCGCGCTGTCGCAGGCGCGGGCGCAAACGGTGGCGGATCTGCTGATCAATCTTGGCGTCGCTGCCGAGCGGGTAGAGGTGCGCGGCTATGGTGAGCGCTTTCCGTTGGCCGAGAACGCCTCGGCCCGCGGTCGCGCGCAGAACCGTCGAGTTGAGATCCTGTTCTCCGACGCGGAAGGCAATCTCGGTCCCGACCGTTAGTCGCGCGGCCATCTGAACAGACTGTTTCGCCTAGACGTGACCTAACTGTATTGGTCTGGGTCTCCAGCAGTGCGCTACTGTTACGGTTCAGTTGGCAGGAGACCGGCGAGATGACCAATCTGTTGCTCTATCAGCGCATTGCCCAGCAGCTTGCCGAAGATATTCGGCGCGGCGTATATCGCCCCGGTGAGCGCGTGCCGTCGGTACGCAAGATGAGCCGACAGCTGAGTGTCAGCCACGCCACGGTGTTGCAGGCGTACGCCAATCTCGAAGATCAGGGCATGATCCGTGCGCGCCCGCAGTCCGGCTTCTACGTCCACCAGACGCCCGTACTCACTGCGCCGACGCCGGATATTGCCCAGGTCGAGCGGCCGAAACTGGTCACCCGCAGCAGCATCATCAATCAGGTGCTCAGCGAGTCGCGCCGTGAGGGGCTGATTCCGCTGGGCGCGGCCGTGCCGCATGTGGATTACCTGCCGGTGCGGGCGTTGCACCAGCAGTTGGCCAAGGTCACGCGGTTTCACAGCCCTCGGGCATTCAGCTACATGTTCAGCCCGGGCTACGAGCCTCTGCGCCGCCAGGTGGCGATTCGCATGCGCGATGCCGGTGTGGTGGTGGATTCGAGCGAGATCGTCATCACCCACGGCTGCGTCGACGCGCTGCAGATGTCACTGCGGGTCCTGACCAAGCCGGGCGATCTCATCGCCGCCGAGTCGCCGACCTATTACGGCTTGCTGCAACTGGCCGATCTGCTCGGTCTGAAGGTCATCGAGATCCCCAGCGACCCGGATACCGGAATGAGCCTTGAGGCGCTGCAGCTTGCAGCAGGGCAGTGGCCGATCAAGGCGTTGGTGCTGACCGCACGCCTGAGCAATCCGCTGGGCGTGAGCATGCCTGACCACCGCCAGAAGCAGCTGCTGAGCCTGGCGGCACGTTTCGACATCCAGATCGTCGAGGACGATATCTATGGTGAACTGATGTTCGACCAGGGCCAGTACAAGGCGCTCAAGTCCAATGATCGGGACGGCCGTGTCATCTACTGTTCCAGCTTTTCCAAGACGCTGTCGCCGGGGGTGCGCATCGGTTGGGTCATCGCCGGGCGCCATCAGGCCGAGATCGAACGCCTGCAGACCTTCAGCACCCATTCGGCGTGCAGCGTCACTCAGATGGGTGTGGCGGCTTATCTGGAGAACGGGGGGTACGATCGACATCTGCGTGCCATCCGCCAGGAGTACCGCAAGAATCTCAGCGCGTTTCAGCTGGCGGTACAGCGCTACTTCCCGGAAGGCACACAAATGACGCGCCCGAAGGGCAACTTCATCCTCTGGGTCAGCCTGCCGGTGCGGGTCAATACCCAGGACCTGCACGTCAGGGCACTGGAGCGGGGCATCAGCATCGCGCCGGGACTCATCTTCAGCAACACTGAACAATTCAACCACTGCATTCGTCTCAATTGTGGACTGCCCTGGAATAATGAGACCGAGCGGGCGCTGCGAACACTCGGGCAGCTGGCTTCTGACCTTTGTCGGGATGCCCACTAGCCCAAAACCTTCCGCTGCGAGGAGCGTTTCGGATGCAAAGGCCGCTGTTGTTATTGCTGTCGTTGGCCTTGCTGGGCGGGTGCGGGGACGATGAATCGACCTCATCGCGTGCGCCCGCGCCGGTCGAGCAGCCCTCGGGACCGGAGAGTATCGTCGAGCAGGAAGAGGTGCCGCCTGATCTCGATATCGAGCTGGCGCCAATCGAAGAAACCTCCGATGCCGAGCCGCCGGAAGTAGAGATCAGTCTGCCCGAACCCGTTCCCGAGGACGAGGCACCTGACCCGGCGCCGCAGCCCTCGACGGCCAAGCGCTCCACGCCGCCGCCAGCGAAGGTCGAACTGCCCGAGCCTGAACTCGATCTGCGCTTGCCCGAGGAACTGGTCGAGGAACTGGCGCCGGGGTCGGGTGATGAATCGATGCGTCTGTTGCCGCCACTTTTCGAGGGTGGCGGGCCGTCGCGATCGATGCAGATCGGCGGCCGGCTGATTTCCGGCGAGGCAGAAGACGAGGAGCTCATCGAGGGCGCGGAGATTCGCCTCGAATTCAAGCGCTGAGGTGCATGTGTTCCCCGGCCCTGCGCTTTAGTCCCTGGCTGGTAGCTGCGAAAGCAGCCGCTGCAGTTCATCGGCCGGCATCGGGTGGCTCATGTGGAAGCCTTGCACCTCGGTGCAGCCGTCGTCTTTCAGCAGCCGCAGCTGTTCCTCGGTTTCCACGCCCTCGGCCGTCACGCGCATCTGCAGGCCGCGGCCCAGTTCGATCAAGGCGCGTACGATCGAATGATCTTCCATCGACTGCCCGATACCGGCGACGAAGCTGTTGTCGATCTTTATCACATCGAAGGGGTAGTGGCGCAGGCTGGTCAGCGACGAGTAGCCCGTGCCGAAGTCATCTACGGCCAGGTGTACGCCGAGCGCCTTGATCCGCTTGAGCTGGTCCAGCGTGCCCTGCGTTTCCCGTAGCAGTGCACTCTCGGTAACCTCCAGTTCCAGCCGCTCCCCTGGCAGGCCGTTCTCGCCGAGCGCATGGGCTATCTCATCGAGCAGCCGATCATCATGCAGCTGCAATGGCGAGAGGTTGACCGAGACGACCGTACCGGCGGGCCAGCGGGTCGCCTGGCTGCAGGCCTGATGCAGCACCCAGCGCCCGAGCGGAATGATCAGCCCGGTTTCTTCGGCCAGTGGAATGAACTGCTCCGGCAGTAGCAGCCCGCGCTCGGGGTGATTCCAGCGCACTAGTGCCTCGGCGCCGATGATCTGCATGCCCTGGCTCAGGTAGCGCGGCTGGTAGTAGACCTCCAGCTGCTGCTCGGCAATCGCGACGCGCAGTGCCTCTTCGCGCTGGAGCCGCTCGTGCAGCCGCTGATCCATCTCGCGGCCATAGGCACGCCAGGTTCCCCGGCCTGCATCCTTTGCCTGGTAGAGCGCAATGTCGGCGCAACGCAGCAGTTCGTTGGCCTGGTTGGCATCGTCGGGCGCCAGGGCTACGCCGATGCTGGCGCCGATATTGATCTGCTGATCCTCGTAGACGAAGGGCGCGCTGATTGCCTCGATGATGC
>Ga0209212_1009119_pt1 | contig 10446 bp, 9 predicted proteins | sample RifGroC2_FD_183996 | JGI IMG/M metagenome (GOLD analysis project Ga0209212, IMG submission 183996) | Groundwater microbial communities from Rifle, Colorado, USA - Groundwater C2 (SPAdes) (version 2) | ecosystem: Environmental > Aquatic > Deep subsurface > Groundwater | place: Rifle, Colorado... | reverse complement strand
GGTTTTGTTCAAGTAATCCACGAGCTTCATCTTCTCCAACTCTACCATAAAATAATCTTTCACCGTGTTGTGGATTCCCGCCACCAGGTTTATTCTTGCCTCACCTTTCTCCAGGTTGCGTTTCAGGCTTTTCGTGAGTTTTATGCCCATCTCTCTTTGCGCGCCTGCTCCGCCCACCGCGAAGGTGATAGTCAAAGGATGCGTCGGCTGATCCGGCACCCGCTCGTCTTTTAAATGCTCTTCAATCGTTTTTTTGTATTTGCTGATGTAGTGATTTTTCGGATCCAGATTCCTTAACCGCCCGGCCAGATCGTGTCGAAGAATCTTAAGGTTGCCATTGCCGGTATTTTCTTTTGGCAGAGGAAATCCGGTGTAATAAATATTTTCCGCTTTGACTCCATAAAGTTGCAGCCGCTCATACACTCTTCTCGTTGGCGCGAAATATTTTATTTTGCTGTTGGTCGGATTGGGCGCTGCCCAGGCCCGGCTGACATCCGCGTCGCACACCACGAGATAAATGTCATTTTTGTAATTAAATTCCTCGGCCATATAAGCCACGGTGAAAAATGTCGTCAACAGCGGCAAGTTTTCCCGGTCCAGTTTATCAATCAAATCCTTGCCCCACTGCTTATTTTTTATCATCATGATATTCGTGCGCAACTGCAGACTCTGACGGAACAGGTTTCTCTTCGGATAAAAATCCCTGATTCTCTGCATAGAATCCATACCCATAAACAACAAATCACCGACAATCGGGATGTGTTTGGCACGCGAAATAAACTCATACGGTTTTCTTCCCTGATTCCAGATTTCCCGGTCTTTATCCGGTATGCCCGGGTAATTATTAGCCAAAGTCATCTCACCCTTCCTATCCAAAAACCGCAAAGGGAAAGCCGCCCTTTGATGTCCATACCCCAAATCCACCGCCACCAGACACACTTTTTGCATAAATTTATAATTTTAGATTGATGATTAATGATTGAAAATTATATTTATTTTTTGTCCTATTCCTTGTTCCTTGCCTGCCTGTCCGGTAGGCAGGTTAACTGTTTTTTGTGTTTTTATGTTTCCCCCTACTTCACCAACTCTATCTTTTGTATAATCGCATCTTCTGTCGGATGATCATTCTCATTGGTTTTTACCAATTGAATTTTGCCTACTATTTCCAGCCCTTTCGTCACCTGGCCAAAATTAGTATGCAAACCGTCCAGCCAGGGCGTGGAAGTAGCCGTCACTATAAAAAACTGCGAACCGTTGGTATTAACCCCGGCATTGGCCATGGCCAAAGAACCGCGCACTAATTTTCTGTCATTGATCTCATCGTTAAAAGTATAGCCTGGTCCGCCCGCCCCATCATCGGCCCAATTATTATCCCGCGAATTTGGATCACCGGCCTGAATCATAAAATCTTTAACTATGCGATGAAATTTAGTGCCATCGTAAAATCCGGCCTTGGCCAGTTTTAAAAAGCTGATCACCGTCGTCGTAGCCAAATCTGAATAAAGCTGAACGGTAATATCGCCAAAATTTGTTTTCAATATCGCCTTGCTAAAACCCGTCACCTCCACCGTATTCAAGTCAATCGTTTTATCACCCACCAAAACCAACACGGTGCTGGTTGCCGTTTCCGCTGTTTGATTATTCTCTACCGGCAATTCCCAACTGCCCACCACGCCGCCGGCAACTGTTTCTTTATTTTCTTTCGCCGTTTGTTTGCCATTTTTTACGCAGCCGACTGATACGCCAGCCATCAGGATAACTAAAAACAAAATTGATATTTTCTTCATACGCGCTACTTCAATTAATAAATAAATTTATCTTTTGCTTTCTATTTCTCAATTTCTTAATTTCTGTTTATTTCCGCCTAGTCTGTTTCTCTCTTTTTCTTTTTTATTTCTGGATTCTCCAGTCAAGCTGAAGAATGACAATCGCGCCGCGTATTCTGCTTTCCCTTGCTTTCTTGATTTCTTGATTTCTTGATTTCTTGATTAGGCTCCCAGGAGCCGTAGGCTTTTTGGACTATAGATTGTCCTTTAAATTTCTGATCTGCACATCAGACGCCAGGTCAAATTCCTTGGGTGCTTTATCTGGAATGGCATTAATTTTCAAATGTATATGCACCAGTTTCAAAGCCAAGGGATCAGCCGGTACTGCCAAAGGATTATTTTCCGCGTCCCCCGGATAATCCCCGTTATAATAGGTAAAAACTGGCTCTGTTTGTGTATTCCTGACATATCGGGAAAGCACAGTCACTCCTTCATTTTGCGGCAAATACTGCGAGGATGTTCCGGACGCTTCTGTCACGCCTTTCTTGAAATCAGAACCGACAAGAAAATAGCGTACCCTCTCCACCGCTATGTCACGATCATAATCACTGAAAAATATCAATTCAAAATTATCCGCCCGCTCTATCGCATAGGCTCCGGTATCAGCCGGCGCTGCTTCACGCAATTCTTTGACTATTGTTTCTACACCCCTCTGCGCCTCGTTAATGGAAGTTGTCTGCTCCAAAGCGAAACTTTGAAAAAAATAACTTTGTTTGATAAAAAGCCAAACCAATGTCGTGATTATCAAAAAAATACCCACGGACACCAAAATTTCCACCAAGGTTAGCCCCGCTTGGCCATAAAAATTCTTTTTTTTGTAAATTAACATTTTTTGAACATTTAAACATTAGAATTATTATTACATAATTATAGCACATTGATTCCAAATGATAATACCGTTTCTTTCCCTGATTCATGTCTCCCTCTCGAACAATCTGTTAACGCTTCTTCCTGTCATCCCTGCCTACCCTGCCTACCCTGCCTACCGGCAGGCAGGCGGCAGGCAGGCGGCAGGCAGGCGGCAGGCAGGCGGCAGGCAGGCGGCAGGCAGGCGGCAGGCAGGCGGCAGGCAGGCGCCTTCCACTTATGCGAATAATCTACTTGGGAAATTGGCGGACTGTGCTTTCTTGTTTTCTTGTTTTCATGCTATAATATTACCATCAATTTTATGATTCTTTTTTATGTTAAAAATACAAAAATTAACCGCTTTTTTGAGCTTACTTGGTTTTTTTATCGGAGCCCTCGCGCCTAGTCTGCCAGCTTCGGCTCAATTCAATCCCCATTTAATTATCACCGATGTTGAACTTACTGATTATAATACAATGAATCTGGACCAAATCCAGGAATTTTTAGAAGTAAAAGACAGTCCCTTGGCCAAATATGTTGATCCAACAGTCAGAATGACTGCTGCGCAAATAATTTATGACAATGCCCGGCTCAATCGCATCAACCCCAAATATGTTTTAGCGCTTCTTCAAAAAGAACAAAGCCTGGTTACTGATCCAAATCCCAGCGAAGACCAATATAATTGGGCTACCGGCTACGGCATCTGCGACAGTTGTACCAAAAATGATCCCGGCGTCCAAAAATATAAAGGCTTTTACAAACAAGTGGATTATGGCGCCGGCGGCACGCGCTTTTATTTTGACAATCCGGATAAGTTCAAATACCAAGTCGGCCAAACATATGCCATTGACGACACAAAAGTTACGATAAAAAACGACGCCACTCGGACGCTCTATATTTATACGCCCCACCTGCACGGCAATGAAATATTGGCCAATCTGTGGGAAAAGTGGTTTGCCGTCAGCTATCTTGACGGCACCTTACTGCAAGACGCCGAGAGCGGCGGCATTTATCTTATAAGAGACGGCGCCAAACAGCCATTTCTGTCCAAATCAGCATTCTTGAGCCGTTATCTTTCTTTTGACAAAGTCATCCCGGTCAAACCTGCCGAGCTAGACAAATATTCGCTTAGCAGTCCCATTGAATATCCGAATTATTCCCTCCTCCAAATTCCAACCGGCGGCATTTATCTTTTGGATGACGATACCTTGCGTCCGATTGATTCCAAAGAAACTTTCAAACTGCTCGGCTTCAACCTGGAAGAAATTATCCATGTTGGCAACAAAGACATTTTCCCTTATAAATTTGGCGAACCCGTCACTAAAAAAGATCTTCACCCGACCGGCACTTTGCTGCAAGACAAAAAAACCGGCGGCGTCTATTTTGTCAAATTAGGCGTCAAATACCCTATTCCAACCAGGGATTTATTAAAAATCTATTATAAAAATAAAAAAATAACGGCTGCCAGCGCCAAAGAACTGGACCAATACGAAACTGGCGCGGCAATCAAACTCCGTGACGGCGAATTGGTTTCTCCCAAAGGCGAGTCTACGGTTTATTTTATTTCCTCAAGTCTTAAAAAACCGTTTGACTCTTATGCGGCTTTTAAAGGTATGGGTTTCAAACCAGAAAATATAATTTATGTTGACAAAAAAACCCTGGAATTGCATACTACCGGTGAAATCATAACCCTAAATAAATAATCTTTATGCTCACTTTTGCCTCTATTTGTCCGCATCCACCCCTAATTATTCCAGCTATCGGCCAGAACAATCTAACGCAATTACAAACCACTGTCAATTCCCTTCAAAAACTAAACGAAAAACTGCTGTCCGACAAACCGGACACTATTGTTGTCATTTCTCCCCACTACCATAAACCAAGCGAACATTTTATCATGAATATCGCACCTCGCTATCTCGGTTCCCTGAAAAACTTTGGCGATTTGGCCACCGGGCTGGAATTCGCCGTAAATATTGAGTTGGCGGAAGCCGTTAATAGTCTGAATAACGGCCGGAAAAAAACTTTTCCCTTGCAAATTATTAACGAAGAAGGGGTTGATTACGGCCTGACAATTCCCCTCTTTTACTTGACGCAAAAGCCCGCCAATATCTTTCAATCTCCAAGAAATTTTTTCTTTCGGCCAACTTTTAAAAAAAGCCTGCCAAAAAACCACTCAAAAAATCGCGCTGGTGGCCTCAGGCGACCTCTCGCATACAATTTCCCCTGACTCGCCGATCGGCGGCACCTCTCCCCGGACCAAAGAATTTGACCACGCGCTCATTAAATTTTTGAAACATAAAAAAATAAACGAGATCATGGCTATTGAAAAAAATTTGTCCGAAGAAGCGAAAGAATGCGGTCTTAAACCAATCATGCTTCTTTTGGGCGCCCTCTACCGAGTCCCCTATGTTCCGCAGGTTCTTTCTTATGAACATCCTTTTGGCATCGGCTATCTGACTATGGAAATGAAGTTGAAAATATAATTATGGCAAATTAAAATCACCCCCCGATTGGTATCGGAGTGTTTTTAATTATTGATTAATATAACTCAAAGCATTCGCCAATCCGCCTCAATCCGTTGGTCCAAGCGTCCTTCGCTTGAACCAAATTATTTGTCAATTTAATCCTCCGGATTTTTCACCCCAACTTACAATCATTCTGCTGCTAATAATTCCCTGGTTCAATCTGCAAGATTGAACCAACCCTAAGTTCTGTTTATTTTTTGTCTGGATTCTCCGGTCAAGCCGGAGAATGACAGTCGCGCCGCGTATCCCATTACTTCCTTCCCCTTATTCTCAGCCTTAGGCTGACCCCTGCCTACCGGACAGGCAGGCACCTTCCACTCACAAAAATAATCTACTCTGGAAATTGGCGGACTATGTTTTCTGTGCTTTTGTGTTTTCGTGTTTTCTGTGCCCCCGGTGTTCTACAACCCCACCTTAATCATAATCCTATTGCCGTTTTGAGGGATCTTATTGGTGATACTGTAATTAAATTTAAACCTCACATCCTTAATATTGCCTTTGCTAAGTAAGGATCTTCTGGCTTCCGTCTCACTCAAGCCTTTCAGTTCGTCTCTGATCTTGTCCGCTTCCACGGGCATAGAAATTTGATTTTCCGCGCGCACCGCCAACTTGGCCGTCATTTTGTCCAAATCAAATTCCTTCACCTCCACCTTAAACACATCTTGTGAACTAGCCACCACTTGTTTACCGTCTTTTTGATAACCAGCCAATTTGGTGTTTAAAATCTCTCTGATTTTATCCTCATCCCAAGCTATCGTTTCCGCTCGACCGTAAAGCTTGACGGTAAATTCGTTCACCTCCTCTTCCAATTCCACTGTTTTTTCTATCTTCATGTTTTGATATTTTATCATCTTGTCGGTCACCTCTTGGCCGTCTCCAAGCTTGCTTAATAGTTGTTCTTTTAATTTTGGATGAAGCTTGTCGGATAAAACTTTCTCGGCGTTTTTCAAATCGTCTTCAGAAACCACATTGATTGTCTTGTCGCTCCCGCCGAAAAATTTTTCCTTGGCTTCGCCGTAAATTTTGCTCTGTTTATTAAACAATAAATCAATAATTGTCAACCGTCCAGGCGAAATGTTGCCCGCTTCACCGCCTTCTTTGGCAATTACCTTGGCTGTAATCATGCCGTAGACAATTGTCCCTTCGGCTGAAACTTCAGCCTTTGGCACTTCAATATTATTTTGCAAATAAAAAATCTGCCCTTCATCGCTTGACAGACTGTTGTTGGTCGTCAATGGCTGGACCAAACCAGTCTGGTTGTAAATAACCACCGCGCCAACCGCCTTTTCTCCCACATTTTTTTCTCCGGTAGTGGGAAAAATTTTTTCCAAACCGTCTTCGGCTGTCACGGCAACGGCTGACAATTTATTGTGCTCCAAATCGTTTTCCTCTAGACTGCCATCGATTATCACTTCAAAATCATTGGTTATTTTCTCTGTTTTTGGCACTATGGTTATTTCCACTTCCGGGAAAACATAGATAAAAAGCGCTGCCAAAAACGCAAAAAAAACCAATAAACCGAAACTCCTGGCTAGTTTGTTTTTCTTTTTTGGCTTGGCGCCGTAATAGTTGTCGCCCAGCTCTCTTTTGCGATAATCGTATTTGGAAACCATAAAATCACCTTGTATTTATTTCATTTTACAACATTTAAATACTTTATGTCAAAACAAAAAACGGGCCTTTGTCCGCCTTCTCCCTCCGCTCGCCCGAATACTCTCCGACGGTATAGCAACGAAACAATAAAATAATGGGGTAATAAACAATACTACTTTCTTTTTTCCACTTTCCATCACTAATTTCTAATTTCCAATAACTAATTTCTAATAAAATGCCCAATACTCAAATCCAGCAAAACGGTAAAATTTAAAATTAGAAATTTTATAATTTAGCATTTTATTAGGAATTAGAAATTAGACAATTTGTAATTAACCCCGCCCTCCTCTGTACCCATCAAACGACCACCCTCACTATTCCAGCACCGCCTTAATTCTCCGCACACCAGCAGACGACGCCTCTTCTTTGATAATCCTAAAATGCCCCAGCTCGCTGGTATTTTTCACATGGGGCCCGCCACAGATTTCTTTTGAAAAAGATGCTTCAATTTCGTTATCTGACGGAGACGGAGACGGTGATGGCGATGCGGAAATTGAATAAACTTTTACTCTTTCGCCATACTTATTAGTAAATACCCCAATCGCGCCTTGCGCCTTGGCTTCTTCAACGCTCATCTCTGCGCATTCAATATCAATTTTATTCTGAATTTGTTCATTAACTAAATCTTCAACTTGTTTAATTTGCTCGCTCGTCATTTTTTCCGGATGTGAAAAATCAAACCGCAATCGTTCATCCGTAATATTGGAACCTTTTTGAAAAATATGCGGACCCAAAACTTTTCTTAAAGCCGCGTTCAATAAATGTGTGGCTGTGTGGTATTGCGTGACTTTTTCCGAATGATCCGCCAGTCCGCCCTTAAACATTCCGGCCGCGGCGGTACGGGAAAGTTCCTGGTGAACTACTCTTTTCTTATTAAAGCCCCCCGTATCAACTTCAATATTTTTTTCTTTTGCCATATCAAGTATAAGCTCAAAGGGAAATCCGTATGTTGAATACAATAAAAATGCATTATCTGCCGAAATATATTTTTCTTCCACTATAATTTTTTCTAACATTTTCCTGCCAAACATTAAATGACCGAAAAAAGTAGTTTCTTCGTCAGTTATCTTTTCAGCAATATAATTTTTCTTTTCGAGTAATTCAGAATAAACATCTTTATATATTGGCGCTACATATTCAACAAGAAACCCTAATGCTCTATCTTTGGCTCCAATTAAATCATAATAATATTTTGCGCGCCTTATAAGTCGTCTTAAAACATAACCAGCACCAGTTTTATCGGGCAAAACTCCATCTGCTATTATAAAAGTTGCCGCCTTTATATGGTCAGCAATAATTCTCATCGCGTGTTTTATTTCCGGTGAATCATCATATTTTTTCCCACTCAACTCCTCAATTTTCTCAATAATCGGCCAAAACAAATCTGTGCGGTAATTATCTTCCAAACCATTCATCACAGCCAAAAGCCGTTCTAGACCAGTGCCATTATCAATATTTTTTTGTTTGGCAGGCGCATAATTATTTTCACCGATTTTTTCATATTGCATTAAAACATCATTGCCAATTTCCACCCAGCGCTTGTCAGCTGGGTCAAAAACTTCTGGCGCCGGATTTTCATTATCACTCCAGTAAAACATTTCCGTGCAAGGACCGCATGGCCCGCTTGCTCCAGTCGGCTCCCACCAATTGTCTTTTTTTGGCAAATATGCGATTCGTTTTTCATTCACGCCCATACTTTGCCAAACTTCAGCAGCTTCTTTATCGCAGAGTGCATTATCATCACCTTCAAATACAGTAAATGCTAATTTATTTTTATCTAACTGCAATTCTTGAGTTAAAAATTCATAACTCATTTTTATCGCTTCTTTCTTAAAATAGTCTCCGAGAGACCAATGCCCAAGCATTTCAAAAAAAGTGTGGTGGGTTTTATCCCCGACATCATCAATATCTCCTGTGCGCACGCATTTTTGCGCATTCACTAATCTCTTGCCAGACGGATGTTTTTCACCAAGCAAAAACGGCGCCAATGGCTGCATACCAGCAGTAATAAAAAGAGTTGACGGATCGTTTTCCGGCATTAAAGACGCGCTCGGTATTTCCGCGTGGTCTTTGGACTCAAAGAATTCAATATATTTTCGTCTTAATTCTTTAGCTGTCATCATAAAAAAATTCTAACAAAAATTACTGGCTTTGGCAAATAAAAAAGAACCCTCGTCCCACCTTGACTTCTTCTTCTTCTTCTTCTGATTAAATGACCTTGACCAAAACAAAGGAGGTATCATGGCAGGCCAAAAAATAGTAATTAGAAAGTCAGCAGTTGGGGATGGATTAACAGACCAAAGTGGTGCTTTGCTTATCGGGCTGACGATAGTAGAGATTATTGAGAACGGAAATGTTGAGCCAGGTGATGAGTGGGGTCTTTTCCGTTTAACTGATGATGGACTAGCCGCCGGCATTATGGGGTTAAAAATAGGAGGGGAACCTGCTGTTCAAGAAATAGTTAGATATATGACTGAAAATCAGGCAAAGGAGGCTCGGAATAAATTTCCCGTGGATGAGAGAAACAGAATTCTTATTAGATCTGTTAGACCAAAAAACAATCCATAGTCTCAACAAATGGGCAACTATATGGCAATAATCTTTTTTAAAAGAAAGATTGTTGCCATTTTTTTATTTTCTCAAATTTATTTTCCTCAACCACCAACTAAATATAGCAATATAACAATTTACTTTATTGCTTTCTTGATTCATTTCTTGGCTCCTTGTCTATGGCCTGATTCGCCAGCTTGTCCGCCAGCTTGTTTTGTTCTCTTCTCACATGACTGAAACTCACTTTTTTAAAATTTTGCTTTAAATTATGAATCTTAATGAACAGTTTGCCAAGATCCTGATTTTTTATCTTGTATTCGCCGTTAAGTTGTTTCACTACAAGTTCTGAATCAAGAAAAAGCTGTAATTCCTCGGCGCCAAACTTCTTTGCCTCTTCCAACGCCAAAACCACCGCGCTGTATTCGGCAAAATTATTGGTCTGCTCGCCTAAATATTTTTTGTGGGTAGCCAAAATACTTTTGCCGTTCTCATCAAAAATCACCGCCCCGCAACCGGCTGGACCAGGATTGCCGCGAGCGCCGCCGTCTGTATAAATCACAAGCTTGTGGTGCTTAATCATACGAATATTGATACGAATAAATTCTAATACCATTCAAATCCGCTATTCACCTGTTCACTATATTTCAACGATTACCATTTTTATTTATCACTCTTTTTATCTCCAAGGGGTATTTTTTAAAATTGACTATCATACCGAGCTTTAATTTACTGGCTTGCAAATATCTTTGCATTTGGAAATAATCATCTTTGGTAATATTTTTTTTCGCCTTAAAATCAACCAGCACTAAATCCTCTAAATAAAAATCAACTTTATTGCCAAGAATCTTGCCTTCCTTAAATTCAAAAGGAATTTCCTTTTCTCTTTCAAATTTGAATTGTGCCTGACTGAAAAGCAACTCGGCCAATTCGCAATATTGTCTTTCATTAGATGTTCTACCTAGTCGGTTTTGAACTTCATACAAAACCCCATTGATTCGAAAGCATAATTCCTTGTGCAAAATATTCATTTCCTCATCGCTCTC
>Ga0209212_1009118_pt1 | contig 10446 bp, 11 predicted proteins | sample RifGroC2_FD_183996 | JGI IMG/M metagenome (GOLD analysis project Ga0209212, IMG submission 183996) | Groundwater microbial communities from Rifle, Colorado, USA - Groundwater C2 (SPAdes) (version 2) | ecosystem: Environmental > Aquatic > Deep subsurface > Groundwater | place: Rifle, Colorado... | reverse complement strand
AGCTGTGTTTCGCATTCGCCCCTTTCCTGCCGTTCACGGCCGCGGCCAGCGATTCCCCCCCGATCTTTTCGGCATCGACGAAGCGGCCGGTGGAGAAGTTCCGGGTGGAGAGCCCCCCCATCTCGTTCATCAAGCCCACGAGCAGGGAGGTTCCCAGCGCCCGCAGCCCGTCCGTCAGCGGGTGCTTCACCACCCCGTCGGTGACCGCCTTCGACGCGGCCTGGAACGTCTCGGGGCGCGCGATCGTTACGCCGGGACCGTCCGTGTCGTCCACCGAGATGGCCTTGACCTTCTTGCTCCCCAGCACCGCCCCGAGCCCTCCCCGGGCGGCGGTGCGGAGCAGGTAGTCCGGGGTGGTGACGACCACCGCGGCGGCCTTCAGCATCTTCTCCCCGGCGGGCCCGATGGTGATCAGCCCCGTGCCGGGAAATTCGGCCTTGAGCCGCTCCACCGCGGCGTAGTTCCCCAACCCCCACAAGGAAGATGCCGGTCGGAAGGCGACGCCCTCCTTCGTGATCCTTATCGTCACCGGGTCCGCGGACTTCCCACAGAGGACCAGCGCGGAGATCCCGAGCCGGGCGAGTTTCCGCGCGGCCGACCCCCCGGAGTTCGACTCCTTGATCGTGCCGGTGAGAGGGCTTTTCCCTCCGACGGAAAGGCGGCCGCTGTTGGGGAGGGAGGTCCCCGCGATGATCCCCGGCGCGAAGACGATGACGTTCTCCGGCCCGAGGGGATCCGCCTTCGGCGGCACGTCCGACGCCACGATCGCCGAGGTGAGGCCGCGGCCTCCCAGCCCCGAATACCGTTGCGGCATCTCCTCCCAGGAACTTTTCCTCGACGTCAGATCGACTCGCAGAATCTTCGCCATCGGGATCCCCCGTTCACGGAAATATTCTCATTATGATAACAGCCGCCACGCCCCCGTATCGGAGGAAAACAGGGATGGAAATCAGAACCGCAGCGTGAGCATCACCTTGCCAACGGTCCGTTCGGCGGTGACGGTCCGCCGGACCGGGTCGCAAGTGCAGGTGAGGTGGCAGGACAACCGGGGGCCGGAGAGGATCGCCGGGGAGAAGGAAACCAGGTTGGTCCCGCTCTTGTGCCGGGCGGAAGAAGCGAGAAGCTCCGGATGCCCTTCTCTCCGGAGCCGTTCCCCGACCTGCCGGGTGAACCCGTAATCCTGCCCGACCAGGCCCGGGTATTCGGCTTCCTTGCACGAAAGGTCGATCAGAAGCGCCTTGCACTGAACCCGGTAGACCGCCCGTTCCCTGTGGATCAGTCCCGTGTTTCCTTCGATCCCCGTCTCTTCCTTGACCATGTGGAAGGCCGTCTCGTGGATGGTGGTATTCTACGCGAGCGCGCCATACCAGACGCCGTACGAGCCGTTGCCGTACCGGGTCTTCAGATACGGCTCGTGCTCGAACGGATAGTTGATCGAGAGGGTGTAGTGGAACCCGCGGGGGATCAGCCCGAGAGGGATGTTGCCTTTCACCTTCGCCTCGGCCTCGACGGCGATCGCGCTCATCGAGGCGTCCCCGCCCGTCAGGTCGTCGAAAAGGTCCTGCGACTCCCGCAAGGAGACGATGCTACGGAACGCATCCTCGTCGAAATCGCGCACATGCGCGAAAAGAGACATCACTGTCCACGGTAGAAGTCGAGGTAGCGGGAAACCCGGGCGATCCCGAAGGGGTTTCGTTTATGAATTGTTTTCCCTCCTATTGCATGACAATGCTTTGTGGCGAATGAACCGGCATAGATGGCGTCTAATATGTCGATTGATAAAATATAGTCGCGACTTTTCCCTGTATCATGGTATTTTAGTCGCATGAAACGATACCTGGATGACCCGATCGAGGCGGACCTGAAAAAGAAGGCGGTGGTTCTGACCGGCCCACGTCAGGTCGGCAAGACGACGATGAGCCGGAATCTCATGGCCGGTCTTCCGTCCGCTCAATACCTGAACTGGGATGTGCCTTCCGACCGATCCGTCCTGACGCGGCAAAGTTGGAGTCCCCGTGCTCCGCTTCTCGTGCTGGACGAGATCCACAAGATGTCGAACTGGAAGACGTGGCTCAAAGGGGTGATCGACGGCCGGCCCCCCGGGCAAGCCATCCTGGTCACCGGAAGCGCCCGCATGGAGACGTTCCGGCAGGGAGGGGAATCGCTCGCGGGCCGGTACGTCGCGTTCCGTCTGCATCCGATCTCGGTCCGCGAATGGTGCGAACAGGTGGGAGGCTCGCCGGGCGACGCGTTGGAGCGCCTGATGGAACGCGGGGGATTCCCCGAGCCGTGCCTTGCCGACGATCCGGTCCAGGCGGACCGGTGGCGCCGGCAATATTTCACGGACCTTATCCGCGAGGATGTCGTGGAGTTCTCCCGCATCCACGAGATCAACGCGATGCGGCTCTTCGCGGAGATGCTCCGGGACCGCATCGGTTCACCACTCTCCCTGGCATCGATCGCCCGCGACCTGGCCGTCTCGCCCGTGACGCTGGCACGCTACCTCGACATCCTCCAGGCGCTCTACATCGTGTTCACGGTGCATCCCTGGCACCGCAACATCGGTCGTGCGATCCTGAAAAGCCCGAAGGTCTACTTCTTCGACACGGGCCTGGTCCGCGGCGACGACGGCGTGCGGTTCGAGAACGCCGTGGCCGCGATGTTGCTCAAGCACATCCATCATCGGCAGGATGCTTTCGGGGAGCCGGCGGGCCTGCACTACATCCGGACGAAGGACGATGCCGAAGTGGATTTCGTACTCAGCGACGGAGAGCGCCTCACGCATCTGATCGAGTGCAAGGAGACCGATACGCGCCCGCACCGCGCCTTGACACGCTTCGCATCGATGCACCCGGACGCCGAGGCCGTGCAGTTGGTCCGCACCCTCCGACAGGAGGAGGCCCGTCCGTCGGTTGTCATCGCCGATGCCGCCAGGTGGCTGGGCAAACTTTCGGCCTGAAGTTTCAATCAATCAAGGAAGGTCCCTAGACCCAGTTCGCAATCCGCAATCCCCTCACCTTGTCGAAATGGGAGACGTCATTGCTGACCAGGACCGCGCCGATGCTTCGCGCGTGGGCGGCGATCATCATGTCCATGGCGCCGATCGGCGTCCCTTTCTTTTCAAGCATTGCGCGGATATCGCCGTAATGATCCGCCGCGTTTTCGTCCCAGGGAAGAATCGTGATCCGGGAGGCGAAATCGTCGATCTCGCGCCGTATGGCATCGCCCTTGGGGTGTCGGGCCGCGCCGAAATAAAGTTCGGCCAGGACGACCGTGGAAATCGCCAGATTTCCCGCGCCGGCTTTCTCGAATCGCTTCCGGACGGAAGGGGGACGGTCGCGCAGGACATAACTGCAGATGTTGGTGTCGAGCATGTAGCGCATCAGAACAGTTTCCTGTTCTCCGGGAGCGAATCTTCCCGGTCAGCCATAAAATCCGGCGGAACGGCAGGTGCTCTGGAAAAGAAATCGTCCCAGCCGGTTTCCTTCGGCGTCAGCACGATCCCTTTGCCCTTCTTCTCGATGAATACCTCTCGACAGCCGAAACGGAACTCGGCCGGAAGACGCACGGCTTGACTCCGTCCGCTCATGAACACTTTCGCTGTTTTTGCCATGGCGTTCTCCTCCCCGCAAAAGATATATCACAAGGATATATCATGAGGACCAATCCTACAAGGTAGACGGCTTGGAAATGTGTTGCCGCGAGAGCACCGGTTACATCGTGCTACATACCGTCAAGCCCGGAACGGGACATAGGTGGCCATTTCCGGAGAGATCCGTTGGTGGTCTGTTTAGCTCAATATTTGGTTCAGTATTGGCTCATTGCCAATCATTGCTTCCAGAATAACGCTGTTGATACAGGCCGTTATGATGATTTCCTGCGGAACCTGAAGTGCAATCCAACCGGCTTCACGCCGCCCTGGAATCCTCCGGCGGACGGATCAGGCTCTCCGCCGGGAGCGGGAAATGTTTCCGTTCGTATGCCTCGACCAGCGTGACGAGGACTTCGAGCCGCTCCCCCTTCTGCGTCTTCGGGACAGCGTCCATCAGCGTCTCGATTTCCTTGAGCGTCCGCCGATAGTCCGCCTTGGTCCTGACGGGCAAGATTTCCATGGCTCCCACTTTCACACGGTCTGCGCGTCGATCGCATCGTACTGCGCGTGGGTCCCTATGAACCGGATATAGACGACCTGATACTCGGTGGCAAGTAATTTTCTTATGCCCTGCGGTACCGGTGTATAAGCACGGCGCCTCGTCTCCACGCGACCAGCCAGTCGCGAAGCGTCTCCTCCGCTACACGGGTGCGACGCGTTTCTCGTCCTTCATCTGCCGTGGCCTCCTTTTATCCGGATGGATCCGGATTCTGGAGACCACAACTACACCGGTTGCCCCGGCGGGTCCGCCCCCACTTTGTGTTGGCGGCGCTCCCGGCGTTGTCGACGGCGCCGACGAGTTTTTACGCGCGGGCCGAATCCGAGAGGCGGGGGGAGAGCGGCAAGACGATCCGCGACGATATCGCGCAGGGTCGCCAGCGCCGACGTCGTGCACAAAATCCGGCGAGCTTCATAAACCGTGGGCACATACCCGGCGAAGATCTGCGGCATCAAGGTGAATATCGCCAGCAACGCAGCACGCACCGGCGCCAGGCGCCGACGTACCCAGCGCACCGCGGCAGGCAGCGAGATCGCAAGCGACCGCAGAGCATCGGCGGCGGCCTCGACGCTTTTGCCGGCCTCCACAATCGCAACCACGTCCTCGACGGTTGTCAGGTCGCCACGGAAGTGACTCGACAGGCAGTCGGGCAGCAAACTCCAGGTGCGCCGCGCCTCGGGGCAGTAGAGGCGGGCGATCCGCATCCCGGGCGGCGCGACGCGCAGATAGGTGCCGTGACGATGAAAGTGACAGCCGCCCCGAGGATGCGCAGGACAGTGAACAAGGCTTGCTTCCCGCCACCACTTTCGGGTAACGTATTCCTTGCTGGTGAGTGACGTCTGATGGCGAAGCTGCACCGGCCGTGGCTCGCATGGTGGCGACCGTGGCGGGCCACACTATTCTGACCGCAACAAATGCCGATGTCACTATTTTGCGAAACGCTACCCCTTCCCGCATTCGGTCACCGGCAGGGCGTTCCACATTCATCCACCTTCTCAGGCAATTCCTCGATGGCTCAAACCGGAACGGAAGAGAGGGGGAATCACGGATTATCGTGAGAACCTACATTACAGGGGCTAAGCCGGTGTAAGGATCCGCCGTTGAATCTCCGAAGCAAACGGCCACGCACTGCTCCTGCCCAAGACGCCACAATTCATTACGCCACGCGAAAACACGCTCCGGCCGAGCCGGGGCGAAGGACCAGAGGGTGAACCCGAACCGTTTTATGTCCTTGCGCTTCCGAACAAGGATCTCGTCCAGTGATTCGCCGGCGTGTGGCCCGACTGGATGCCAGAAACAAAGGTCATTGGAGGTGATGGAGTGCATCGCCATGGGATAAAGCACCTCTGCAACAGTTCGGTGAGAATGGGGGACTCCCCGATGGCTGTATCCTACGCAGGCTGGTGGGGTTGAGCAAGCGAAAAGCAAGAGTTTGTCCCAGCCTTGGATCACCCGGACGGGGAGAACGTGCCCCCTACTCCACCGTCACCGATTTGGCGAGGTTGCGGGGCTGGTCGACGTCGGTGCCCTTGAGAACCGCCATGTGGTACGCGAGGAGCTGGAGCGGGACCACCTCGAGGATCGGGCGCACGTACCGTCCGCAGGAGGGGAGGGAGATCACGTCCTCCGTCTTCCCTTTCAGGACGTCGTCGCCCTCCGTCCCGACGGCGATCATCCGCCCGCCGCGGGCGTGCGCCTCCTCCAGGTTGGAGAACGTCTTTTCGTAGCTCTCCCCCTTCGCGCAGAGCACCAGCACCGGCATCCGCTCGTCGATGAGCGCGATCGGACCGTGCTTCATCTCCCCGGCGGCGTACCCTTCCGCGTGGATGTAGGAGATCTCCTTCAGCTTCAGCGCCCCTTCGAGGGCGATGGGGTGGGAGATGCCGCGGCCCAGGTACAGGAAATCGCGTGCGTCCTTGTATTTCCTCGCGACGGCGGCGACCTCCGGCTCGCGTTTCAGGAACTCCTCGATCTTGCGCGGCAGCTCGGTCAGGTCGATGAGGTGCAGGGAGACCTCCCGCCGGGTCAGGATCCTGCGCTCCCGCGCCAGGTGGATCGCCATGAGGTAGAGCGCCACCAGCTGGGTGGTGAACGCCTTCGTCGAGGCCACCCCGATCTCCGGGCCGGCGTGGGTGTAGATCACGCCGTCCGCCTCCCGCGCGATCGTGGACGCGACGACGTTGCAGATGGAGACCGTGGTCGCCCCCTTCGCCTTCGCCTCCCGCATCCCCGCGAGGGTGTCCGCCGTCTCGCCGGACTGGGAGATGGCGACGCACAACGTCCCCTCCTCCACGACCGGATCGCGGTACCGGTACTCCGAACCGAGGTCCACTTCGACGGGGATCCGGGCAAGCCCCTCGATCATGAACTTTCCGACGAGGGCCGCGTGCCACGACGTCCCGCAGGCGATGAGGGTCACTTTTTTAAGGGAAGTGATCCGTTCGAGGGAAAGCGGCAACGTCTCGAAGAAGACCTCGCCGGTCTCCGCCAGCATCCGGCCCGCGAGCGTGTCGAGGATCGCCCGCGGCTGCTCGTGGATCTCCTTCAGCATGAAGTGGCGGTAGCCGCCTTTCTCCGCCATGGAGGAGGACCAGTCGATCCGCTGCGAAGCGTGTTCCCGCGGCTTCCCCCAAAAATCGGTGATCCGCACCCCCGCCGGCGTGGCGATCACCATCTCCCCGTCCTCGAGGAAGAGCACGTCCCGCGTGTGGGATAAAAACGCCGTCAGGTCGGAGGCGAGGAAGAACTCCCCCTCTCCCAGCCCGACGACCAGCGGGCAGTTCAGGCGCGCGCCCACCAGCGTCCCCGGCTCCCGGTCGGTCACCGCGAGGAAGGCGTACGATCCGCGGAGCTCCGCGACGGTGTTGCGCACCGCCTCCTCGAGCGGCATCCCCGCCGAGACGCGCTCGTCCAGAAGATGGGCGATCACCTCGGTGTCCGTCTCCGAGGAGAACATGCGACCCTTCGCGACCATCTTCTCCTTGAGGGTCCGGTGGTTCTCCACGATCCCGTTGTGGATGACGGCGACATGGCCCGCAAGATGCGGGTGCGCGTTCTCGTCGGAGGGGCGTCCGTGGGTGGCCCACCGCGTGTGCCCCACGCCGCACGTCCCGGAAACCGGCTCCCGCGCGATGCGCTCCGTCAGGCGGGAGATCTTCCCCTGGGACTTGCGGACGGCGATTCCCCCGCCTGCCTGGATCGCGACCCCCGCCGAATCGTACCCGCGGTACTCCAGCCGCCGCAGGCCGTCCACCAGGATCTCCACGCAGGCGTTGGGGCCGGTGTAGCCGACGATGCCGCACATGTCACTTCTTCCCCTTCTTCGCCTTGGGGGCGGAGAGCCCCGCTTTTTTGAGAAGCTCCGGCCGCTTGCGGGCGACCCATCCCTCGATCACCATTTCCTCGGCGCGGCACAGGGCCAGCGAAAAAGGCGGAACGTTCTTCGTGATCGTCGACCCGGCGCCGATCAGGGCCCCCTTGCCCACCGTGACCGGCGCGACCAGCATCGTGTCGCTCCCGACGAAGACCCCGTCCCCGAGCACCGTGGGGTGCTTGTGGATCCCGTCGTAGTTGCAGGTGATCGTCCCCGCGCCCACGTTGACCTTCTTCCCGATGGTGGCGTCCCCGAGATAGGAAAGGTGGTTCGCCTTGGACCCCTCGCCGATCCGGCTCTTCTTCACCTCGACGAAGTTCCCGATGTGCGCCCCCTCGCCGATGTCGGACTCCGGCCGCAAGTGTGAGAACGGTCCGAGAATAGCCCCCTTTCTCACCGTGGATCTCGATATCACGGTATACGGTTTCACCTCCACCCCGTCCGACAGGACGCTGCCGTCCACCACGCACCCGGTCTGGATCCGCACTCCCCGGCCGATCCGCGTCGCGCCGAGCAGGGTCACTCCCGGATCGATGACCGTGTCCTGCCCCACGGACACCTCCGTCTCGATGTACGTTCGCCTCGGGTCCACCAGGGTGACGCCGGATTCCATCAGTTCATCGAGCTTCCTCTCCAGGAGGATCCGCGTCGCCTCGGCCAGCTCCCGCCGGGAGTTGATCCCCCGCACTTCGTCCGGGTCCGCCGCCGCCACCGGGACCACCCGCTTCCCTTCGGCCAGCGCTTCGAGGACAAGGTCCGTCAGGTAATACTCCCGCTGGGCGTTCACGTCGGAGAGTCGCGGCAACGCCCGCTCGAGGAAGACCCGGTCGAAGGCGTACGTCCCCGAGTTCACTTCCCGAACCTTGCGGAGCACGGCGTTCGCGTCTTTCTCCTCCACGATCCTCGCGACCGATCCGTCATCGCCGCGAACGATCCGGCCGTACCCGGTCGGGTCGTCGAGAATGCCCGTCAGCACCGATGCCGGGGCCCCCTGCCGGCGGCGGGCCGCGAGGAGCGCGCGGATCGTCGCGGGCCGCAGGAGCGGAGCGTCCCCGCAGAGCACGACGACTTCCTTCGCCCCCGCGGAAAGCTCGGCCAGGCCGCACCGGGCCGCGTCCCCCGTTCCGAACAGGCTCTCCTGGATCGCCACCTTCCCGCCGAACGCCTCCACGACGGGGAGAACCTTGTCCCGGCCGTACCCGAGGACGAAGACCATCTCGCGGATCCCCGCGGCGCGCACCGCCTGCGCGACGTGCCACACCACCGGTTTCCCGAGGACGAGGTGGGCCACCTTGGGAAGGGAGGACTTCATCCGCCTCCCTTGTCCCGCCGCCAGGATGATCGCCGAAATCCCTTTCATGACCCCCCCTTCTCTTCGATGCTAAAATGAAGCGCGAAAACGGCCGACCGGTGACCAGTCTACAAGGTTTCCCCCGGGGGGGAAAGGGAACGACCGTGGCGGACGAATCGAAGCCGATGCTGGACCGGATGGAGCTGGACCTCGTCGCCCTCAAGCACGAGTACGACCTCTTCTTCAACGGGAAGCGGCGGGCCGAGCCGACGAGGGAACGGAAGGAGCTGGAGGCGAAGCTCCTGGCCGGAAGCCGCCGGGCGATCGTCGGAAACGCGGACCAGCTCCGGTTCAACAACATCTCGGGCCGGTATTGGGCGTACGCCAACCTCTGGACCCGGACGGTGCGGGACCTCGAGGAAGGCCGGATGCGCCGCGACCCCGGAGGGAGCGTCCGGCGGGTGACGGGGGAACGGAAGGAACCGGTGGACCGGGAGAACGTCGACCGGGCGGCGGAAGCGCTGCTGGAAGCCCGGCGTTCGTGCGGCCTGGCCGGCGACCCGTCGGACATCCCGTCGCTCCGGGACACGCTCTACGCGCGGGCGCTGGAGATCTCGGCGTCCGCCGGAGGGAAGAAGGTGGAGTTCCTCGTGAGCGTGGAGGAGGGAAAACCGAAGGTGAAGGCGGTGGTGCGGTAGTGTAGCGTCTCGCAAATAGCCTGAGCATCGAGAGCGACGATGCGCCGCGCCGGCAAGGCGCGCAAGTGAAGGCGTACCGGGAGAGTACGGCGAACTTGGGCAACGAAGCTGGAGCGGATGCAGCGGGGCTCGAATGCCAGGATATTTGCGAGACGCTGCACTAGGAACTATTCCCCGCCGCCCGCCGCCATCCGCACCAGCGCGCGCTGCAGCTCCGCATACGCCTTCGCGTACGTTTCGTCGTCCATCGACAGCTCTTTCAGGCGGGCCTCGGCGCGGTCCCTGGCGCGCTGCGCGCGCTCCACGTCGATCTCGTCGGCGCGCTCGGCCGTGTCGGCCATCACCACGACCCGGTCGTGGTTCACCTCGGCGAACCCGCCGCCCAACGCGATCCTGGTCTTCGGGCTCCCCTTCCGGTACCACAGCATCCCGATGTTCAGGATCGCCAGGTATTGGGTGTGGCCCGGGAGCACCCCGAACTCGCCCTCGTAGCCGGGGAGGACGACTTCGTCCACCTCCTCCGAGAGGAGGAGGCGTTCGGGGGTGACCAGTTCCAGGCGGATCGTCGATGCCATCAGTGGTCCCTTTCATAAATACGGCGTCGCACCGAGAGCGCCGATGCGCCGCGCCGGCAAGGCGCGCGACTGAGGCGTACTGTGAAGTACGGCGCAAGGAGCGCAACGCAGCAGGAGCGGATGCAGCGGCGCTCGAATGCAGCCGTATTTATGAAAGGGGCCACAGAGTTGCTCTCCAGTTACACCGTGGCCAGCAGTATCTTGCCCTTTTCGATCGCCTCCTCGATGGTTCCGACCATGTAGAAGGCCTGCTCCGGCAGCTCGTCGTGCTTGCCGTCGACGATCTCCTTGAACGACCGGACCGTTTCCTCGAGGCGCACGTACTTGCCCGGGATGCCGGTGAACTGCTCGGCGACGA
>Ga0209212_1009114_pt1 | contig 10454 bp, 12 predicted proteins | sample RifGroC2_FD_183996 | JGI IMG/M metagenome (GOLD analysis project Ga0209212, IMG submission 183996) | Groundwater microbial communities from Rifle, Colorado, USA - Groundwater C2 (SPAdes) (version 2) | ecosystem: Environmental > Aquatic > Deep subsurface > Groundwater | place: Rifle, Colorado... | reverse complement strand
CGTCGGATACCGACTTATCGTATCCCGTCGCCCATTCGTTAAAGCCGTTCTTATCAAGCATATGCCAATTTTATAACAATTCGCCGCTCAGGGCCGAATCTGAAAATAAAACTCCCCGGCATGGGCCGGGGAGTTCGAACTTTAAATCTTTGGGGTGAGTTTAGGGCCTCAATCATGACCTATTTCGCCCAAAACCCCGAAGAAACGCTATGAGTTCCTCCTGGATCTGCGGTAGGCGGATCTTATCCGCGAGATGTCGTCGCAGGCGTGGCCACGCAGCGCGGCCCCGCACTGCTCCTTGCCGCGAGAAGGCGGTTCGCAAGGCTCGGCACTACGCGCCTTCGCTCTTGCTCCCAAGGAGTCCCGCACTTATTAACACCTCCTGTGCGCGGCCGGCCGGTACCCAACTGGGCCTTACAGGGCCGCTACCGCCCGCCGCAGGCGGCCGTACAACGCAGAAAATTATTCCCCGCGCGCATAAATCTTCGCTGTTATAAGCTTCCGCCTACCGCCCGTTTTCCATTATACATAATTGCTACGTCTTGTATGTAGATGTATAATTAGCAAATTCCTAGACTTCTATTAATGAAAAAGCCAATTCTGATCAAGTTCGCCAACAGGGTTAGGGAAGAGCGAAAAAAACTGAAATTATCCCAGGAAGAATTCGCAGCCAAAGCGGGATTCCATCGGACCTACATTGGTATGATCGAAAGGGCCGAGCGGAACATTACGTTAACGAACATCGAGAAGCTTGCCAAAGCATTCAAGATGCCTCTTCCCAGTTTATTTAAGGATTTCTAAACAGACCAAAGCCTTAGACAAAAAAGGATTATCATATGGGGAACAAGAAACGGGTATTCATAAGTTTTGATATAGACCATGACGAAGAAACCAAACGGGCGCTCGCGGCACAGGCCGAGCTGGAAGATAGCCCCTTTGAGTTTACAGATGCTTCAGTAAAAAAGCACTTGCCAGGCGACTGGCGTGAGAAAGTTAAACGCCGCATGGGGAACATAGATATTGTCATTGTTCTTTGTGGTGAGCGCACGCATACTGCAGATGGGGTCGCGGACGAATTAGATATTGCCAGAGAAACAGAGACTCCGTATTTTCTACTGCAAGCATACAAAGACAAAACATGCACAACACCGACCTCTGCATCCAGTGAGGATAAACTATACGCGTGGACCTGGCCCAATCTCAAAGCCCTGATTGCAGGAGATAGGTGATAGCCTGAACGACAAATTATGAAAGTCTTCCTAATTCACAGATTTGTTTCAAGAAAGGCCGCATTAGCTTGCATAAAACGTATTACCAAAAGTGAGCACATCAGCATTGATCCTACTGTTTTGGACAGTTCCGGGACTGAATCCTGGAAATTAGCTGCTTTGGCTGGGATTGAAGAATCAGAGGCCGTCCTCATTTTCAACCGTGACGAATGTTTAAAATCCGTAAATGCGACTTGGGAAATAGAAAAGGCTCAGGAACTAAAGAGGCCTGTGATTCTACTGAGCTCCGAAGGATCAGACCAGGAGGAGATCCGAAAACTATCAGATTTGTACCACTATAGCGAAGAATTCAACTCGTATTTTAAAGGCAAAGGGACAGAATTGGAGAGTTTGTTCAAGTTGATGGTCGAGTCATCGGAGCAACTAATCCAAAGACGCCAGAAAATGAATGCCTTTTTTATCACTGCAATCGGAAGTCTAATGGCAATCGCAGGAGCCTTAGCCAAATTTGGCACAAATAAGTCTCCTACGATTTCATTTATTGTCTTGTCCTTCTTTGGCATTACCGGGCTATTGCTTTGCAACTCTTGGCGGAAGTTAATTGATAATTACGGAAAACTTAATAGTGCAAAATACAAAGTAATTCTAAAGCTGGAAGAGTCGTTATCTGCACAGATTTTTTCTGCAGAATGGGCAGCTTTAGGCAAAGGATTGCGCCCCCAGAAATATCAATCATTCACATCTTCTGAGAATTTAGTCCCTTTGTGGTTTGCATTACTGATTTTTTCCCTTGTCTTCTTTACTTCGGTTTGGATGATATGCGCCGGCAATTTCTTATGTTTTTCTGCGATAAACATCCTTGTATTGATAGGCCTGATTATTTTTCATAGGAGATTAAGAGATTAGACCGTATGTGGCCCTTAGTCGCATTGCTTTTGTGCGGTATTGGAATAACATCCTTGCTTGATGATGGGAAGAAGCACAAATCAAAAGGTTCCGCGAATCAGAGAAGACGTAAATCAAATAGGGGGAAAAAGATGGCAAATAAAAAAGTAGTCTTTGTTGCGTTTGCGATTGAGGATGAGAGTCAGAGAGATCTCCTTGTCGGACAGTCGCTAAACACAGCCACGCCGTTTGAGTTTGTAGACATGTCAGTGAAGGAACCCTACGATGAAGCATGGAAGGAAAGAGTTCGGACCAGAATTAAGAGATCTGATGGGGTAATTGCTCTCATAAGCGCAAACTCACTTAGCTCTAGTGGCCAGAAATGGGAAATCGCCTGTGCCAAGGAAGAGGGTAAAAGCATTTTAGGGATATGGGTCTATAAACTTGATAGGACCAATGTCTCTGGGGTTAACACCATTGTGTGGACCTGGGACGGTATCGCGAAGTTTATTGACAACCTATAAGTAACCCTAGGGGCACAAATAGTCTTCAGATGAACCCGACACACCGTTGTCGGGTTCATCTGTTAGACTATATCGAGTTATGAACGTATCTTTCCCCGATGAACAAGGGTAATTTAGTAAAATTTACCTGTCGGGGCAGATTCCAAAGAGCTAGGACTATATGCCTATAATCTTGAAGGATATCGAAAAGAGAACCGAGGCCGCAGTAGCGTATTATTGGAAGACACTCTCCGCTCAGTCAAAAAAACAATTAGCCGGAGACGCTGATCGCGGAAACAGAGCATCTGTAACGGGTGGGAAACAGATGGATGAATTCTGCCACCTTATCGAGCAGGTCTTAATCGATAACGGGATGCCCAAGCAAAGCATCTATTTTGATAAGCAACTCGAGCTCCCTGGATTTTTCAGGCCGACAAAGAAGTGGGACATTCTTGTTGTGCATAACGACACGTTAGTCGCCGCGATGGAGTTTAAATCCCAAAAAGGTCCGTCCTTTGGGAACAATCTTAACAATCGCTCCGAAGAAGCTATCGGAACAGCCCAAGATTTATGGACGGCTTATCGGGAAGGAGCTTTTGGAAGTAGTACACGCCCTTGGCTGGGTTATTTAATGTTGATTGAAGACTGCGAAGCCTCCCAATCTCCAGTTTCAGTCTCTGAGCCACATTTTCCAGTCTTCGGAGAATTTAAGGACACTTCATATCTAGTTCGCTATGAACTTCTCCTGCGGAAACTCGTTCGGGAGAGGCTTTATGATTCCGCCGCATTACTAACAGCCACTGCTACTCAAGGGCAATTGGGAAAATACTCCGAGCCAGCTAATGACCTTCAGATTAGACAGTTGTGCGCCGGACTTGCGGGGCATATAGCAACAGTACTGGCAGGTCAGCGCTAAATTATTATGTCGCAGCTCCAGACCTATCTTCCCATACAGATGCCCAAGGAGGTTTATGCCTATGGCAAACGCTCCTCGGGTGAAACCCATGGAGTTGTGCTGACCAAGCCCCACATTGTTGATTTAATTCTAGACCTCGCAGGCTATACTCCCGACCGGGACCTTACAAAGCTTCGCCTTCTGGAGCCTTCTTGCGGCACAGGAGCGTTTCTCGTCCGCATCATTGAGCGGTTGCTGGCATCAGCACGGCGTCGTGGGATAAAGCTTACCCCGCAGAGTGATTGCATTACAGCTTTCGATATTGACCCGGAACACGTCGAGGCATCCAGAGATGCAGTCGAGATGGCACTAAAAGATGGGGGAGTATCCGGGACTCTGGCGCGCAGGCTCGCCGAGAATTGGGTAAAAGAAGGGGACTTTCTGCTTGCCTCCCTGGAACAGTATGACGCAGTAGTCGGGAACCCGCCCTACATCAGGATCGAACAGCTTTCCCCGAAACTTCAGGCCGAGTACCGCCGCCGCTACGTTTCACTTTTTGATCGGGCAGACCTTTACATCGCCTTTATAGAATATGGGCTCAATCTGCTCAAACCGAGCGGAACTCTTTCCTTTGTGTGCGCCGACAGATGGATTTTAAACCGCTATGGCGCCCCTTTGCGCAGAATCATAGCGGACAGATTCAAGGTTCAGTGCTATATAGACCTACACAACACCTCTCCTTTTGAATCCGAAGTCATTGCATATCCGGCGATTTTCGCTATCAGCCCCGGCAAATCCTCTTCCGTCCCGGTGTTTCAGTTTCAGAACGCTTCGCCAGAAGAATGCGCGGCTGTTTCCGCGAAACTGGCCGGCAGAACACCTCTCACGGACCTGACCTCATTCTGTTATGAAACTTGGTTCACTGACGACGAGCCCTGGGTTTTAGGACACCCGGACAGTCTAAAAGTTCTAAGGCAGCTTGAGGCAAGACTTCAACCTCTCGAAGCTGACGGCCAGACCAAAGTGCGCATCGGAGTAGCCACCGGCAATGACGATGTCTATATCGTCACGAAAGACGCGGACATTGAAAAAGACCGTCTTGTGCCACTAGTGATGCGTTCCGACATTGAAGTTGGCAAGATTAAAAGTAGCGGACATTTTGTAATAAACACATTCAACAAAGCCGGGCAGATCCTGGACCTTGCCAAGTACCCCAAGCTGAAGCGATATCTGCACAAACACAATGCAGATATAATGCGCCGTCATGTAGCCCAGAACAACGTTTCTTCCTGGTTCAGGACTATCGACCGCGTGTATCCCGAACTCGTCAGCACACAAAAGTTGCTGATACCGGATATCGCCGGGGCCAATGAAGTTGTCTTGGATGATGGGAACTTCTACCCGCACCACAACCTTTATTACATAACCTCAACCTCTTGGGACATTGAAGTTCTCGGCGGGCTTCTTAGTTCCAAAGTGGCCCTGTTCTTTATTTGGTCCTACGCCGTAAGAATGCACGGCAACTACTTAAGATTTCAGGCGCAATACCTCCGCAAGATCAGGCTCCCTGCCCCGAAGAGTATTCCTAACGGGCTCGCCAAATCAATAAAAACCGCATTCCGCAAACGAGATTTTGCCGCACTAGACAATCTCTCGCTGCAAGCCTACGGGCTCAAAACCCTGCCGGAATTCGATTTTGTAGATACCCGCCACTAAAATCCTTTTCGCTAAGGAGGTTATATGCAGACAGGAAATATAGTCTCCGGGGAAGACTTCTTTAACCTGCTTTACACTGACCGAGAATTCACCGCACAACTTGGCCGAACCCTCTTGGCTGCCAGCAGATTTGAATCAGAGTTAAGGCTCTACCTCCTCGCGAACTCGGTACCCTTAAAAAAGCATCCCAATCTCGGCCATTTAATTGATCTGCTAAAAAAGCACGAACTATTACCGAAACTTCACCCACACATGGAGATGTTTCGGAATCAACGCAATTATCTCGCGCATAGTCTTTATGATCTGCTCTCAGGAATCATCGAGGAGACCTTGCTCCCTCGCACAGATCTCATTAGCATGGATGTACATGTTTACACTGAGAAAGTCGGCCAACTTGAAGACAATCTCATCGGTTTTGTAGATATTGTGCGAAAAGAACGCATAAAGATAAAAAAGGGAGCAACTCTCATTCGGAATGTTCGCATTGATAAGCCCCACATTGCCCATATCGACTTCGCAACACTATACCTGCCTGCATTCGCGAACTTAAAAGAATCGCAAAAGTTTGTTGACCAAGTTGAAAGCACACCGAAGAATATTGCCAAAGTTATTTTACATCAGGCTGGGCGCATGATATGGTTGGGAGATCAGATTGATAAAGTTGCGGCGGGGAGACCCGCGTTGCAGATCTTATTTTTCATGATTGCCGCAGAAGCCGTAGCGAAAATGGTATTTGACTACACGGATGAAGGGAAATCCAAGGCTTTTTCTAAGAAATTCTTTTCAGATATTTGTGATGCTCGACATAGGAAGATTCTGGGGACCGCATTCGCTTGGGGGCCCTCAGGAACCTTACCGCGCGGGGGGGTGTTGTCTTGGGAAGAGACCACTGAACTATTGTATGCCGTGCGCTGCGATGTAGCGCACAGAGGCAAATACTACGACTTACATCTCAAACAGCCGAACGACTACAAACAGACCGATGTAATCAGTCATAAATGGAAAGATAGGCCAATTATAGCCAGAATCACACTTCAAGATATTCGCAGAATAATACTGCAAGGGACTATTCGCGGATGTCGACAGGCACTGTGTGAAACGACTAAAGTCCACGCTCCTCTCGCATAGCATCACACAATTCATCGGCCCTCTCCAAATCACCTATACACTTATTACAGATATACGTATCGTCTGCGCAATCTTCTTTTGAGAAGCTTTCAATTTCGGATTCAAAGTACTCCTGGTGGCAATAATCGCACTCAATATGTTGCTCATGGTGACCACACAGCGCACAGGCATCCTCATTTAAATTAAATGTATCTTCACCACAAGACGGACAGGTTTCAGAGGGAATTTCTTCTTCTGAGAATCTTTTTTGGATTATCACACTTTGCGCCTGCCGGAACTCATAAATCTCAATCAGGGCATCCCATGTGTGATCCTGTCTGAATTCCTCTTCAAGGTCTAGATGTAAATGTGTTTTCGAGAAATCAAAGATGAAAGAGAGCAGGCGACCAACAATTCCTCTGGCCTCATCTTTATTAAACTGAAATTCACAATGTTCAATCCTATTGCGCAGCTGACGACAGACATGTAGTGTTTCTCTCGTGCCTTTAGGCAATAGAATCCCACAGATTTTATTCAACCGCAACGCCGCAGTCTCTGCCCCTACTGTGCGGGCATCCATGCAAGCGAAATCATCAACCCTTTCCCAGATTAATGCCGGATGCTCTCGTCTTAAGCGCTCTTTTAGCAACAGCTCAACAACATGGGAGACCTCTCTAATCGCAATCTTCCATTTTCGGATAGACTTATCTTCAGAATCTGAGATATGCGAAACAGCATGAGCTAATGAATCTCGCGCATTAGAGAGCAGATCAAATTGTTCCGATTTTGGATTTGTCATACATTTCCAGAAGTGCCCCGAGGAATCAGAACCATATTATCAATCCGCCTATGAATTAGTGAAATCAAAGCAAAACTATCCAGTGCGTCTTGCTCGTCCATCTGCCAGTTCAACTTAGCCTCATGTGCCAATGGATTTCTTATAAACCCGAATGCACCTTTAAGCAGATTAGCAAAGCCCTTATGCTCGGCCTGCTCAGATTTGCTTTGAAGAGTATTAATAGCAACCATTGGATCGTCAGAAGCAAACGCTCGATCGACAATCTCGGCGCCATCCCCGGTAAGCCCTGTCTTCATTCTTAGCCTATCAACAATGCCCTTTGTTGCTTCAAAAACCGCGTGGAAGTAGTTTTCCGCCACTAATTCTTCAGAACAGTATTTGAAGACTTCGGGATGTGTCCCACGGTCACGCAACTTGGATCTTAGGCATTCAGAACGCCGCAATGCTTCCCGCACAGTTTCAGTTCTTTCAGTAGGTATAAGACTCCCTTTTTCGTTTATCGCAATACCGCACAAGGAAAGCATCTTATTCAGCTCTCCTCGGCGCTCATCAAAAAGAGCGTGATTTTGCAAATATCTGCCGGGGGCCATTGCATTTTGTATAAAAGACCCAATCTTATTGCCACAGTTATCAAGCCTCTGTTGTTCCTGAAAAGCTTGAAAAAGTCTGCGCCACTTGGTCATTTCACCAGGATCAGAGATATCGCTCAAGGCAAGCAAACGGCCTAGTTCATCTCCGGTATATCCTCTAGTTGAATCAGCAAACAGTTTTGAAATTGCCTCTAGTATTTCGGGGGGGAAAGATTTAATCATTTGGTCCCTCAATCTATAAATTGGACAAAAAGGTCCTTGAACTTGATTTTTTCAGAAGGATTTCTTTAAACTGGTTTCGCATGGGGTCGATAGTCTGCGAGAAGATGGACATAATTTTATGCTCTGTAGTATCCCAAGTCTCTTTTTTTGCGTCCCATAGCATTAAAGTCACTTCCATTAACTTCTTTTGTAGGGTATTAAACAGAACGACTTCTTGGCTGTCTTTTCCATAAACCAAAGCCAAGCGGATTTCCAACTCAGCACTTAAAAGTTTATCTTTCAATTCCCGACAGATTTCATTATAGTCACTCTGCTCAAGAAAAGGCTTGCCGTCACGATAAACCCCTTCAGATTGCGTCTGCAAATCCTGCAACCTGAATCAAACACCTTCTATCCACCCTAAAACCGCAATCGTGATTTCAGCACGCAACCGCATCTTATGAGCCCACAGCTCATAAAGCATTGTTAATAGTGATCCAATTAATGCGCCAAGCAACCCAGATGCGAGATTATCCATATCATTACCTATACACTTCCGATACCCCTATATCGAAACGCCCTACGGAAGCCATTATCCTCAGCTTCTCTTACGGTTGAGCAATAAAACTCTCCCTTTTCCTTTTCAATCTTACATGTGTCGTATTGTTGATCGAACGGTAAGTGATAAATCCTGGTTCCATTTGTCTGGGAGATATTACACTTGATCGATGGATAAGCCCGCTCAAATTTAAAGTTCTCTTTCAGCTCAATCCCCAATTCTTGCGAAAACCTTCGAGCCAAGTCAGAAAGCTTTGTGGTTGTATAAAAGATAGCCCTAACTTTTTTACCAGGATTCTGGTCTCTATACTGAAATACTGTCCCAAAGAATTGGAATATATGCTTTTCGTGGATTGTTTTAAACTGAGCCCAGTTTTTACATTGGATTACGACAAGATCATTTCCTTTTTGACAGATTAAATCCCTACCCAGATCCTCATAGCCTTTAATAATCCCTTCATATTCAACTGAATATCCATCGCTTTCATATAAATATCCGACATATCGCTCGTACAATTTACCCAACATCCATTTGGACTTTGGCCTTGCCCAGAATCTATCAAGAGCCTTCTGGTTCCGCTCTACACTTGGCAAGGCACGAAACTCTTCCTTTGCCAAATACAGGGTGGCAGGATCAAGACGCTCTTCCTCATCATAATCCCGGTATTTCTCATCATCGACAGAATCGATGATCTCATCTTTGAAATCCAAAAGAAAAGGGGCGATAGATTCATAGTACTCAACCAAAGCTTGTGCTCTCTTGGTTTCGTACTCAGCCTTTCTTCTGCGTTGAGATTCCTCTTTAACTACTTGCGATCCCTTTAACGATGGATACGGTTTACTGATTAAATAATGCTCGACCTTGTTGTCGCGCAAAGCCTCATAATGGTCAATCGCTTTCAATAACGTTGGAAATCCTTTGCTTTTCTCAATCAGAGACTGCTTCCATTTATTGGCCTCTTCTATGGCCGCCGCTATAGCTTTTTTCGCTTCGCCTTGGGCAGAGAGAACTACTTGCTTAGCCGCCTCTCCAGTTGCATCAGCTACTTTTTCGGCTTTCAGTTTTTCTTCGACAGCCCTATCGCGAAGACGACTTAATTCAGCCGACACATCATTAGATGCCTGCCAGGCAGCAATTATGGTTACGACATACGCACCCAAATACCAAACCACCTCGTACCGGAATAATCCGGTGAGGAAGCTGCCAATTAAAAAGACTATCGCATCAAGGATGAAGCAGCCAAGCCATTTTTTAAAAAACATAGGTTATCACACTGCTATGACTGATTAGAAAATCCCCAACTATCCCAGCTTCTCCCAATTCTATTGCTTTGCTGACTAACCGTCAAACCTCTGTATTTATAATACTAGGTCAACCCGACAAGGGTGTGTCGCGATGAAAAAGGCTATTTTTGATGTTTTTCTCTGTTCCGGGTGGGTCATTCAGCCGTATCATGAAAGGGCGGGGACAATCATAAGATCCCCGGGCCAGGGCGGCGGCGACGGCCCACGGGCGGCCAGGCGCTACCGCCCTGGCCCGTTCCTTATTTTCTGCCTCGGCCTCTGCCGGTGGCGGCGATAATTAACAGAAAAGACCGCCGCGGCGGCCGCAGCAGCGGACGCCGGGGCGGTGTTTTAATAAATAACTGCTGCCACCGGAATGTCAGTTAAGATAGAAATCAGGAACAGGCCCGCGCCGCGAGTGGCAGCAGCCACTGGCGAGCGCGGGCAAAGTCTGTATAGATATGGGGGCGATTCGGTTGCAGTGCGCGCGGGGAATAATTTTCTGCGTTGTACGGCCGCCGAAGGCGGACGGGAGCGGCCGGGTAAGGCCCTGTTGGGGGCCGGCCGGCCGCGCACAGGAGGTGTTAATAAGTGCGGGACTCCTTGGGAGCAAGAGCGAAGGCGCGTAGTGCCGAGCCTTGCGAACCGCCTTCTCGCGGCAAGGAGCAGTGCGGGGCCGCGCTGCGT
>Ga0209212_1009113_pt1 | contig 10454 bp, 8 predicted proteins | sample RifGroC2_FD_183996 | JGI IMG/M metagenome (GOLD analysis project Ga0209212, IMG submission 183996) | Groundwater microbial communities from Rifle, Colorado, USA - Groundwater C2 (SPAdes) (version 2) | ecosystem: Environmental > Aquatic > Deep subsurface > Groundwater | place: Rifle, Colorado... | reverse complement strand
GGAATTCAATCGCGCCGGGCCGCTGATGCGTTTGATGCTGCGTTATACCCAGGCATTAATGACACAAATATCCCAAACTGCAGTCTGCAATCGGCATCATTCGGTGGAGCAGCAACTGTGTCGCTGGTTGTTGTTGACCCTCGATCGATTGCCATCGAATGAATTGACCATGACACAGGAATTGATCGCCAGCATGCTCGGCGTACGGCGTGAAGGCATCACCGAAGCAGCCGGGAATTTGCAGAAAGCGGAGTTCATACGCTATCGCCGCGGCCACATCACCGTACTTGACCGGTCGGGACTGGAGTCGCGCACTTGTGAATGCTACAACGTAGTCAAGAAAGAATTCGATCGCTTGCTCAGTGATGTACGTAATCGCCAGGGGCTTTCTTCAGCCAGTCACGGTTAACCCCTGGCCATGCATCACGCTTTGCATAAAATCTCCGCCTTATGTGCGCTAACGCATGGAGAGCGTCATGCCAGACTATCATGATAATCTAAGACAGATAGAAATTTATCCACGGACTTACTATCCACCGGCACCCGCAGGTAAAAACATGCATTCCTTATGCAGGGCGATGGTATATGCAGGTGTGGCAGGGCAAGCACCCTCGGTCGCGCGATCCGCCATACTGAATTCGCGCTTTACACAGAGGTAAATCATGCCCGAAAAAATCCCTAAACACACCATTCTCAGCTCCGCTGCCGGCACTGCGCAGGATAAAGCTCTCATGAAAGTTACTCATAAAACCATTGCATGGCTTGCCGGAGCGGTCCTGCTGGTTGCGCTGGGGGTGGTGGTATCGTTCCTGACTTACAGTCAGATCGAAGAAGCTGCCGCTGTGCGCAAGCATACCAACGCTGTATTGGATGGCGCGGGCGAGTTGCTGTCTGCATTGAGAGATGCCGAGACCGGTCAGCGCGGCTATTTGCTGACCGGTGACAAGGCCTTTCTGGAGCCGTATCTGGCGGTACGCGATCGCATCAGTGGCCAGTTAGTAGAATTGCGCCGGATCACCCTGGTCAGTGCCGCCCAGGAACACCTGGATGCGCTGGCTCCATTGGTGGATGCCAAATTGGCGCATATGTCACATGCCATCGAGTTGCGCCGCAATCATGACGTGACTGCCGCACTGGCGAGTGTACGTGGTGGCCAGGGCAGACAGTTGATGGATGCGATACGTGCAGAGATGGGCGGCGTCATTCAGATAGAGCAAGGCGTGCTGGCGCAGCGCGAAGCAGAGTTCCAGGGCAGCATGCGCCAACTGTTCACCATCATCGTTGCCACCACCCTGCTTACGCTGATGTTTGTATTTGCCTTTGCCTGGTTGATCTATCGGGAATCACAGCAGCGGATCAAGAATCTGGTTCATCTCGAAACACAGCGTTTACTCGACAATCAAAGGGACACGAATAAACAACTGCAACAGACCAACGCCGCATTGCAGGGCAGCAAAGATGCGCTACGCAAGGCGGCACCTTTGCAGAACGCGATCTTCAACAGCGCCAACTTTTCCAGTATCGCCACCGACGCGAAGGGTGTCATCCAGATCTTCAACGTCGGTGCGGAACGCATGCTGGGCTACGCGGCCGCCGACGTGATGAACAAGATCACGCCGGCCGACATTTCCGATCCGCAGGAAGTCATCGCGCGCGCCAAAGCACTCAGCGCCGAACTCGGCACCCCGATCACGCCGGGCTTCGAGGCGTTGGTGTTCAAGGCCTCGCGCGGCATCGAGGACATCTACGAGCTGACCTATATCCGCAAGGACGGCAGCCGTTTCCCGGCAGTCGTGTCGGTCACCGCGCTGCGCGATGCTGAAGACGCGATCATCGGTTATCTGCTGATCGGTACCGACAACACCGCGCGCAAGCAAGTCGAAGCGGAAAAGCAGCGTTTGCTCGAAATTCAGGAGGAGACCCATAAACAACTGCAGCAGACCAACGCTACCTTGCAGGTCAGCGAGGAAAAGCTCACCGTTACGCTCAACTCCATCGGCGATGCCGTGATCGCCACCGATGCCGAAGCGCGTGTGACATTCCTGAATCCCATCGCCGAACAACTCACCGGCTGGACGCAAGCGCAAGCCAGCGGTCACCCGGTGGACGAAATTTTTCACATCGTCAACCAGGAAACCCGGCAACCCGCCACGATCCCAGTCATGGAGACATTGGCACATGGCACGGTACAGGGCCTGGCCAACCACACCGTGCTGATTGCACGCGATGGCAGCGAGTGCGCTATCGCCGACAGTTGCGCGCCGATTCGTGACCGCGACGGCCAGGTGATCGGTGCGGTGCTGGTGTTCCGCGATGTCACCGAGGAATATGCGGCGCAGCAGGCTTTGAGCGAGCAACAGGCAGAACTGGAGTTGCAGAACGAGGAACTGCGCACTTCGCAGGAGGCATTGCACGTCTCGCAGGAGCGCTATTTCGACCTGTATGACTTTGCACCGGTGGGCTATTGCACCGTCAGCGAGCAAGGGCTGATCCTGGAGGCCAATCTCACTATCGCCACATTGCTGGGCTTGCCCCGGAGCGCGCTAGTCAAGCAGCCGATCTCCCGCTTTATCTTCAAGGAAGACACAGACATCTATTACCTGCTGCACAAACAGCTCAGCAAGACCGGTGAACCGCAGAAGTGCGAGCTGCGGATGGTGAACGACGGCACGCAAGTCTGGGTTCAACTGTCCGTCACCGCCGCGCAGGACAATGGTGAGCCAGTACTCCGCATCGTGATGAATAACATCAACGAGCGCAAGCGGGCCGAAGAGGCGCTGTTTAAGGCGGGGGCTTTGCAGCGCGCGATTTTCAACAGCGCCAATTTCTCCAGCATCGCCACCGATGCGAAGGGCGTCATCCAGATCTTCAACGTCGGCGCCGAGCACATGCTGGGCTATGCAGCCGCTGACGTGATGAACAAGATCACCCCGGCTGACATATCCGATCCGCAGGAAGTGATCGCACGCGCGAAAGCGTTAAGCATCGAGCTCGGCACCCCGATCACGCCGGGCTTCGAAGCCTTGGTGTTCAAGGCCTCGCGCGGTATCGAGGACATCTACGAGCTGACCTATATCCGCAAGGACGGCAGCCGTTTCCCGGCAGTCGTGTCGGTCACCGCGCTGCGCGATGCTGAAGACGCGATCATCGGTTATCTGCTGATCGGCACCGACAACACCGCGCGCAAGCTGGTGGAAGCAGAGCGCGCGCTGCTCTATGAGACGCTGCAGGACAAGAACGTCGAACTGGAGAGCGCCAGGTTCGTGGCGGAAAAAGCCAACCTCGCAAAATCGGTATTTCTTTCCAGAATGAGCCATGAATTGCGCACCCCGCTCAATGCCATCCTGGGCTTCGCCCAGTTGCTGGAAGGCGGTTCACCGGCGCCCACAGCCGCCCAGATTGTCAGGCTGCACCAGATCATCAAGGCAGGATGGTATCTGCTGGAACTGATCAACGAAATCCTCGATCTCGCGTTGATCGAGTCCGGCAAGCTATCGCTGTCGCGGGAACCGGTGTCGCTGATCGATGTCATGCGCGAATGTCAGGCCATGATCGAACCGCAGGCGCAGAAACACGACATTCATATCAGCTTTCTCCCATTTGACAATACCTGGTTTGCCCATGCCGATCGAACCCGGGTCAAGCAGGTCATGATCAACCTGCTTTCCAATGCGATCAAATACAACCGCGAGCATGGAACGGTCGAAGTGAAGTGCACCGGCACCCCGGAACGCATACGCATCAGCATCCGGGACAGCGGCATGGGGTTGCCTCCGGAAAAACTGCTGCAGCTATTCCAGCCGTTCAATCGCCTTGGACAGGAGAGCGGCACCGAAGAGGGGACAGGCATCGGCCTGGTGGTGACCAAGCAACTGGTCGAACTGATGGGCGGCACAGTGGGTGTAAAAAGCACCGTCGGAGTGGGCAGCGAATTCTGGATCGAACTGATCCGCGACGTTACGCCACTACAGCCTGCCACTGGCAATATCATACCCGCAGAACTTGTGCCTCAATCTCACGGAGATGCGGCGCGGTACACCCTGCTCTATGTGGAGGACAACCCGGCCAACCTGTTGCTGGTCGAACAAATAATTCAGGATCACCCGCATGTAAGCATGTTGAGCGCGCGCAATGGTAATCTCGGTGTAGCATTGGCGCGCACCCATCTTCCGGATGTGATCCTGATGGACATCAATCTGCCTGGCATCAGCGGTGTCGAGGCGATGAACATCCTGCGCCAGGACCCGGCCATGGCGCACATTCCGGTCATTGCCCTCAGTGCCAATGCCATGCCGCGCGATATCGAGGAGGGACTGGAGGCGGGATTTTTCCGCTATCTCACCAAACCGATCAAGGTCAATGAATTCATGAACGCGTTGGACGAGGCCCTGAAGTTTGCTGAAACGGGTAAACTTCCCGAAAAGGAATTGATTAACAAAAATGAAACCGGACAAAAATCATGATTAGCGAACAGTTAATTCTTAACGCCAGCATTCTGATCGTAGACGATCAGCAATCCAATGTGCTTTTGCTTGGGGAAATGCTGCGCGATGCCGGCTATGCCTGCGTTGCATCGACGACAGATCCCTATGCAGTCTGCGATCTGCATCGCAAAAACCGCTATGACCTGATCCTGCTCGATCTGCAGATGCCCGGCATGGATGGCTTTCAGGTGATGGAAGGACTGAAGAAAATCGAAACGGATGGCTACCTTCCGGTGCTGGTGATCACCGCCCAACCGGATCACAAGCTGCGTGCGCTCGCCTCCGGCGCGAAAGATTTCGTCGCCAAACCTTTTGATCTGGTCGAAGTGCAGACGCGTATCCATAACATGCTGGAAGTGCGGCTGTTGTATCGGAAGCTCGAGAATTACAACCGACTGCTGGAACAGACGGTGCTGGAGCGGACTGCCGAGTTGCGCGCAAGCGAAGCGCGTTATCGCCGCCTGACCGAGCTGTCGTCCGACTGGTATTGGGAGCAGGACGAGAACGGGCATTTCACCAAGATTTTTGGCCCGGTGCTTGAAATGCTCGGCATCCGGGTCGATGACGCGCTGGGCAACACGAGGGATGATCAGGGAGAGCGCTGGAATGAGGCTGAGCGGGAAAAACTGGAGGCGAATCTGGCCGCCAGAAGACCGTTCCTGGATTTCGTCTACAGCCGCACCAGTCCAGACGGATCGCGGCAATACTTGATGGTGAGCGGGGAACCGATGTTCGACTCTATCGGCCGCTTTACCGGTTACCGCGGCATCGGCAAGGACGTGACCGAATCAATGAAGGCTGCCCCCCCATTGAAATTACCTCCGGATTTGCCAGGGGTAATTTAACTTCTCCCCGGCCGGTCATATCACCCTCAACCATGAGGGCGTGATCAATGAGATCAATCTCACCGCTCGCGCCGCTCGGTGTGGAGCGCAGCAAACTGACGCACCGCCGCTTCGCCGGTTATATCGCCCCGGCGGACAGCGACCGCTGGCGGCGTGATGAAGTCCCTTGTCCTCATGGCACTCGGTTAAGGGATTACGGCTCTGTAACGATGGAGTGGCTTACTGCTGCGGCACGATAGCATGTAGGGCGGATGAGCGTAGCGTTATCCGCCGTATGCTGGCTTCTCGCACAACTTCCATCCGGCGGATAACGGCCTGCGGCCTCATCCGCCCAACTCATTTACGATCTGCTTAACCGAGCGCCATGAGTCCCTTGCCTGAACTGGCGGCAGCGCGGCAAAGATGGCACATCGTTTGTTCCGATTCAAAACCACTCTTCGAAATCCCACCTGCTACCTCGCGCGTTGCTCAATGCCCCAGCTAATGTACGCTAGTGCACAGAACGCAGGGGGCATGATCGCTATGATAAATGCAGCTGCTAATTGATTGGATCCGATTCACCTTGGCACCCGTCAGTATAGTCGCGCGTGCTGTTGAGCGGGGCGAACAAAAAAGTGAGGTGTTGTCATGATTTTTGGGCGCGCGTTCCATCAGGCTATCTCACGATTTACACGAAGGTAAACCATGCCCGACAATATCCTCGATCCAGCCATACTCAATCCCGCTGTGGGCACAGCAGATGGCATCACCGAGAGAAGACGCCAGGAGGCTTTGCTTAAAACCGGAGCCCTGCAGAACGCGATTTTCAACAGCGCAAACTTCTCGAGCATCGCCACCGACGCGAATGGTGTGATCCAGATTTTCAACGTCGGCGCGGAACGCATGCTCGGCTATGCGGCTGCCGACGTGATGAACAAGATCACCCCGGCCGAAATTTCCGATCCGCAGGAAGTGATCGCGCGCGCCAAGGCATTGAGCGCCGAACTCGGCACCCCGATTGCGCCGGGCTTTGAGGCCTTGGTGTTCAAGGCCTCGCGCGGCATCGAAGACATCTACGAGCTGACTTACATCCGCAAGGACGGCAGCCGCTTCCCGGCGGTGGTGTCGGTCACCGCGCTGCGCGACGCTCAAAACGCCATCATCGGCTATCTGCTGATCGGCACCGACAACACCGCGCGCAAGCAAATCGAGGCAGAGCAGAAGCAACTCGCTCAGCGCCTGCGCGACCAGCAGCTCTACACCCGCTCGCTATTTGAATCCAACATCGACGCGATCATGACCACCGATCCGTCCGGCATCATTACCGACGTCAACAAGCAGATGGAAGCGCTCACCGGTTGCACGCGCGACGAACTGATCGGCGCGCCGTTCAAAAACCATTTCACCGATCCGGAGCGGGCCGAGGCGGGCATCAAGCAGGTGCTGAGCGAAAAGAAGATTACCAACTACGAGCTCACCGCGCGCGCCAGGGACGGCAAGGAAACCGTGGTGTCCTACAATGCGACCACCTTCTACGACCGGGATAGAAACCTGCAGGGCGTGTTCGCCGCTGCGCGCGACATCACCGAGCGCAATCGCCTGGATCAGGCGCTGCAGGAGAAAAACGTTGAGCTGGAGAGCGCCAGATCGGTAGCGGAAAAGGCCAACCTCGCCAAATCCGATTTTCTTTCCAGCATGAGCCATGAACTGCGCAGCCCGCTTAATGCGATCCTCGGCTTTGCCCAGCTGATGGAGTCCGATTCTCCGCCGGCAACGCCCGCCCAAAAGGAAAGCATAGCCCAGATTCTCCAGGCGGGATGGCATCTGCTGAAGCTGATCAATGAGATCCTTGACCTCGCGAAAGTCGAGTCCAGGCAGGTTCCCTTGTCGGAGGAGCCGGTGTTGGTGGCCGAAGTCTTGCTCGAATGCCAGGCCATGATCGAACCGCAGGCACAACAGCGAGACATCAAGCTGGCCTTTCCCAAACTTGATATCCCCTACTTTGTCCGCGCCGATCGCACCCGATTGAAACAGGTTCTGATCAACCTGCTTTCCAACGCGATCAAATACAACATCAAGCGAGGGACGGTCGCGGTGGAATGCGCCGAAAGCGCGCCGGGACGCATTCGCGTGAGCATCAGGGATACCGGCGCGGGGCTGTCTCCGGAACAGCTTGCGCAGCTCTTTCAGCCGTTCAATCGCCTCGGACAGGAGGCCGGCGGCGAGGAAGGCACGGGCATCGGCCTGGTGGTGGCCAAGCGATTGATCGAGCTGATGGGGGGCCATCGGCGTGAAAAGCACCGTCGGGGTAGGCAGCGTGTTCTGGTTCGAACTCGCCTCGATTGCTGAGCCGTTCCTTTCCATGGAAGACAGCGACGCAGCGGCATTGGCCAAACCGCAGATGTCTCGCGGGGTGCGGCTGCACACCCTGCTCTATGTCGAGGACAATCCGGCGAACATGAAACTGGTCGAGCAACTCATCGCGCGTCACCCCGATATGCGCTTGCTGACCGCCGTGAACGGGAATAGTGGCATCGAAATGGCGCGCGCATCCCAGCCGGATGTGATCTTGATGGATATCAATCTACCCGGCATCAACGGCTTTGAAGCCCTGAAAATCCTGCGCTCAGACCCGGCCACGGCACACATTCCCGTCATCGCCGTCAGTGCCAATGCGATGCCGCTCGACATCGACAGGGGCGTGAAGGCAGGATTCTTCCGCTATATCACCAAGCCGATCAAGGTCGGTGAGTTCATGGAGGCGCTGGATGTGGCGCTGGGATTTGCGGAACAATAGGCCGATCAAAGCGAATAAGGACGAAGGTCATTGGTCAACTTAGCCGACATTCTGAACGCCAGAATCCTGATCGTCGACGATCAGGAAGCCAATGTGCTGCTGCTGGAGCAAATGCTGCGCGGCGTCGGCTATGTTTCCGTCACGTCCACGATGGATCCATGCGAAGTCTGCGAACTGCACCGCAAAAACCGTTATGACTTGATCGTGCTCGATCTCCAGATGCCCGGCATGGACGGTTTCCAGGTAATGGAAGAGCTGAAGGAAATCGAAATAGGCGGCTACCTCCCGGTTCTCGTGATCACCGCCCAACCGGATCACAAGCTGCGCGCACTGAAAACCGGAGCGAAGGATTTCGTCAGCAAACCATTTGAGCTGGCCGAGGTGCTGGCACGCGCGCACAACATGCTGGAAGTGCGCCTGCTGCATGAGGAGACTCGCAATTACAGCAAAATGCTCGAATCTCTGGCGCTGAATGATCCTTTGACGGGGCTTGCGAACAGACGGCTTCTGGCCGACAGGATGTCGATGGCCCTGGTTCATGCACGAAGGAACAAGTGCGCCATGGCGGTGGTATATCTGGATCTGGACGGATTCAAGCATATCAACGACACATTGGGGCACGGCGCCGGGGACGTTCTGCTTAAAAAGGTTGCGGAGCGTTTGGTGGCGACGGTGCGCGAAGAGGATACCGTCGCGCGCCTGGGCGGTGACGAGTTCGCAATAGTCCTGTGGCAAGTCAGCGGCGCCGGAGATACGGCCGCAGTGGCGTTAAAAGTGATCGAGGCGGTGGCGCAACCCTATGTCCTGGATGGCCATCCAGCCGGCATAACCGCCAGCATAGGCGTCAGCATCTACCCCGCCCATGGCGAGGACGCGGACACGCTGATGAAGAGCGCGGATCTGGCCTTGTACGAGGCCAAGCATGCAGGCAAAAACGCCTACCGAATCTCGGAATGCACCGCTCTGAAAAAATAACGAACCAAAATTTTCGCGGCAAGCGCATCCGCCCTTCTTAACAACAGAATCCTGGTCGTTGACGGTCAGGAGGTCAACATCCTTGCGCTCGAGCGGACGCTGCGCGGTGCCATCAATGTAAAGAGCGAGGGGAGGCAGGGTTCGTGTCGTAAATGACCGCATGTCCCGCTACTGATTTTCTTTCTTTTTGATCTGCTCCAGCGTATCACGTGCAGCAGCCAGCTCCGGGCCACCCAGGCTGACAGCCCGATGGGCTGCATCCAGCGCTTCTGAATAACGCTTTTGATCGACCAGCGCTTGCGCGAGATTGTTGAAAGCGATAGGGGAATCCGGGTGCTCGAGCGTCGCCTGCCGGTAAGTTTCTTCGGCGCGCTGCACATCGCCCTGGGCATAGGCTGCATTGCCCAGCCCGATGCGGGAGGCGAGATTATGCGGCCAGCGTTCAAGCGCGGCTTCATAGGCTGCTTCAATAGTTTGTGGCGGCACATTTTTTTCCAGGGCGGTTGCTGCGGCAACGTAGGCGGTCTCGGACGCGGTGTGCGGCATCCTGCCCGGCGGCATGGCCAGCATGGCCCAGTACCCGGAGCGCGCCCAGGTACGCTCGAAAGTCGTCAAGGGTAAAACCTGCCGCCGTTCCAGGCCGGAACGCAGAATGATTTCCCCGCGCCGGAGATCGTATCCCACCACCACCGCATAGTGCCAAACCGGGTACCAGCTCAATGCGAGGTTTTGCAACACGAGCACTGGCGTACCGGCGGCGACTTCTGCCAGCAGGTTCTCCAGCTTTGGCGCCAACTCGTATGCAAGCAAGCCATTGCGCCGTGTGGCGGCCAGCATTTCCACCTGCAGACTGCCTTCGCGTCCCGGTAAATACACCTGCGGGGTCAGCTCCTGTGGCGTCACCTTGACACCGCCCGCATCAAGCACCATGGCGAGTGACGCCGGGCCGCATTGGTAAACATCCTGTTGATAGAACTGCACCTCGTCGAGTTCCATCTGCTGCGGCAGTTGCCATGGATGCGTTTCGAGCAAAGCCTGCGTCTGCTGGGTGGCGCAACCTCCCAGCCAGATCAATAGAAAAGCGCCCGCGATGAGGCGGGCGCATACTCGGAACCACATGGTAAAAATTTACCTGGCCGAGCGCGTGAACGAAAACACGTTGGTGAAACCCAGAATGTCTGTCACCAGCAGGATCACGAAGACGGTGAACAGCACGCCGATGATGTCGCCACCTGCGGGCATGCTATTAGTTCGTTCCAATAAAATAATTACACATCAAGCCACCCCGAGGTCGAACTTATTCCAGCGGAACACGACGGGTGAGGCGTTGATCTCATCAATGCCCTTCAGGATGCGTGCCTTCAGCTCATCAAT
>Ga0209212_1009112_pt1 | contig 10454 bp, 9 predicted proteins | sample RifGroC2_FD_183996 | JGI IMG/M metagenome (GOLD analysis project Ga0209212, IMG submission 183996) | Groundwater microbial communities from Rifle, Colorado, USA - Groundwater C2 (SPAdes) (version 2) | ecosystem: Environmental > Aquatic > Deep subsurface > Groundwater | place: Rifle, Colorado... | reverse complement strand
TGGCCAGGGCGCAGGCGAGGGCGCCGAAGCCGTCGTTGAGCAGCAGCACGCGGCTGCCGGCGGCCAGGCCCTGCGCGTGCAGGTGCGCCAGCAGGTATTCGTCGGCGGCGTCGAAGGCCTGCAGCGGGTCGTGGCGCTGTTCGGGCTGGCGCAGCAGGTCGAGTTGGGCGAAGGGGGAGACGAACAGGGGCATGGGCGGGGGATTTGCGCTATATGAAGAAGGCCTGCCGCGCCGGCGGCAGTCGAGGAGACAAGTATGACGGTCAGCGCCGAGAAGTTCACCCGCCAGCGTCTGCTCAGGGTCTGGCGCTGGTCGCCGAGCCTGTTCAGCCTGCGCTGCACGCGCGATCCGGGCTTTCGCTTCGCCGCCGGCCAGTTCGCCCGCCTCGGCGTGCGCAAGGCCGGCGGCGAGATCGTCTGGCGCGCCTATTCGATGGTCTCGGCGCCCCACGACGAGTTCCTCGAGTTCTTCTCCATCGAGGTGCCGGACGGCGAATTCACCAGCGAGCTCAAGCAGCTGGCGGTGGGCGACGAGCTGCTGGTGGAGCGCCAGCCCTACGGTTTCCTCACCCTCCACCGCTTCGCCGACGGCCGCGACCTCTGGCTGCTGGCCAGCGGCACCGGCGTCGCGCCGTTCCTGTCGATCCTCCAGGATGCCGCGGTCTGGCAGCGCTTCCAGCGTATCGTGCTGGCCTACAGCGTGCGCAGCGCCGCCGAGCTGGCCTACCAGCAGTTGATCGCCGACCTGCCGCGGCGCGACTGGCTGGAAGGGGTGGCGGACAAGCTGGTCTACCTGCCGGTGGTGACCCGCGAACGCGTGCCCGGCTGCCTGGACACGCGCCTCACCGCGCTGCTCGACAGCGGCGAGCTGGAGCGCGCCGCGGGCCTCGCCATCAGCCCCGAGCATTCGCGGCTGATGCTCTGCGGCAACCCGGCGCTGGTCGAGGAGCTGCACGAGCGCCTGAAACGGCGCGGCCTGCAGCTCAGCCTGAGCCGCCGGCCGGGGCAGCTGGCGCTGGAGAATTACTGGTGAAATCCGCGCCGGCTAAAAAACTGGTTACGTTTTTTCGTGAAAACGACACGGAACCGGCCTTACCATGAGCGGCTTGTTTCCCACTGAACTGGTTGTTGATGGACAGCGACAGTTGTCAGCCGCCCGCGGCTTCTGCCCCGCGTGCGGCCTTCCCCGGTACGCTCCGTACCCCATGGCGCGCTCCCTGCGCCGCCATTTCCCCGTCTTGCGCCTGCCTGCACCCCGGTCCCGTGGCCGTGGGCGTGCCGCCGTGCGCGCGTCTTGTTGCCGAGAGAATCTGACCTATGGAATGGATCGTTGATCCGACGGCCTGGATGGGCCTGCTGACCCTGATCGTTCTGGAAATCGTGCTGGGTATCGACAACCTGGTGTTCATCGCTATCCTCGCCGACAAGCTGCCGCCGCAGCAGCGCGACCGCGCGCGGCTGATCGGCCTGGGGCTGGCGCTGCTGATGCGCCTGGGCCTGCTGGCCAGCATGGCCTGGCTGGTGACCCTGACCAGCCCGCTGTTCGAGGTGCTCGGCCAGAGCTTCTCCGGGCGCGACCTGATCATGCTGTTCGGCGGCGTGTTCCTGCTGTTCAAGGCCACCATGGAGCTGCACGAACGCCTCGAGGGCCACGCCCAGCACAGCGGCGCCAGCAAGGCCTACGCGCAGTTCTGGCCGGTGGTGGCGCAGATCGTGGTGCTCGACGCGGTGTTCTCGCTGGATGCGGTGATCACCGCGGTGGGCATGGTCGAGCAGCTGTCGGTGATGATGGTCGCCGTGGTGATCTCCATCGGCCTGATGATGGTGGCGAGCAAGCCCCTGACCGCCTTCGTCAACGCGCGGCCGACGGTGATCATGCTGTGCCTGGGCTTCTTGATGATGATCGGCTTCAGCCTGACCGCCGAGGGCCTGGGCTTCCACATTCCCAAGGGCTACCTGTACGTGGCCATCGGCTTCTCGATCCTCATCGAGGTGTTCAACCAGCTGGCCCGCCACCGCCGCAAGCGCAGCCTGCAGGGCCAGCGCGGCCGCCGCGAGCGTACCGCCCATGCGGTGCTGCGCCTGCTCGGCGGCAAGGTGCAGGCCGACGAGGTGGGCGAGGAGATCGCCGACATGCTCGACGGCGCCGAGGCGGGCGAGGTCGAGCTGTTCGACCGCCGCGAGCGGGTGATGATCAGCGGCGTGCTGCACCTGGCCGAACGCTCGATCCGCACGGCGATGACCGAGCGCCACGAAGCCGACCACATCGACCTCGAGGATACGCCGGCGCAGATCCGCCAGGCCCTGCTCGACTCGCCGCACTCGCGCCTGCTGGTGCTGCGCGGCGGTGCGGTGGACGAGCCGCTGGGCTACGTGCACAAGAAGGAGCTGTTCAAGGAGCTGCTGCGCGGCAGCCAGCCGGACATCGAGGGCCTGCTGCGCGCGCCGCTCAACCTGCCGGACAGCTGCTCGGTGCTCAACGCCCTGGAGCAGATGCGCCAGGCCTCGACCCACGTGGCCTTCGTGGTCAACGAGTTCGGCGAGTTCCAGGGCCTGCTGACCCTGACCGACATCCTAGAGGCCATCGCCGGCGAGCTGCCGGACGCCAGCGAGGTGGGCGGGCCGGACATCGAGCCCTGCGCCGAGGGCTACAAGGTCAGCGGCGCGCTCAACCTCAGCCTGCTGCGCGAGCGCCTGGGCTTCCAGGCGCGACCGACCGAGGACTACCAGACCCTCGCCGGCCTGACCCTGAGCCTGCTCGACCGCCTGCCGGCGATCGGCGACGCCCTGGAGTTCGCCGGCTGGCAGCTGCGGGTGATCGAGGTCAAGGAGCGTCGGGTCAGCCGCCTGCTGCTCAAGCCGCCGGCCGAGCTGGCCTGATTCGCGCAGGGCCCGGGGCAGCGTCCGGGGTGGCGCTCCCACGCCGGCGCGTGGGGGCGCTCAGTTTGAGCCAAACCCGAAACGACAACGGCGCCCGCTGGGCGCCGTTGTGCGTTGTGCCGCGGGGCTATTTGAGCTGCTGCGCCTTGAGCAGGTCGCGGATCTCGGTCAGCAGTTCCTGATCCCTGGTCGGTGCCGGCGGCGCGGCCGGGGCGGCTTCCTCTTCGCGCTTGAGGCGGTTGATCACCTTGACGCCCATGAAGATGGCGAGGGCGATGATCAGGAAGTCGATGATGCTCTGGATGAACTTGCCATAGGCCAGCAGCACTGCCGGCGCCTCGCCCTCGGCGGCCTTGAGGGTGACGGCCAGGTCGCTGAAGTCGACCCCGCCGATGATCATCCCCAGCGGCGGCATGATCACGTCGCCGACCAGCGAGGAGATGATCTTGCCGAAGGCCGCGCCGATGATGATGCCGACCGCCATGTCGATCATGTTGCCCTTGACGGCGAAGGTCTTGAATTCCTGCACAATGCTCATGGGACGCTCCCTGTGGTTTGGTTGCAGCCAGTATAAGCCGACCGTGCCGCTCGGATAGGTGCGGCAGTGGGCGGTTCAGCCGCCGTTGCCGGCCTGGCGCAGGCGCGCGGCGATCTGGTCCTTGAGCCGGGCCCGCTCGTTCTTCAGCGCCTGCAGGGCGACGTCGTCGAGGGGCTCGCGACCGTCCTCCGCCGCGTAGATGCGCTTGTCCAGCGTCTCGTAGCGCAGGGCCTGCTGGGCGAACGGGCCATCGCTGGCGAGCAGTTCGCGCAACGGCTCGAGGTGCTCGGGGAACTCGCGGCGCAAGGGATGGTGGGCGTGGGGCATGGTGCTCGCTCCGTCGGTGGCTGTCCCCATCAGCCTAGCTCAGCGGGCGCACGCGTCATGGCGAGCGACGGGCGGGGCGGGGCGCTATCATCGGGGCTTTTTCCGCTTCAGGAGATCCCCATGGCCAAGGCCAAGCGCATGTACGGCTGCACCGAGTGCGGCGCCACCTTCCCCAAATGGGCCGGGCAGTGCGGTGAGTGCGGCGCCTGGAACACCCTGGTGGAAACCGTGCTGGAAGGTTCGGCGACGCCCAGCGGGCGCGGCGGCTGGGCCGGGCAGCAGGCCAACGTGAAGACCCTGGCCGAGGTCAGCGTCGAGGAGACGCCACGCTTCTCCACCGCCTCCAGCGAGCTGGACCGCGTGCTCGGCGGCGGCCTGGTCGACGGCTCGGTGGTGCTGATCGGCGGCGATCCGGGCATCGGCAAGTCGACCATCCTGCTGCAGACCCTGTGCCGCATCGCCGAGCGGATGCCGGCGCTGTACGTCACCGGTGAGGAATCCCAGCAGCAGGTGGCCATGCGCGCGCGGCGTCTGGGCCTGCCGGAAGAGCGGCTCAAGGTGATGACCGAGACCAACATCGAAACCATCATCGCCACCGCGCGCCAGGAAAAGCCGCGGGTGATGGTGATCGACTCGATCCAGACCATCTTCACCGAGCAGCTGCAGTCGGCCCCCGGCGGCGTGGCCCAGGTGCGCGAGAGCGCGGCGCTGCTGGTGCGCTTCGCCAAGCAGAGCGGCACGGCGATCTTCCTGGTCGGTCACGTCACCAAGGAAGGCGCGCTGGCCGGCCCGCGGGTGCTCGAGCACATGGTCGACACCGTGCTGTATTTCGAGGGCGAGTCGGACGGCCGCCTGCGCCTGCTGCGCGCGGTGAAGAACCGCTTCGGCGCGGTCAACGAACTGGGCGTGTTCGCCATGACCGACCGCGGCCTCAAGGAGGTCAGCAACCCCTCGGCGATCTTCCTCACCCGCGCCCAGGAGGAGGTGCCGGGCAGCGTGGTGATGGCCACCTGGGAGGGCTCGCGGCCGATGCTGGTGGAGGTGCAGGCGCTGGTCGACACCAGCCACATGGCCAACCCGCGCCGGGTCACCCTCGGCCTCGACCCCAACCGCCTGGCCATGCTGCTCGCCGTGCTGCACCGCCACGGCAGCATCCCCACCTACGACCAGGACGTGTTCCTCAACGTGGTCGGCGGGGTCAAGGTGCTGGAGACCGCCTCGGATCTGGCGCTGCTCGCCGCGGTGATCTCCAGCCTGCGCAACAAGCCGCTGCCACACGACCTCTTGGTGTTCGGCGAGATCGGCCTGTCCGGCGAGATCCGCCCGGTGCCCAGCGGCCAGGAGCGCCTCAAGGAAGCCGCCAAGCACGGTTTCAAGCGCGCCATCGTGCCGAAAGGCAATGCGCCCAAGGAGGCGCCAGCGGGGCTCAGCGTGGTGGCGGTGACGCGCCTGGAGCAGGCGCTGGATGCGCTGTTCGAGTGAGGGGAATCAGCTCGCGCGGGCCTTGATGTAGAGCAGTTTTTGGTTCTGTCCGGGCTGCTCTCGTTCCTCGGTGATGAAGGTGTCAGTCATGGATTTGATCAGATCGGACAGTTTCTTGAAGCCATAGAGCCGAGAGTCGAAATCCGGCTGGATTTTAGTCAGATAGCTGCCGAATGTTCCCAAATGTGCCCAGCCAGAGTCATTCGAGGACTGCTCCAGTGCATCAAGGAAGAACTTTTTCGGTGGTTTGGGTTTGCTTTGTGTCGCCTCCAGAGGTTTCGGAGTCTCTTGGCTAGAGATAGCTTGCTCGGGGGCGGGCACCGGAGCCGGGCGTAGAACTTCGGTGAAGATGAACTTGTGGCAGGCGCTGCGAAAGGCTTCCGGGGTTTTTTGTTCGCCAAAGCCCAATACTGTCAGGCCCTCCTCACGGAGGCGCATGGCCAGCCCGGTAAAGTCGCTGTCACTGGTAATCAGGCAAAATCCGTCAAACTTGCGAGTGTAGAGCAGATCCATGGCATCAATGATCATGGTGCTGTCAGTCGCGTTCTTGCCGGTAGTGTATGCAAACTGCTGTACGGGCTTGATCGCATGGCGTTGCAGCACCTTCTTCCATGACGCACTGGTCGGCGATGTGAAGTCACCATAGATGCGTTTTACTGTTGCCTCGCCAAAGCGGGCGATTTCTGCCAACAGTCCCTCGATCACTGCGGCCTGTGCGTTGTCGGCATCAATCAGTACTGCCAGTCGCAATGACGGTTCTTCCGATTCGATTTTTGCAACCAGTCTTGGCGTGGCCATATTCGCTCCTTGAAAATGTTCAAATGCTTGTGTGCAGGTATTTTGCCTTGAGGTATGCAAGGCTCCCAGAGGAGCAGATCGTCTCTGTGGAGATGTGATGCTCAGTTGTCACTGGGGATGCCCGGCGGCTCAGGGCTGGGTGATGCTCAGCGCATACTTCATCAGCGCCGCCGTGCCGTCGATGTTCAGCTTGCGGCGGATGCTCAGCCGGTGGGTTTCCACCGTGCGCACGCTGATCGCCAGCTCGCGGGCCATGGCCTTACTGTCGAGACCGCGGGCGAGCATCTGCAGGATCTGCGCTTCGCGCGGGGTCAGGTTGTGCGACTCCGGCTCCGGTTCCTGCTCGGCCAGCTTGCGTGCGATTTCCGCGCTGTAGAAGCTGCCGCCGGCGGCGACGGCCTCGATGGCAGCGATGATTTCGCGGGCCGAGGCATCCTTGAGCACATAGCCGCGCGCCCCGGCGCGGATCGAGCCGCGCACGTACTCCAGGTTGTCGTACATGCTGAGGATCAGCACGCGCAGCTGCGGGTACTGCTGGCACAGGCTTTTGCTCAGCTCCAGGCCGTTGGTGTCCTTCAGGCCGATGTCGAGCAGCAGCACATCCGGCTGCACCCGGGCGAGCAGTTCGAGCGCCGCGGCGCCGCTGTCCGCCTCGCCCACCACCTCGATCTGCGGCATGACCGCCAGCAGGGCGCGCATGCCGTCGCGGACCAGGGCGTGGTCGTCGACCAGGGCGATGCGGATGGGGGGGCCGGAGTTCATTGGGCGGCTCTTCTGGCAGGGGGCGACGGGCCGGCGCTTCAGGCCGCCGGGAGCGGCAATACTACATGCATCCCGGTGCCGTCAGAGCTGGACCAAAGGCTGAACTGCCCGCCGAGGTGCTCGACCCGCTCGCGGATGTTGCGCAGGCCGATGCCGCCCGGCAGCTGCTCGATCTTGCGCGGGTTGAAGCCGATGCCGTCGTCCTCGACCCGCAGCTGCACGCCCTGCGCGTCCGGCCCGAGATCGATGCGCACCGTGCCGGCGCGCGCATGCCGTTCGATATTGCTCAGCGCCTCCTGCACGATGCGAAACAGCGCCACCGCGCTGGCGTCGGGCAGCTGGGCGTCGGCCAGCCGATTGCGGTAGACGACGGGCAGGCCGCAGCGCTGCTCGAATTCGCTGGCCAGCTGGCCGATCGCCGCCGGCAGGCCGAGGGTGTCGAGCAGCGACGGGCGCAGGTCGTGGGAGATGCGCCGGATCTCGCCGATGGCGCCGCCCAGCCGGTCGATGGCCTGCTCGAGGCTGGCGAGGCCGCTGTCGCGCTCGGCCGCCAGTTGGTGCGCGGCCAGCTCGAACTGGAACTTGATCGACACCAGCAGCTGGCTGATGCCGTCGTGCAGCTCGCGCGACACCCGCGAGCGCTCCTCCTCCTGCAGGCTGAGGATGCGCTGGTTGAGCGCCTGCAGCTTGCAGTCGGCCAGCCGGTGCTCCTTGATGCTCAGGGTCAGGCTGCCGGCGAACACCAGCAGCACCACGATCAGGGTCACGCTGGCGATGGCGAGCATGGTGGCGAGGATGCCGCCGGCGACCTCGGTGCGGACCTGGCGGGTGGCTTGCTCGACGTCCTCCAGGTAGATGCCGGTGCCGAGCATCCAGCCCCAGCCCTCCAGCATCGTCACGTAGGCCAGCTTGTCGGCCTCCCGCCCACTCGACGGCTTGCGCCAGGCATAGCGCTGGAAGCCGTCGCCGCGCGCGGCGCTCTGCAGCAGCGCCTGCACCGCGGGCAGGCCGTGGGTGTCGGTCATGTGCCACAGGTCCTTGCCGACCAGTTCGGCCTGGCGCGGGTGCATCAGGTTGCGGCCCTTGGCGTCGTAGACGAAGAAGTAGCCGTCCGTGCCGAAGCTGAGCTTGGCCAGGATCGCCAGCGCCTGCTGCTGGGCGTGGGCGTCGCCGCGGCCGCCGTCGTGCAGCGGGGCGATGAGGCTGAGGGCCATGGCCACGTAGTTCTTCAGCTCGGCCCGCTTGCTGGAGAGGATGGCGTTCTCGATCAGCTGCGCCTGCTGCTCGCCGAGCTTCTGGTTCTGCCCGACGACCAGGGCGCCGATCACCGCCACCGCCAGCAGCAGGGGCAGGATGCCGAGGGCAACGATCTTGTGCTTGAGCTGCATGGGGCTTCTCGCGGGGAGGGGGCGAGCGGGCGCTCTGGGTACCGGGATTGCGCCGGGGTCTGCGTAGTTCTACGTAGTGGCCCTGGGTAGTACTGCGAATATCGGCGATTGCGCGATCTGGCGATAGTAGCAAGGCTCCGCCTGTGGGGCGCGCCAACTCAATAACAATGACGCCGCAGGCCCCTGGCCGACGGCGGGAGAATCTCAATGAATCGATTGGTCAGTCAGATTGCCTGGTTCGCCCTGGCAGTGCTGGGGGCGGTCGCCCTGGGCGTCGTCGCCCTGCGCCGCGGCGAAGCCATCAATGCCCTGTGGATCGTGGTCGCCGCCGTGGCGATCTACCTGATCGCCTACCGCTACTACAGCCTGTTCATCGCCACCAAGGTGATGCAGCTGGACCCGACCCGGGCCACCCCGGCGGTGCTCAACAACGACGGTCTGGACTTCGTGCCGACCAACAAGCACGTGCTGTTCGGCCACCACTTCGCCGCCATCGCCGGCGCCGGCCCGCTGGTCGGCCCGGTGCTCGCCGCGCAGATGGGCTACCTGCCCGGCACCCTGTGGCTGATCGCCGGCGTGGTGCTGGCCGGTGCGGTGCAGGACTTCATGGTCCTGTTCATCTCCACCCGCCGCAACGCCCGCTCGCTGGGCGACATGGTGCGCGAGGAAATGGGCCGCATCCCCGGCACCATCGCGCTGTTCGGCTGCTTCCTGATCATGATCATCATCCTCGCGGTGCTCTCGCTGATCGTGGTCAAGGCGCTGGCGCACAGCCCGTGGGGCATGTTCACGGTGATGGCGACCATCCCGATCGCCATGTTCATGGGCGTCTACATGCGCTACCTGCGCCCGGGCCGCATCGGCGAGATCTCGCTGATCGGCGTGGCCCTGCTGCTCGGCTCGATCTGGCTGGGCGGCGCGATTTCCCAGGATGCCTACTGGGCCGCGGCGTTCACCTTCACCGGCGAGCAGATCACCTGGATGCTGGTCGGCTACGGCTTCGTCGCCGCGGTGCTGCCGGTGTGGCTGATCCTCGCCCCGCGCGACTACCTGTCGACCTTCCTCAAGATCGGCACCATCGTCGCCCTGGCCATCGGCATCCTGATCCTCGCTCCGGATCTGAAGATGCCGGCGCTGACCCAGTTCACCGACGGCACTGGCCCGGTGTGGAAGGGCGCGCTGTTCCCGTTCCTGTTCATCACCATCGCCTGCGGCGCGGTGTCCGGCTTCCACGCGCTGATCAGCTCGGGCACCACGCCCAAGCTGCTGGCCAACGAGACCCACGCCCGCTACATCGGTTACGGCGGCATGCTGATGGAGTCGATGGTCGCCATCATGGCCATGGTCGCCGCCTCGGTGATCGAGCCGGGCGTGTACTTCGCCATGAACAGCCCGCCGGCGGTGGTCGGTGCCGACGTCGCCAGCGTGGCCGCCGCGGTGAGCAACTGGGGCTTCGCCATCACCCCGGAGGCGCTGGAAGGCGTCGCCCGCGACATCGGCGAGAGCAGCATCCTCAACCGTGCCGGCGGTGCGCCGACGCTGGCCGTGGGCATTGCGCAGATCCTCCATCAGGTGCTGCCGGGCGAGAACACCATGGCGTTCTGGTACCACTTCGCCATCCTGTTCGAGGCGCTGTTCATCCTCACCGCGGTGGACGCCGGCACCCGCGCCGGGCGCTTCATGCTGCAGGACCTGCTCGGCAACTTCGTCCCGGCGCTCAAGCGCACCGACTCCTGGGCCGCCAACGTGGTCGCCACCGCCGGCTGCGTGGCGCTGTGGGGCTACCTGCTGTACCAGGGCGTGATCGACCCGCTGGGCGGCATCAACACCCTGTGGCCGCTGTTCGGCATCTCCAACCAGATGCTTGCCGGCATTGCCCTGATGCTGTGCAGCGTGGTGCTGATCAAGATGAAGCGCCAGCAGTACGTCTGGGTCACCCTGCTGCCGGCCGTCTGGCTGCTGATCTGCACCACCGTGGCCAGCCTGATCAAGCTGTTCGACGCCAACCCGGCGGTCGGCTTCGTCGCCCTGGCCAACAAGTACGAGACCGCCCTGGCGGCCGGTCAGGTGCTGGCGCCGGCCAAGGATCTCGGCCAGATGCAGAACGTGATCATGAATGCCTACACCAACGCCGGGCTGACCGTACTGTTCCTGGTGGTGGTGTTCAGCATCCTGCTCTACTCGCTGAAGGTCGGCCGCGCCGCCTGGGTGCGCGCCGAGCGCAGCGACAAGGAAATGCCGTTCGAGAGCATGCCCAACGCCTGACGAGGCGGCGCCGG
>Ga0209212_1009111_pt1 | contig 10456 bp, 8 predicted proteins | sample RifGroC2_FD_183996 | JGI IMG/M metagenome (GOLD analysis project Ga0209212, IMG submission 183996) | Groundwater microbial communities from Rifle, Colorado, USA - Groundwater C2 (SPAdes) (version 2) | ecosystem: Environmental > Aquatic > Deep subsurface > Groundwater | place: Rifle, Colorado... | reverse complement strand
TTCCGCCGTATGAGAATCCCATTCGGCGGATAACGCCTGCGGCTCATCCGCCCTACGAAGATGCTGGTAGGTTCAAAATGATGTTTCGTAATTTACGATTTGCAATACTAGCTGTTATATCAGGCGCTGCGCTTTGGCCGCAAGCTCGAAACTTCGCTACGCTCGTTTTCCACCTACGCATTACATCTGAGGGAGGTCAGCATGCACAAAGTTCTCATTCTACTCGCGCAAGGTTGTGAAGAAATTGAAGCCGTCACGGTCATCGATATCCTGCGCCGTGCGGGGGTCGAAGTAACCAGCGCGGGTCTGGACGACCTGCCGGTATTGGCCAGCCGGGGTGTAGTGCTGCTACCGGACACCACGCTGGATCTCGCACTGCATCAAAGTTTCGACATGATCGTGCTGCCCGGCGGCCAACCCGGCACCGACAACCTCAAGGCCGACAAACGCGTCATCGCGCTGCTGCAACAGATGGCACAACAGGGAAAATATCTTGCCGCGATCTGCGCCGCGCCCTCGGTGCTCGCCGCCGCCGGATTGCTGGACGGGCGCAAGGCCACCTGTTATCCGACCTGCCTGGATGGCTACCCCAAGGTGAATCTGCAAACCACCGCCGTCGTGGAAGACGGCAAGCTCATCACCTCGCGCGGCCCCGGCACGGCAATGGATTTTGCGCTGGCGCTGGTGGAGCGGTTATCCGGCAAAGCCAAACGGCAGGGAGTCGAAGCGGCGCTAGTGCGCTGATTCCAATTTTATTTCAAAGATCGAAAACGTAGGGGGCGTGATTTATCACGCCCTTATTCTGATACACGAATAGACTAGGGCGCGATAAATCGCGCCCCTGCAATATTTCACCATTGATTACGAAATGGAATAACTTGCCAGCACTGTTCAAGAATCTACCGCCCTCCGTCACCGCACTGCTGCTGCAAATCTCGGCATTCGCGCTGACCCTGCTCAGCGTCCACCTGTCCGGTCTGCAACCGACTCCGCTGGCCTTCGCGTTGCTGTGCGGCCTGCTCGCCGCGTCCCTCAGCCGCCTTGTCGGGCTGGCGGGCTGGTGGCTGCCGATCCAATTATTATTCGTCCCCGCGCTGTTGTTGATGCTTGCGCTGAACATTCCGCCCGACTTTTTTCTCGCCGCGTTTCTCATCCTGCTGGCGGTGTACTGGAGCACCTTTCGCACCCAGGTGCCGCTGTATCTTTCCAGCAACAAGGTGTGGCATGCGCTGGAAACCCTGCTCCCCTCCCCCGCTTGCGGGGCAACCAGCGACTTGGCGGCTTTGTCGCCTAGTCGAATGGCTAGTAGTTCTACCAGAGGGGTTGGGAGAGAGGGGAAGCCTTGCTTCCGCTTCATCGATCTCGGCTCCGGCCTGGGCGGCGTATTGACGCATCTTGCCAATGCCCGGCCTGACGGGCACTACAGCGGCGTGGAATCCGCCCCGCTGCCGTTTTTGTGGAGCTGGTTGCGCATCAGGCTGGGCGGCTATCGCAACTGCAAGGTGCAGTGGGGCAGCCTCTGGGATAACCGTCTGGACGCTTGCAACCTGGCGCAATACGACGTGGTGTTCGCCTACCTCTCGCCCGTGCCAATGGAACGGCTGTGGCGCAAGGCGCGCGCCGAAATGCGCCCCGGAACGATATTCATCAGCAGCACCTTCGCCGTACCCGAGCAAAGACCGCATCAGACCCTGCAAGTGGACGATCTGCACCGCTCCACCCTGCTGATCTGGCGCATGTAAAACTTTCCTGATGAGCGTGACAATGAATACCAGCGACGACAGCGAAAAATTCCGCATCGACAAATGGCTATGGGCCGCGCGCTTTTTCAAGACACGCTCCCTGGCAACGGCTGCGGTCGAATGCGGCAAGGTGCTGCTCAATGAAGCGCGCGTCAAACCCGCCAAGGCCGTTGCACCGGGCGACATGCTGGACATCCGCATCGGAGCGCAACAATTCGTGGTCAAGGTGCTGGCGCTATCGAACAAACGCGGCTCGGCCAGCGACGCACAAAAACTGTATCGCGAGACCGACGACAGCCGCCAGCGCAGACTCGCCATTGCCGCACTGCTCAAGGAACAGCCGCCGCCCTTCCGTTGCAAAGGCAGGCCGACCAAACGTGACCGGCGCGTCATCGAAAAATTCAAAACAGCAACGTGACGGTCATCAATGGAGCAAGGCAGATAGTCCGTAGTGTGGAGGTGTTGGTACGAATTAATCAAAACGTACTGAAAACTCCGTACCAGCCTGGTCTGTGCAAACACCCTCCGGCTTCGCACCGGACATCCACACAAAACGGCATGAAACCTCAACGCCATCATTGCCCCGCGCAACTGTTTCCACCGCGAACGTCGCATGATTGGCATCAAGCCCGGAAAAAATCCGGTCCCAGTGTTTCGGATTGACGCCGTAATAGCGTTTGCGCAACTCCGCCAAATTGGTCTGACGCTCAACGGCAAATCCACGAGCCTCATAACGGCGGTTCTGAGCCTCCAACACGAGGCGGTTGCTCTCCCCACGATCATGAATCAGTTCGCCGCCGATAAATGGTGCGCTGCCTTCCTTGTTCAACAGGTGAGTTGAGCCAGCGCATCCGGTCAGCCACAAAATCGCCAATATACCCAAGTAAAATGTTTTCATGGCACTTCCTTTCATGGTTCAATATCCGTAGTACGGCGACGCGAGGGTTGAGCGGTGTCGAGCGCGCGCCGGATAGCGCCGAACCGTAAGTAAAGTGAAGGCACGACAATCATGTTAAGCACGGTCGAGGAAATCAGCCCGCAGAGTATGACTACTGCCATCGGTGTCTGAATTTCCGAACCCGGTTGGCCGCCGGACAACGCCAACGGCACTAGCGCGAGGCCGGCGGCCAGCGCCGTCATCAGGATCGGAATCAATCGTTCCTCGGCGCCGCGTTTCACTGCCTCGTAGACATCTTTTACTTCATCGCGCTCGACCAGATGATGGATATGTGAAATCATCATCACGCCATTACGGGTGGCGATGCCAAACAGGGTGATGAAACCGATGATTGAGGCGATGGTGACGATTCCACCCGAAGCATAGACGCCAACGACGCCGCCGATAATGGCCAGCGGCAGATTGAGCATCACCAGGAAAGCGTCTCGCACCGAGTGAAAGGCGACAAACAGCAATAGGAAGATGCCGACAACCACCGCCGATCCAAGCAGGAGCAAAATGCGCGCCGCCTCCTCGGCGCTCTCAAACTGGCCGCCAAACTCGATGTGATAACCGGCCGGCAGCTTGACCTCCTGCGCCACCTTGGCCCGCATCTCGCTCACCACGCTCTTCAGGTCACGTCCCGCCACATTGGCCATGACAACGATCTTGCGCTGGACATTTTCCCGGTTGATGAAATACGGCCCACGGTCGTTCTGGATGTCGGCCAGCGCGGACAGCGGCAGCCGGGCGCCGGTCGGCGTCGTGATCAGAGTGGAACGGATGGTGTCAAGATTGTTACGTGTCGCCGGATCGTAGCGCACCACCAAATCAAAGCTCGCCTGGCCTTGCACCACCTTGCCGACGGCGATGCCGTTGAAGGCCACCTCGATGCTTTCCGATAACTCCTTCGCCGACAATCCATGCCGCGCCAGCGCATCGCGCCGGTATTTCATCGTCAGGAAGGGAATGTCGGTCTGTTGTTCGGGCTGCACGTCAACCGCGCCCTCGACTTTTTCCATCACGCCCTTGACCTGTTCAGCGAGCTTGCGCAGTTCGGCGAGATCTGCGCCGAATATCTTCACCGCGATGTTGGCGCGTGTCCCCGACAGCATGTGGTCGATGCGGTGCGAAATCGGCTGCCCGACCACCACCTGCACGCCGGGCAAGAGTGCGAAATCGGCGCGCAACGCAGCAAGGAAATCTTCCTTGCTGCGCTGGCCCATCTTCAGGCTGACCTCGATTTCGGACTGATGCACATCGAGCGCGTGTGGGTCGAGCGGCGAGCGTCCGGTGCGGCGCGCCGTGGCGACAACTTCCGGATGGGCGAGCAAGACTTCCTCGACCATTTGCCCGAGTTTAGCCGATTCTTCCAGCGCGGTGCCGGCGATGGTTTCGGCGCCGACCGTCAGCGTGCCTTCGTTGAAATCGGGCAGGAAGGCTTGCCCGGCAAGCACGAGGCCGAGCAACGCGGCGAGCAGCAGGCCGCCGCTGACGACGGAGATAGCTTGCCAGCGCATCAACGTGGCATCGAGCACGCGGCGGTAGGTTGCGCGCAGCCAGTGCACGAAGCGCGGCTCATGCTCGCGTTGCACCTCTTTTGCATTGACGAGGAACAGCGAAGCAAGCACCGGCGTCACGGTGATCGACACCAGCAGCGAGGCAAACAGCGAAATCACGTAGGCCAGGCCGAGCGGCACCATCAACCGCCCCTCGACACCCGACAGGAAGAACAGCGGCACGAACACCAGCATGATGATCAGCGTCGCGAAAACAATCGAACCCTGGATTTCCCTGGTCGCCAGAAAGACGACGTGCATTCCGGATTCGCGCTGGAGTTCCGGCTTGGCGTGGTTCTCGCGCAAGCGGCGTACGACATTTTCGACGACGATGATCGCGTCGTCCACCAGCGCGCCGAGCGCGATGGCGATGCCGCCCAGCGTCATGGTGTTGATCGTCGCGCCGAGCGCCTTCATCGACAGGATCGCCGCCACCAGCGACAAGGGCAAAGCGACCAGCGTGATAGCCGTCGAGCGCACCGAGAGCATGAAGGCGAAGACGATGGCGACGACCAGGATCGCTCCGTCGCGCAACGCCGCCATCAGGTTGGCGATGGAAATCTCGATAAAATCTGCCTGGCGAAACAGGCGATTCTCAATCTTCATGCCTGACGGCAACGACTTCTGGATGTCGGCAATGGCCGCGTCGAGCGCCCGCGTCAGGTCGAGCGTGTTGGCTGCCGGTTGGCGCTGGATACCCAGCACCACCGCAGGCTTGCCGTTGGTGGAGCCGATGCCGCGATTGACCGCAATGCCGAGCGCCACATCGGCGATATGGCGGATGAGCACCGGTTGCCCGTTCTTCATCGCCACCACCGCCTCGGCGATGTCCTCCACTGTCCGCACACGGCCTATGCCCTGGATCAGGTATTCCTGGCCAGCTTCGGCATAAAAACCGGCGGCTGCGTTGCTGTTCGAGCCTTCGACGGCTTTCACAACTTGGTCTATGGTCAGCCCGTAAGCCGCCAGCCGCTCGGGTTTCAGCGTCACCTGAAACTGCTGCAAGTCGCCGCCGATCGGCAGCACTTCGGCAACGCCGGGCACCGCCAGCAGCCGTTTGCGCAGCACGTAGTCAGCGGTGTTCTTGAGCGCCACCGTCGAGTGCTGTCCGGCGGTTTCCGAGGCCAGTGCGATGAACATGATCTCGCCCATGACCGATGCCGCCGGCGCCATGATCGGCGTATCAATGCCAGGAGGCAGCGACGCTTTTGCCAGTTGCAGCTTCTCGGCGACAACCTGCCGGGCGAGATAGGCATCCGTTCCCCAGGCGAACTCGACCGTAACCACCGACAAGCCGATCTTCGTCGAGGAGCGTACGCGGCGCACACCCGGCGCGCCGTTGAGCACCGTTTCGATGGGGAAAGTAACCAGCGTTTCCATATCGGCAGGCGCCATGCCTGTCGCCTCGGTGACAACCGTCACGGTCGGCGCGGTCAGATCCGGAAATACGTCCACCGGCGTGCGCGTTGCTTCGTAGCCGCCCCAACCCAGCAGCAACAATGCACCGAGCACCACGAATAGACGATTGCGCAGCGACCACTGAATGATGTGTCCAATCATGATCGTCACCCCTCAGTGCGCATGGCCGGACGGCCCGCTTTTGGAGGCCGACAGCCGGATCAGGTAGGCGCCCTTGCTGACGATGCGCTGCCCCGGCTCCAGGCCTGCCACGATCTCGACATGCCCGCCATCCCGCGTTCCAACCTGCACGATGCTGCGTGCGAAGGATTCGCCGCTGGTCTGCACATAGACTGCGCTGGTGCCGCTCTCATCCTGCACGGCGTCGGCGGGAACCAATATCCCCTCATGGCCGCCACCGGCGAAAAGCCGCACCTTTACCGTCATGCCGAGAGGCAAGGCGCGGCTGGGGTTGGTGAATTCAAAAATCACCGGAATCGTGCGCGTCGCCGCATCCACCACCCCGCCGACCGCCACCAGCTTGCCGTTCTTGCCGGTTTCGATGGTGAAGTTGCCGGTGAAACCATCCACCGCAAACCACGCGCCGGAGGGCGTTCCGAGGCGGCCAATGTCGCTTTCCGACACACGCGCCTCCAGCCAGAGTTTGCCGGTGTTGGCGATATGGATCAGCGGCGCGCCTTCGGCTACAAAAGCGCCAGGCGCGATACGCACATCGGCGACCACGCCGTTTATGGGCGCGCGCAGGGCGATGCCGCCGCTGCCGTCGCCAAGCTGTGCTAGACGCTGCCGCGCGGCGTCATGTTCCGCTGCTGCGATGCCTTCGTTGGCCTTCGCTTCCAGCAAGCGTTTCTCGGGTATGGCTTCGTCCTTGAACAGGCTTTCCATGCGTTCACGTTCACGTTGCGCCTGTTCCAGACCGATGCGTGCCCTGGATGCTGCGGTTTCAAGCGATGCGTGGTCGGTTTCCCCGCCAAGGCGCGGTGCGAAATACGCCAGCAACTGCCCCTTTTTCACCGCCTGCCCGACATGCGGAAAACTGCCTGCCGGACGCACCAATCCGGCCATCGGAGCGGCGAGCAATGCCTCGCCATCCGGTTGGGCTTTGATCGTGCCGGTGGCGGCGACAGACTCGCGCACCACGCCTTTGACTGCCTCGGTGGTGGCGAAGTCGATTTTCCATTGCTGCTCTTTGGTAAAGCTGATGCCTTCGTCTTCATGCCCATGCTCGTCATGCCCTGCCAAAGCCGCCCTGGCATCGGCAAACACATCGACCGGCCCAAGCCCGTGCGTCAATATTCCCTGATCTGACTCGACGATCAGCGTCAGCTCGCGCTTGCCGGCTGTTTTTGGTGTCACCACTGGTTTGTAAATACCGGGCACACTCGGCGTATCAATGGAGATGCGCTCCTCCGGCGCAGCGCCACCCGCCAGCACCACGGTCAGCCGCCCTTTTACGACGGGCTTGAAGTTGGCGAGCCAGGTGAAATGCGCGACGAATGTCGCCGGTTGGCCAACGATCAGCGCCGGGAATTCGACGAACAACTCGCTTTTGTCACTGAAGTGGGTAAGTTTTTCGCTGCTTTCAGCGTGGCCGTCGGCATGGCCGTCAGCGGCCTTGCCAACTGGTGCTTTAATGCCATGATCGTCCTTTGCTGCACTCTTCTCGCCACAGGCAGAGAGCAGGAAAATCGCCAGTACAGCGGCACTTAAGGTGAAACTCGCGTAGCGATTCGTTTGCCCTTTCTCCCGCTTGCGGGGGAAAGTTGGATAGGGGGAAGCGGTCATGGCAAGTTTCACAATCAGCTCTAGCAAACTTGCCATGGCCGTCAAGGTTAAAATTTTCAGATGCTTCATTCTGGGTAACTCCCTGTCAATTGATCGAGTTCGATGCTGGCCTCGCGTGCTTTCCATTCGAGGTCCAGTGCGGTGGTTTCCGCTTCGAGTGCGCCCTTGTAAGCATCGAGCAATTCGAGCACTGTGGATTCGCCGGCACGGTAGGCTGCATCGGCAATGCGGACGAGATCGCCCGACTGGGCAGCCGCCTCGCGGCGATAGCAACTGGCGGCATCAACCAGTTGCGTCACCTGCCGGTGCAGCCCGCGCAACTGGCCTTCGGCGCGGCTGCGTGCCAGGCGATATTCGGCGCGCGCAACCATAGCCTGGGCCGCAGCGCGTTGCAGGCCGGGCTGCTGGCGGTCGAAAACCGGCAAGGGAATTGCCGCTGTGAACGAGGTTAATGTCTCCTGGCCGAAACCGTAATCGCCGCGCTTCGCACCGATGCCCAACGTAACCTCAGGTATCCAGCCACGGGCAGCAGCACGGCCATCAAGGTCTGCCGCTGCGGAACGCACACCGAGGGCCGCAAGGTCAGGACGAGCATCGAGCTTGCCAAGCAATATCTCCAGTCCAGCCGGCGCAGCTGGCAACAGATGCCCAGAAATCCCTTCATAAGCGGTGATTCCTGTTCCCAGCAGCGCGGCGAATTGCTCACGAATGAGTTCCAGTTCGGCTTGTTTTTCCGCGCGCTGCGCTATGGCCGCCTGACGTTCGCGAGCCAGTCGGCGCAAGTCGTAACCGGATGCCTCACCGGCGGCGCGCAACTTGCCGACGACCCGTTCGGCCTCAGCGAAGCGGCTCACCCAGGCATCAAGTGCGGCCAGTTGCCGCTCGTGCAATAGCAACTGGAAGAAGTCACGGCGAATTTCAACCGCCCGTTCGGCGCGGAACTGGCGGACATCCGCTTCGGCGGCAACGATGCGCTGCTCGCCAGCCTCGCGCTTCAGCCCACGACGACCGGAGAGATCGAATGGCTGCGACAGTTGCCAGGTTTCCTCCCTGATACCCGTGCCGTTGCGCGAGTTGTCGCGAGAATATTCCAGCGTCGGGTTAGCCCAGAGGCCGGTTTCCAACGCATCGGCCGCAGCTTCGTCAACACGCCCGCGACCGAGATCACTCAACTCCGACCGAGCAAGCCCGATACGCAGGCTCTCGCTTTCGGTCAGGGGTTGTCCCGCCAACACTGGAAAAGTAAATATACTCATCGCAGCAGCAGTGGCTGCAGCGAGCAAAAATTTATGCAAATGTAATGTCATCGAAGTCCTCAACAGAAAAGTTGAATTTCGACGGGACGCAGCCAGGACCCATTCACAGGGTCAGGCGCAGGGTGCTACGGAGAATAGAGAGGCGTCCCGCCGGCTCAGGCGAGAATTGCCCTGGGTGGGCGCTCGATGAGAGCTTGTGGTGCCGAAATAAAAGTGCTGGCTGGGGTTGCAATCAAGGGGCTGCACCCCTCAAGCGGTATCACATTAATGGTGTCTGACAGAAGGAAAGAAAAAGCCGCATGCACATGGGCATGGTGATGGTCGTCAGCGGCAGGGACGTAATTCGCCCCGTCGGCATCGGCTGCCGGTTCATCGTGAGCGTGATCGTCACTGTGCTCGTGGCTGTGGTGCCCGAAATGTGCAGCTTGGCCCGATGTATGCTCCAGCGCATCGCAAACGCCCACCGATGCCGCGTAAGCGGCGTTCAGCGAGAGCATGACGGTGAGAATGAAAGAAAGGAAAATGCGCATATTGGCGAGGAGTATAGAGGCGGGCAGGCGTGATGTCTATTACAACAGGCGCTTCTGCCGATACGCCCATGGAATTGCCCGACCGCCCATCCGCTAACCCGCTAAAAGTTGATTTCGGCGCGCACACCGGCTATCCACGCGTTCTTCAGGGCGGAATCCATATTCGGGTTATGGATATATTGCAGCGTAGGTAACAGCGCGAACCATGGGTTGAGTTGCGCGCGATAGGTCGCTTCCAGGCTGGTTTGGCTGCTGTCGGCATTGTTGAGACGCCGGTATTTGTCGCTGGCATGGTTGACCGTGATGGCAACACCCGCAATATCATCATCACGCCCGGCAATCAGGCCGTGGTAGCGCAAACCCAAACTTCCCGTCCAGTCCGCTTGGTGAACATCCTTGCTCGCCGTACCAAAACGTATGAAGCCGGACAACCCCTGCGAGGGACTATCTTTCTCGCTCATCAGGGTGCGTTCCGCCAGAAAGTAGGCGCCCTGGCTGGAATGGCGCAACGGGTTACCGGCGGCATCCACATCGATCAGATCATCAAGGCGCGCAGAGTAGCGCCAGAAACCGATGGCGGTCTTGTTGAAGGTTTCGGCTTCCGGCTCGCCGCCCCCGGCGGGGCCGCTTTCCTGCGGCGTGTAGCCGAATTCGACGATGGAGAACGATCCATCCCCCTTGTTGAGCTGAATGTGCGTGCCACGCAGGTTGTTGGGGTCGCTCGGCACGCCATCCGTCAACGCGCCTTGCAGGTAAAAATTTTGGGCAGGTGAGGTATATTTCACGCGGATTGCCAAAGCGCCAAGCGGAAAAATCGGCGGGCCGCTTTGTCCCGACTGCGACAACTCATTCCCCGGGCCGTAAGGCGGCTGGATAAACAAACCCGATGTATCGGTAATGTAAAATTCGGAGTCAACCGCATAAAGGCCGGCCAATAGCGACAGGCTGTCATCCGAGAAGTTTTTTTGCACCCAGGCGTGGTCGAATTGGGCGGTGTTGACGCCGTTTTCAATGTTGTCCGAGCCGATAAAGCTGCCAACGTGATCTCGGTCGAATTTTCCGCCGAGCTGGCTATGAATGTGGATGTAGGCAGTCGCTGCCTCCCATCCCAGCAGCTTATCCAGATCCATCTGGACGCCGGCCTCGGTATTTCCCATCCATGCCGAACCGTGTTTGATGCCACCTGACACGACCGACATCACGTCGCTCTTGTGGGTCAAATCCATCG
>Ga0209212_1009104_pt1 | contig 10464 bp, 10 predicted proteins | sample RifGroC2_FD_183996 | JGI IMG/M metagenome (GOLD analysis project Ga0209212, IMG submission 183996) | Groundwater microbial communities from Rifle, Colorado, USA - Groundwater C2 (SPAdes) (version 2) | ecosystem: Environmental > Aquatic > Deep subsurface > Groundwater | place: Rifle, Colorado... | reverse complement strand
CTCCTCTTATATTAGGTTATTGCTTACTACCCCTATTATAATGAGGTAATCCCCTTGGTTTCACCCTCTTTTATTTACTACGTGTGCAAGATTCAGGTAATAACTGGACGTCATCAACCGACAAATAATATTGGTGGTAAAATAATTTCTCTGAATATGGATTTTATTCGTGAAGGAAGATTATTCAACGCTGATATTGGCACAAGCTTTAGTACACCGAAAGTTTCAAATTGTATCGCCCGGCTGTGGAATAAACATCCCGACTATTCAACAAACCTGATTAAAGCGATTGTTTTGTCATCTGCAAGTATTCCTGCTGAAAGACCGGGTTTTTTACAAGATATAAAATTGTCTGATAGTAACGAAAAACTTGCAAGCCTTCTTAACGTTTATGGATATGGAATCCCTTCTTTGGATAAGGCAACTTTTTCTCAAGATAATAGGGTATTATTGATAGCAGATGATAAAATAAAACTTGACTTAATTCATTTATATCAATTTTGTCTTCCAGAAGAGTTTATTAATGAACAGGGGAATAGGCAATTGGCAGTAACTTTAGTCTTTGACCCGTTAGTAAACAAAAATAGAATTGATTACCTTGGATGTACAATGGAATTTCATCTATTCCATTCTCTAGAAATTAAAGAAATTGAACACTGTTTTAAGCAGTTAAAGGTTGACAATGCAAGCGAGGTAGCTATTCCTGAAGGCATTAAGTCGAAGGAAATAGATTTAAACCCAGGCGGGAATTTAAGAAAATTAGGCGTTCACCAAAAAGGCATAAAAGCGTGGAAAGAAAAAGGAAAACCAAAATTTGACACTAATAAACCGCTTGTCCTTGCGATTATTTGCAAGAACAAGTGGACAACCGACAACAACTATTTACAAGAGTATGCTGTTGTAGTTACAGTTGAGCATGAAAAAGAGATAGAGTTATATACCAGGATCAAACAAAGAATTCAGGAAAGGGTAAGGATCCGTTAAGGTTTCAGGTTTTAAGTCAAGGATGGGTTAAGCGGATCGAATCCCTCAATGCCTTTTTTGTTGGGTGTGCTTCGCCTGCCCGTGCGTGTTCGCCTGTCTGCCTTGCTAGGCACAGGCAGGCACGCAGACAGGCTTCACCCAACCGACTTTAACCAACTCCTCGAAGTCTTCAAGAAGAATAGAAACAAAAGACTTGACAATTTTGCACACCTGCATTAATATGACCTTAATTCTAGTCAACCTTAATGGAGGTCTATTATAATGAAAACATTATCTCTTTCAGAAGCAAAAATGAAGCTAAGCAGCCTCATTGAAGCTGTTAACGCCACCGATGAGGAGGTAGTAATTACGAAAAATGGTTCACCTGCCGCTGTTTTGGTGAGCCCGGACGAATTTGAAGGCTGGAAAGAAACAATTGCTATTCGTTCTGATTTACCATTAATGCAAGAAATTAAAGAAGGATTAAAGGCATTAAAAAGTAAGAAGGCAAAACTGTTTACACTTGAAGAACTTCTGGATTAATATATCCCGAAAATGAGCAAGATCATAAGAAAACTCAAAGTTCCTGACAGTGTGGCAGAGCTTATTAGAAACATGCATCCACATCTTAAGAAAAAAATCAAGGCATCTTTACAGTCAATAATCGCTGATCCTTATTTGGGAAAAGCATTAAAGGATGAGCTTGCAGATTTAAGAAGTTTTCGTGTAGGCCGATTCAGGGTAATATACAGGATTTCAGACCAGAAGCTGATTGAAATTGTTGCAATTGGTCCGCGAGAAAATATCTATGAAGAAACTTTCAGGCTGCTTAAAAGGAAATAAATTCATTACACACTCCTTTATCCCTTGGGCAGGTTCAATCTTGCAGATTGAACCACACGGTTTGACTGGGCTATGAGCATTGAACCAGCACAAACCGTGAATGATGCCAAACGTTTCGGTTCAATCGGGGACGACTGAACCAACCGAATCATCATTCAAGAAGAACACACAAAATACATGGCAAATGAATACACCCCTTGCCCCTCTCAAGAGGGGATTAAGTCCCCTCCCTGAAGTTGATAGAGGAGTGAGTATATCAGGTGAATTTGCAAATATTTATTTTTTGGACAGTCCCAATAGGGGATTAGAGATTGTTTCGGGCATGAACCATCGCAATGACATCTTCTTTTAGCATCTTTCTTAATTGAAATGAATCTCACAGGTTAATTTCCGTAGAAACCTCTGCCATGTCAATTATAGGAAGTTTCATAGACTTTTCTCCCAATAGGGCATCTACAACATCTTGGGGGGCGCTCCTATAATGTAATACAGCCTTTATCTTTAATGGAGGTTTAACGTCACTTGGCAAAAAGCAACAAAAATGTTCTTCTTTTTTGCCTTTTGGAGGTATGCGATTATCGGAAATAATATGAGTTGCTGTCCAAACGTGAAGTGTCGGTTCGCCTTTTTCATTTCCAAAAACAGTGTGATAAATAGTAGCTTTTGAATCAATGGTTCCTTTTTCGTCGGTTTTTCCTTTTTGATAAATAATTCTACCCTCTGTATCTATAACAGATATTTCCAGCCACATTTGCCGCATCTCGGTGAGACCGGTGGGTAGATAGTGTCCACATCCCGTATTCTTTATGTTTACCTGGAACTTCAGCAAATCTCCTTTTTTCGAGGCCGGATCGACAATTAATTCCAAGGTCGCAGCATTCTTCAGTCTCTCAACGGCCAATTGTGGCTGAACTTCTGAGTTCGGCGGCAGGGAGATTGGAGTAACGCTTCCACCGACAAAGTAATGTGTCCATATATGCGGGCGTTTTTTCCCACCCATGATTTCAGGCGATGCAAAGCCAGGATTATCGGGTCTCTCTGTGCTGCCAGTGCACGGGAAACCTGGCCGCTGCCTCATGTGGCAGTCCTGACAGTGTACTGTTGTTTTTGGATCAGTTGTGTTGTAAGGTCCTTGACGCCATTCAGTATAAGTTTGTTCAATAGGTAGGTCATTCCCTGCGTGTGACACATCATGACACCCTCCACAAAACTCTGAGCGAGTATGCAACTCGGAATACTGATTTTTATGGATGGTATCGGGAGAATCGTTAAACGGGCCGTATTTTATACCGCCCTCCATCGCCTCAGCATTGCCGGGACTTAATATGTAAGGTGCGTTTCCTATGCCAGTTGTTGCTTTAACGGAATGGCAAAAATCGCAGATAACACCGCCCTTTTCGTCATCCAGAGGAAGGTTTGTCTCTCCACTGCTGTGGCCAATTGGAAAGTGACAGCGCACACACGATTCTATATTTTTCTTTTGGGATTCCCCTTCCGCAGTTTTCTTTCCCAAGTTATAAAGCGCCTGAAAGAGCGGATTCCTCCATGCATTCGCATGGGTGGAACCACTCCACATCTTGAATATCTCAGGATGACAGGCACCGCAGGAGATGGGACTGAAGAACTGACTTTTCTTTACGTCGCCCGGTATTGTAATATCCTGATCAATAATATTTTCAGGTTTCTTTCCAGGAGGAAGTTTCCACGTGGGCGACCATTCTCTTGGATCACTTGCAATGGATATATTTAGAGATGTGAAAATCAGACTAAAAACTAAAAAGAATGTATACCAAGAGTATGTACGCATAAATATTTTTACCCTTACATTTAAATGATAATATTTACTTAAAATAATTGTAACAATTTAGTTCTTTGGAAAATCTCAATAGGGATTAGATTTTACCGATCCGTTCTGTAGGGGCGAAGCATTTGCCAGAATTAACATGGGTGTCTTATTTAAGCCAGCAAATACTTCGCCCCTACAGTAATACAAGGCATATATCAGGTTTTTCTTTCAAAAAACTAAATTGTTACAAATAATTATATAAATAAATTATTGGTTTAAAACAGAAAACTTCTTGTTAGGTTATGTAAATTTTATTGAAGAAAATAATTCGCAAAAAAAAGAGGATAGACTTTTTCGGTATATCCTCTTTTGATAACATATAAATTTTAAAGAAATTGTTCTTTAACTGGCTTATTTACCCTCTTTTTGTTTTGGTTCTTTTTCACCCTTAGCTTTCTTTGTTGACTTTATGGTTGTATCTCCCTCTACTGCAATATTATTCTTCATTTTCTCAAATTTTTTATCTTCTATACCACTTACCTTCTTAATATCTTCAATCGTTTTGAAGTTACCTTTAGCTGTCCTATAGTTTATTATTTCAGTGGCTAGCTTATCACCAACGCCAGGCAATAATGCAAGTTGTGCTGCAGAGGCTGTATTAATATTTGCCTTTCCTTCAATATCTTCAGCAGAAAAACAAATTCTTGTTTGACAAATAAACCCAATTGCAATCATTAGCACAACCACCGCAAATGATTTTCGTATCATATTTCTATACATAGACGAATCTCCTTATAAAAAGGTTATTAATAATGCCCGATGGCATTTTTAGATAATGACTGTGATACGTATTACAGTCTTAAAAATATTTTTCATAAAATTAACATGTATTATTCTCTACCATGTAGTAAGGCGTGAAACGGTATTTATGATAAATAAAAAAGGATACGCAACTGCGTGTTCTTTTTTGTTTCTTTGTTTATTTACAATTTATTTTTTGTCTCGTAAGGATTCTATCACCTCATCTACCAGCCCATACGTCTTTGCCTCCTGTGAGGACATGTAGTAATCTCGGTCAACATCCTCTTCGATACGTTTCAAAGATTGTCCTGTGTGTTTTACCAGGATTTCATTCAAACATTTCTTCATTCTCAATATTTCTTCTGCCTGAATGCTAATATCAGTAGCCGTGCCCTTCATACCACCCCATGGTTGGTGGAGCATAATACGGGTATGGGGAAGTCCATACCTCTTTCCCTTTGTTCCGCCAGCAAGAAGGATAGCAGCCATGCTGTATGCCTGTCCTATGCAGTAGGTCGCAACGTCGCACTGTACAAACTGCATTGTATCGTAAATGGCAAGACCCGCAGTGATTGAGCCACCCGGCGAATTGATGTAGATATTAATATCCTGGTTTTTGTTTTCGTTCTGGAGGAATAATATCTGCGCTATAACCAGGTTTGATAAAGTATCCTCGATGGCTGAACCAATAAAGATGATGCGATCTTTAAGTAACCTGGAAAATATATCGTAATGCCTCTCGCCGTAGCTAGTCTTCTCAACAACGTATGGCACGAATAGACTATTATATGTCTTCATTGACTCTATTACAGGAAATTCACCGTTTTCTAAAGATAACAAATATTTTTTATGCACAAGAACTCCTTATTTATTTGATTTTGAAGTCTTTTGAATTATTCTTCAATTTTAGCTTCTTTAAGTAAATAATTTAACACCTTATTTTCACGCATCTCGCTTCGTAGATAAGATAAACTCCCTTGATGCTGTAGCTGCTTGCGGATTCGTGGCGCATCCGTATTGTATGCTCGTGCAATATCAGCAATTCGTTGTTCTACTTCATTTTCAGTGACGAACACCTTTTCCTTTTCTGCAATTTTATCTAAAACAATGGACGCCTTTAATTCTCTCATTACAGAATCTGCTGACGCATTTTTAATTGCTTCAGTCTGCTTTTGAATTTCTTCTAAAGGCAAGCCCCTTTTTAACAAGTTCATCTGATGTTTATAGACTCTTTGTTCAGTATGATAACTTACGTAATCTTGAGGCAGGTCGAATTTTGTTTGGTCTAAGAGTACATCAAGTATCTGATTCCTCAAGTCGTCTTCTGCCCAATTTTTTTTATCAATTTCAATCCGCTTATGTAAGTTGGTCTTTAAGTCATCCAGAGAATTAAAGCCCAGTGCTTTGGCAAATTCTTCATTAACTTCAGGCATGGTGAGTCGCTTTATTTCTTTCACTATAAGTTTTAATTTTGCGTCTTTTCCACGGTATTCTTCATTAGTAAATTTGTCCGATAGTTTAACGCTAATTTCACAATCTTTGCCTGACTTCGTGCCTTCTAATATTGTTGCTAAATCCGGCACTGTTGTGTTGACAATCTCGACACCGTTTTCAACAAGGATTTCCACGTCTTCGTCTTCTAATACGGTGCTTTTACCTACCTTTATTTTACAGTCACAAATAATTTGGTCTCCCTTTTTTACTTCACCATCTTTTACAACTGTTAATTGTGCCTTTCTAAGGCTCATGCCCTGTAATGCCTTTTCTGTATCTGCATCTGTTACAGTGGCTGGCTTTTTCTTTAATAGCATGCCTTTATATTGCCCTATTTCAAAGGTTGGCCACACTTCGAGTGTTACGTCAAAATTAAGGGGTTGCCCAATTTCCAGTTTTATTTCGCCAAAAGTTGGGTTTCCTACAGGATTTAGTTTGTGTTCTTCAAGCGCCTTCTGATAACTGTCGCTAACAACTGTTTGTTTTACTTCGTCTTTTATTTGAGTTCCAAACCGCTTTTCGACCAATTTCCGCGGTGCACGTCCCTTCCTAAAACCAGATAATTCTACAGTATCACAAATCTCCTTTGCTTTTTTTTCATACTCGCTTTCGATAGTTTCTTTTGGTATTTCGAATTTTAAAACCTTTTTACAAGGACCGGCATCTGTAATTGTTACATTCATTGTTTAATATCCTGTAATACTTTTTTCCTGAGATAAAAAAATGGAGCGGGTGATGGGGTTCGAACCCACGACATTCACGTTGGCAACGTGACGCTCTACCACTGAGCTACACCCGCTACTTATAAAACTTATTAATTTAGATGTAGATTTCAACAGACATACACAGAAAATGGAATAATGTCTGCTAATTATTTTAGATTATTACAATCGGTGTTCATCTGTATTCAAAAGAATCTTAAGCTTTTAAACCAACTTACAATGCGAGGGGGGGGAATTGAACCCCCACGCCGTAAGGCACAAGATCCTAAATCTTGCGCGTCTGCCAGTTCCGCCACCCTCGCTCAACACAATATATTATCTAAACGTTATTTGGATATTTATTGGTGCGCCCTGAAGGATTCGAACCTTCGACCCATTGATTAAGAGTCAATTGCTCTACCAACTGAGCTAAGGGCGCATCTAAATACACTATCCATTTCGTTTATTAGGTTTATGGATGGCGCGCCCGGCAGGACTTGAACCTGCAACCGTTGGATTCGAAGTCCACCACTCTATCCAATTGAGCTACGAGCGCATAATTTACAGATTAATGACGCCTTTTTAACAATTTTTCTCAAATGGCTACTAGAAACAATTTTACAAATGATGGATTATAATTAATTTCATAAAAAAGTCAACTGCATTTACCCTTATATTTATAGCATTAACCTGTAAAAGCATCTGACATTAATAAACAAATAAGTCCCGCTACAATAAAATTGAAGTGGGACTGAAAATTGGGGTGAGCGACGGGGTTCGAACCCGCGACCCTTAGAGCCACAGTCTAATGCTCTAACCAGCTGAGCTACGCCCACCACAGTATATGAAAATTGATATTTATATATGGCGCGCCAGGAAGGACTTGAACCCTCGACCGCCGGATTAGAAATCCGATGCTCTATCCAGCTGAGCTACTGGCGCTCAAAATATATTAAAATTATATCAATATTAGAACGAATATCAATAAAATTTTGGATTAATTACTCTTACGTCAGCATCAATGTTACTACAGTATTAACCAATTTTCTTCAGAGAAAATTATTTACATAAACCTTTAGTTTTCGTCTTTTATTTTTTTAAAATGATTCTACACTAAAGAGATATAAATAATCAACCGATTCATAAAAGACTAAAAAAGCGGTTCTTTATTTAAGTGTAAATTAAGATTAATCTTGACTTGAAATGATTAAAATATGATTATCAGCGAGGTAATTTCAGACTAAATGAGTATAAAAATAGAACTGAGCACAATGTGTTTTTATCATGGCGATACACTTGCAAAGATTAAGCGATGCAAGGATTTAATTGAATCTAACGGTTTTGTGTTTGGTATTCAGTTACATAATTCTGTAACAAGGGACTTGTTTGATAGACTTAAAGTTCTTAATATCGATTTCTCCGTTCATGCCCCTGTACTGTCGGATTATTTTATCAATCTGGCTAATGACAACTTTGATGCTATTCTTTCAGGATTCCAAAACACTGGTTACATTATGGAGATGCTTAAAAGTAAGATTGCCCTGTTTCATGGATTTTTTATGACCCAAAAACCTATTAAAAATGATCCAGCCAACTATGGAAAGGTATTGCGTGAGGCCATCAACAATAAATATCGGCTAAATGATACAAGAGTAATGGATCCAAAATTTTTAGAGACGGAAGAGTTCCGGAATTATCAAAATACAGTAAAAAGAAATATGAAACAACTTAGAGAAAGATACCCATCCTACATTCTTTGCATCGAAAATGACTTTCCAGGTATTGGCAACGGTAACCAGTCGCCCGATCACCTAATATATCTCGATTGTCCAGTTTGGCTCGATACCGGGCACCTATGGTCATCCGCCATTTTAAATAAATTTGACTTCTACACAGCTCTTGACATGATTTGTATGCAATGTCAGGTAATTGGTGTACATCTGAATACCAATCGAACCCCCATCAATTGGAATCTAAAAAGTCCTGATGGCGATACACATTCGCATTTTTCAAGGGGGTACGATATGGATATGGATAAGATTATTGGTATCCTTAAAGCGAATCATATTTCCCACTTTACAATTGAAGTGGTAGACGGCGATGTGGAAGATGTAAATTTTCTTATTGAAACCTATCAGTCGGTAACTTAATAGACTTGACAAATTTAATTTTATTTGTAATATTTAGCGCCATTAAATATTTTAAATTAGATTTTTCGCTCAGGACGACAGTCCTCATCATTCTGAAGCGTGAAAAGCGAGAAATCTCTAATTTATATTTCGTGAGCATCAAAGTACGACCTGTTACTTAGGAGCAAGTATCCAATGGATCTTGAATAATCGAATTGAAACCAATTTATAAAATTCTGAGTGCATCGGGTATTGCCGTTATTACGTTTTTAACTATCATGGGGCCGTTGACTTATAAAACCCTTAGTCCCGCCCTGAAAAATGAGGTCTTGAATCACTTAATCTCCGTGCGTGAAATCAAGAAAATGCAAATTCAGAATTTTTTCTTTGAAAGATACGGAGATGTCAATGTGCTTTCCAAAAATCCGCTGGTTGTCCAAAGTTTACCAAGATTTTCAAACGCCTTTAAGGCAGGAGGCTTTAATGATCCCTCCTATAAACAGGTGGATACCTATTACGGACCGCTGTTAGAACATTTCCTTAGACAGTATGGTTATAATAATATATTTCTGGTGGATTTAGATGGGAACGTTGTCTTTGGAGTTAAAAGAGATGAGTATATTGGAACAAATCTGAAAACAGGAGAATACGCATCTTTTGTTGTTGGTGAAGTGTTTAAAGAAGGATTAAATAGTATTAAATTCTCTGATTTAACATGGTGCGAAGAGGCAAAAGACTTTATAATAATGTCATCCGCTCCAGTGTATGACATTACTAATAAGCTTTTAGGCGTTATAATTGTAGAGGTTCCGTATTCCAGAATAGACGTTTTTTTATCTCAGCGGGATGGTTTGGGTGATACAGGTGAGATTTATATTGTAGGTGATGACCATTTCATGCGCTCAAAATCCAGATTCCTCAGTCAAAATACCATTTTAAAACTAGAAATCAATACTGAAGCTACAAAAGACGCATTTCGCGGAAACACCGATGTAATGACAGTAAAAGACTATCGCAATATTCCTGTTGTCAGCGCATATACACCACTCGATAATCTTAGAGATGTTACATGGATTCTTTTGGTAGAAATTGATGTGAAGGAGGCATTTTATCCAGTCCTCGATATTAATACAAAACTGATTATTGTTTCTTCAGCAATTGCTGTTATAACGGTTTTATATCTTTATTTTACGCTGAGGAAAAGACGCTCAGAAAATATTCCCTTAGAACCTTTATAGGATATATAAAAACAGGATATTCACGGAATCTCACAACTTCATTGTAAACAAGGTCATTCCTGATTTTATTTATTTCTCTCTGCTTGTTTTGAAACTCAGTGTTTATTTGGGTCAGCAGCAACCTGTTCAATTCCTTGATTTGATTAAAATACTGCCTTTTTTCATTTTTGTTACAGACATTTATCATCTTCAGTAACCTTTGCTTTTCCTCAACTCTATTTATAAAGTCTGCATCTTTACGCGCCTCTTTTGAGGCATACCTCTCAGGATTATAGCGCATATCGTTAACAACCTGCGCCAACCATTGCAATTCTTTGATGCTTGCATCAAAAGTATTAAAGGGTAAAAATAAGGTTGAGGAAATTGTTGCGAAAGCTGGTGGTTCTACACCGAAGAATTCCCTGATAATTTCATCGGTAATTATATCGTATTTAGCTCCTCCTATCCCATGGATAAACACATCCGAAAAAAATAATCGTGAAAACATGGTTGTGGTAATTGCTCTTGGG
>Ga0209212_1009101_pt1 | contig 10465 bp, 9 predicted proteins | sample RifGroC2_FD_183996 | JGI IMG/M metagenome (GOLD analysis project Ga0209212, IMG submission 183996) | Groundwater microbial communities from Rifle, Colorado, USA - Groundwater C2 (SPAdes) (version 2) | ecosystem: Environmental > Aquatic > Deep subsurface > Groundwater | place: Rifle, Colorado... | reverse complement strand
AGTTTCGTCCAATAGGTCCTGAAATATTGACCTGCGGAATAGAGGGCCAGCGCCATCGCCACCCAGAGGGAGACCTTTCCCAGGTCGGTCAACCAGCCCTTGTCGAGATAATAATCGAGCAACAGCGAAAGAACGGCCGTGATCTGGGCTCCCACCTTGTATTTCCCTATTGTCTCCGCAGGGATCACGATCCCGTCGGCCGAAGCCATGGCGCGCAGTCCGGTTACGGCAAACTCCCTGCTGATGAGCATGATCGCGATCCAGGCCGGAACTGCATCGGACCGTATTTCCACAAGAATGATAAGGGCCGACATGATCAGTATCTTGTCCGCAATCGGATCGAGCAGCTTCCCGATCTTGGTAACCTGTCCCCATTTCCGGGCCAAGTACCCGTCGAGCCAGTCGGTGGCGGAAGCAAGAGAGAATACAATGCCGGCGATCAGTGCGCGAACCGGGTTGGGTTCCAGCATGAGAATAATGAAAACGGGTACGGATAATATTCTGCTCAATGACAGGATATTCGGAACATTGAGTATTTTCAAGGTTGTCTCCTCCACCTGCGGTGCATCCATACCCATTGCACCGGGTCCTGCATGATACCGTTTTCGATCTTTTTAGTCAGCATTTGTGTGTTCATAACAAGGTTCTGCTCGTCATTGCCGGTTCGAAGAAGTTCCAGCGGGCCTTCGATCCGGATGGTATGGCGCCCGTTCTTTTCGCGGTGAATATAACCGAACACGATCGGAGCCGAGAATTTTATGGACATCGAGACCGCCGCGGACGGGGTCCAGGCAGGCTTGCCCATGAACTCCACGAACACGCTTTCGACATCCGTGTCCTGATCGATAAGAATGCCCAGGATGCGGTTCTCTTTGAATACGCGGATCAGTTCTCTCGATGCTCCCGGCCGTCCCCGCAGAATGGTCCTCACTCCCATTCGCGCGCGTAAATCCACGATCATGTCATTGACCGGCTCCGGTTTTATGGGCGCGGCAACGACGCTGAGCGATGACAGGGCTGCGACGGTATGACCGAGTAACTCCCAGTTGCCCACGTGACCGGTAACAAAAATGACCCCCCTGCCCTGAGCCAGGGCAGAGCGTAGATTTTCTTCTCCCCGGAGATCCACCAGGCGTTTCAGGCGAACCGGGTTCATAAGCATCACTTCGAACAGCGACTTCCCCAGGTGAACGAAACAACCGTGTGCGATATGACGGAGTTCTTCCGGTCTTTTATCGGGAAAGACCAGGGAGATGTTGTCGATCGTTCTTGTTCTCTCCCGGGGAAGCAGATAATAAGCAGCAAAGCCCAGCGCAGCTCCGGACCAGAGGCCGATACGATACGGAACAAACAGGGAGAACAGTCTGATGACGCGTGTGAGCCACGTCAACGAGATGCCGTCCAGCCATTTTCTGGTCGTTACAGCCCATCCCATCATGAAGCCTGCTGCTCGCCGCGGCACTGGAGTATGAAATTCACAACCTCCCGTACAGCGCCGCGACCCCCCGGGCTCTTGGTCACCAGGTGAACATGTCCAAGCACGGACCGGTCTGCGTCGGCAACGGCGACCGCGAAACCGACACGCTTCAGGATCTCCAGATCGACGTCGTCATCGCCGATATAGGCAACATCTTCGTCCCGCAGCCCGTACTTGGAGAGCAACTGTTCATAAACAGTTATCTTTTCGCGGATCCCCTGATGGACCTCGGATATGCCCAGTTCCCGGGCTCTGATGTTCACTACCTGAGATGACCGGCCCGTGATGATGCCGACCGCGATGCCGGCCCGCTGCACCAGTTTTATGCCGCGCCCATCCCGGACATGAAATGATTTGGTTTCGTTGCCCTGGTTGTCGAGCGTGATCCGGCCGTCCGTCATCACTCCGTCGACATCGAGGAGCAGCAGTTTTATTTTTTTCGCTTTACCGGTCAGATCGTGGTTTTTTTCTGGCATAGAGGTGCATCAGGCGCATCAAACAACGCCGGCTTTCAACAGGTCATGGAGATGGATGACGCCTTCCGGTTTTGTTCCGTCGCTCGAGACGATCAGACAGGTAATGGAGTTCTTCTCCATCAACGCAACCGCCTCCGCTGCGAGCGAATCCTTGTTTGCGACCTTCGGATTCCTGGTCATGATCTCTTGAGCTTTTTTTGTCAGGAGATTTTCTCCGCTTTTTTCCGTCTTTTCCATCCAGCGCCGAAGATCGCCGTCTGAAATCACGCCCACCAGACTTCCCTGAGCGTTGACGACAGCGGTAATGCCCATCTTCTTGGACGATATCTCGTAGATAGCGTCCTTGATCAAGGTCTGTTCCGATACCACCGGTATGGCTTCCCCGGAATGCATCAAGTCCTGCACGCGAAGCAGCAGTCTCTTGCCGAGAGATCCCCCGGGATGGAAACAGGCGAAATCCTCTTCCTTGAACCCGCGCTGTTCGAGAAGGGCCACCGCGAGGGCATCACCCATGGCAAGCGTGGCGGTCGTACTTGCCGTTGGCGCCAGCCCCAGTGGGCATGCTTCTTCCTGAACGCCCACATCGATCACTACATCGCTGTTCTTGGCCAGGGTGGATTCAGTTTTGCCCGTGAGAGCGATGATTTTGATCCCGAGCCGTTTCAGTGAGGGCAGCATTCTGGCCAGCTCTTCGGTTTCGCCGCTGTTGGACAACGCGATCACGGTATCACCCCGCGTTACCATGCCGAGGTCGCCGTGAATACCTTCTGCGGGATGGAGGAAGAGCGCGGGTGTGCCGGTCGACGCGAGCGTTGCCGCTATCTTTTTGCCGATCAGGCCCGACTTTCCCATGCCCGTTACGACAACGCGGCCCTTGCAGTTCAGGATCAATCTGACGGCCTGTTCGAACCGGTGATCGACCCGGTCGATCAGTGCTGCGATAGCATCTGCTTCTATTCTGAGTACCCGTTTGGCCTGTTCTTTCATTCTTTGACGATCCTGTCTATCTCTTTCAGCTGCTTGAGAAGCGCTGGAAGCTCATCCATGCTGATCATATTCGGTCCATCGCACAGCGCCTTGTCCGGGCATTCGTGCACTTCCATGAAAACCGCGTCAACGCCTGCCGCAACCGCCGCACGGCTCAGATGGGGCACGAACTTCCGGTCCCCCGACGATGCAGTCCCCCCTGCACCCGGCAACTGAACAGAATGGGTAGCGTCAAAAACCACCGGGTAGCCTGATTCCCGGATTATAGGCAGGGACCGCATATCCGCAACCAGGTTGTTGTATCCGAAAGATACGCCCCGTTCCGTGATGATGATTTTGTCATTGCCCGTTGAAGCCGCCTTCTCTGCGGCGTTCTTGATGTCCCAGGGCGCCAGGAACTGCCCCTTCTTGATATTGATCACTCTGCCTGTCCTCGCAGCTTCGAGAATGAAATCGGTCTGCCGGGAGAGGAATGCGGGGATCTGGAGAACGTCCAGAACGTCGGCAGCCGGAGCGATCTCCTCGAAGCGGTGTATGTCGGAAAGGACGGGAAGGTTCAGTTCTTTTGCTACGCGTCGGAGAATGCGAAGCCCCTCGGTGATCCCCGGACCCCGGTAGGACCTGACTGAACTGCGGTTTGCCTTGTCGAAAGATGACTTGAAGATCAAGGATATCCCCAAATCGGCCGTGATCTTCTTTAAGCGGACGGCCGCTTCGAGGGTGGAGTCCTCCGATTCGATCACGCAAGGCCCGGCGATGAGCACGAAAGGGTTATTGCCGCCGATGGTTATGTCTCTGACCGGTACGATCCGTGTCACGCTTTTTTCACCTGATCCTTCTGATCCAAAGAAGCCTTAATGAATTCGATGAATAGCGGATGGGGTTTCCCGGGCCTTGATTTGAACTCAGGATGGAACTGGCAGCCGAGGAACCAGGGATGATTCTTCAGCTCGATGATCTCAACGAGTTCTCCGTCCGGAGAGAGGCCGCTTATCACCAGCCCGGCCTTCAAGAGAGCCTCTTTGTATTGGTTGTTGAACTCATACCGATGGCGATGTCGTTCGCTGATTTCCGACGCACCGTATGCACCATGGGCGAAGGTGCCCTCTTCGACACGGCAGGGATAAGCGCCCAGGCGCATGCTGCCGCCCTTGTCGCATGCCGTATCCCGCTTCTGCACCGTCTTGGTACGGTAATCGAACCACTGCTCGATCAGGTAAATGACGGGGTTGGGAGTCTGCTGGTCGAATTCGGAGCTGTTCGCGTCCTTGATCCCGGCCAGATCCCGTGCGATCTCGATGACGGCGCACTGCATTCCGAGGCAGATCCCGAAGTACGGTATCTTCTTCTCCCGCGCGTACTTGACCGCCGCGATCTTCCCCTCGACTCCGCGGATGCCGAAACCGCCCGGGACCAGGATTCCGTCCATATTCTTCAGCATTTCTGTGGCGCCTTTGCTCTCGATGTCCTCGGAATCGACCCAGCATATGTTTACTTTTGTGTCATTGGCTATTCCGCCATGGGTCAAGGCTTCACAGAGGCTCTTGTATGCTTCCTTCAGATCGATGTACTTTCCGACAAGGGCAATAGTGACGTTTTTCGCAGGATGTTTGACTCGGTGAACGATGGTTTCCCATTGCTTGAGGTCTTTCTTGGACGCCTTCAGCTCGAGCAGTTCCACGATGCGGTCATCGATCCCCTCTTCCCGGAGACACAGCGGAACCTCGTATATCGTCGAGACATCCTGCGCGGTGATAACGGCGTTCTCATCCACGTTGCAGAAGAGCGCGATCTTGCGTTTCATCTCCTTTGGGATCGGCCGATCGCTCCGGCATACCAGGATATTGGGTTGAATACCGATGGAGAGCAGTTCTTTCACGCTGTGCTGGGTCGGTTTCGTCTTGAGCTCGTCGGCCGCCTGGATGAACGGAACGAGCGTCAGGTGAACATAGAGGACGTTCTGCCTGCCGAGACTGTAGCGAAGCTGCCTGATGGCCTCGAGGAAGGGGAGGCTTTCTATATCGCCGATCGTCCCGCCGATCTCGACGATCACAACGTCCTCATCGTCGGCGAGGTCGGTTATGGCGCGCTTGATCTCATCCGTGATATGGGGCACGACCTGAACGGTGCCGCCGAGATAGTCGCCCCGCCGTTCCTTGCTGATCACGTTGAAATAGATCCTGCCCGACGTGAAATTGTTCTTCTGGCCCGTCGTGACATTGCTGTACCGCTCATAATGACCGAGATCGAGGTCCGTTTCGGCGCCGTCATCCGTCACATAGACCTCTCCATGCTGGAACGGGCTCATCGTGCCCGGGTCCACGTTGATATAGGGATCGAGCTTCAGAAACGTAACCTTGAGCCCCCTGCTCTCGAGCAGCGCGCCTATCGAGGCGGCAGCAAGCCCTTTGCCAAGCGATGAAACAACACCGCCGGTAACGAAGATGTACTTGGTCGGTTCTTTTTTCTTATGCATGCCTTTCTTCACCTTCGTTCAGTCGTTGCAGTATTTTACTCAAATCGTCGGGGATGTCAACCCCAAAGGACTCGTGCTCGGTCACCGCTATTCTGATCGCATGACCCCCTTCGAGCACCCGGAGCTGTTCGAGCTTTTCGGCTGCTTCCAACTCCGTTTGCGGCATGGTCGCGAGGGCAAGCAGAAATTCCCGGCGGTACACATAAAGCCCGATATGCTTGTACATGTTCGCGGTCAGGGTGAGATCGCCAAGACGATCGATGCCGCTCCATCGATCCCGGTCCCAGGGGATCGGCGCGCGTGAAAAATAAAGAGCATACCCTTTTTTGTCAAAAACGACTTTCACCACATTAGGATCGAAGGCTTCACGGGGATCTTCGATCTTTCTGCAGACCGTTGCCATTTCAACCGCGGCATCGTTGACCAGAGGGGCAATTGCCTGATCGATCATCTCCGGGTGGATCAGAGGCTCGTCTCCCTGCACATTGACGATCACATCGCAGGTCAGGGACCTTGCCACCTCGGCGATCCTGTCCGTTCCCGTCGCATGCCCGGCTGATGTCATCACCGCTTTGCCCCCGAAACCGAGAACGGCCTGGCGGATCCGTTCATCATCGGTCGCCACGATCACCTCGGACACCAGGCGAGATCGCAGGGTCCGCTCGTAGACCCACTGGATCATCGGCTTATCCCTGATCATGGCCAGGGATTTTCCGGGGAAACGCGTCGAGCCATATCGGGCGGGAATGATCGCTGTTACGGAGTAATCTTTTTTCATGAATTCTGGAGTGAGTCCCCTTCCCCGCAGCTTACCTTACGCAGGGATGCTCGGCGAATGTCTTTCTTCGAGCTAAAGAATCGAGATCCCTGCAAATGCCTATAGGAACCTTCATTTTCTGCAGGAGCGGCCCTTTGGAGAAAAAAAGATCGCCGGAGTTTGCTTCACGGCAAGGCCCGATCACCGCGCCAGCTCCTTCGTGAAATATTCGATTGTATTCCTGAACCCGTCATCCACGGTTACCTTCGGTTTCCAGCCCAGTTTCACGCCCGCAAGCGTAATGTCCGGCCTTCGCTGGGTGGGGTCGTCGGAAGGCAGCGGCTTGTGAACGATCTTTGAACGTGATCCGGTCATGGCGATGATCTTCTTTGCCAGATCCAGTATGGTAAATTCCTGTGGATTTCCAAGGTTTACTGGACCGATAAAATCTTCGGAGTCCATCATGCTGATCATGCCGTCGATCAGATCGTCCACGTAACAGAACGACCTGGTCTGGGAACCGTTCCCATACACGGTCAGGTCCTTCCCTTCGAGCGCCTGAACGATGAAATTGCTCACGACCCGTCCGTCATCGGGAAGCATCCGCGGACCGTACGTATTGAAGATGCGTACGATCTTGATATCGACCCCGTTCTGCCGATGATAGTCCATCATGAGCGTTTCGGCACACCGTTTCCCCTCATCGTAACAGCTGCGGATCCCGATCGGGTTCACGTTGCCCCAGTAATCCTCCTTCTGGGGGTGAACGGCGGGATCTCCATAAACCTCCGATGTCGAAGCAAGGAGGATCCTTGCCCTGGTACGCTTGGCGATGCCCAGCATGTTCAGGGTGCCCAGGATGTTCGTTTTGATGGTCTTGACCGGGTTGTACTGATAATGGATAGGTGAGGCAGGACAGGCGAGATGATATATCCTGTCAACTTCCAGAAGTATGGGGAGAACGATGTCATGCCGCACCAGCTCGAAAAGAGGGTTCTGAAGCAGTGCAGTCACATTTCTTTTCCTGCCGGTGAAGAAATTGTCTACGCATACTACCTCATGTCCTGACGACAGTAGCCGTTCGCAAAGATGAGAACCTAAAAAACCGGCGCCGCCGGTGACTAGTATCCGCATGATATCTCCTTAACGTGAACGATTCTTTTTACTTTCTTCCGATACCGTAGTAGGCAAATCCCATCTTTTTGAGTTCTTCCTGTTTGTAAATGTTCCTTCCGTCAATGATTACAGGTCCTTTCATCATTTTTTTCATCTTCTTGAAATCAGGCGTCCGGAATTCGTTCCACTCGGTCACTACCGCGAGTGCATCTGCTCCGCGAAGCGCCTCATAGCCGTCATCGAACAGCCCGATCCTTTTCCTGAAGATCTTTCGTGCTTCATCCAAGGCAACCGGATCGTGCGCGTTGACCCGGGCGCCTGCTTTGAGCAGATTATTGATGACTACCACTGACGGCGCTTCGCGCATATCATCGGTCCTGGGTTTGAAGGACAGACCCCAGACGGCAACGGTCACGCCGGCCAAAGGTTTCCCTGCCCCTTTCCTCGGTCTGTGAGTGTTGAAATGTCCCAGCATGATGTCAGATACAAGGCGTTTCTGACGTTCATTGACCGCTTCGACCGATTTGAGCACTTTGGCGTCTACGCCTTGTTCACGAGCCGTCTGTATCAGCGCCTTAACATCTTTCGGAAAACAGGATCCGCCATATCCGGCGCCGGGGAACAGGAAATCGAACCCTATCCGGCGATCATACCCCATTCCTTTTCTAACGCTGTCTATATCGGCCCCGAGGCTTCCGCAGATGACCGCCATTTCGTTTATGAAGGATATCTTGGTCGCCAGCAATGCATTCGAAGCGTACTTGGTCATTTCTGCGCTCCTGATATCCATGATCAGGATCGGCTTTCCTGTTCGGACAAAGGGGGCGTACAGCTCCTGCATAAGAGCAATCGCTTTCGGGCTTTCCGTGCCGATGACCACGCGGTCAGGTTTCATGAAGTCCTCGACAGCGGCGCCTTCCTTCAGGAATTCGGGATTGGAGACTATATCGAAAGAGTGTTTTGTCCTCTTTTTGACGGCGATTTTGACCTTGTCTCCTGTTCCCACCGGGACCGTGCTCTTATTGATGACGACCTTGTACCCGTTCATGTATCTGCCGATCTCGCTCGCAGCGCCCAGAACATATTTCAGATCAGCGGAACCGTCCTCGCCGGGAGGGGTACCTACGGCAATAAAGATGAGATCCGATCTCTTTACCGCGCTCGAAATCTCGGTAGTGAAGCTCAGCCGGCCATGGCTGCTGTTCCTTTTGATGAGTTCCTCAAGGCCGGGTTCATAGATAGGAACCAAGCCCTTGTTCAACGTGTCGATTTTTCTCGAATCGATATCCATGCAGATAACATCATTGCCGCTCTCCGCAAGACAGGTGCCGGTCACGAGCCCTACATATCCTGTTCCGATCACTGATATCCGCATAATGTCCCTTCTCTCTTAGCGAGTTCTTCCGAAATAGTTCGTTTCTATCCACTTCTGATAATCGCCGTTTCTTACTGCCTCTACCCACTGCGTGTTCCTGACGAACCAGGCGACCGTCTCTCTCAGTCCCTGTTCAAAATCATACGTCTGCTTCCAGCCAAGTTCCGTTTTGATCTTGTCGCAGTTTATGGCGTAGCGCCGATCATGGCCCGGCCGGTCGGTGACAAAGGCAATGAGGTCCCGATAGGCTTTGATGCCGGGTGAACGCTTTCTGATCTTCTCGTTGCTGTCTACAGGAACAAGTTCTTCCAGGATGTCGCATATACCGCGCACGACCTCAATGTTCTGTTTTTCGCATTCGCCGCCGATGTTGTAGGTCTCCCCGGTGCGCCCTTTTAACAGGATCTGCCATATGGCGTCGCAATGATCTTCGACGTAAAGCCAATCCCGCACGTTGTTGCCGTCGCCATACACCGGCAGCTGTTTTCCCTCCAGCGCGTTCAGGACCGTGAGCGGTATCAGTTTCTCGGGAAAATGATAAGGGCCATAGTTGTTGGAGCAATTGGATAAGGTGACCGGGAGCCCGTACGTATGAAAGTACGCTCTTACCAGGTGGTCCGAAGCCGCCTTGGAAGCCGAATAGGGGCTTCTCGGATCGTACGGCGTTGTTTCAGAGAAGAACCCAGTATCGCCGAGAGAGCCGAAGACCTCATCGGTGCTGATATGATGAAAACGCACATCCTTCCTTCCCGCCCATAGTTCTCTCGCGGCCTCGAGCAGGGTAAACGTGCCGTTGATGTTCGTTTCTACGAAATTCTTGGGACCGAAGATGGACCGGTCAACATGGCTTTCTGCTGCAAAATGGACAACGGCATCGATCTGGAATCGGGCAAGCACTTCCTTCACGTTCTCAAAATCGCAGATATCGCCGCGTTCGAAGAAATAGCGTCTCCCACCGAATTCGTTCTCGATTTCAGTGAGGTTCATGAGGTTCCCGGCATAGGTCAGCTTGTCGTAGTTGATGACTCTGCCGCTGAAGCCGACCCTGGACAGAACAGAACGGATAAAGTTGGAGCCGATGAAGCCCGCGCCGCCGGTAACGAGCAGGTTTGCTGTTGTTGCCCTTGAGAATACTGTGTCCGGTCCCTGGTTCATGGTGTTACCTCATCTGCTGCAGGAATGAGCTGACCGCCTCTTCCCATCCGGGTATGTTCATATCCAATTTCCGTGAAAGCCTTTCATTGGCCATGGCCGAAAATTTTGGCCTCGGCGCCGGGAGCTTGAACTCGTCCATGGACACCGGACGGATGAATTTTTTGATGCCGAGGACCGTAAGGACCATCTTTGCCCATTCATAGCGGGAGCAGAAGCCGGAGTTCGTCAGATGATACCGTCCGATCAAGCCCTGCCGGAGGGCCAGGAGAGTCGCATCCACGACGGTTTCCGTATACGTGGGCACCGAGAACTCGTCGCAGGCGATCTTGAGATGGTCACTGCTCTCCGCCCAGGACCTCAATTTATAGATAAAATTCTGCTGTCCGTCGCCGAAGACCCAACTGAGACGAAAGATCAGGTGCCGATCATGCTCCTTTACAACGGAGGCTTCTCCTGCTAACTTGCTTTTGCCGTATACGTTCAGAGGATTGACGACATCTTCTTCAGTATAAAGTCCTTGTTCTTTCAGGCCGTCAAAAACATAATCAGACCCGAAATGCACCATCACTGCACCGGTTGCAGCTGCCGCCCGAGCCAGATTCTCCGGACCTTTTGCATTTACCGCATATGCCTTCTCTCGTTCCTG
>Ga0209212_1009100_pt1 | contig 10467 bp, 13 predicted proteins | sample RifGroC2_FD_183996 | JGI IMG/M metagenome (GOLD analysis project Ga0209212, IMG submission 183996) | Groundwater microbial communities from Rifle, Colorado, USA - Groundwater C2 (SPAdes) (version 2) | ecosystem: Environmental > Aquatic > Deep subsurface > Groundwater | place: Rifle, Colorado... | reverse complement strand
TTTTTAACAGGTCTAATTATATTAATTTATACGGGTAAATTTATTGAAGGAAAATATTACCTCCCTTGTCTTTATAGAAAAAAAGACAAACCGTTCTTTTATTTTTCAGTAATCACAAATTGCTTAATGGCTGTTTGTGGAATATTTGCTTTGATTTTTTTATTTAAATTTGGAATTATTAAATTCTAATGAAAATCCTTCTTGCCACAAACTACATGAAAGGCTCTTTATCTGCCGTAGATGCTACAAATATTATCAAAAAAGCTGCTTTAACAGTAGATAAAGAAATACAAATCGAAAAAATACCCATTGCAGACGGTGGGGATGGCACACTTGATGCTATAAAACTTTATACAGACTATGAAGAAAGAACTTCGCAAGTCAGTGACCCTTTAGGCAGAAGAATTCAGGCTAAGTGGCTTATAATTAAAGATAACGGAGAAAAAACAGCCATAATAGAAGCCGCCCAAGCCTGCGGATTAAGCTTGTTAAAACCCGAAGAATATAACCCACTTAAAACAACAACTTTCGGTGTTGGAGAACTTATAAATCAGGCCGTTGAAAACAACTGCAAAAAAATCATAATCACAGTCGGCGGAAGCTCCACCAACGATGACGGATCGGGAATTCTTCAGGCACTCGGGATAAAACTTCTTGATAAAGACAATAATTCTATACCTAAAGGAGGAGAAGGGTTAAAAAATCTTGTATCAATAGACATATCAGGCTTAAATCCAAAATTAAAAGATGTAAAAATTTTGGTTGCCTGTGATGTAAAAAACCCTCTCTGTGGAAAAAACGGAGCAAGCTATGTTTATGCTCCGCAAAAAGGAGCAAATCCCGAGCAGGTAGAATTTTTAGACAAAAATTTATCAGAATTCGCAGATTTAACAACAAAAACAACAGGAAATGACTACAGAAATATACAAGGAACAGGCGCGGCGGGCGGCATAAGTTTCGCGCTGAAATCTTTTTTAAACGCGGAATTGATAGACGGATTCAGCTTTATAGCAGATATTTCTAAGCTGGAAGACAAAATAAAAAACAGCGATTTTGTAATAACAACCGAAGGACGGCTTGATTCACAGACTTTGGAAGGAAAAGCCCCTTTTCAAGTTGCTCAACTGGCTAAAAAATATAACGTTCCGACGATTATAATCGCAGGTTCAGTTGAAAATGATATTAATTTAAAAAATTCTGGCATAACAAAAGTTTTTAGCATGACGAATGAAACAGTTTCAGTGGAAGAATCCGTTAAAAACGCTTCCATTCTTCTTGAAAATACTGCAAAAAGAGTCTTTTCTTTTCTGAAATTATGAATATTATGATATTATATTTTTTATGCAAATCTGAATAAAAAGGTATGAATATGTACAAAAATTCGCAGCAGGAAACGGTTGAAAGACCATGGGGAAACTACACTGTACTTCATCAAGATGCGGGATATAAAGTGAAAATCATAGAAGTAAATCCCGGCTCAAAATTAAGCCTTCAATTGCACCATAAAAGAAGCGAACACTGGGTTGTACTTTCAGGCGAGGCTAAAATCACCCGAGATGAAGAAATTTTTGTTTTAAAACCGCAGGAAAGCATTGATATACCAAAAGAAGCAAAACATAGACTGGAAAACCCCACCAAAGTTCCTCTCAGCATAATTGAAATTCAAAACGGCGATTATCTTGAAGAAGACGATATTGTCAGATTTGACGATATTTATGGACGAACCAATTCTTGAAAGCACCTTGAAAACTTAATACAGCGTCGAAAGACAAGCCAGCCCTCTGGCTAGAAAGGGGGGATGACAATGATTGTATTGCTAAACGAGAAAGAGTTAGTACTTGCAATACTAACTCTTTACCTCTTGTTAAAACACTTCAATTAATGTTATTGGTAGTGGGATTAATTTCTCACTACCCCCTGTATTAAGTATTATATCATAATCAATAAGTTTTTAAAGTGGTAAAAATCAAATAGAGGAAAAAATGAAATTCAGGTTTTTGACAGCAGGAGAATCCCACGGCAAATGCCTTACCGCCATTGTGGAAGGAATTCCGGCAGGGATAGAAATAGATCCTGACGACATAAATAAACAACTTGCAAGACGCCAACAGGGTTATGGTCGTGGCGGACGCATGCAGATCGAAAAAGACAAAGTAATTATAAATTCGGGTATCCGGCATGGTTTCACGACAGGTGCGCCTGTTACGCTTGTTATAGAGAACAAAGACTGGGAAAACTGGACTGTTCCGATGTCAGCAATGCCAGTTGATTTAGAAAACCCTGAAATCATGGAATTAATAGAACAAAAGAAAATCACTCACGTAAGACCGGGACATGCGGATTTGACGGGGGCTTTAAAATATAATCATGAAGACATAAGAAATATTCTGGAACGCTCAAGTGCAAGAGAAACCGCAATTAGAGTGGCTGTTGGAGCTTTAGCTCAAATAATTTTAAACCAGTTTGGAGTAGAAATTTTCAGCCATGTAGTTCAAATAGGAACTGCAAAAGTTGAAGAAAAAGATTTGCCTAAAGAGTTTTTGGTTTTAAAAGAAAAAGCAGAAAACTCAGATGTAAGATGCGCTGATGAAAAAACCTCAGAAGAAATGCGAAAAATCATCGATAAAGCAGCGGGAGAAGGAGATTCACTCGGCGGAATCTTTGAAATAATTGCTTTAAACTATCCTATAGGGCTTGGAAGTTTTGTCCACTGGGACAGAAGACTTGACGGACAAATTGCTCAGACAATTATGAGCATTCCAGCAATAAAATCAGTCAGCATAGGTCTTGGCGAAAATTCAGGGACAGTTTTAGGCTCTGAAATGCACGATGAGATATTCCCAATGCGAAGCGGGAGTGAAAGCCGAAACGGCTGCGATGAGCAGGCGATGCAGGCTGAACTCGTTCCTTTGCAAAGTAATTACCAGAGAAAAACAAACAACGCGGGCGGAATCGAAGGCGGGATGTCAAACGGAATGCCTATTATAGTTAAAGCAGCGATGAAGCCAATCCCGACTCTTAAAAAACCTCTCAGGTCAATAGACCTTGAAACAGGACGGGAACATACTGCTCACTATGAAAGATCGGACGTATGTGCTGTTCCCGCTGCAAGTGTTGTCGGAGAAGCAATGCTGGCAATTGCATTAATTAGTGCTTTCCTCGAAAAATTCGGCGGTGACAGTCTTATTGAGATGAAATCCAATTTTGAAAATTATAAAAAACTATATCAATCCAGATAAAGTTTTAAAACAAAGCCCTTATTTTTTGAATTTTTTTCTTATTTTTCCTGATAAATATCCTATTGCCCAAACACCTTCCTGTTCATAGTGTTGTTTTAGGGCATCGTCAAGGACTTCCGTCATCATGTCAGCCTCAAGTGTTAATTCATCAAGTTTGTCAATTATTTTGCTGTTTTTCATAATTTTTTCCTTTTAACATTTTGTCATCCTAGCTTCTATTGTCATCCTGAGCGAAGCGAAGGATCTGCTAAATAATGAAAATAGTCAATTGGACAGATTCTTCGGCTTTGCCTCAGAATGACAGTAATATCTTGTTGTTATCTATAACTATTATTTTATAATCACCTAATTATAACTAGTAGATTATAGCTTGTCAAATATATATAATTAGTTATTATGAATAAAGAAGAATTTATTATAAAACTCGGACAAAAAATAAAAAAAGAAAGAGAAAAACAAGGGTTTTCTCAGCAAAAAATGGCAGAAAAATCTGACATGAGTATGCATTATTTGGGATGTATAGAACGAGCGGAACAAAACATAACCGTAGCAAAGCTTTTTGATATTTCAAATGCGCTGGGCATTGATATAAGTGAATTATTAAAATTAGAATAATTAAAAAATGACTAAAAACATTGTCTTAATAGGGCTTATGGGTTCAGGAAAAACCACTATCGGCAAGAAAGTTGCCGAAAAATTAAACATGAAATTCGTAGATACTGATGAATTAATAACCCAAAAAGCTAAAAAGTCCATAAAACTCATATTTGCGGAAGATGGAGAACTTTTTTTTCGTGACCTTGAGTCAGAAGTTATAGAAGAAGCTTCTCGACAGGAAAATATTGTTATCTCTACAGGTGGCGGAGTTGTTTTAAGAGAGGAAAACATAGATAATTTAAAGAAAAACGGGATTTTATTTCATCTTTTTGCTCCAGCGGAAGAGTTGTTTGAAAGAATTAAAGATGATTCTGAACGTCCTTTAATAAACACCGAAAACCCCGTTAAAACGCTTAAAACAATACAGGACAACAGGGAAATATTTTACGGTCAGGCAGATTTCAAGATAAACACAGGTGAAAAACCCCCTGATGAAGCGGCTGATAAAATTATTGAAAAATTCAATCGGCAGTGATTAAAACGACTGATGTCATTGCCACGTCGTTCCCTCTTCTTTTTTGATTTGTTTTGTGATCCAATTCTGGAGTTTCCTTTTTTCAGAAGGGTTTGGCAAAATTTTTCCGCTTAAAATCCCTGATAAAACTTCGTTTTTCAATCTTGTTTCTTCCGCTATTTTTATCTGGCTTAAGTTTTTTTCTTTTATTATTGTGAGTATTTCGTGAAAATCAAATCTGGCGACACTTTTATTCCTGATTTTCTTTATTTTAGAATATTCTTCAAATATTTCAACAGGCGGTTCTATAATTAATTTAAGTTTTAACCATATTTCAAACCAATTTTTACCGATTAAGACAGATTCATCAATTTCTTTATATTCCCAATTTTTAATAACATTGTCATTTTCCAACTTATAAAGTGCGTTTTCCAGCCTGTTTCTTATAGATTGCGGTCTTTTAAGTTTATTTTCCTCTCCAATTTGGTTTAACAACGTGTCAATTGTAAGAGGAACAAGAAAATCAGCTTTATTTTGCCTGCTCCGCCAAATCCATGCCAAATAATTCCCGATTCTTTTTTCCCAAAAATTTCTGTAATGATCATATTCCGCTATTTTTTTATGGATCAAACCTGTCTTGGCAGCCGTCCCTCTAAGAGTTACAGCCAAGATTTCACCTGCTTTTACATGAAAATAATAATCATTATCTTTAGAGTTTTCTATATAAATTAGCGGGCTTTCTCCGGTATAAAGCTCATAATTCCTTTTTCCGTTTACATCAATAACCGGAATATAAGCATTTGAGATATTTATTTTAAGATTCGCCAATAATTTCAAATGTTCTAAAATTTCTTGTCGCTGAGAATCTTTATATCCGCCTCGTATGCCTTTTTGATTTTTGCTTGCCCTTTTTCCTCTTATAAATAACAAATCATCAACACTTAATAATATTTCCATATAAGAAGTTTTAGATTTTTCTAACAGAATATGAATTACACCGTTTAATACATCGACTGTTAAATCATTCATTTTTCGCAGTTGATTAATGATTTGAGTATTTATTCCATCTTCACTATCGTTTTTAAAGACATAATGCCCATGATTTGTGATTTTTTCCGCAATAACCGAATCATTAAAAGAAAAATGTTTGTTTTTTTCCGAAGTCATCAATCTGCGCAACTCCTGAACAAACGGCGCTGTCGCAAATTTTAAATAATCGGGAATATAATTTAAAGTTTTTTGGGTATAAGGTTTTTGGCTTTTATTTATTTGAGGGAAAAGTTCTAACCATATTGACTCAAACAAAACGCTCATAATATCAAGGACAGGAACATTTATGTTTTTCAAATCAACTTTTATACTTAATTTAAGACTGTTTTCATCAGCAAAATCAAAGCCTATAAAAGCTTTTCCCGAAATTGCATTTTCTTTTTCAAAATTTACAGCGTAATTTTTGGAAACGAATAACTTATTTTTTCTCACTATAGAAAGCGTTTTAAGATATTTTTTTTCAAAATCACTTAATTCATAAATAAAATCACATTCAGGATGCTGAAAAGACGGCTTTATTTCAATATTTTCGAGAATCTCTGATGCCGTAAGACAAAAACAAAAACACCCCAGTGCTTGAGCAATAACATTAATTGTTTCAAAGCCTTCAGGTTCTTTTTTATAAGTATTTACGTATTCTTTCAACGGAAAACTTATTATTTTGCAATCATCACAAGAAATATAACTGTCCATCCACTCCTATCCCCAAAAAAATATTTAAAATCCAATTTTATATTTATTATAAATTATTGAATTAAATTTTTCTATATGTAATATTTCGCAAACTTTCTTTGTTATAAAGAATCTACAGTAATGACAATACTTTTCGATTTTTTTGACAAGCGCCGCTTGGTAGATATAAATGTCTTTACTATTCATAATTTATTTTATGAATAGTAAAATTTTAAAAAATATTGGAAAAAAAATAAGAGAGATAAGAAAAAATAAAGAATTATCTCAAGAAAAATTAGGCGAATTATGCTATCTAAGCCGAAATTTTATTGGCGCAATAGAGAGAGGCGAAGTTAACGCGCCTATTTTGACGCTTCGTAAAATTGCCAATGCTCTTGAAGCTGAACTAAACGAATTTTTACAATCATAAAACGAGGATTTGCTAATGACTCAAAACACAGACAGTGAAATCATAATAGATTTTAACAAAGCATTAAAAACAATTATAGACAATAAAAAAACTATAATTACCTGTTTCTTGCTTGCTATGAGCGTAGGGATTCTTTTAAATTTTATACTGCCCAAAAAATACACGTCAGAAGCAAAAATTCTTATAAAAAAAACCGGTTCAACAAATTTATCCTATATAAATCCTTATGTAATTCCTGAAACTATTGAAAGTACGGGATACAACAGATTTTTTGCCGTAAAAAATTCTTTAAATGAAGAAATCGAAATAATAAAATCCCCTCTCGTCATTGATAATACGATTAAAGAAAATAATTTGAAATACAATAAAGGTCCGGCAAAAGGGAATTACCTTTCTACGGAGGATTTTTTAAGAACAAACTTTAATATTTCCAAACTGAAAGACGCTGACATAATTTATATTTCTTATAAATCAAAAAATCCTGTGCTTTCATATAATATTATAAACTCCATAATCAATAACTATAAGTCTATACAGGAAAACATAAATTTTGAAAAAGCTTCAAACGATAGTGTTTTTCTACAAAAAGCCTGTTTAAAAGCCGAAAAAGAATTAAATTTTAAAATAAATCAATTTAAAAAATATAATAATCAAACAGAAAGTTTAACTGTCGGTTCTTCAACACCAAATTTGAGCATGCTTGGCTTTTATGACAAAAGATTTAAACAAAAATTAAAACAAATTTCCGATAATCAAACAAATTTCAAAAAACTCGAAAGAGAAATTACTCGAAAATCAGAAGATTTAGATATTTTAAAGAAAAAACTTGAATGGAGTTTACTGGTTGAGGAAATGTCAAAAAACACAACAAACATTATTATTCTTCAATCACCGAAAATTAAAGAAAAACATGCCTTTTCAGAACCCCAACCTCTAATAATATTTATCTTTTGTGTTTTTGGTTGGATTCTTACGTGTTTAACAGCAGTTAATTTTAGAAAAAACAAAACATGATAATACCCTAAAAAACTTTAAATATTCAACAATTAAATACACTAAAAAAAAATATGTTATGTGTAATATATACTTAATATTTCCGAAATACCGAAATTATTAAGAAAAATAACGAAATTTCTTATTTCAGAACATCTTTTTGTGTTTTCAAAACAAGCATATACAAAGTTATAGCCACCCAATTGCCCTTTATAATGGCTTTTTATCGCCAAAATAAAAATAATAACTAGCCATGTTTAGATTGTTGACATATAATTTATATCAGAGATGTCGAAGTATAAAAAATAATTTAAAAAAAGGATATTAAATATTTTTATTTAATTCTATAATTTAAGTGTTTTAATACTGAAATTATAATCAATTTTTAGCAAGTAAATATTATCGAAAGGGAAAAATCATGCAAAACTCCAGAAAAGGTTTCACACTGGCAGAAGTTCTTGTAACTCTCGCTATTATAGGTGTTGTAGCTGCCTTAACAATCCCGACTCTTATCTCAAGCACAAATGCTTCAAAATTTACAACAGCTTTGAAAAAAAATCTGTCGACGCTCAACTCTGTATTGCAGACAAACTTAGCTAATAATGACATGGGCGCTAATGATGCAGATATTACAACCGCTACTACTCTTGCAGCATGGTTTGTTACCGGTGATGCTAATGCAACTGCCGGTACTGATCCTGCAGAAAACTTAAATGTATTAAGATGGGCTGCTGCTGATCCAACCAGTGTATGGTTAACTGACGGCACGAGATTAACTTTTTATATGACAGCCGGCGGCACCGGATGTGCAAGTGAAACAGCTGATAGTTTTACTATTGCTACTGCTGGAGCTTGTTATGTTATGGTTGATACAAACGGAGACAAAAAACCAAACTCGACCGCTACAGATGCCGGTGATGGCGCGGCAGATGTATGGGTTCTTGGCATAACCCCAAACAGCGTAATTCCTGTTATTTTAGACGGCGCTACTGATACTCTTCCTACAACCGATGTAAACGGCGGTACTCTTGATCCTGCATATGATGCTACTATAGCTGACACAACTCAAGGTTCCTACGCTGTTATGACCGGTGCTACATAGACTGCCTAACATAAGTTAAAATAATTTAAAAGAAGAAGGAAATAATATTATTTCCTTCTTCTTTTTTTTAAATATTATCAAAATTTTTTAATTGAATTATAATAATTTTTAACATCTACAAAAAATAAAAGAAGAAATTATGTATAAATCAAAAAAAGGTTTCACTCTATCAGAGGTCTTAATTACTCTAGGGATTATCGGAATTGTAGCTGCCTTAACAATTCCGGCAGTTATTTCAAGCGTAAATGCTTCAAAATTCACCACAGCATTGAAAAAAAATCTGTTAATTTTAAACTCATCATTACAGATAAACTCTGCTCATAACGAAATAGGAGCTTCCGATACAGCTATTACTAATGCTAATACTCTTGCAGCATGGTTTGTTACCGGTGATGCAACTCATATTGCCGGTACTGATGCGCCAACAAATTTAAATGTATTAAGATGGAATCCTGCTGATCAAAGTAGTGTATGGTTAACTGACGGTACAAGATTAACTTTTTACAAAAATGGCGGCACCGGCTGTGCGGATAATCCCGCAAATGCTTTTGATCCCGGAGTTGTCGGAGCTTGTTATGTTATAGTTGATACAAATGGCGACAAAAAACCAAATTCGATTGCTCAGGATGACGGATTAAATGCTGCCGATGTATGGGTTCTTGGTATAACCCCTAATTCAGTAATTCCTGTTATTTTAGCCGGTGACACCGCTGCTCTTCCAACAACTAATGCTTCCGGCGGAACTCTTAATCCGGCATATGCTCTTGGTGGTATCCCTGATGCAAATCAAGCTTCTTATGCAGTCATGACCGGTGCTACATAAATATTACTCTTTGTTAAGAACTTTACAGTGTTCTATTGATTGCATTAATTCTGCTTAATTGATATATTTAAAACATGAATGATTTAGAAATTGAAAAACGAATTGAGGGTCATATTGAATCCAGAAAAACTTACTGGACCGGATTATATTTGCTTTCTGCCGGATTGGCAACCGTAAGTTTTAGCATTGATAGTTTGATTAAAATAGTATTTTTTATTATCGGCATATTTTTATTATTATTTCTTATTACAATTATTTACAATATTAATACAGATTTGGAAGATTTTTACAAAAAATTAAAGGAGATAAAATAATGACTCATTACGAAATTATTAGTATTATAGGTCTTTTCATTATGTTTTTTGGGTTTATTTTTCTCGGATATTCAACGTTATATCCTAAGGGTTATAAATATCATAAAAAATTATGGTCAGAAGATAAATAAGGGATTAAAAATATTATGTCTGAATTAAAACATGTTTATATTTCTGAAATTGCAAAATATGAAGGTCAGGATGTTTGCCTAAAAGGTTGGCTTTACGGAAAAAGATCCAGCGGAAAGCTGCATTTTCTTCAAGTAAGAGACGGTACAGGAATAATTCAGGCGGTAATCTTTAAAGGTGATGTTTCTCCTGAGGCTTTTGAAATCGGAGATAAAATTTCTCAGGAAACCTCTATCGAAGTTTACGGAACAGTTAAAGAAGATAAAAGATCCGCTATAGGCTTTGAAATTGGTGTTAAAGACATAAAAGTCGTGGGAGAATCTCATGATTATCCGATTACTCCTAAAGAGCACGGCGTTGCTTTCCTTATGGAAAATAGACACCTCTGGCTAAGATCTCCAAGACAGCATGCAATAATGAAAATCAGAAATGAAATTATAAATGCCGTAAGAAATTATTTCAATAATAACGGGTTTTTACTGGTAGACGCGCCTATATTTACTCCTGCTGCCTGCGAAGGAACTACAAACCTGTTTGAAGTGAATTATTTTGACGAAAAAGCTTATTTAACCCAGAGCGGTCAACTTTATATGGAAGCAGCAGC
>Ga0209212_1009099_pt1 | contig 10468 bp, 13 predicted proteins | sample RifGroC2_FD_183996 | JGI IMG/M metagenome (GOLD analysis project Ga0209212, IMG submission 183996) | Groundwater microbial communities from Rifle, Colorado, USA - Groundwater C2 (SPAdes) (version 2) | ecosystem: Environmental > Aquatic > Deep subsurface > Groundwater | place: Rifle, Colorado... | reverse complement strand
ACAATATATAACCGTATAGTTTTACTCGCCCCACGCCGCTAAAAGCTTTGCGGGGCGTCCCGACACTTTCGCATCGGGACGTCTCTGTTCGCACCTCTTCCCGCCACAACTTTTAGATGTTGGCGGGAGACGGGTATTACCCGCTACCTTGCTCCCCGATGAACATCGGGGGGGAGTTCGGACTTTCCTCCCCCGCCACAACTTCGCAGATGTTGGCGGGGGAAACCGCTCAATGTAAAACCACAAACATTATACTATGTCAAACAAAAATACGCAAGACACTTTGTGTTGGCTCTCGAAAATCCTAATTAAGTTGATTTTTGAGTAGTTTGGAATAGCATAGAGTTATATGAAAAAAATCACTATGGCAGGAATTGAAATAGACCAAGAGAATTTTCCGGAACTTTATCATTGGTCAAAAAACAATCCTGACACTTTAAGAGAAACTCTGTTGGCATTGGGAAAATTTCATAAAATGGAAGATGATTTAATGAGTGTGGCAATAACACTTGAAAGCGACTTGGAACATGAAAGAAATATTGCCACAGATTAATGCTTGAATTATAAAAAAAACTTTACAAAGTTTAGTTTTTTGATTATACGAAAGCAATGTAAACGAATAATAATTAAAATTTGTTATGTGGTTTTTAATAGTCATTATATCAGTTATTCTTTTTGGGAGTATTTTTGTTTGGATAAATAGAATATTTTCTAATTCAAAAAAATATCTAGAGTTAAAACCAAAACTAGACAACTTAGAAAAATCAATAAAAGAACATGAATCAAAAGTTGAAAAAGTCAGAGAAGGCTGGAAATTGAAAGTGGAGCAGTATAATGAAAAAACACAGAAAGATAAAGAAGAAATACTGAAAATTGCAAAACAAAAATCAATGGGTTTTCCTTGGTTGGCAGAAGCATATGCCGATTATTTCGCTTTAAAAGATGGTGAACTAGAAAAATATTTAAAGGACAAAAAATATCCAGCTTACACAGCCTCAGCAAATGTAAAAATTATCAAAAACGAAAAAAGAGAATTAACTAAAACAAATAAAATAATTACCTACAAGCTTAACTATTTTGAAAAATTATTCCCGTGGCTTTTAGAATTGATCGCGGAAAATGAAGACGAAGAAATTCCTGTACGGATAGATGACGATGGCACTATTGATAATGTTGACAATAATGAGGATAGAGTTAAAAACTTCTTGACTTCTGAAGAATATAAAAGTTTACCTTCTGTTGAAAAAAACCAGAAAGCATTGGATAGATATTTAGAAAATAGAAATAAATCTAAATGGGCAATCGGGAGAGATTATGAAATGTATGTTGGATATCTATACGAACAAAAAGGTTACTCTATTGAATATAAAGGAATTGTTGATGGTTTTGATGATCTTGGCAGAGATATTATTGCTACAAAAGATGACGAGGTTTGTATTATTCAATGCAAATACTGGGCACGGCACAAGGAGATACACGAAAAACATATCTTTCAATTGTTTGGCACCACGATGGAATATTGGATTAACAACTACCGTGCGACAAGAGAGCGATTTAATTTATTTACTCAAAATTTGAGAAATAATAAAAAATCAAAAAATTTTGAACAGTTTGCGAGATTTTTAAATGAAAATAAACTCAGACCAATATTTTTTACTTCAACAAATTTGTCCGATAAAGCGAAAGAGATGGCTAATGCATTAAATGTTGAAGTCATGGAAAATGAACCCATTGGTAAGTTCCCAAGAATTAAGTGTAATACAAATTATGATGAATTTGGATCAAATACAAAAATATATCATTTACCAATGGATCAGCAATATGACCGGACTATTATCACAAAAAGTAAAGGGGAATTTTATGCTTTTACTGTTAAAGAAGCGGAAGATGCAGGTTTCAGAAGAGCATTTAAACACAGATTCTAATAAAAATCACTTGGACATTCAATGTCCAAGTGATTTTTATTAATTGTTTTTTATAAGCCTTACCTCTCACTTTAACGCCAAGTATGTAAATTGCATCTTTTCTGGTATAAAAAATTTCCATTACAAGCCAAGTTTTTTAAATAACTTTTCTTGAGCTATTAATTTTTTTTGTTTTATTTCTTTTCTGGCTTCTTTGATTTCCGTCGAGTTTTTCAAATAAGTCCAAAAGCTATTGAAGCGCTTGTCAATTTCCTTTAAACGCAAATATTCCGTTTTTGATATGGAAATTTTTTCTTTTGCCGTAATCATATAACCCATATTAACAACCTGAAAACCAAAGTCAACATCAACAACACCATCAAGGCAACCCCTTGATGGTGTTGTTGTCTACTAATCGGCTATGTTTAATAATCCATCCCGCCCATGCCTCCGGGCATCGGGGGCATAGCCGGTTTTTCTTTGGGAATTTCGGAAACGGCGGCTTCGGTAGTAAGCAGGACGGCGGCGGCCGAAGACGCGTTTTGCAAAGCGGTCCGGGTAACTTTGACCGGGTCAATGATTCCGGCTTTGAGCATATCGGGGACGATAATGTCGGAGCCGGCGTCGTAGCCGATATTGGAAGCGCTGTTTTTGGCGATTTCTTTTTTGATGTCGTTGGCGATGACGGCCCCTTCGTGCTTGCCGGCATTGGCGACAATCTGTCTTAACGGCTCTTCTATGGCTCTTAACAAAATCTCAAAACCGACTTCGTATTCTTTGGTGAATTCTTTCGGTGCTTTTATCTTTCCTTCGGCGAATTCTTTAGCGACGATGGCGTTGGCTTTAAGCAAAGCCGTTCCGCCTCCAGCCACAATACCCTCTTCCACGGCGGCTTTGGTCGCTTCCACGGCGTCTTCTATCTTCATTTTCACGTATTTCATTTCCGTTTCGGTGGCGGCGCCGACTTTAATGACGGCCACCCCGCCGACCAGCTTGGCCAGCCTTTCCTGCAATTTTTCTTTATCAAAATTGGAATCGCTTTTGGCGATTTCTTTTCTTATCGCCGCGATTCTGGCGTCAATGTCCTGTTTTTTGCCTTTGCCTCCGACGATGGTCGTGTTGTCTTTGGTGGCAATGACTTTTCTGGCTTTGCCGAGCATATTTATTTCCGCCTTGTCCAGCTTCAAGCCGACTTCTTCGGAAATGACTTTGGCGCCGGTTACAATGGCGATATCTTGCAACATCTCTTTTTTCCTGTCGCCGTAGCCCGGGGCTTTAATGGCCAGCGTGTTGAAAGTCCCTCTTAATTTGTTCACGACAAGAGTCGTCAAAGCCTCGCCGTCCAAATCGTCGGCGATAATCACCAATTCTTTTTTTCCCGTGGCGGCGATTTTTTCCAACAACGGCAAAATCTCGCTGATGGCGGAAATTTTCTTGTCCACCAAAAGTATCATCGGCTCTTCGTAAACCGCTTCCATCCTGTCGGCGTTGGTTATCATATAGGGAGAGACATAACCCTTATCAAACTGCATACCCTCCACGAACTCGCTTTCCACTCCGAACGATTGCGATTCTTCCACCGTTACCACGCCGTCTTTTCCGACTTTGTCTATGGCGTGGGCGATTTTTTTGCCGAACTCTTCCGACTCGGCGGAGACCGTGGCCACTTGTTCTATCTCTTCTTTGTTTTTTATCGGCTTGGCGATTTTTTTAAGAGCGCTAACGACGGCGACAGTCGCCGATTCTATCCCTCTTCTTATGCCCAATGGATTGACCCCCAAAGTCGTTACTCTCATTCCTTCTTTGACGATGGCTTGGGTCAAAACAACGGCCGTAGTCGTGCCGTCTCCGGCCAAATCATTCGTTTTCCCGGCCACTTCTTTGGCTATTTCCGCGCCCATATTTTCTATCTTGTCTTCCAGTTCAATTTCTTTGGCGATAGTCACTCCGTCGTTGGTAATAGTCGGCGCGCCGTAGCCTTTTTCCAAAATGACATTCCGGCCTTTTGGACCGAGCGTTATCTTGACGGCGTCCGCCACCGCGTCAATTCCTCTTTTCAAGCCTTCCTTGGCTTTTTCCCTGAAAATAATTTGTTTTGCCATATTTTTAAATTAGCTTTTTAGGAGTTAGCTTTTTAGCTTTTTAGAAATTTCCCCTAATTCCTACAAGCTAATTCCTAATTTCGCTCTTATTATTCAATTACCGCCAAAATATTATCTTCGCTTATAATAAAAAACTTCTTGTCGCCAACCTTGATTTCATCGGGGCCGTATTTGGAAAATACGACTTTCTGCCCTTTCTTAACGGACATCGGAATAAATTTTCCGTCATTGTCTCTTTTGCCCGGGCCGACTTCCATAATCTTGCCCTGATCCGGCTTTTCCTTGTCCACCGTTTCGGGAATAAAAATCCCCGACTTGGTTTTGGAACCTTTCTCCTCGTCGGAAAATGGCTCTATCAAAACATTATTATGCAAAGGCTTTATATTCTTCATAGAGATAAATAATTAACTGATAATTAATTTTGCAGTAATGGCATTATATGGAAACAGGCGCCTAATTGTCAACAGGTGCTTGACCTTGTTTGCTTAATTGGGCTATTATGAAAGTGCATGAAAAAACACAAAGAAATAATTTATCAGTATGAGGCGGTTTTTGACCCTAATGGAGGCGGATATACCGTTACCGTGCCAAAATTGCCCGGACTGGTTACCGAGGGCGATAATTTAAAAGAATCGCGCGAAATGGCAAAGGATGCCATCAGATGTTATTTGGGGGCATTGTTAAAAGAAAAAATGTTGACTGCCAATTCTCTTCTTCACAAAGAAAGAATAAGTGTGGCGATATAACTTGTGGCAAAACTACCCCGAATTCCTTCATTGCTTGTAATCAGAGCTCTTAAAAGGGCTGGTTTTTATGAATTCCATCAATCAGGAAGCCATATTCAACTTCGTAGTTTTAGTAATTCAAATCTGCGTGTCACGATTCCATTTCATCGAAAAGATCTGGCTCCAAAGACCTTGAAATCAATTATTCAGCAAGCTGGTTTAACTGTTGATGAATTTATTGAATTGCTTTAATTTTAAAATTCACATTGTTCCTTTTCTCGCGCCTCTTCGTTAGAAGAAACCAGAAATCCGTTTTCTCCATTTATAATAAATTACGCGCTTTTAGTTATAAAACTTCTTCGGTAAAATAATTTCCGCAATTCTTCCGCGGCAACTATTGAAGCGGCCACCGGTATGATTAGGAGCCAGTCGGAAAGCTCAAGCGGGACGGTGCGGAGAAGTTTTTGCATAACGGGCGCGTATATGGCGGCCATCTGGAGCGCGATGACAAGGAGAGTCGCGCCAACCAGATATTTGTTTGAGAACCAATCCATGCTGAATATAGACTTATTCTCCGAACGGCAATTCCAAGCGTTGAACCATTGAAAGACGGCGAGTACGGTAAGCGATATCGTCCATGCCTTGGCAATATCGGCTTCAAAGTATCGGCTGAACAGAAAGAGTGTTCCGGCCATCATAGGTATTGCCATGACGGCCATTCTTTGAATCATCAGCGAGTCAACAAGGTATTTTTTCGGATGTTCAAATTTTCCGGACAAAAGCCCATCCTCCTTTGGCTCCATAGCCAGAGCCACATCAAGAAATCCGTCAGTCACAAAGTTGAGCCAGATGATTTGAGCGGCAAGAATCGGCAGAGGATACCCGAGAAAAAGCGCGCCGGAAATCGTAAGCACTTCTCCGGCGCTTGTCGAAAAAAGGTATAAAATTACCTTTTTTATCGTCTTGTATATGCTTCGGCCTTCCTCAATCGCCGAAATTATGCTCCCGAAATTATCATCAAGCAGAACTATATCCGAGGCTTCTTTCGCGACTTCCGTGCCGATTTTTCCCATAGAGACTCCAAGGTCGGCGGCGACAAGCGACGGCGCGTCGTTAACTCCGTCTCCCGTCATAGCGATAATCTCGCCGCGCTTTTTATAAGCGTTGATAATCCGCATCTTGTGTTCCGGCGTAACTCTGGCAAAGACCGTTGTACTTGCCAACTTGTCAATAAGTTCGGCGTCATGCATCTTTTCAATTTCATTTCCGGTCAGAACCGCATCCCCCTCTTGATATATCCCTGCCTCTTTGGCAATAGAGCGCGCGGTTATCTTATGATCGCCAGTTATCATTACCACCCTGATTCCTGCATCTTTCGCGCGTTGCATGGCTCCTTTAACCTCGGGGCGAAGCGTATCCTGCATGCCGAAAAATCCGACAAAAGAAAGCGAGCGGATTGATTCTGTTTTTAATTGTTTCGGCGCGTCATGACGAACTGCGATTGCCAGAACGCGAAGTCCTTTTTCGGACATGCGAATAAACGTCGTCTCAAGCTCTTCTTTTTCACTCTTGGAGAGCGGATGATTTTTGCCTTCGCGCCTGATATCGGCGCAAAGCGCGAGTATCGTTTCCGGAGCGCCGGCAACGGTTAAGAAATGTTTCTCTCCAACCTGATGAACGGTGGCATGGTACTTCAGTCTATAGTCAAAAGGAATTTCTGATATAAGGGGCGATTCTCGCAAGAGATCGTCTTTGTGAAAACCTGTCTTCTCGGCAAAAACGAGCATGGCGGCCTCAGTCGGGTCTCCGGCAATGCGCCAATCCTTGGTCTCTTCGGCGTACGAGAGTCGCGCGCTGGCGAGAAGCGAAGCGGCTTTTCCCAAATACAATAACTCCTCGTGATTTGCCGAATTGACAATTTTTTCATCAAATTTAATTTCTCCTTTGGGCTCGTACCCGATGCCGCCGATTTCAAACAGATTGCCGCCCGTCCACGCTTTGCGAATGACGAGCTCGTTTTTTGTGATAGTTCCCGTCTTATCCACCGCGATTACTCGCGCTTGCCCCAAAGCCTCGACTGCTTGGAGTTTTTTAACAAGCGCGTTTCGCTTGGACATGCGCCAAACGCCCGTCGCAAGCACAAGCGTCATTACAATAGGCAAGCCCTCGGGAATAATTGAAACTGAAAGCGAAACAACCGTCGTAAACATTTCTTTGGCAGAATGCCCGGAAAGGATGCCGACGGTAAAAATAACCGCGCTGATTACGGCAACGATAACAATAATCGCCCGCGAGAGATAACGGATATTCGCTTTGAGAGGAATTTCGGTATCAATGGCGGAAATTTGCTTCGCAATTCCGCCAATGACCGTTCCAAGACCGGTTGTCACAACGACAACTCGGCCATTTCCGGAAACGACATGAGTGCCTTTCCAAACCATGTTTTTTTGATCTGCTGTCGGCAAATCGTTGCGTTCCAATACATCAGTATTTTTATATATCGCTTCGGATTCTCCGGTAAGAGAAGCTTCGTCTATTTTTAAATTCTGCGAGAAAATGACCCGAGCGTCAGCGGAAATCCGTTCTCCTTCTTGAAGGATAAGAATATCGCCAGAAACGACCTCGCGGTCAGGAATGATAAACTCCTTCCCGTTGCGGAGAACAGTTGCATTAGTTTCCACTAATTTCTTGAGAGCGAGAAGCGTATTTTGAGCTTTGCCTTCCTGGATGACGCCGACAATGGCGTTGACTAACAATACGGCAAGAATAATTGAACTGTCTATTGTCTCGCCCATTGCAAAAACGACCGCGCCTGCGGCAAGAAGAATATATATGAGCGGACTTTGAAACTGGCTTAAGAAAAGCCGCAGTTTGGAGGGCGGCTTTTCTTCCGGAAGACTGTTCGCGCCGTATCGCTTAAGACGTTCTTTTGCCGCATCAAGCGAGAGCCCGCGATCCGAACTCTCAAGCTTCTCGAATGTTTTCTCTAACGAAAATGAATGCCATGGCTGTATCATAACATTCATTATATCCGAATTTAATTTTTATTTCAGCAAATAAAATTCTACGCTTATTTTGCTGGGGCATAATTAGTGGTAGAATTTTAATACCCTATTATTTGTCAATCTGTATGTCTAATAAAAAAGCCACCCTCCGCTAATTGCGCTCGGGGTGGTAAAATCAATGTTTCAATCATTACTGTCGTTTCAGTTTTTTATAAACCAAATCAATATAAAGGTTCCAATAAACATTGACGAATTTGTCGCTGAAAATATTTTCAACCAAGCGGGAGTCATTTCTCTTGAACAATTTGACTTCACGCTCTACCGTTATTAACTCTTTGTTTCTGCTAGAGGAATATTTTCCATATAAAATAATCGGGCCCGCAAGATTGTTCAGTTCTTCAAATATCATTCTTTTTTCCACATAATTGCCCTTGCCGTCCAAAGCGAAATTCTCTTTTCCTATCAAAAAATCCTCTATGCAATATTCCAGATTTGCGACAACAACGCTTAACACGCGCCTCCTTCTTAAAAAGTTTAATATTTTCCCCCTCATTCTTCCATTTCTTTCATAAATTAAAATTGACATATTTCCTCCTTTCAAAATTAAGGTTTTGTTTTAAAAAGAGCTGTCTCTAAATGTAGATACTATACCCCGCTGGCAATTCGGTCAAACATCTTGCCCACTTGGACATTCAATGTCCAAGTGGGTTCAAAAATCAACCAGAGAGAGAATTATTAACAATGTAGCAAAAATAAAGATGCCGTACAAAACATCTAAAATATAATCTTTCGTGTCACCTTTTGTTTCAGTTTTGATCCCGTGATCTTTCTTTAGTTCCTCCCATTGTTTTGTAAGTTTATTGTTTTCGCGAGACAAAACCCTCTTAAGATACCCAAACCCCAATATAATATCGAGCCATAGTAAAAATAGACCTACAATTAAGAAATAAGCATTTTTTATAAGAGAACTCGTCCCAAGTACGGGAAGAGTAAAACCAATAATACCTCCGCTCATTATCGTGAGTTGGAATATCCAATTTCTTATATCAATGATGTTTTGTCTCTGACTTTCTATGTGGAATAGTACAAGTTTTTCAAGTTGATCTAATATCATGGTTAGTTATCCATTTTTTCTAGATATTCAAGTGCCTCGTTCTTATCAAGAAAAGATTTAATCATTGGGTACACTTCAAAACCACCTGGTTTGATTTTATAAATAGCAAAAGTCTTTCTATCTGGTTCAAGGACTAATTCGTAAGTTTGTCCATTTATAGTTTTCTTTTTTATTATTTTGTTCGACATAATTTTGTTGATTATTGCCAGAATTAGTAAACACAAGTATCTCCTATGCTTGCTCCACCGAGTCTTGTGCATGTTTCTCTATTAAATTTCTTTTGTTCTTGCTCCTCTAAAAATTCACGAAAATCACCCACTGGGTTGTAATCACTTGGTAATTCATAATTTGGTTTTGTGATAAGGGGTTGCTGATAAGAATTTTGTATTTTAATTCCAGATAGATTTTCAGCTTTAATACAACTTTCAGGCCTAGATGTTCCGCTTGCCTTGTTAAGATTTTTTAAAATACTATCGAAAGATGTATCTCCTTTTCCATTTGATAAATCCTTTGTTTCTTGTAAGGATTGGTTTAATTCTTCGCCAAGGGCAATGCTACACTTTTCCGCTTCAATTTTATATTGTTGTTCTTCGGTCATTTGACAATATGCTTTTCCAGTAGTCGGGCAAACTGATACTTGTCCAACAGTCTCACATTTCGTGTATGTTTTTCCGTTGCATATAAAAATGCTGTCTGTTTTAGCTGAAGCATTATTTTCCCTATTTTCGGGTTGAGAATCTAGCTGAACAGAGGCGGAAGAAGAAATTGCCGATTTGGATTTTAGTTTGGATGTCGTTACTTTTTCTTTCAGAACTTCGTTTTTTGTATTAGTTTTTGTATTAGTTAATGATGGCGTATCTAAATTATTACTACTTGTTGCTACTTTATTTTTGTTAGAAATTGAATCTATTAGACCACGAATGGCCTCTAGTGCAATTTTACGATTATCCTCATAATTGTATAAAACACTTCTAAATTGGGGTTTTTCTTCATCTGGTAGGTTTTCATAATGTTGAAAAAGTGTACCCCAATGTTTTTTATTACGATCTCCAAAAGCTATGAGAAAGCTTTCTTTTTGATCATCTTTTTTTATATTTACTAATTCTTTAACTGCATTTGAATTATTTTTTTCATACCCCTTGGCTGCCTTAAATTTAGCTTTTGAGTTTTCTGTTGCGGCTTCAATTTCAGCGATTCGTTCGTCAGCAAACTTCATATTCTTTTTTGCCTTTTCATATGGATCTCGAGTGAAAAATAGGCTAATTTTTTCTCCAAGTAAATCAAAAGAATAGAAAAAATTACTGGGTTTTATTCCTGCTGTTATTTTTTCTGACGCAGAAACAGGTTGCGCAAAAGTAAGATAGATAAATAATATTGATAATATGGTCAGTGATTTTTTCATACAAAATGATTATTTGTTTGACTACGATAGGTTGTTAAGAGTAATGTCCTTGATTATAAATCTTCGCAATAGACATATTTTTTGTTCCTATTGACCTAGTTATATAATTGTTTGACTACGATAGGTTGTTAAGAGTAATATCTTAACAATTATGTTGCAAAAACTTCACAAAAACGCCAAAACAAATTACAGCATCAGAAAGGAAATCAAAGAAAG